>Ga0265296_1004659_pt1 | contig 11785 bp, 13 predicted proteins | sample MunlanPumphouse1_FD_189073 | JGI IMG/M metagenome (GOLD analysis project Ga0265296, IMG submission 189073) | Groundwater microbial communities from a municipal landfill in Southern Ontario, Canada - Pumphouse #1 | ecosystem: Environmental > Aquatic > Deep subsurface > Groundwater | place...
CTTGCGGTCGACCGGATGCGCGCCGCCCGCGGTCCGCTCGCCGACCAGCGTCGCGCGGCCAAGCTTTTGCAGCGAATAGCCGAACCATTCGGCGGCCGAAAAGCTGGTCGACGAGATCAGGACATAGACGGGCTTGCCGGTCAGCCGCTTGGCGGGGATGGCGGGGAGTACCCATTGGCCGCGGGCGACGCGGCGGCCGTCGTCTGTGTAATAATAATCGAACAGCTCCTGATCCTTGTCGGCCCGAAAAAGCTGGCTGGCGAGCAGCTGCGCCATCTCCAGATAGCCACCATTGTTGTAGCGCATGTCGTAGATGACCGCGTCGCAATTCTCGATAAAACGCATCGCCGCGCTGGCGGCGTCATAGGCGAGTTCGGGGTCGGCGAAATGCGATAGGCCGACATAGGCGACATTGCCTTCAAGGCGGCGCAGTTCGGTAAAGCCGAAGTTCTTCCGCGCTTCATCCCGCCGATCGGTTTCACGCAATTCGGCGGCGCGCGCGGGGTCTTTCCGGGCGGCATAGTCGGCGGCAAAGGCGGGGTCGACGCCGACGAAGAAATGCAGGTCGTTGCTCGCGGCGAGCAGATCCTTGGTCAGCGCCTGCGCCAGCGCGTCCTTGTTCTGCGCACCGTCATAATCGCCCTTGTCGAGGTGGGCGCGCAGCGTCGCGGCGAGCGTTTTGGCCTTGTCGGCGAAGACGTAATTGGCTTCCAATGTTTGGCCCAGCTGCTCAACCACCCTCTGCCGGTCAGCGGCCGTAAGTGGCGCCTCGCCGGTGGCGCCAACGCCGAGCAACCATGCCGCCGCGACAATTGCGGCCGACCCGAATTTTTTCATTGGAAGCATCAACCTTCACCTGCGACTCAGTTATACAACATATTGCGCAATATATTGTATAACTTCGCCAGGCAAGCACCGAAACGGCTGTGCGTCAGGCGTCGGCGACCCAGCCACGCCAGGTGAACGCTGCGTAGAATTGCTCGACGCCGGTGAAGCCCGCATCGCGCAACACCGCTTCGTCGGCTTCCGGGCTCAGCATCGCGACATGCGTGGAGACGGCGGCGCGGGCAGCGGCGGTTTGTTCGGGGTCGACGCCGGATGCCACCGCATAGGATGCATAGCGATCGAGCCAGCGGTCGCGCTCGCCCGGCCCTTGCGGAAAGCTGCCATGCGCGGCGACGAAGGGCGCGCCGGGCTTCAGCCGCGCGCGGATCTGGGCGGCGGTGCGGATGCGCTCGTCCTTCGCGAGAAAGTGGAGGGTGAGCAGGCAGACGGCGCCGTCGAAGGGGCCAGCGGGCGCGTCGTCGATATAACCCTCGATCATCTCGGCGCGATGGGCGTCGGCGCCGAGCGTTTGCGCGGCAAGGCGCAGCATCGCGCCCGCGGGATCGACGCCGGTGAAGGTCCAGCCGGGGTATGCCTCAGCCATCGCCTTGAGTTCCAGCCCGCCGCCCGCGCCGAGGACGAGAATATGCGCGTCGGCGGGCACGCGTTCGGCGAGCAGCAGTCCGGTCATCCGGTGCAGCGCGTCGAGACCGGGCGTGAAGCGCCGCGGCCCGTCGGCATAGCGTGCAACCGCTGCGGGATCCTTGAAATGGTCGAGGAAATGCTGGGCGCCTTCAGCCATGACTATGCTCCTGTGTGTTTGCTCCGCGCGCGGTCATGCGCGCATGAAAATCGGCGGAAAGCTCGGCCAGCGTCACCTGCGCAAACCTTGCGAGCAGCAACGCTTCGGCGTCGCGGAAGCTCGCATCGAGCACCGCGTTGACGGCTCGCTCGACGAGGCAGCCGGGGGCTTCGGTGCGGTTACCCATCGCCATCAGGCCGGGGCGACCGATCGCATCATAGATGTCGCGCATCGTCACGCGCGCAAGATCGCGGGCGATCGTCCAGCCGCCGCCATGGCCCTTTTCGCTGCGCACGAACCCCGCCTCGCGTAGCCCGCCGAGGATACGGCGGATCACGACGGGGTGCGTCTGCATCGCCTTTGCCAGCTGCTCCGATGTCATCGGCGCGCCCTGATCGGCCATATGCAGGAGGACGTGGAGCACGCCCGAGAGTCGGCTGTCGCGTTTCATGTAACTTTAAATAGTGCGTGAAACGTGATCGTCAATCCTTAGACAAAGCGATATGCAAGTCCGTCCCGCCACACCCGCCGTTGCGGCCGCGATCTGGGCGATCATCGGCCCGACGATTCGCGCGGGTGAAACCTATACGCTCGATCGCAACATGAGTGAGGCGGAGGCGCTGGCTTATTGGTTTGGCCCCGACAAGGCGGTGTTTGTCGCCGAAGCGGAGGGTGCAATCCTTGGCACCTATTATCTGCGTGCCAATCAGGCGGACGGCGGCGCGCATGTCGCGAATTGCGGCTATATGACCGCCGCATCGGCTACCGGCCGCGGCGTCGCGCGGGCGATGGCCGAGCATAGCCTGGCCGAAGCGCGCGACCGCGGCTTTCGCGCGATGCAGTTTAATTTCGTCGTCGCCACCAATGATCGCGCGATACGCCTGTGGCAGTCGCTGGGCTTCGACGTCGTCGGGCGCTTGCCGGGGGCGTTCGCGCATCCGGCGCACGGCTTCGTCGACGCGCTGGTCATGTATCGCGTGCTTGACCGGCAGCGGCCGAGCGATTAGCCACGCCGACGATGACCAACGACCGATCCACCCGATTCAAGGCGTATTGGCGCTCCTTTACCTAGGAGCGGCATGGCATCACCTTTGACCATCGCCGCCGTGTCCGGAAGGCGAATGGTTGTCATCACATCATCACACCATGATCCCCCGGGTACGGCGCGCTTTTTTGAAGAAGACGCGACATGACCGACACTTTGCTTGTCCTTTCGACCGCCCGATGCCGCATCGCGCCGCTGCATGCCGATGACGCCGCGGCGCTGGCGGCGATCACTGATGCTTCGGTGACCGAACAGGTGGACTTCCTGCCGACCCCCTTTACCGCGACCGACGCTCGCGCGCTGATTGCGGGATCGGGCGGCGGTGATGTGTTCCACGCGGTGCACGACCGCCGCGAGGGGCGGCTGCAGGGCGTGATCGGGGTCCATCGGCGCGACGGGCGCGCGGTCGAGGTCGGTTACTGGTTTGCGGCAGCCGTACGCGGGCAGGGACTCGCGACCGAGGCGGTCGATGCAGTCGTGCGCGAGATTGCGGCGTCGCGCCCCGGCGCCGCGATTATTGCCGAATGCCATCCGGACAATGAACGCTCGCGCGCGCTGCTGCGCCGGATCGGCTTTCTAGCGACGGGGCAGGCGGGACGGCGCCCCGGACGGCGGGTGATGAAATGGCGCGCTGGCCCGGGGATCGACGTGTGTTGATCAGTCCGGGCGCGCGACCTCTTCCTTCAGCGCCTTGACGATCGCGGCGACGGACGTTGGCGCATAGGCAAAACCCATATGTCCGCAATCGACTTCGACCTGGCGGTCGCTCTCGTCGGGCTGGCCGCGCGCGCTGTTGACCGCGACGACGCCGTCGAAGGCCGACCATAAAGCAAAGGTCGGCATTTCGGGGCGCGGGGCGGGGTGGAAGTCGATCGGGGGATTGTCGACCGGGTGGCGCGCGACAAGGTGGTAGAGCCGCCAGGCGCGGTTGGCGCGGCGGCTACCGGAGAACGGGGAACCGAGAGTGACGACGCGCGCGACCTTGTCGGGATGATGCTTGGCATATTCGCGCGCGTAGATGCCCCCCAGGCTCCAGCCGACCAGCGCCGGGGCGTGGCCGGTGCGGTCGATGATCCATTGCACACGGGTGTCGATGCGTTCGATGATGTCAGGGGTCGCGCCGCGGTTGAACCCGAGACCCCAAGCATAGCAGCGAAATCCGGCACGGCGCAGATCGGCGCGCAGCGCCTTGGTCGCCCAGTCGCCCGACAGAAACCCCGGCAGCACCATCACCGGCGGATGGTCGCTGTCGGGATTGGGTTCGGGCGGCATCGGGCGGATGCGGCCCCATAGTGCGCGCGCCAGACTCGTCACCTCGCGCCACAGCAGCCCCAGCGGCGGGAGCGCGTCGGGATCGGGCATGCGCGCGGGCCATTCGGCGCGGCGGGTCAGGAGGCTGCGAAACATGGGGACGATATAGGCGCTCGGGTTGCGCGGCGAAAGCCGGGGTTCGTGAACCCCGGCGGTCGCCGGAAAGCGGCTATTTCTTCGGAACCAGCTTCACCAGCTTGCCATTCTCGCCGTCGGTGAGAAGCCAGACCGACCCGTCATCGCGCACCTCGACCTCGCGGATGCGGGTGCCGAAGTCCCATCGGTCGGCCTTGCTCAGCTTTTCGCCATTGATGCTGGCGCGAACCAGGCCTTCGCCCGACAAGGCGCCCATCAACAGGCTGTTCTTCCAGCCGGGGTACAGGTCGCCGCCGTACCAGGCGAGCCCGCCGGGCGAGACCGCCGGATTCCACCACAGCTTCGGCGCTGCAAATTCGGGCCGCGTCTGGTGGTCGGGGATCGCCGAGCCATTGTAGTGGTCGCCGTTCGACACGATCGGCCAGCCGTGGTTGACACCGCGTTCGACCAGGTTGATCTCGTCGCCGTGGCGCGGCCCCATTTCCTGGTTCCACAGCTTTCCCGCGCCGTCAAAGGTCAGGCCAAGGATGTTGCGGTGGCCCAGCGACCAGATCTGGGCGGTGGCGCCGCCTTGCGCCGCGAACGGATTATCGGTCGGGACACTGCCGTCGGGCTTCAGCCGGACGATCTTGCCCAGTGTACCGCTCATGTCCTGCGCCGGTTCCATTTTTTGTCGGTCGCCCGAGCCGATGAACAGATATTGCCCGTCGGGCGAGAAGGCGAGGCGGTGCGAATAATGGCCTTTGCCGCTGACCTTGGGCGACTGCGTCCAGATCGTCTTGAGTCCTTCCAGCCGCGGTGTGGCGCCCTGCACCAGCTTTGCCATGCCGACCACCGCGCCCGCTGTGTCGCCTTCTCCCGCTTCGGCCCAGCTCAGATAGACGGTGCCGCTGGTCACGAAATCAGGGGCGACGATGACGTCGCCCAAACCGCCCTGACCGCCGTAAGCGACGTTGGGAACGCCCGCTACGTCGAGCGTCGGGCCGTTTTCCTGCCACAGCTTCAGCTTGCCCGACTTTTCGGTGATCAGTGCGGCGCGGGTGCCGGGGAGGAAGGTCATCGCCCAGGGTTCTTTAAAGCTCGCGACCTCCTGCACGGTGAACGGCGCATCAGTGACCGGCGTGGCCGGGTGTTCACCCGACGCGTCGAGCGCCGCCGGGTCGGCAGCTTTGCTCGGCGCGGTGCTGGCGGAGCAGGCGCTCGCGGCAAGCGCGGCGGCGAGGGCGAGGAGCGGCAATGATTTCATGGAAAGAAGCTCGCTTTGCTGGGGAAGGATGCGCCAATCTGACGCGACGGCGCGGCAAAGTCGAGAGGGCTTAGCGGCTTGCCGCCTCGCGCCGTGCAGTGATGATCTCGACGCTGTCCATGATCGCATCGACCGCTTCGCTCGCTGGCGGCGCATCGGCGCGTTTTTGCGAGAACTGACCGCTGTTCATAATCTCTTCGAGCGCGGCGCGGGCGCGCGATACGCGGCTTTTCATCGTACCGAGCGCGCAGTCGCAGATGCTTGCCGCTTCTTCATAGGACATGCCGCCGGCGCCGACGAGGATCAACGCCTCGCGCTGGTCTTGTGGCAATTCCATCAGCCCGCGTTGCAGATCGGCCATTTCGCCGCTGTCTTCCTGACTGGCAGGGGTCGACATCGTGCGCTCGACTGCGGTTTCGTCATATTCACCGACGAATTTGTTGCGGCGCATCTGCGACAGAAAGGTGTTGCGCAGGATCACGAAGGTCCACGCCTTGATCGACGTGCCACGCTCGAACCGCTCGCGCGACGCCCATGCCTTGACCATCGTATCCTGCGTCAGATCGTCGGCAAGGTCGGGGCTGCCCGACAGGCTGCGGCCATAGGCGCGCAAATGCGGAATGACCGCGGCGAGCAGCACCTTGAACTCGGCGTCGGACAGGCTTTCACCGGTCGGCGCCGCAGCGGCGGGCTCGGCCATTATTGCTTCGAACTTTTCTGATCGAGTTGCGACAAGAGGTCGAGCATGTGATCGGGCAATTGTTCGGAAACGATGTTGCCATAGATCATCCGCAGCTTTGCGCTCACGGGTTCAGGGGCCTGACGCCCAGTCAGCGTGCGATGCCATTCGTCGCTGTCGGTGCCGGGAAAGCTGCCCTGCTTGCGATTTGGCGCATCAGCCCCCGGGGGCGGGGTGCCCGTGCCGTTCGACCTGTTGTTGCCTTGCGTAGCCATGTCGGAGCAACGACGAAAAGCGCGTCGGGTTCCCGACGAGTGCGTTTTTTGCGACGAAAGCGTTGCCAACATGCCACAGCCGCCCTATTCGAGGCGCCGCGTAGGCGACCAGGCTTGCGGCGAGGGGTTATACTTTGCCTTTGCTGCATGGCGGAAGGCTGGAGAACGTCGCTTGCTTTCCGTCATCTATATAAGCGTTGCCGATCCGTTGATCGGCGAACAGGATATTGCCGCCCTCCTCGTTCAGGCCGGCCGCAACAATCAACGCGATGCGCTGACCGGCGCGTTGATCTTCAACGGCCATAATTTCCTGCAATTGCTCGAAGGACCGGACGACAAGGTCGATGCCTGTCTGGCGGTCATCCGCAGCGATCCAAGGCACAGCGGAATGGTCGAAATCCGTCGCCGCCCGATTGAGGAACGCGCCTTTGCCGAATGGACGATGCTCTATGATCCGCAGTTTCGCGGCCATGACGACGCCTTGTCGCGTCTGGCCGTGAGCGGTCGGCTCGACCCGCAGGATGCATTGATGATGGAGAATTTCATCGCGCTCGGGCGCCGCACGCGCCCCGCTGGCATGACCGACGATTGACGGCTGTCCGCGGCTTTTTCGGGCGGAGCTGTGGTTCCGGTTTGCATCGGCCGCACGACGCGCTAAGCCTGATCTGCCAATTGATCGTTGTCCCAAAAAAAAGGCTAAACTATCAACGACATAACGCCCAAAGCGCTCGGCGCTGAACCGCTCGACGACGCCAGCTTCAAGCGGGAGCTGGCGGCGATGCTGCCGCATCTGCGCGCTTTTGGGCGCAGCCTGTGCGGCAACGCCGACCTCGCCGACGATCTGGTGCAGGAAACGATGCTCAAGGCGTGGAAGGCGCGCGCGCAATATGTCCCGGGTCCGGCCAGCATGAAAAGCTGGGCGTTCGTGATCCTGCGCAACTGTTTCTTGTCGCAGATGCGGCGCAAGAAATTCACCGCCGAATATGACGAACTCGCCGCCGAACGGCTGCTCGTTGCGCCCGACGATCAGGACGACAGCCTGCATCTGGCCGACGTTCAGCGTGCGTTGCTCATGCTGCCGGTCGACCAGCGCGAGGCGCTGGTGCTGATCGGGGCCGGGCAATTATCCTATGAGGAAGGCGCGGCGATCTGCGACTGCGCCGTGGGGACGATGAAAAGCCGCGTGTCGCGCGCGCGCGCCGCACTGCAGACGATCCTAGAAAGCGGCGCGATGCCGCTGCGGAGCACCGACGAACTCGCGTCGAGTGAAGTGTTCCGCTCGATAATGGACGACGTCGACTATCTGACCGCCAACGGTCCGGGCCGCGAATAGACCCGGTTACGCCGCCAGCTGTGGGGTAAACAGCAAGCTCTGGCTGATCGCCGCGCGCACCGTATTCTCGCGAAACGGCTTCGATATCAGGAAGGTCGGCTCGACCCGCCCCCCGGTCAGCAGCCGTTCGGGAAAGGCGGTGATGAAGATCGCCGGCACCGGCGCGATCGCCAAAATATCCTGCACCGCGTCGATCCCCGACGATCCGTCGGCAAGCTGAATATCGGCCAGCACTAACCCCGCGTCGGTCGCCTCGAACGCAGCAACCGCGTCGGCGTGCGTGGTGGCGACCCCTGCGACGGTGTGGCCAAGGTCGCGGACGATCTGTTCGAGTTCCATCGCGATCAGCGGCTCGTCTTCGATGATCAGCACCGACGTGCACGATTCGCGGTCGAGGTCCGCGACCGCTTCGGCGAGCAAGGTTTCCACGGTGTCGCCATCGGTTCCGGTAATGATCGACGCTTCGCCTACCGAAAAGCCTTCGAGCGCGGTCAGCAGCAAGATCTGGCGGCCCAAAGGTGTGATCTGCGCCAGCCTTTTGTTGGCGGCGCGCACGAACGGGTCTTCGCCGTCGTCGCTGCCTTCGCCATCGTCGATGTATGCACTTTCCCAGATGCGGTGGAAATTGCGGTACAGGTCGACGCGGGTGCCGTTGCCGGCGCTGAATTCATCCGGGGCGGCAACGATCACTTCGAGCGTCGTGTGGACGAAATTGTCGCCATGCTGCTGGCTGCCCGTCAGCGCGCGCGCGTAACGGCGCAGATATGGCAAATGTCCGCGAAGCTCTTCACCCAATGGCATATAATACCTCCCGCTTTGACCCGTCATACGCGTTCGCGCTCGCGACGGTTCCGCAAAATTGAATCAAAAATGCGCGACAAAGCGCTGCAACTTGTCATCGTGCGATGCGTAGAGTCAGCCGGGACGGCTTAGCGCCATCGGTAAGTCAGTGGAATTACGCCGCTTTCTGGATCCGATGGCAAACAGACTTTTTTAGGGACCATATTCATGGCAGAGCGGCCCACAGGATCCGGAGGACGTGAGGGGCATCAGTTGGCGGACGGAGGTTTTGTAAGTCCGGAACAGGCCGAACGCCTGCGCCTCGATACGCTGCGCGAATATCGGATCATGGATACCGGTCCGGAAGAAGCGTTCGACCGGGTCACCAAGATGGTCGCGGACCTTTATGACGCGCCGATCGCGCTGGTCTCGCTGGTCGACGATTGCCGCCAGTGGTTCAAATCCTCATACGGCCTCGACGTCCCCGAAACGCCGCGCGACATCAGTTTTTGCAAATATGTGATCGCCGAGGACAAGCCGATGGTCATCGTCGATGTGCTGGGTGACGAGCGCTTTCGCGACAATCCGCTGGTCACCCGCGATCCGTTCATTCGCTTCTATGCCGGGGTACCGCTGCGCGCCTATAATGGGACCATATTGGGCACGCTGTGTGTGATCGATCGCAAGGAGCGGCCGGTGCTGGTCGAGCGCGAGCTGGAACGGCTCGAGGATTTCGCCGCGATCATCATGGCCGAGGCCGACCTGCGGCGGATCGTCGCGCAGCGCGACGAGGCGCGGCAGACGCTGGAGCGCGCGCTTGATTTTTCGGGCATCGCGACGTGGCGCTATGACGCGCGGACCGGATCGATCAATTGGGGCGGCGCGGCTGCCGAGCTGTGGGGCGCCGACTTCGACACCGCGCTGGCCGACATCGACGGCTTTTATGAGCGACTTCTTCCCGATGACCGCGACATGGTGCGCGGCGTATTGGGCGGATCGGTCGAGAGCGGCACCCATTATGCGACCGAATATCGCATCCAGCACCCCGAACGCGGGGTGCGCTGGATCGCGGTGCGCGCCGACTGGGACGTCAACACGACCGACGCGATACTGACCGGGATCAGCATCGACATCACCGAACAGAAAAGCCGCCAGGAAAATGCCAATCTGTTGATGCGCGAGCTGCACCACCGGATGCGCAACCTGTTCGCGACGGTCAGCGCGATCATTTCGTTGACCCGCCACGCAGCCATCGATGTCGATGATTATGTTGAACGCATCACCGGTCGTCTCGACGCGCTTAATCGCGCGCAGAATGTCCTTCTCGGCGCGAATTTCATGACCGGATCGATGCACGCGCTGCTGCGCGAGGTCGAGGCGGCCTTTCCGCGTATCCGCTGGTCGGGGCCGGACCTGCTGCTGCCCGAAAATGCGCTGGTCGCGATGGCGCTGGTGTTCAACGAGCTGGCGACCAACGCGGTCAAACATGGCGCGCTGTCGGGCGCGAGCGGCGATGTCGATATCCATTGGACCCAGGATCCAGAGGGCAGCGATCCGCGACTCTTCCGCCTGACCTGGACCGAAACGGGCAACCACGGCCCGATCGGCCCGCCCGAACAAACCAGCTTTGGCACCCTGTTGATGGAACGTAGCGTCCGCAATAATCTTGGCGGCACGATCGAGCGGCGTTGGGAACCGACGGGTTTGATCCTCCACATCACCTTGCCCGCGCGGTGGCGCGACGCCTGATCGCGCCAGAGCGATTTGTTCCTACTATGTTCCTATGCTATGTATAGGAAATGTCCGGAAAACCGATTCTCGAAAAGCTCAGCATATTGGCCGATGCCGCCAAATATGACGCGTCGTGCGCGTCGTCGGGGACGGTGAAGCGCGATTCGACCGGCACCAAGGGGATCGGGTCGACCGAAGGCATGGGTATTTGCCACAGCTATGCCCCCGACGGGCGCTGCATCTCGCTGCTCAAGATCCTGCTGACCAATTTCTGCATTTACGACTGCCGCTTCTGCATCAACCGCGCGTCGAGCAATGTGCCACGCGCGCGGTTCAATCCGCAGGAGGTTGTCCGGCTGACGCTCGATTTCTATAAGCGCAATTATATCGAGGGGCTGTTCCTGTCGTCGGGGATCATCCGCTCCGAAGATTATACGATGGAGCAGCTGGTCGAGGTCGCGCGCATTTTGCGTGAGGAACATCGGTTCGGCGGCTACATCCATTTGAAGACGATTGCCGGGGCGGCGCCCGAGCTGATCGCGCGCGCGGGGCTTTATGCCGACCGACTGTCGACCAATGTCGAACTGCCGACCGAGGCTGGATTGCAAAGCTTCGCGCCCGAGAAAAAGCCCGACACGATCCGCAAGACGATGGCATCGGTGCGGGTGGGTGCCGACGATGCGATCGAGGCTGCCAAAGGACGGTTGCTCAAAAAGGCGAAACCGCCGCGCTTTGCGCCCGCGGGACAATCGACGCAAATGATCGTCGGCGCCGATGGGTCGCGCGATGACGACATATTGGCGGCCGCGACCAATCTCTATTCGGGCTACCACCTCCGCCGCGTCTATTATTCGGCGTACAGTCCGATCCCCGACGCGAGCAGCGACCTGCCCCCGGTGCGTCCGCCGCTGATGCGCGAACATCGGCTGTATCAAGCCGACTGGCTGCTGCGCTTCTATGGCTTTCAGCGCGCCGAAATCATGGAAGGGGCGAGCGGCGGCATGCTCGATTTGAGCATCGACCCCAAACTCGCCTGGGCGCTGATGCGGCGCGATATTTTCCCGGTCGACATCAACCGCGCGCCGCGTGAATTGCTGTTGCGGGTGCCGGGGCTGGGAACGCGCGCGGTCGACCGGATCGTCGCGGTGCGGCGGACCGGTAAGCTGCGGATCGGCGATCTCGCGAAGCTCACCGCGTCGGTGAAAAAGCTGCTGCCGTTCATCGTCACGCCCGACTGGCGGCCGGGGTCGCTAACCGACAGCGCCAGCCTGCGCGCGCGCTTTGCGCCGCCGGCGGAGCAATTGTCGCTGGCGCTATGAGGGAGGTCGTGCTCGCCCGTCCCGGCGATTTCGCCGAATGGCGCGATGCGGCGCGCGGGCTGCTCGCGGGCGGTGTGGCGCCCGAGGATGTCAGCTGGCGCGGCGCCGAGGAGGGCGCGTCGCTGTTCGGCAACGATGCTCCACCCATCTCGGGTGCGGCGGTGTCGCTGCCGCGCGAATTGCTCGTGATGGCCGATCGGGCGATCTGCCATCGCGACTCCGCAGTTCCGGCACGGCTCTATCGCATTGTCTGGCGCGTGGCGCGCGACCGACAGCTGCTGGCGCGGCGCACCGATCCCGATATCGACTGGCTCGGCAAGACCGACAAGGCGATCCGCCGCGA
>Ga0265296_1004660_pt1 | contig 11784 bp, 7 predicted proteins | sample MunlanPumphouse1_FD_189073 | JGI IMG/M metagenome (GOLD analysis project Ga0265296, IMG submission 189073) | Groundwater microbial communities from a municipal landfill in Southern Ontario, Canada - Pumphouse #1 | ecosystem: Environmental > Aquatic > Deep subsurface > Groundwater | place: Canada...
CAAGCCCTTCTGTTTCACCATCCATAGAACTGAAAGTCAATGGATTGATAAGTAACTGTTTGTTTTTCATCCTGACCTTTCCTGAAATACCCGTGGCATTGAATTTTTTGAAATCAAGTTTCCCAATATTAATATTCAGTTTCAGGTCAAGTTTATCCGAAAATGAAAGCTTGTAGGCTGTATCGTGGGATGTGGTTTTATTCTCTAATAACTCATCAAGGTCAATGTTTACAGAAGTCAGATCGGCATCAATGAGTAGTTTCTGATCTTCAAGGAACAGGTAAGATAAAAGGTTTCTTAAATATCCTTTTAACGAAAAATCGCTGCCTAGCACTTTCCCTGAAAGTTTATCAACAATCAGGTCATTATTGCTGAATTGAAATTCTCCGTTGATTCCGGTGCATTTTTTAGTATCATTTTTAAAAGCAAAATCAACATTTATTATTTTTAATGTTCCCGATGTTTTACTGTTGATAAAGTCTTTTGTTGTGAAGCTTCCCGAAGAATTTACCTTTCCTTTAAAAGAGACTTTCATTTCCATGTTGCCTGTAACAGAAGAAATTGTATCAACTTTCAGAAATTCCTGTAAGTCTTTTATGTCCATTTTCATGTCCATTACCAGGTCCCATTCAGGTTGAACAAAATTTTTAATAATCAGATCGCCTTCGAAAGTACCTGATTTGAGTTTAGAACGAAAATTTTTGATTTTTAAAACAGACGAGTTGATCGTTTTTCCATTTCCATTTGTAAACTCTCCGGCAAAGCTCACATTTTCAAGTGAAATATCAGATTTTTTCTGAATAAATTGTCCGTTTTTTATACCAAAATCTACTTTTATTACCGGAATATTATTACCTGCGATTGAGCCTTTAATAACAGCCTGAAAATAAAATTCGCCTTTTCCTTTATAATCATCAAAATATTTTTTGTATTCAACAGGTATTTCATTAATGAACGACTGGAGTTTTAATTCCATTCCTTTTACGGTAATATCAAGGCTTTCCTGCTTTTCGTCATAAACCACGTTCCCGGCTACATCAAATTTTAAGTTCCCGATATTAATGCTTCCTTCCGTGAATGTATAAGTGCCGGTATTTTGATTAACATTCAACACAAGATTAATAGTTGAACTTTTTAAAGGGAAATAATTTATTCCTGAAACATTTACATAATTCACAAACAAGTCGCCGTTCGCATACATTGTATATTGATCGTTTTTGAATTTTCCTTTAATGACCATATCCTTAGCAATGCATGAATAATCCTGATTTGCCGAAAAATCCTTATAACGTATAGCTACATTATTGAATACAAGTTTTTGCAGATCAAAAGAAAATGACTCATTTGAAGTGGTATCAATTTTCCAGAAATGGTAGTTATCGCTTCCATCTTTAAACACAACAAGATTTATAAAAGCATTTTTTACTTCTATTTTCCTTATTCTGTAATTCTTTTTATATAGATCCCATATACTGAATTGTAAATATATATCATCCGCTTTTAACAGATTTCCCTTATTGGCAAATTTAATGGCGTCTTTAGCTGTTACATCTGTAAACGTTAAAGAAACATCCGGAAATTTCCGAAAAACAGAAATTTCCACTTCTTTTACCTGTATTTCGGTAGTGAGTTGTTTGTTTATCTGGTCAACAATTAACTTTTTAATGGAATCCTGATAAAAATAAACAATAACAACCGCTGACCCAATAAGTACCAGGAAAAAGATAAAGATGGATAATAAAATCCTTTTGATATACTTCCAGTATCTCAAGCCTTTTTTCTTTATTATTGTTGAAGTGTTTGCTTTGTCCATAAATGTCTGAAAAACAAATTATATGGTCAATGGATCATTTTTAGCATATTAATTTCCATCTGCGTTAAAAACCTCCATCTTCCTCTGGTAAGGTCTTTCTTTGTTAGCCCGGCGTAATATACCCTGTCGAGTTTAACTACTTTATAGCCGAGGCTTTCAAATATTCTTCTAACAACCCTGTTTTTCCCGGAATGAAGTTCCACTCCTATGCTTTTTTTATCTCCTACTTCATTATCGTAAGCAATAGCATCCACTTTAGCAATACCATCTTCGAGTTCAATACCACCTGCTATTTTCTCCATGTCGGTTTTTGTAAAATTTTTATCAAGTTCTATATGATAAATTTTCTTCACTACAAAGCGTGGATGCATTAATTTCTTCGCGAGGTTACCATCGTTTGTAAATAACAGCAAGCCTGTTGTAGCACGGTCAAGGCGACCTACCGGATAAATTCTTTCCCTGCAGGCATTCTTTATTAATGCCATTACAGTCCTGCGTCCATCAGGATCATCTGTTGTAGTGATGTAATCCTTGGGTTTATTTAAAAGGAGATAAACAGGCTTTTCTTTTCTCAGGGTTTCTCCGCCAAATTGTACTTTATCGTCGGCAGAAATTTTCGTTCCCAATTGGGTTATAATTTTACCATTTACCGAAACAACACCGTTGGCAATAAGCTCATCCGCCTCTCTGCGCGAACATATTCCTGCATTTGCGATATACTTGTTAAGTCTTATTAAACCTTCATCATTAGTGGTTTTAATATTTTTTCTGACAATTTTTTTTGCCTGCCTTGCCGGCTCGCCCCGCTGCGAAGCGGGTAGGCGGGCTCCAAATTTTTTAACCGGATTTATGCGTTTGGGCCGTTCTGATTTTTCTTCTTTTAAACCGTCGTTTTTGTATTTTTTAGAAGTTTTTTTAATAATTTTCTTAGCTCCAAATTTAGTATCATGGGTTGTGCGTATATGTCGTTTCGACTTTTCTTCTTTCCTGTATCTCATGTTTTTTCTTTTCGTTTGCAAATTTGCATTTTGCCTGCCTGAACGGCTTTGAAATAAATTATTGTATCATGATATTATACTGAAAGAAATCGGGTTTGAGGTTTTAAGTCATGGCAGTTGGTTTAGTTTTTAGTTAATGGGGTATGGTTTTTCCCCAATAACCATAGACCATTCAGCTAAACCAACAGCCCTGCCTGCCGGCAGGCAAGTAATACCATCAACCATAGACCATGATATATTTTTTGCCTGCCTTGTCGGCAGACAGGCAAACCTGTTTTCCATTAGTATATATACAGACACTATTTAGTGCTTGTCTGTAATGTCGTCATTGCGAACGCAGTGAAGCAATCTAATCATTGTGTGTCAATAGATTGCTTCGTCGTTCCGATAGCTATCGGACCTCCTCGCAATGACGTTTTGTATTGACTTTACGGACAGACACTATTTAACCATCCCTCTTTGTTCCTTCCACAGGCGATTAAATGATTTTGATTGAATCACCGGAATGTTTCTTCTTGGACCCCATGGCTTTGAGAAGAATTTTTTAAGAACATGGTTTTTCATTTTCGGACTGGTTTTTTCTAATAACCATCTTTTCATCATAGCCTTTTTCCATACAAACATCACAAATTTTTCCATTCTGTTAACATATCCCATCCTTACGGAATCCTTTCTGTTATTTAGTAAAAGTTTATGAAGATTAATTTTAACAGGACATTCTTCCGTACATTTGCCACAAAGGGATGAAGCATAACTCAGATGTTTAAATTCCTGCATACCTCTCATATATGGCGTTATAACAGAGCCAATAGGACCGCTATAGGTTGTTCCGTAAGCATGACCACCAATATTTTTGTAAACGGGGCATACATTCAGGCATGCTCCACATCTTATGCACGTAAGCGCCCTGCGTTGTTCTTCCTGTTCCAAAACTTCTGTTCTTCCATTATCAAGAATTACCACATACATTTCGTCCGGCCCGTCGGTTTCATGCTCCTGTTTGGGTCCGGTTATTATAGTATTGTAAGCAGTAATATTTTGACCTGTACCATAAGTAGCAAGTAAAGGCCAGAATAAGTCGAGATTTTTAACAGATGGAATTATTCTCTCTAATCCGGCAATAACAAAATGAATTTTAGGAAAGGAAACACACATCATTCCATTTCCCTCGTTTTCTGTTAATGCAATACCTCCAATATCTGCTATCAGAAAATTTGCCCCCGTAATTCCTACATCAGCAGAAGTAAATTTAACTCTCAACAATTTTCTCACAAAGGCTGTTAATTGTTCAGGAGTAGCATCTTTATGAAAACCAAATTTCTCATAAAACAATTCCGCAATATCTTTTTTTGATTTATGCATGGCAGGAGTAATTATATGATAGGGTTTTTCCCCTGCAAGCTGTACTATATATTCGCCAAGGTCGGTTTCGAGTGATTCAATTTTTTGTTTATGTAAGTGTTCATTAAGTTCAATTTCTTCCGTTACCATCGATTTTGACTTCACCACATAACGCGAATCGTACTTCTTCATTACATTCAATATTTCCCTAATAGCCTCTTGCTGATCCATTGCCCAGATGATCTTTCCGCCCCTGGTAATAAAGTTAGCCTCAAATTCTACAAGGTATTTATCGAGGTCGTTCACAGCCCTGTGTTTAATATGAGCTGCTCTTTCTTTCGCAAGATTTAAATTCTGATACTGTTGCTTTCCTTTTAACACAGCAGCAGCATATTTTGAAATATTGAAATTTATTATTTTCCTGTGATTTTTATCAAATGCCTTATTTTCGCTGGCTTTAATAAAATCCTGATAGTGATTTGACATTTATTTACTCCTGTGTTAAATAAGTTATAAGGTATATGGAAATAGGGTATAAGGAAATAAAATAATTGAAAATGATAGCTTTAAAACTCCCTATACCTTATACCTTTATACCTCTATACTTTTTATAGCGGTATTTTTTTAATTCTTCTTTCATGCCTGCCACCTTCAAATTCAGTGGTTAAAAATATCTTAACAATATCAACAGCGAGTTCTGCATTAATAAACCTGGCAGGAATACATACTATATTTGCATCATTGTGCATTCTTGCGAGAGAAGCAATTTCTGTGGTCCAACATAATGCCGCTCTTATATTTTTATGCTTGTTGGCAGTCATGCATACTCCATTTCCACTTCCACAAATAAGAATACCTTTGCTGCAATTATTTTTTTCAACAGCTTCTGCTACCGGATGCGCATAATCAGGATAATCTACATTTTTTTCCGAAAATGTTCCGAAGTCTTTAATCTGATAGCCTATTTCCTCTAAAGCCTTAATGATTTTTTTTTTAGTCAGATATCCGGCATGATCGCTTCCTATATATAAATTATTGTAATTATCAATCATTGTTAATATGTTTTAATTAAACAAAAATAAGCAGATTTAAATAATAAACCACATTCATTTATTTATTAGATAATTATAGAACAATATAAAAAATAATTAATTTTGATTAATTACCGAGATAACTTATAATCAAATATATGCTATATTTTAACATTATTTTGTTAATATCTGTTTAAATTTGTTACAAAATTCTGAAAAAGAATTTATAGAATTATCAATGATTTTATCCGGTAATTATTTTTTGTAAAAAACCAAAATAGTTAGCTAAAAGTTTTATGATATACTTAACAAAAAACTAACATAAATTAACTATACTTTACTAGTTAACTTATTAAAAAAATAATTATAAACATACTGTTAATAAATATATAAAATATTAATAATTAAAATAATATAAAATATTAACTGTTAATATGATGTTTATATTAATTAATAAATCATAATTCCTATTTTTTTTAAAAAAAAATATAAACAGTACTGACAGGAAATATTAATAATAACAATAATTTTAAAGTATATAAATAATATTAAAAAAATGAAAATAAAATCTGATCCAAAATTAAACCTTATAAAAAAAATTAAAATTTTAAGAAAACAAAAAAATGCAATTATATTGGCTCATTATTATCAAATAGAGGATATACAAGAAATTGCTGATTTTATTGGCGATAGCCTTGCACTTGCTCAAAAGGCTCAAAGTACGAATGCTGATATAATAATATTTGCAGGTGTTCATTTTATGGCTGAAACAGCTAAAATTCTTAATCCGGGTAAAAAAGTAATTATACCGGATTTAGAAGCAGGATGTTCTCTTGCCGATTCTTGCAAACCTAAAGATTTTAATAAGTTTATAAAACAATACCCTGATCATAAAATAGTTTCTTATATAAATTGTTCGGCAAAAATTAAAGCGTTATCAGATGTGATATGTACTTCAAGCAATGCAATAAAAATTGTCGAAAGTTTTTCAAAAGAACAGAAAATTATATTTGCTCCTGATAAAAATCTTGGAACTTATGTAAATAATGTAACAGGTAGAAATATGGTATTATGGAATGGAACGTGTGAAGTACATGATATTTTAACTGTTGAAAGAGTGATAAAATTAAAAGCAGTTCATTCTGATGCAAAATTGATCTCTCATCCTGAATGTAAAGCAACGATTCTTGAAATATCAGATTTTATAGGGTCTACTACTGCTTTATTGAATTTCACCAAAAAAGATCCATGTAAAAAATTTATTGTAGCTACCGAAACCGGAATAATTTATCAGATGAAAAAACAATCACCGGATAAAGAATTTATAATAGTGCCAAATAATGAAACCTGTTCATGTAATGACTGTTTTTATATGAAAAAAAATACAATGGAAAAATTATATATTTGTTTAAGAGATGAAAAGCCTGAAATAATTTTAAGTGAGGATTTATTGATAAAATCAAAGAAACCAATTCTCAAAATGCTTGAATTGTCATAGAAATTTGTTTTAATTTTACTTTAATGAAAAAATATTTTTTGATATTGTTTTTACTGAATGTTGTATTGGTATTTGCACAGGATACTACTAAAACGGATGGTTATGTCGTGTTTAAATATGAAAACGGTAAAGTATCCAGCGAGGGAGTTATTAAAGAAAAGAAACCCGATGGTTATTGGAAAACGTATTATGAAAATGGAAAACTAAAAAGTGAAGGAAATCGAAAATTTTTTGAACTTGATAGCACATGGAAGTTTTATAATAAAGAAGGAAAATTGATACTTGAAATTGATTACAAAAAAGGGAAAAAGAATGGTATTAAATCTACTTATTTTGAAAACGAAATAGTAAAGGAAAATTTTGTAAATGATATTAAAGAGGGTTATACCAGCTATTATTATCCTGATGGTAAAATAAGATTGACTGTAAATTTTATAAAAGGCAGAGAACAAGGTATGGCAAGAGAATATTCTCCTGAAGGTACTGTTATCACTTTGCTTGAATATAAAAATGGATATTTGGTTGATAAAGAAAAAGTGAACAGATACAACACAGATAGCTTAAAACAAGGTAAATGGGTGTCATTCTATCCTAATGGGAAGCTTCAATCAGAAGCTTATTATATGGCTGGAATTAAATCAGGGTATTTTAAAGAATATTCCCAGGATGGAAATTTGTTGAGTATAGCAAAATATATAAATGGAGAACTACAGAAAGATGCTCCAGAGGTAGCTAAACTTGATATTAAAATAATATACTATCCAAATGGGGCTTTTAAAAGAGTTGGAAGTTATAAAAATAATATACCTGAAGGAATTACGCGCGAATATTCTTTGGATGGAAAAATAGATTCAGCAAAAGTTTATAAAAGTGGAATGATTGTGGGAAAAGGAATAGTTGATGAACAAGGATTGAAACAAGGAGCATGGACAGAGTATTATGATACGGGAGAATTGAAAGAGCAGGGAAAATATGTCAATGGATTAAAAACAGGAGATTGGAAATTTTATTACAGGAATGGCAAAATAGAACAAACAGGAACTTATTTGAAAAACGAAAAACCAGATGGTAAATGGAAATGGTATTATGAAAACACTAATCTTTTAAGAGATGAAATTTATTCAGAAGGAGTTGAAAATGGACTATTGACAGAGTATTCCGATAGTGGAACCGTTATAACTAAAGGTGAATATATAGACGGCCTTGAACAAGGATTCTGGGTTTATCAGTTGGGCGACATTAAAATGGAAGGATCATATAAAGATGGCAAAAGAGACGATATTTGGAAATATTATTTCAACAATGGAACCCCGTATTTTACAGGAAGATACCTTGACGACAATCCTGACGGTAAACACATAATTTACTGGGATAATGGAAAAATAATGGAAGAAGGTTATTATGTAATGGGAAAACGTGAGGGAGAATGGTATAAATATTATTACGATGGCGCTCTGTTTCTTATAACAACATATAAGAATGGAATAGAAACCAAGTATGATGGTGTGAAAATAAAACCGCTAACTATTGAGGATAATTCTAACAACTAATTTATTAGCCCTGTTAATTTTAAATTTTAATCAAATGCTTTTGGTAATTTCAATAAAGATGTTATTTTTGCGCAAGTGAAAACCGCCATAATTGATTGTTATAAATATTGCTATTTTTTTTGGTTTTTAGTTTAAGTTTTATTTTTGCCGGTTTTAGTTCTCCTGTACACAATTACGTCCAAGAAACTATAACCTGCCTCGCCGGCAGGCAGGCGAGAAACTAAATAACCAAAACCAATAACCAATAACTGAAAAATCAGGATATTAATACACACACACATTACTAATTTAAATGTTTAACATACAAAACATATATTTATTATGGCAAAATTTAATATATTAGTTGTTGAAGATGAAAGCATTGTTGCAAAAGATATACAAAACAGCTTAAAAAAACTTGGATATATAGTTTCTGCTGTTGTGGATTCTGGTAAAAAGGCGATGGAAAAAGTGGAACAATCCCGTCCGGACCTGATACTTATGGACATTATGTTAAAAGGAAAAATCAATGGGATTGAAGCAGCAAATACTATCCGTACCAGATATGACATACCGGTGATCTTCCTTACAGCTTATGCCGATGACGATACTTTAAGTAAAGCAAAGATTTCGGAGCCTTACGGCTATATCATTAAACCGTTTAAGGAAAAAGAATTGCAAACAACCATTGAAATGGCTATTTACAAGCACGAAAAAAATACCGAGATAAAGAAAGAAAGGGATATGTATCGCACAATAGTTGAAAACAAAGAATCAAAAGACAGTATCTTTGTCAGAGCAGATTACCGTCTGAACAAAGTAAAATTTGAGGATATCTGTTTTTTGGAAGCATTGAAAGATTACGTTGTTATTAATACTTCGAAGAACTCATACACTGTTCATATAACAATGAAGGAAATGATTAGAATTCTTCCAACAAATGATTTTGTGAGAGTTCACCGTTCTTTTATTGTCCGCTTCGACAAAATATTTTCTATTAAATACCCTGATTTAGTGATTGAAGGCAAAACGAAAGTTGTGCCAATAGGTGGTTTGTACCGTAAAGAACTTTTCAACAGACTAAACCTGATTTAATATTTGGCATTAGTGTTATGTTAATTCTGATATATCGTTTTAAGATTGCTTCACCTCCTTCGTCGGTCTCGCAATGACGTCATTGCGAGGAGGAACGACGAAGCAACATAGCGAAGCGATCTCATGAACACCTTTAAAAATAAAATATTTTGTGAATAATCTATTCGACATATCACTCTTAACACAACAGTAGTAACTAATTCAGATAAATATTATTCTGCTATCATAAAATTAAGCTGCTTCCTGGAAAGATTTGCTTGTTTAACAACTATCTTAACTTTATCTCCAAGCTTATATGTGTTGCCAGATCTTTGACCTGTGACACAATAATTATCTTCATCAAGGAAATAATAATCATTTTCCATATCACGCAGCGATACCATTCCCTCACATTTATTATCAACAATTTCAACAAATATTCCCCACTTGCTCACACCCGATATAACACCATCAAATGTTTGTCCTACCTTATCAAGAAGGAATTCCACCTGTTTGTATTTCACAGAGGCACGCTCGGCTTCGGCCGCCCTTTTCTCCATTTCCGATGAATGTTTACACTTTTCTTCGTATTGTTCTTTGTTTACTGAAGGCAAATTATTAAGGTAATCATTTAACAAGCGATGAACCATCAGGTCAGGATAGCGGCGGATTGGCGATGTAAAATGAGAATAGTAATCGAATGTGAGTCCGTAATGACCTATATTATCAGTAGAATAATATGCTTTCGCCATTGTACGGATAGCAAGGTTTTCGATCATATTTTGCTCCCCTTTCCCTACTACATCGGTTAGCAGTTTATTGAACGAATCAATAGTGCTTTTTCTTGAGCTGGTTTTCATCCTGTAACCGAGTTTGGTAACAAATTCGGTAAACGTGCTCAATTTTTCGGGATTGGGCTCATCGTGCACGCGATAAACAAAAGTCTTTGCTGTTTTTTTGTTTTTCCCTATAAATTCAGCCACTTTGCGGTTTGCCAGCAACATAAAATCTTCGATCAGCTTATTGGAATCCTTGTACTCCCTGATATACACACTTAAAGGTTTACCTTTATCATCAAGATTAAATTTTACTTCTGTAGTTTCAAATGCAATGGACCCGTTCTTAAATCGTTCCTCGCGCAGTAATATGGCTAATTGGTTAAGCTTTAGTACTTCTTTGTTATAATTACCGGCGCTTGTTTCAATAATTTTCTGGGCTTCCTCATAGTTAAAGCGCCTGTTGGAGTTTATGATTGTTTTACCAAACCATTCATTGATGATTTGAGCTTTTTCGTTCATTTCAAATACTGCGGAAAAACAAAGTTTATCAGTATGGGGTGAAAGGGAACACAATCCGTTTGAAAGCCGTTCCGGCAACATCGAAATAACCCTGTCTACAAGATATACCGAGGTCGCTCTTTCATAAGCTTCCTGATCTATGGAATTATCGGGTTTCACATAATACGAAACATCAGCTATATGAATACCTATTTCGTAATTGCCGTTTGGCAGCCATGCGATGGACAACGCATCATCAAAATCTTTAGCATCTTCCGGATCAATTGTAATGGTAACTGCGCTTCTGAAATCTCTGCGGCTTTTTATCTCTTTTTCGGGTATTTTATCCTGAATTTTATCTGATTCTTGTATAACTTCTTTGGAAAATGATAATGGAAAACCAAATTCAGCAAGAATGGAATTCATTTCAACATTGTTATCGCCGGGCTTTCCAAGTATATGAATAATATTTCCAAAAGGATTTTTTGCATTTTTAGGCCATTCTAATATTTCAGCAAGTACTTTTTCTCCGTCCTTTGCCCCGTTCAGATTTTCTCCCGGAATAAAAATATCAACAGCCATAGATGTATTATCAGGTACAAGAAAAGCGAATTTGCCTGAAACCTGTAATATTCCTACAAACCGCGTCTTTGCCCTTTTAATTATTTCAACTACTTCCCCTTCTGTCTTGCGGCCCTTCCGTTTCGGGAAAATGAAAATCTTTACCTTATCGCCGTTCAATGCCCGGTTAGTGTTATTAGGAGTTATTAAAACGTCCTCTCCCCCGTCTTCAGGAATAATATAAGCTTTTCCGGTTGATTTCATATCCACAATGCCTGTAATGAACGACTTTGCAGAACTGTGAAACTTAACAAGCGCAGAATTGATTTGATATTTCCCTTTTTTTACTTCAATTAGCGATCCTCTGCCTGTAAGGTCGGAAAGAAGCGTATTCAAAAGCTGTTTGTTTCCCTTGTCGCTGATGGAAAGCCGGCCGGATACCTGCTTATAGTTAAACGATTGGCTTGGATTATTGGCAAAGACTTTAAGTATGTCATTTACTAATTGATCCTGTGTATTCGAGTGTTTCTTTTTCGTATGCCCCATATAAAAATGATTTTTGTAAAGATAGTAATTGTTTAGTTTCACCACGTTGTTGGGTGTGATGATTTAGATTTTTCCCCCTTGGATTATTGAAAATATTTTACCTTTGTTTTTAGTTC
>Ga0265296_1004661_pt1 | contig 11783 bp, 16 predicted proteins | sample MunlanPumphouse1_FD_189073 | JGI IMG/M metagenome (GOLD analysis project Ga0265296, IMG submission 189073) | Groundwater microbial communities from a municipal landfill in Southern Ontario, Canada - Pumphouse #1 | ecosystem: Environmental > Aquatic > Deep subsurface > Groundwater | place...
TCAATTAATAATTTTTGATTTGAATTTTCCATAAGGGTATAGCCTTAAAATATGATCACAAAATTAAGGATATAACCTGAATAAACAAAATAAAATTTGTGGGAGCCTCTATTTTACACGATTATCAGCGGTTTTAAAAGGGATAGAAATAAAAAATCCGGCCAATTTGACCGGATTTTCCACTTCGGCTCCCCGAAGTTGGCTATTATCTAAATTATTTGGAATATAAAGAACCACCGTGATTTGGTAAGATATTCAAAACTAAACCTAAAGGACTCTTTTTATCTCATACACACTTTTTGAAACACTATCGATTAACCTTCCCTAGATCATATTGGAATATTACAAAAATACAGTAACTATGGGATTGTAAAACTAAGGCTCAAGACCATGATCGATACCTTGTATTTCATTACATTTACCCGATTTAATATTCTTTAATATTTCCTCCAAAGAAATATCTTTAATGCTTAATGACTTTTCCTCAAGCGAATTTTCTAACAATTCAACTACATAAAAGCTTGTTTTCCAAGTATTATCATCTTGTAAGTCCTTTTGATACCAAATAATAGAATTTTTATATTTATCAGTACAGTACCCATAAAAAACTCTATGGTCAGAAACAAGCTCATTATCAATATAGTAATATGTTTTGCCTGGGTATGTATATTTTAATCTATACAATGAATCATAATTAATAAAATTGGGTATTGGAAATAAATACATTGAAAGATCATAATAGGTGCCTTTAGTTATCTCACCCTTGATTAACATAAGCTTTTGTTTGGATGTTGTTTCAAGTTTTCCAAGGATCTCTGCTTTATTTATTCCAAATGTTTTTTTTATTATATCTATTAAATCACTATTATTAAAAATCTGTTCATCCTTAATTTTATTGATGCTTTCGGGTACTTTATCTCTATTATTATTACAACCCGTAAACAATAAGAATAAAACCAAAGAAAATATTTGACATTTCATTTTATCTAATTTTAGTTTTTGAAATCCATGGTGAATATGTATTTCTATTCTGAACAGGATTAAACCCAGTATATCTTCCCAAATAACTTTTATTTCTAACATCAACATGTACATGAGCTGGAAGAGTTTGTTGGTTAATTAAGGTAAAAGTCTTTTGATTTTCATATTTATCAAACAAATTAGGTACACTAACTGAATGTACACCAAAGCCCTTTGTGTCACCTGAATTTGGATACCATACAACACCATTAAATAATCCAGATTTTGCTGCTGCTAATGCTGCTTTATCATCAGACATTCCATTAACGTGAATGTCTGCCGCTTTACCTTGTGTATGAAAACTTCCTTTTGAACCACCCACTTCACTATTTCGCTCAGAAGTTCGATCTCCACCAACCACACTTATTTTTGAATAATCCTTCGTGTCCCCATTATTTTTCATATAAACTGAAAATCCAACTAAGTTTTGATTTAATTCCTCTGATGAAATAGTATTACCATTCATTTCAACAAAGTCAGAAGTACTGCCTATTTCTTCAGAATTAGAAAACTCTTTTGCTGTTTCTCCTGTTTCTTCGTTCTTAGTTTCCTTCACTCCATCTGCGAGATATACTTTATTATCATCTTTCCCATCATTTCCCAAATAAGTTCCATCTTTTTTATAATAATCCCCTACCAACATCCCATCCGGATCGATAAACCTGATTGGATTATTCATGCAGTAGGTGTAAGGAGACCATCTTCGGGAAGTTTCTGCCAAAGGATCAACAGAATGCCACCTTGCCAGCACCGGGTCATAGAACCTGGCTCCGTAATCGTACCAGTCCAGATCGGCTTCGGTTTGTCCAGCCCCTATCCCTAACCCTTCCCCCACCCGGGGGAAGGGGAGATTGTTAGTGCTTATTTTTAAGTTCAGCTTCAATTTTTCTGATTACAAGGTCTGTTTGGTTTAAAACATCTTCATTTTTAAACCTTATTTCCCTTATTCCAAGTCTCTTAAATATTGTTGTTCTTTCGGTATCTCTTTCATTTTGATGTGGATCATTATGGACTTTTCCGTCAATTTCAATGACAAGCATGGCATCATAACAAAAAAAGTCAGCAATGAAGTCGCATAATGGGTGCTGCCTTCTGAAGCGATAGCCCTTTACCTGTTTGTTTCTCAATCTTTCCCAAAGAACTTTTTCTGCCAGTGTCATGGAATTCCTCAAGTCCCCGGCTATCCTAAGCAACTCCGGCCCAGCCCCGAAATAGATCGGATAATCTTCCTGTCCTCCAAGCTTGGCCATGATAATCCATTAATGAGCGAAGTTACTGAGAATCGTTGTTACTTCAAATTGCAAAGAAAATACTCCCTCCCCCGGGTGGGGGAGGGTCAAGGAGGGGGCTGGAAGCCGGCATCGTAAAGATAAAGAATCTTTTCGTTTGCACCAGTTTTGCGTAAGTCTCTGAAATGAGCAGCTCCTTGCGGGTATAAATATGTAATTCATTTTCAAAACAATGACAACATTTCAAAAATTAATCCACTCTAAAACCGATCTTTTTACGCTTGGGCTGTTCTTCCTGTTGCTGTTTAGCCTGTTCAAGCTGCCTGAGGTATTCAAAGATCAAAAGAATATGTCTATCCTGTTCTTTGTCGCTTTTTTCAATGTGCTCCAGCTTTCTTAGAATTTCCAAATTTGTTGCCATCATCTGACGCATCCTTATGAAAATCCGTATTATTTGGATGTTGATCGAAATAGCTCTTTCGGAATTCAAAACACTGGCCAGCATAACAGCTCCATGCTCTGTGAATGCATGCGGAAGTACAGTGGAGAATTTAAGTCGATTGAGGTGGTCGCAATTTGCGACCACTTCTTGTTTCTCCTGCTCTGATAATTGGAACATAAAATCAACAGGAAAACGTTTAGCATTTCGTTTTACCTGCTCATTAAGCCTTTTAGTTGTAACCCCGTAAAGGTCTGCCAGGTCACTATCGATCATTACCTTCATACCTCTAATATTCAGGATTTTATTCATGATCAACTCATCAGGAACCATTAAAGCATTTTCATTGTTCATCAGAATAGTTTTTTTCTATTTATCCGTTTTAATTCAAAATATACCCGGATGAAAAAGTAAAAATTTTAAAACTGTTGAAAAAAGTATCTAAATTTCTACATTGACTTGACTCCAATTACAGTTACAAGGCTTTGCTTCAGTGGTTTGAACAGAAACTCATAGATTTTTCCGGATTTTTAAAAATCTTCAAAAATCCCATTATCTAAATTTTTTTTGAAGGAAGAAGAAATGAGCTAATCCTTGTCTGTCAAGGCTTATGAAAGGTACAAAAATGAAAAAGTCCCGATTCAATCGGGACTTAGTCGACTTCGGCTCCCCGAAGTTGGCTATTATCTAAATTATCTGCTCAGAATAAGTTTTCCGGTGGCTGTTTGGCCGCTTGCGCCGCATTAGCGGGGGATCACTGTAAGCTGAAAAAAATATGGTTTTTTTATCAGTTAATTCCTCTTTCATGTTTAGAAAATATCCTTTGCCTGGAACCTCCCCCACCAGAGAAGAGCAGAACTTATGAGGGTTATTATTGCAGGAAGTACAGTAAACCAAGTGTTCCCAGAAATTTCAAAGAACAAATTGTATAACAATGCCAGTCCGCTAAAAAGAGTTCCCATAGCAAAAGTTAGGATAAGTATATCTTGCTTCTCTGAATTACGAAAAGCCAGGATGGAGCCAATCCCAAGAGATATTAGGACCCCACCTGACCATCGGAGCCACCCGGAAGCACATGCCTCACTTCCGGATAGTTCAACCAATTTTTGTGGAAAGAATAAGTAACCAATTCCATAGACCAGGGTCAACACTGCAAAAACTATCAGTGAAACCTTTAGTACGATTGATTTTTCGTTTTGTGCCATTTCATTTTCCTCCTTTATTAATTAATTGAATAAGAATTGATAATTATGGAAGCAAATTTAATCAATATACTCAGAAATGTCAACTATTTTTATCTGATTATTAGTAGATTAGACCGATTTATGTTTGGATCGAAGTGTTTATCACTAATAGAAGATATGAGCTGCGAGAAAGAATAATCTCTTGAAGAGCTTTTCGGATAAGTTTTTTGGATACTTTACTTAGAGCAGTTCATTTATCGAACCAAGCTATTATCTAAATTATTTAAGTTCACTAAATGGCTGAGATTTGGGGAAGTTTTAATAACAGCATGTCAGATTTTCGCACTCTTTTCCTTACTTATGATCTTCAGCAGTTCTTCGTAATTGGCTGGTATTTCATTGGTTGAAATGTACCAGAGAATTTCATAATCAATACCAAAATACTCATGGCTGATCTTGTTTCTCATCCGGTACATTTCTTCCCAGGGAAGTTCGGGATATTTTTCTTTGACTTCGGCAGGAAGATTCTTTGTGGCTTCACCAATTATTTCAAAATTTCGGACTACTGCATCGACTGTTTTATAGTCTTTCCGGAAATTGATGAAATCCATATCTTCAAGGTACTCTTGTATCCTGAGCATTGATAGTTCAATGTCTTCAAGAAAATGAAGATATGTCCGCCCGGTTTTCAAATGAATTTTACCTGCTTTAAAATGGAATCCTTCAATTGCTTTTTGATAGCTGAGGTAGTGACCAAATCAACTTCTTTGCCCAATTGGTCTTCAAGTAATTTCTCAAGGGTAAAGAATTTCCACCCGCAGGGTTGTGAAAATTCCACCAGAATATCAATATCACTTTCATCATCCTGCATCCCTGTAGCATAAGAACCAAAATAACCGATCCTCCTCACCCGGTATTCATTTATCAGAAGCGGGAGCAGGTCTTTAAGTTTTACTTCTATATCTGATTGTGATAAACTCATGAGGCTAAATTAACAAAATAAAATTAATAAATCTTTTCTTTTGCACCTGTTTTGCCTAAGTCTGAGAAAGGATCACTTACTGGCAGGCATCTTTATATCACTCAAGTAAAAATCTAAAAGAAACCATGTAAATTAAAGAGGTTCAAAAATTCAGGAGGAAAACAAAAGTATCTAAATCCAACCCCGAACCGCACTCGAACTACAGTCACAAGCCTTAGCATCAGTGGTTTAAATGAAAATTTAATCTTGTTAGGTTAATTCCCCGCCCCTTGGGGCGAAAGTATTCTAACTGACGGGTTAACCCGTCAGTTAAACAGATACCCCGCTGCTTGCGGCGGGGAGTTTCATTATTTGGTTATAGAAAAACAAAAATTTATAACCGACACTCACTTCCTCCATTTTACAGGATGTGAGTTGCAATGCATCAGTCTTGATTGGCAGCTGGCATTTATTCATTTAGCATTTATTAAATATCGAACTCCTAAATTAAAATTCATCCAACCAATAAAATATGGCTCATACCCACCGCTCATTCCAAATTTTTCAAAACTTGTGATTTCAGGGTTTACAGATAAATATATGGAAATTCTTTTATGAATAAATTCTTTTAATTCAAACTCAAATATTAACCCAACACCTAATTTATTGTTTTTTTTATAATTTGAAGTAAAATGACCGCCACTAATATCTCCATTTGCTATTCTATCATATTGTTCCCTGATAATAAAATAATTTAATCCTATTTCAGGGCCGAAACAAAGTCGAGATTTAGGATTGTCAATTAGTCTGAAAATATAATTTACTTTCAGCGCAATTCGTTGGTTATTAGGTTCAACTTGCTCTATATAAATCGAAACACCATCTTCTGTTGAAGAATAAATATCATCATACGGTGTATTGTAAAATACTTGAGAAAAAGAAAGCCCTATGCGGTTCCTCTTTATGAAATGATTATATCCTAATCCGTATCCAAAATTGTTTTTAAATTCCTTTGTAGTGCTGCTCATATAAATTCCTTTCAATTCAATTTCCTGGCACCAAATATTTGTCATAAAAGCCAAGAAGGCTGAAATTATAAGTACTATTCTCATTTTATGTAATTTGTGTAATTCATCAGCGAAAATTTAAAGGGTGAAAGGCCGAAGTTCGGGGAAGCATACACTTTTATTCAACACTAAATGAATTTGAGAAAAAAGATTCATATTCATTGCTTGGCCTAACTATAAACTGATACTCCAATCTATATGTTCCTTTATTAAACACTACATCAAGAGTATCATTGTATGATTCTCCTGCCAGAAACTTTAAACAACAAAAAGAAGAATATCCATCACATATTGGCGCCCAATAAACACCCCAGGAATTACCTTCCAATTTGTAAATATTTGTAGGAATTCCTTCATATGAGCTACATTTATAATACATTGCTAAAGAATCAGAAATATTGGTCACTTCAACTTTAATTATTTCTTCTGTTGAATAGCCTTCTTTATCTGTTATAATTTGGATAGGTGTAGCGGCACTTTTTTCCTTTTCACAAGTAGTGCAGATTAAAATAGCCGATATAAAAATGAACATAAGATAAACCTTTGTCATAATATTAATCAGTTTTAGGGTAGTTACAAATATTTTTCCTTCAAAACCACACCATTACTTAAAAATCGTGTTGCACCTGTTAATTTATCACTTTATCAAAATGTATATCCAGCGCTCACGCTGATCATATTTTGTAAGCCACCTGGTAATATTATACCTGAATATCCTGCTCCTTATTACAAGAACAGGATGTTAGCATTATGAGAAGAAGATTAAAAAAAATTGTTGCTTTCATTAGTCTGTAATTTTTGATTACTTATGCTTGCGTTAATTATCGAATGAGTTTATAATATTTTGAAATGACGGCTTTCTTAACTCTATCTGATCCAATTTTGGTGCCATTCTTCTCGACTTCCTTTTATTTTAGGGCTAAAGAACTTCCGGTGCGCGAATTTCGTTAAAAGCCCTCCTGATAAGATGTGGTTATACTGTGAAACAGGGCCAAGTGGACTTGAACCAGGTTGGATTTCCAAATGAAATCAAACAAAATATTCATTATCAAATACGAAAGTTGCTGTGGAATAGTCTGCATGGAACCAGAGAAATATTCCCTTTCCCCGGTTGGGGAAAGTTTACAAATTGTTTGTATCCCTCCGGTCTGATGCATCTTGATTTTTGCTAAGCAGCCATCTACCTTTGGCGCCAAAAGTTTATATTTTATGCAGAAAACAGAAGCTCGGCAAGCGCAGATGTTTGCCATGATTGAAGAATTATACCAGAGCAAGATGAGCCGGAAAGAATTTTGTCGGCAGAAAGACATCTCGATGAATTGTTTTTATTATTGGCAGAAGAAGGACCGGCAGCAAGACGGAGTTAATCAGCCGGGTTTTATTCCGGTTCGGACCGGAAAAGGTTCCATTACCAGACACAGGTTCTCGCAACCGATCGTGTTATCCTATCCCAACGGGATCAGCCTGCAATTACCGGCCGGCACACCACTGGCCGTCATCGGATCACTGCTTCGTTTAGCCTGAAGACATGTTCACGTTATCATCTTCCCTTCATTATTTTCTTTATAGCCAGCCGACCGAAATGCGCAAGGCCAAAAGACAGGAAAAAGCTGTGGTTATATTAGATGAATTACCTGCCTGGTTGAAAGAAAGTATTACCGCCACCTTGCCACAAAGTGTTATCGGGAAAGCAATGGCATATGCCCTGAACCAATGGCCAAGGTTGATCCGCTACCTGGACGACGGCAGGTATGAGATCGATAATAACCTGATTGAAAACTCCATCCAACGACTTGAAGAACTGTTTCCGCAGAATCTGAAAAAAATCGCCCGGAAATAAAACTAATTTTGGTTACCGGTCAAGACGCATCAGACCGAAGGGTTACATTTGAAGGAAGTTCAAAAAATCCACAATTTCAACAAATTCTGGCGTAAATCTGGCGTGAAAGAAAAAACCACTCACGAATGTCTCTGTAAGTGGTTGATTTTGGGAGCTCCCATAATTACTCAAAGTTGCATCCACCAGGAAGCCATTTATAAATATTAATGTTTTGATTAATAGTACGATAAGTCAGTAGAAATACATTTTAATCATCCGTACAGCACTCCGTTTTACTATTTTATGAACTTACCAACGCTCACATTTTTCTCCCCCGTCACCTTCAAAAAATAGATCCCGTTTGGCAATATGCCAACATTAATCACCGTTGTTGGTTCCGTTATCTGGCGATTAATGAGTTGCTGACCATTGAGGTTATAAATGGTCACGATTGTGTTTTTCGGGGATATGGTTTGGGGTAATTCGATGGTTATGGCAGTGTTAGATGGATTTGGGTAAATGGAGATTTGGTTTTCCAGGAAGCCATTTTCGTCGACGCTAATTGGGCAAGCGGCTTCAACCTCTTCTGGGCTGTTGCAACCTGGGGCGTTACCTGATATGTTTACATCACCACCTGGACTTTTTAAATAATCACAAATGCTTTCTACTGCACACGTTGACAAAGAATTGTTTGAATAGATAGATAAACCGGAAATTGATTCATCATCAATATTGTCCAGCCCTGCCAGGGTGGTAAGGATATCGTTACCAGCGATATAAAGCCAGCCCCCTATGGAAGTCAATCCTCCTAGCCCCGTTAAACTGGTCAGGGCGGGATTCCCCCCATAATCATCATCACCAATTTTCAGTTCACCTCCTGTGGAAGTTACATTACCCAGTCCTGATAAACTGGTCAGAGAATTGTTAGAAGATATCCAGATACTCCAGATGGAATTCAGGTTATCTAATCCTGTCAAACTTGTCAGGGCATCGTTTTGATCAATCCAAAGATTACCCCCAATTTTAGTCAGATTGCCCAGCCCCGTTAAACTGGTCAGGGCAGCGTTATGTGTAATAGAAAGATTATCCCCAAGGTAGGTCAAAACGCTTAAGCCATTCAAATTTGTTATACTGCTTCCATATATGGTTACCTCCCCCTCTATCACCTCACAATTTGGATAATTGGTCTGAAAATTGTCGATTTGAGCTTGGGTAGTAAATGTGATGCCTTCAGGAAGGCAGGATTGGGAAAAGGAAGCCTGGTTGAAAATAAGAACCAGTAATGTAAGAGTAAATTTCCTCATGGTTCTCGGTTAAGTTAGTTATATAGAGGTTATAAAGATACTAAATTCCAATGGACTTGACAATTAAGGAATATAATTACAAGTAATTAAAACATGGGAAACCCCGAAGTAGACTCTAAATCTTAATAATCCTTATCAATCAAGGGAAAGCTCTATTTGACACTGGATAATGTAAATTTTCTTCATATCTAAAAATCGAATTATCCAAATTTTGATTTTTAGATGAAGAACTTCTCTAAGAGCCTTGAATTTGAAAAAGTGGTCAATTTGTACCGGAAAGAAGGTGGTCACTTTCTCACGGAATTAGGTGGTCACTTTCAGCGGAAAATGCAGGCACTATTTAAAAGAAATACCCGATTTCAGTCGAATTGTCAGGGAATTGTCTTTTGGTATTTTATCAGTCCACAGGTAATCACAGTAATCAGGAAGCCAGGAAGCGCTGTATTGTCTTGCGGTTTGCCCAATGAATGCTGTATCCTCAAGGGCTTTATCTTCATCACCTGCCACATGGACCATTAATGCTGTTCCCATACAATGGCTAATATGCCAGGCAGTAACATTATAAGTGATTTGCTTATCCGTCATGAGCATTGTCGTAAACAGGGTATCTGCAGCTATCCGGCTTAAACTTTCAGCATATTGTGGAAACGTTTGAGAAGAGGGAATGCCTGAATAATTTACATTTGTGATGTGCTTCGTTGTAATGATTAATGAGGAATCCTTAATGTAGGTTATCAATCGGTATGAACAGGGATAAACAATAATAGAACCGGTTTCTATATCATATAAGAACTGATTTCCTGATCGTTGTTCTACAATATCAGTTGCATGAAAATGTCCCGTAAACATAATGTTTAAGCCCGCATTCATGAGTTGGTCTGATACATCTGTATAATTATCTACCATAAAGCCAGGGAATGTTAAGTGCTTGTCAGTGAATTGTTCAACTATTCCGTGATGCATCATACCAAAAACTGTTTTTCCTTTCTGAGCTGCTTCTGCCAATCGGTCAAGTATCCAATTCATGGTACCCGGCCTGATCGCTCCTGCAGTATAAATCGAATCGTTTATATTATCATACTTACAGCAATCAATTGAGAGGAGCCAGAGATTGGGCAAAGGTTCGGATACATAACTCAGAGAGTATGGATCGGTATACAGCGCATCGCTATATCCACAATCTGAATAAATCGATCTGAATTTATCCGGACCGATATTCTGAACCCTTGTCTGTGTAGCGCCGTTGTACTGATACGAATGCGGGTTGTAAATGTCATGGTTACCATCAATAACTCTGACTTTGATCCCGGCCTGAATCAATTGCTGGAGGTATAAATGAACAGAGACATGACTAACCAGTTCACCATCTTTGGCAAGATCTCCGGCAACAAGGACAAGGTCGGGCTTTGGCGTTGCATGAATTAACTCATAAATAGCCTCCTGCATGATAGCATCACTCGCGGCCAGGAGTTTCCCGTCCGTTACAAGATAATCCTGAAATGCGGGACCATCCTTTATCAGCAAAGAAGGATCCATGTAATGATTGTCAGCCAACACAGCAATAGTATAAACATTTTTTGTGGTACTGTTAACGTTGTCGCTCTTCTTGCATCCTGCTAAAAAAATTATTAGTAAGATCGCTGGCAGTACAAATAGTTTTCTCATGTGCCCTGGGATTTACTTTTGGTTTTGAAATAGGATGATTGCCATGGGAAATTTTGCAATATCAATCCTATCCGATACCGTAAAAATACAACTTTATCCTGAGCTGTATTCATGTTCCCCAAAATATTTATTTTCAATTATTTAGGGGGTTAATGCATTTTCCGCTGATATTGACCACCACTTTCCGCTTGAGAGCGACCACCCTATAATCCTTAGAATCAATAGAATAAGTTAGTCAGTTTATTCCGGAATCAGGTGGTCAGATTGAGCGGATTCTCCAATAACCACTGGGAAGCATTTCTTTCCGTTCTATATCGGACAAGTGGTAATGAATGGCAAGGAGTTCAATCAAATCACGAAATCTATATTCTTTGCCGTCCGATACTTGCTGAAGCATCGGTAACATAATTGTTTGGTAATCTGGGATAGCCATATTAATTGGGTTTAGTCTGCAATTTACAACAAAAACAGATCAATACTATATAACCATACTAAACATATCTTTAATTTCACTAATATTGCTACAAATAACCACCTATGAACCGAATTAAAGAAGTGATGAAGGAGCAGGGGCGCACGCAGGTATGGTTGGCTGGAAAGATCGGGAAGAGCCAAGGCACGATTGCTTTGTACGTCAATAATAAATTACAACCCACCCTTGATACACTATACAAGATTGCGGGATATCTGGAAGTGAACCCGAAAAAACTCTTACAGGACAACTCTAGAACGAAAAAAACGAAATAACTGATTGCTAAACAAAAATATTCCACTGCGAAAACCGATATTCCATCAATAGAATTAATAACTGAACAAGAAATGAAAATCCTCATCACGGATATAATAAACGAGAAAGTGCAGAATAGATTTCGTTTTCCATCATTCATTTGTCTATAAGTAGAAGAAAATTATCAGATAATTCATATGATCACAAACTTTTTTAGAAGTGCAGTAGTAAAAGAAAATTTATCTGTAAATTTCAATTCAATTATATACCACCATTTCAGTTAAAGAGCATATCACTTTTCAAAAATAATTAATAAAACATCATTTGTAATAGTGTTGAGACGGGAAATAACTCGAAGAGTTATTCTC
>Ga0265296_1004662_pt1 | contig 11783 bp, 8 predicted proteins | sample MunlanPumphouse1_FD_189073 | JGI IMG/M metagenome (GOLD analysis project Ga0265296, IMG submission 189073) | Groundwater microbial communities from a municipal landfill in Southern Ontario, Canada - Pumphouse #1 | ecosystem: Environmental > Aquatic > Deep subsurface > Groundwater | place: Canada...
GGCCCGGGGCGCGGGTCGCCGGCCTTCTGTGGCAGGCGGCCGCGCTCGACGGCGGCGCCGACCGCGTCCGCCACCTCCTCGGCCGCGTGCTCACCCCGGGAGCGCGCGACCGGGACTGGGTGGCACTGCCGGCCGGGTTCTCCGCCGCCTACTACCTGGTCCGGCCCGTGCGCCTCGCGAGCCGGTACGCGCACGCCAGGGTGCGCCGTGGCTGAGCGCCGCGACGCCAACGCCCTGAAGAGCGTCCTTCACCTGGGGCGCACCCTGCGTCTGGTGTGGAGCATCGCGCCGGGCTGGACCGCAGTCACGATCGCGCTCGCCGTCGTCCAGGGAGTGCTTCCGCTGGCGGGCCTCTACATGATCAGGCTCATCGTCGACGCGGTGAGCGAAGGGCTCTCCGCGGTCGACAAGGACGCCGCCTTCCAGCACGTCGCCTGGTTCATCCTGATCGCCGGCCTCATCGGCATCTCGAGCGCTCTCGCCCGCTCCGTATCTACCCTGGTCAGCGAGGCGCAGGGCCAGGTGGTCACCGACCACATCTCCGACCTCATCCACTCTCAATCCATCGCCGTCGACCTCGAGTACTACGAGAACTCGCGCTACTACGACGTCTTGCACAGGGCCCAGCAGGAGGCTCCCTACCGGCCGACGAAGATCGTCAACGACCTCGTGATGGTCGGCCAGAGCGGCATCACCCTGATCGGCGTCATCGGTATCCTGTTCGCCATCCACTGGAGCGTCGGCCTGATCATCGTGGCGGCGGCCGTGCCCAGCGCCTACGTGCGGCTGAGGTACTCGCAGCGCCTCTACAAGTGGGAGACGGAGCGGACCGGCGCCGAGCGCCGCTCCTGGTACCTCCACTGGCTGCTCACCGACGGCAACCACGCCAAGGAAGTCCGCCTGTTCGAGCTGGGCGAGACCTTCCGCGCCCGGTACCACGAGCTGCGCCGCGTGCTGCGCCGGGAACGCCTGAGCATCACCGCCCGGCGCTCGCTCGCCGACCTCGCAAGCCAGGCGGTCGCCACGCTGGCCGTCTTCGGCACCTTCGCCTACATCGCCTGGAGGACGATCCAGGGCGCCATCAGCCTGGGCAGCATGATGATGTACTACACGGCGTTCAACACGGGGCTGAGCGCGCTGCAGAGCGTCATGGGAGGCGTGGCCGGGCTCTACGAGGACAACCTCTTCCTGACCTACTACCACGACTTCATGGCGCTCGAGCCCAAGGTCGTCGACCCGCCGGACCCGCGCCCGTTGCCGCGGCCGATGCGTGACGGCGTCGTGTTCGAGAGCGTCACGTTCAACTACCCGGACACCACGCGGACGGCCCTCGCGGACGTCGATCTGCACGTCCGGCCGGGGGAGGTGACGGCGCTGGTCGGCGCCAACGGCTCCGGCAAGACGACGATCGTCAAGCTGCTCTGCCGCCTGTACGACCCCCAGCACGGACGGGTCACGCTCGACGGTGTCGACCTGCGCGAGCTCTCGGTCACCGAGCTGCGGCGGGGCATCAGCGTCATCTTCCAGGACTTCGCCAAGTACCAGCTCAGCGCCCGCCAGAACATCTGGGTGGGCAACGTCGCCCGGCCGGAGGACGACCCGGCCATCGAGGAGGCGGCGCGCGCCGCCGGCGCCGATGCCGTCATCGGCGAGCTGGGCCGCGGTTACGACTCGATGCTCGGCAAGTGGTTCGAGGAGGGCGAGGAGCTGAGCATCGGCGAGTGGCAGAAGGTCGCGCTGGCGCGAGCCTTCGTGCGCGACGCGGAGATCCTCGTCTTCGACGAGCCTACCAGCGCTCTCGACCCGGTGAGCGAGTGGCACGCGTTCGAGCACATCCGGGCGCTGGCCAGGGGCCGCGCGGTCATCCTGATCAGCCACCGCTTCTCGACGGTCCGCAACGCCGACCGTATCCACATCGTCGAGCGAGGCCACATCGTCGAGAGCGGTACCCACGCGGAGCTGCTGGCCCTCGACGGCAGCTACGCGCGCATGTACGAGGTGCAGGCGCGCGCCTACCAGGCGGCGGAGTAGGGAGAACGACGCGGGGCGGCGGGCGGTCAGGCCCGCCGCCTCGCGTCGGCGTCCGTCGCGGGCGGCTCCGGAGCAGCTCGACAGCCTACAGGTCGAGGGCGCTCTGCAGGTCGCGGGCGTGCTCCTCCTCGATGATGAGGATGTCCTCGAGAGCCCGGCGCAGGCCGTACTCCTGGAGCATCTCAGCCTGGCCGATGCGCTCCCGGTAGCGGGCGATGGCGTCCAGCTCGCCCTCGAGGTCCTGCTCGAGCATCACCTTGGAGTCCGGCGAGATGTGGATGTCGGCCACTTCGACGGACGGCACGCCGCCGAGGAAGTCGATCTGGTCGCTGAGCGTGATGGCATGCTGGTGTTCCTCGTTCGAGTGCACCGTGAGCTCGGCCGAGATGGCGTCGTACTGCGGGCCGGTGATCACCGACGCGTGCTGCACGTACTGGATGAGCGCCGAGTACTCCTTGGCGAGGTCGTTGTTGAGCTCGTCGATGAGCTGTTCCCGGGTGAGCTTGCGCGGCGCCCGCGGGGGCGCCGCGGACCTCGGGGGTGCGTCTGCGGCCGGCACGGCCTTCCTCGCGGACTTCCTGGCGGCTGGCTTTGCCACGGTGACTCCTTTCGGCTGCTCGCTGTGGCGGGCGCGGCGAGCCGCGGCCCTCTCCCGGCAGCGTACCCGGAGCGTGCGAGCTCTGAACGGGGCGGCGAGCGGCGCGCCGCCGGGCTCGGGCGCCGGGCTCGGGCCCGGCGCCGGCGGATCTCAGCTTGCCGCGGCGATCTCCCAGAGGCGGTCGGCGACCGCCACGATGCGGTCGCCGCCGACGAGCGCGTCACGCCAGCGTGGCGGGATGTCCGCCTCGCCGTGCAGGGCGCCGGCCAGCGCTCCGGCCACGGCGCCCACGGCGCACGCGTCGCTGCCCAGGTTGACGGCCGCGACGATCGAGGGTTCGAAGCCGGTTCCCTGCAGGACGGTCCACAGCGCGGTCTGCAGAGTGTCGAGCACGAACGAGGAGCTGCGGATCTCCTCCGGCGCGGCTTCGAGGGTGCTGCGCAGCGCCGCGCTCACGCGGCTGTCCTCATCGTCGAGGCCCGCGGCGACTGCCTGCACCTGGCCGCGCACGTCGCCGCGGAGGGCGGCCGCCAGGAGGTCGGTGAACGCCGCGCAGGCCCACCCGGCGAGGCGGTCGAAATGGGTGAGCATGGATTCGCGGTGCGAGAGCTCGCGGCGCAGCTCCGCGTCGCGGTGGTAGAGCAGGCCGAGCGGGGCGGAGCGGATCAGGCTGCCGTTGCCGGCGGTCGGTCCGCCGAGGATCTCGAAGGCGCGCCGCGAGGCCACGTCCCAATGTGTTCCGGCGCGGTAGCTCAGCAGGGCGGCCCGCACCGTGAGGCTCACGTGCACGGGATGGCGGTCAAACCATTGGCGGTACCGCTCGATGATGTCCTCGGGGTCGAAGCGGCCGGCGTCGGCCAGGCTCTCGGCCAGGCACAGCATCATGCCGGTGGCATCGACGGTCTCGCCGGCCGCCACCTCGTAGACCCCACCGCCGAGCATCTCGGTGATGAGGCCGTAGCGCTCCTCGATCTGCTCGCCGGTGAGGAACTCGGCCGGCGCGCCCATGGCCTCGCCGACGGCGAGGCCGAGCAGCGCGCCGCGGAAGCGGTCGCGCGCCACGGGGGAGTCTCCGTGAGCGCCCATCAGGCCAGCAGGTCGCGGGCGAGCCGCTCGAAGAACAGAGCCTGATAGGTGGCGTCCTCGACGAGGATACGCTCGTCGGGCTCGTGGTCCCGGCCGCCGGCCACGGCGTGCAGGCTCTCGGCGACGAACGGGGCGAACCCGTACGCGATGCAGTCCGGGTAGTACTCGCGGATCCAGCGCGAGTCGGTGAAGCTGCCGGAGCACATCGGCACCAGCACCGCTCCGGGCACGTCCCGGCTCAGGACGCGGGCGATGCTCGCGCTCAGCGGCGTCGGTGTCGGCGAGGCGTTGGGGGTGGTCACGTCGATCCATTCGAAGTCCCACTCGATGCCCAGGGGGTCGAGCACCGAGGCGACGAGCTCGAGGGTGCCCTCGTGGGTCATCTCGGGGAGGATGCGGCAGTCGATCAGCGCGGTCGCGTGCGTCGGGATGACGTTGACGACCTGCCCGGCAGCGAGGACGGTCGGCGTGAAGGTCGCGCCGAACAGGGGCTCCACCAGCGACGCCACTTCCGGGTCGCGCCGGCGCAGCTCGGCGCCGGCGGCCCGGGCAGTCGCGGGGTCGGTGAGCCGGGTGCGCAGCCCGGGATCGGTGACGAGCGCCTCGATCAGATCCGCCGTCGTCGCTGAGACGGTCACCGGCGGATCGTGGAGGCCGAGCGCCACGACGGCGCGCGCCAGGTCGATGACGGCGCTGTGGTCGCGCTCGGGCACGGAGGCATGGCCGCCACGCCCGCGGGTGCGGATGCGAAACTGCGCGAACGCCTTCTCGCCGGCGGCGAGGAGGAAGACCTTCGTCCCGTTCACCTCCACCCAGAGCCCGCCCATGCCCTCGTTGAGCAGGTAGTCGCAGCGCAGCAGGTCGGGCTGGTTCTGGCACAGCCAGCGCACGCCGCAGTGCGTGCCGTCCTCCTCGTCCACCGTGGCCGCGTAGGTGATGGAGCCGGCGAAGCCGGCCCCGGAGCGCTTGAGGCGCGCCAGCGCCACGGCTTCGGCGGCGAGCTGGTTCTTCATGTCGGTGGCGCCGCACCCCCACACGTAGCCGTCTCGGACCACGCCGGCGAACGGCGGCACGCTCCATTCGCCGGCGTCGGCCGGTACGACGTCCATATGGCCCATGAGGGCGAGCGCCGGCCCCGTCCGCGAGCCCTGCAGGCGCGCCACGAGGTTCTGGCGCTCGGGCGACTCGCCGATCAGGGTGCTCTCGATGCCGTTGGCGGCCAGGTACTCGCGCAGGACGAGGGCACAGGCCGTCTCGTTGCCGGGGGGGTTGGTGGTGTCGGCGCGGAGGAGCGCGGTGAGCAGGCCGACGACCTCGTCTTCGAGCGCCCGCCACGCGTGCTCGTCGAGGCCGTACATCACCATCGTCACCGTCCTAGCGTGCGGAAGGGAAGGAACACTCAGGGGCTCATGATAGCGGTCTGTACTTCGCGCCGCGAACCTTTTAGTCTCCGGATCAGATCGGGGTCGCGCAGGTGGGTGGAGGAGGCAGCATGAGGATCGCCGTCATCGGCGCCGGCGCCATGGGCCGCTGGGCCGTCAAGCAGCTCGGCCTCGACTCGGAGGTCGGCGAGGTCGTGGTCGGCGACTTCGACGAGGTGCGGGCCCGCGAGGTGGCCGCGGCGTACGCTGGCGGGAAGTCCGCAGCCGTCTTCGTGGATGCCCGCGATGCGGAGAGCGTCAAGCGAGCCATCGCCGGCTGCGACGCACTGGTCAACGCCACCCAGCACTTCTGGAACATCGCCGTGATGCACGCCGCCGCGGCGGCCGGCGTGCAGTACACCGACATGGGCGGCCTCTTCCACGTCACAAGGCAGCAGGTCGAGCTGGACGCCGAGTTCAAGGAGGCCGGCGTCACCGCGGTGATCGCCATGGGCGGCGCCCCCGGGGTCACCAATGTCCTCGCTCGCTACGGCGCCGAGCGGCTCGACACGGTCGAGGAGGCGCATGCGCTGTGCGGCAACGTCGACCGGACCGACTGGAGCGGCTACGAGGGCTGGGCCGTGCCCTACTCGCTCGAGACTCTCTGCGACGAGTTCAGCGTGGTGGCTCCGGAGCTCATCGACGGCGGCTGGAACCTGGACCTCAGCGGCGGCGAGGGGGCGGAGGCTCTCGATTTCGGCGCCCCGGCCGGCAGCCTGGCGGCGCACTACACCATCCACTCCGAGCCCTTCACATTCTGGCACGCCTGGAAGGAGCGAGGCCTGCGCAGCGCGACGTTCAGGCTGTCGCTGCCACCCGAGCTCACGGCCCAGATGCGCTTCCTCCACCGCATCGGCATGACGCGCTCCGACGAGGTGGAGGTCCGGGGTGCGCGCGTGCGCCCGCGTGACGTACTGCTCGAGGTCGTCAGCCAGCTCCCGGGGCCCACCGGGGTGGTGCTCGACGACGTCGACTACCTGCTCGGCATCGTGCGCGGGCGCAAGGACGGCCGGCGCCTCGAGTGGCGCGTGCGCGCCGTGGTCCCGGCGCACAAGGAGTACGGCGCCGGCGGCGGCGACGTGGACACGGGCGTCCCGCCGGCCATCGTGGCGCGCTTGATGGCCAGTGGTGAGATCGCCGGCCCGGGCGTCTTCGTACCGGAGCAGATCGTGCCCTGCGAGCGCCTGTTCGCCGAGCTCGCGCTCTGGGGAGTCACCGTGGACGCGCAGATGCGCGAGGTCGTGGCGGCGCCGGGGGGCTGACCGGGCCCCGGGGGCGTCCGGCGCCCGAGCCGGGGCAGGCCTCAGCCGCCGCCGACGTCGAGCTCGGCCTGGCCGAGCCCTCTGTCCACGCCGAGCAGGTCCGCCATGCGCCGGGCGTTGCGCATGCCCCAGTCCTCGTAGTTGTTGTTGAAGAGGACGTGGACGGCGGCGGCGCTCCCGGCGAGCGTGCGCACCTGGGGCGCCCACTCCTGCAGCTCGGCCTCGCTGTAGAGATACTTGAAGCGATCGGAGGCGGCTTTGGTCGGGGCGTCCCAGGTCGCCGCGTTGCGGCCGTGAAGGCGGAGCACTGCCAGCGGGGCGGTGGCGGCCACGACGGGAGGCGTGCTCGAGCGGAACCCCTGGGGCTCGTCGACGCTCACGTATGCGAGCCCCGCGTCCTCCAGAAGGCGGAGAGTGCCGGCGGCGGCCTCCGGGTCCATCCAGCCGCCGCCGCGGAACTCCACGGCCAGCGGCCAGCCCGGGAGATGCTCGCGCAGCCCGCGCACCTGGTCCGCGTGCGCCCGGGTGCGCGTGAACCAGGGCGGGAACTGGAAGAGCACGGCGCCGAGCTTGCCTGACTCGGCGAGTGGCGCGAGCGCCCGCCGGTGCAGCTCCCAGAGGCGCTCGGTGGAGACGGCGTCTAGATCCTTGCCGTAGGCGTTCTTCTTGGCCAGCGTCTCCGCCGGCAAGGCGCCGCGCAGCCAGCCCGGGAGCTTGTCGACGCGCGCCGGATGGCCGGTGAGCAGGGCGAAGGCCTTGACGTTGAACACGAAGCCCTCAGGGGTGCGCGCCGCCCACAGCTCGCTGTTGCGCTCCGAGGGCGGCGCGTAGTAGGTGGAATCCACCTCGACGATCGGGAACTGCGTCGCGTAGTAGCGCAGGCGCTGCTCGGCGCTGCTCACGCCTCTTGGGTAGAAGCGACCGCTGGCGATGAGCGAGGGGTCGGTCCACGAACAGCTCCCCACCAGGATGCGGGCGCTCATGCAGTCCTTTCGCGATGTGCTTGCCGCGGCACACATTGTTGTCCCACCGGTGGGCCGGCGATATACTCGGGCACGTAAAGCTCAGTCGGCGCCATGGTCTCTGCAGGCCATAGCCTCACGCAAGCGAGGCACTGAAGGGGGCGCCGCCGATGGGCGGGTCCTGTGGAACCGAGGCCCGCCCATCGTCATGTGCTCCGCCTCCCGCCTCCCGGCGCGCCGCGTTGAACTTCGCCTGTGACTCTCCTATACTCTGCATCCCTCGCTCAGTGTCGGAATGGCGGAATTGGTAGACGCGCTAGGTTGAGGGCCTAGTGAGGGTATAACCTCATGGGGGTTCAAGTCCCCCTTCCGACACCATCTCAGCTCTTCCGCTTCCTTCCGGCCGTCACGCGTGGTCGCCGCGCGGCGCGACGTACGAGTGAGCGAAGGAGCGGCTGAAGATCCAGGTCGGCCCAGCGGTGCGGCGGCTCCCTCTCTTCATCGTCGCGGTCTTGCCCGCCGATGGGGATCGTGCTGGATGGCACGGAGCGTCGCGTGATCTCGGGCCGCCGGCATCGTTGTATGGTCTAGAATGGTGGTGTTCCGCCCGTTCGGGCGGGACGACCCGGAGGGAGCCCATGCCAGTCGAACCGCGTACGTTCCTCCGCACCCTCTTCGACGCCGCGGTGCTCGCCGCTGATCCCGCCGGGCTGCTGCCCGGCCGCCTACCGGAGTGCCCGGCCGGCCGCACGATCGTGGTCGGCGCCGGCAAGGCTGCCGCACGTATGGCGCTGGCTCTCGAGAACGATTGGCAGGGCCACCTCGACGGTCTGGTCGTCACGCGCTACGGACATGGCGAGCCGTGCAAGCGGATCGAAGTGATGGAGGCGGCGCACCCGCTCCCGGATGCTGCCGGGCGCGAGGCGACTTCACGCATTCTGGAGCTGGTTGGGGGCCTTTCCCCGGACGATCTCGTCATCTGCGTGCTGTCGGGTGGCGGCTCAGCCCTGCTCGAGCTGCCCGCGGCGGGCATCACACTGGACGATATCCGGGTGGTGGGCCGGGCCTTGCTTCGCAGTGGCGCCAGCATCTCGGAGATCAACTGCGTGCGGAAACACCTGTCGCGCGTGAAGGGTGGGCGCCTCGCGGTCGCCGCCCACCCCGCGCGCGTCGTCACCTACCTCATCTCGGACGTGCCGGGTGATGAGCCCTCGACGATCGCCTCAGGTCCCACCGTACCGGACCCCACGACATTTGATGATGGGCTCGCCACGCTGGAACGTTACGGCATCCGTGAACCGGCTGCCGTGCTCAGGCATCTGCGCCTCGGCGCTGCCACCGATCGCCGGGAAGCCGGCCGCGACGTCGTCACTGAGACGCCTAAGCCTGGTGATCCGTCATTCGCCCGTGATGAGGTCGTGACACTGGCCACGGCACATGTGTCGATCGACGCGGCCGCACGTTTGGCCGAGGCCGCCGGCGTCGACCCGCTGGTCATCGGCTACGATCTCGAAGGCGAGGCGCGCGCTGTGGGCCTGACGCACGCCCAGCTGGCGCGTGCCTGCTCCTTGGGCACCGGCCCCGTGAGGGCGCCTTGCGTCCTGCTGTCGGGCGGCGAGACAACGGTCACGGTCACCAGCCGCGGACGTGGCGGGCGCAACACCGAGTACCTCCTCGGACTTGCCGTCGGCTTGGCCGGCGAAGCAGGCGTGAGTGCTCTGGCGGCCGACACTGACGGCATCGACGGCACCGAGGAGAACGCGGGCGCCTTCGTCACCCCGGACACACTTGTCCGGGCGGCTGTGGCCGGCCTGGATCCTGCCGGAGCCCTCAGCGCGAACGACGCCTACGGCTTCTTCGCGGCCCTCGGTGACCTGCTCGTCGTCGGGCCCACGCGTACCAACGTCAACGACTTCAGAGCCATCCTGGTCCAGGGTCGCTGACGGGCGTCGTGCGTCCGATTGGGGAGACTGCACGTCATCGCCCGCGGCCCGCGGGCCGCTGCGGTAACGCGAACCCGCTCAACCCGGCGTGGTCCAGAGGCGCATAGCCGTGAGTCACGCGCTCCCTGAGCAGCCTCAGGCGAACCGCATGGTGTGAGCCGGTTCCGGCACCCCCGGGCACCAGCTCAGCCACGACTGCCTCTCGGCGCGCTGGCAGGATCGCGCTGCCGGCGCGGCCTGCATCGACCCACGACAGATCCCTCCACGGCTCTCGCGATCGGTACGCTCACTGGTCGACGTGAGGTAGTCTGACCCGCGGGGAAGCCCGGGCGGTAGTGGCGACGGAAGGGGTGAGGCACATGGAGGTCAGAGGGGAGGCCGTCCCGGCCTTCGAGCAGAGGGCCGAGCTCGGGGAGTGCCCCGTGTGGGATGCGGCGGGGCAAGCCCTCTGGTGGATCGATTGGGCGCTGGGAATCGTCTACCGCAGCGACGTGGCCACCGGGGTGAGCATCTCGTTCCCGGCCGGGCCGTCGCTCGCGGCGCTGGCACCGACGCCCTCCGGGCGCCTCGCCCTCGCCCTCGGCCACGGATTCGGCGCTCTCGACCCCTCGAGCGGCCGCGTCCGCGACCTGGCGCGCGCCGAGCCCGACGAGGTCGCGACGCGGATGTGCGACGGCAAGTGCGACGCCCAAGGGCGCTTCTGGGCGGGCACCATGGCGCTCGACGAGCGATCGCCGATCGGCGCCCTGTTCGTCCTCGAGACCGACGGCCGTGTGCGCCGCGTGCTCGACGGCGTGGTCGTCTCGAACGGGCTCGGCTGGTCCCCTCAGGGCACCCGCCTCTACTACATCGACACGGCCACGGGGCGCGTCGACGGGTTCGACTTCGACCCGGCTCGCGGAACGATCACGAATCGCGCGCCACTCATCGAGATCCCCTCGAGCGAAGGGGCTCCGGACGGCCTTACTGTCGATCGCGAAGGTTGCCTGTGGATCGCGCTCTGGGATGGCTGGCAGGTGCGCCGCTACAGCCCGGGCGGAGAGCTCGACACCGTCATCGAGCTACCCGTTGCCCGCCCCACCTGCTGTGCCCTGGGTGGCCGCGACCTGCGCGACTTGTTCATCACCACGGCCCCGCCGGACAGCGAGAGTGCACGCGAGGCCCAGCCGTTGGCGGGCAGGGTACTGCGTGCGCACGCCACCGTCCCCGGCCTGCCCGCCCACGCCTGCGCCTACGCGCCGGGCTGACGCGGTACCCAGCGGCGCGGCGCTCAGCGGCGTGGCAGCCAGCTGTGCCGGCAGCCTGCGCCCGCCCCCCGCTCCCTCAGCCCCCCTGCGCGAAAGCCGCCCGGTAGATCGCCTCGTAGTCCGCGACGCTCAGCTCACGCGGGTTGCCCACGGTCTGCGGATCGGCGAAGGCGATTCGCGCCAGCAGCGGGACCTCCTCTTCGGCGAAGCCGAGCGCGGCCAGGCTGGGGATCCCGACGCGGTCGGCGAGCCGGCCGACCGCCTCGGCCCCGGCGAGCCCCGCCTCCAGCGGGCTGAGCCCCGCGACCTCGACCCCGAGGCCCGGGGCGAGGCGCGCGTAGCGCTCCGGGCTCGCCGGGGCGTTGAAGGCGCAGACCGGCCCCAGGAGGCGCGCCGTGAGGGCCCCGTGGGAGCAGTCGTGGACGCCCCCGGCCGACTGGCTCATGGCGTGCGCGGCGCCGGCGCTCTCGGTGCCGTAGGCGAGGCCCCCGAGGGTCGCCGCGTGGGCCATCCCCGTGCGCGCCTCGAGGCGCCCGCCGTCGGCGACGGCGGCCTCGAGCCAAGCGCCGACGAGCTCGACGGCCTGGAGGGCGACGGCGTCGTTGAACGGCTGGTGGTAGTCGCAGGTGTAGCACTCGACGGCGTGCGAGAGGGCGTCCATGCCGGTGGCGGCGGTGAGCGCCGGCGGCAGGCCGAGCATCAGCTCCGGGTCGATGAGGGCCGCGCGGGCGGCGATGAGCGCCGTGCCGCCGACGTTGAACTTGAGGCGCCGCCCGGGGTCGGTGACCACCGCCCAGAGGGTGACCTCGCTGCCGGTCCCGGCGGTCGTCGGCACCGTGACGAGCCCTGGGATGCGGTGCTCGATCGGCTCCTGGCCCCACTCGTAGCGGGCGATCGAGCCGCCCTGGCGGGCGACGACCCCGATCGCCTTGGCGGCGTCCATGGAGGAGCCGCCGCCGATCGCCACGAGGCCGTCGCAGGCCTCCTCGCGGTAGAGCTCGGCGCCCCGGTCGATGAGGGCGATGTCGGGGTTGGGGCGCACCTCGGCGAAGAGCGCCGCATCCGCGAGCTGCTCGAGCACGCGGGCCGCGAGCCCGGCCGCGACCACCCCGGCGTCGGTGACCACGAGGGGGCGCCGGAGGCCGAGCTCGGCGACCGTCTGGCCGAGCCGGGTGACGGCCCCCGGGCCGTGGATGAGCTTCGTCGGGAGCTCGACGGTGCGGATCGTGTCAA
>Ga0265296_1004663_pt1 | contig 11783 bp, 10 predicted proteins | sample MunlanPumphouse1_FD_189073 | JGI IMG/M metagenome (GOLD analysis project Ga0265296, IMG submission 189073) | Groundwater microbial communities from a municipal landfill in Southern Ontario, Canada - Pumphouse #1 | ecosystem: Environmental > Aquatic > Deep subsurface > Groundwater | place...
CCAGCACCGTGTCCTCGTGCCCGGCCGCGTCGAGCGCGTCGCGGATCACGCCGATCCGTCCGTCCATCATGTCCGACGGGTAGAGCACCTCGGCGCCGGCCTCGGCCTGCGAGACCGCCGCCCGGGCGAGCAGCGCGAGCGTCGCGTCGTTGAGCACCCCGCCGTGACCGTCGAGCAGACCGCAGTGGCCGTGGTCCGTGTACTCGCAGAGGCAGAGGTCGGTCCCGACGGTCAGCCCGTCGACCCGGTCGCGGATCGCCCGGCTGGCCTGCTGAACGACGCCGTCGGCCGCCCACGCACCACTGCCCTCGGGGTCCTTGTCCAGCGGGATCCCGAACAGCATCACGCCGCCGACGCCGAGCGACGCGGCCTCACGGGCCAGCTCGATCGTGCCGTCGACGGTCTGGCGGGACACGCCGGGCATCGCGTCGATCGGCTGCGGACCGTCCTGCCCCTCTCCGATGAAGATCGGCAGCACCAGCTGGTCGGGGCGCAGCTGCGTCTCGCGGACCATCGCGCGGAGCGCCGGGGTCCGGCGGAGGCGACGGGGGCGGGACCGCGGAAAGGCCATGGGTCCATGGTAGGCCCGTGGTCGGGAAACGCCGGTTTGCCCGCGCAGGGCGGGCAAGTAACGCGGCCGGCCGCCGCCGTCAGCCCGCGCGGCCCGCGGTTCGCCGTACGCCCCACCACGCCAGCAGGCTCCAGACGGCGGTCAGCACGACCAGATGGACGAGCGGGCCGATGATCGGACCGTGAGCGAGCGCGGCGGTGACCGCGTCCAGCGCGGGCCGGAAGGGCACGATCGCCGAGACTCCGTCGATCACCGTGCCGACCGCCGACGAGGTCGCGCCGTCGGGCACCAGGCCGAGCACGATCACGGGGACGAGGACCAGGATCGCCAGCAGGCTCGCGGCGCGGACCTCGGGCGCCAGCGCGCCGAGCGCGACCCCGAGCGCGCCGCTGGCCACGCCCGCCACTCCGACGGCGAGCAGCCACAGCGGGATCCGCCCGGCGTCGAGACCGAGGAAGACCGCCAGACCCGCGCAGACCACCAGCGCGACCACCGCCGCCAGGCCGCCCGCGAGCAGGGTCTTCGCCGTCAGCAGGCTGCGGATCGAGACCGCCGAGCGCAGCAGGCGCCCGAAGGTCCGGTCCTCGCGCTCGAGCGCGATCAGGCCCGCCCCGAGGAAGACCGCGACGAGCAGCAGCGAGACGGCCGCCGCGACCGCCGCGGCGTAGACGTCGAGCGGGACGGCCGGACCGGTGACGCTCGACCGCTCGACCGCGATCGGATCCGCGACCGACCGCAGCAGCGGCTGCGCCAGCTGCATGTTGCGGACCGCCATCTCGGCGAACTGCTGGACCCGCAGCACGTCGTTCCGGTCGTCCCCGGCGGGCAGCCGCGCGGCGACCCGGCCGAGGATCTCGGCGGCGCTCTGCAGCCCGATGATCTCCCGCGAGGACCCGAACAGCCGCAGGTTGCCGCCCGTGGTCAGGATCCCCAGGTACTGCGAGGAGACATCGATCAGCCGCGCGCCGATCTCGTCGTTGGCCTCGGCGAGCCGGCCCGCGACCATCTCGCGGATCGCCCGGGCCTGGACCGGATCGGCGTCGTTGGTCAGGACGCGCACCGTCGGCAGGTCCTCGGAGCCCGCGAGCGACAGCACCTTGCGCAGCCGGTCGACGGTGTCCGGCGGAATGATCACCGCCCCGACCGCGTCGCCGTCGCGGACCATCCGCTCGGCTTCGGCGGGGGTCTTCGCCCGGACCACGGTCGTGCGGTCGACCAGGCGCTCGGCGTAGTCGCCGACGTCGAGGACCTGGCTGCCCAGGTCGATCGTGCTGCGGTCGGCCGGCACCTGATCGACGAGGACCAGGGTCGGCTTCGCCGGGCCGCCGGCCAGGGCCACCCCGAGCAGCAGCGCGACGAGCAGCGGATAGACGACCAGCAGTCCGACCAGCAGCGGCGAGCGACGGAGGATCCGGGCGTCCTTGGCGACCAGCGGACGGACGCTGCGGAGCAGGCACCGCGAGCTCATCGGTCGTCTCCGGTCGGAGAGGAGGATCCCGGGGGATCGGTGTCACCGCCCGTCGTGCGGTCCGAGACGGGGGCGGAGGGCCGGCGGCCCAGCGGCCCGTCCTCGCTGACGCCGGACGTACCCTCGACCAGGTCGACGAAGGCCCGCAGCAGGTCCCCGTCGGCCGTCGCGGCGAAGGCGGTGGGAGCACCCGCGTAGGCGATCCGGCCGTCGACCAGGACGAGGATCGTGTCGGCGTAGCGCTCGGCTTCCGCGACGTCGTGGGTCGAGAAGACCACGGCGCGGCCCGCGGTGGCGAGACCGGTGAGGAAGCGCCACATCCGCTCGCGCTGGCGCGGGTCGAGCGAGCTCGAGGGCTCGTCGAGCAGCACCACGGGCGGGTCGGCGAGCAGGCCGACGGCGATGTTGACCCGCTGCTGACCGCCGCCGGACAACGTCCCCACCAGATCGTCGGCGCGGTCGCGCAGACCGGCCTCGTCGAGCATCCGATCGACCCGCTCCCGGCGCTCGGCGCGGGTCGACTCGGACCGGCGGCGACCTGGGCCGGGCCTCCCGGACGACGACGCGCCGCCGGGTGGGACCGTTCCCGACGAATCGGGCGTCCCGGTCGGGGATGCGCCATTCGACGCCCCACCGTCGAGCCGCGCGAACAGCTCCAGGTTCTCGCGCACCGTCAGCCGGCGGTAGACCGCGGGCTGCTGGGGGATCCAGCCGATCTCGGTCGGCGGGCGACCGACGGATCCCGCGTCCGGTTCCTGCAGCCCGGCGAGCAGCGACAGCAGCGTCGTCTTGCCGGCACCGTTGGGTCCGAGGATCGCCACGACCTCGCCGGCGGCGGCCCGCACGTCGACCCCGTGCAGAACGGTGCGGTCGCCGTAGCGGCGGACGAGGCCCTCGGCGTGCAGCACCGGGCGATCCTACCCGGGGTGCCTCGAGACGGGTCGCGGGCGACGCGAGGATCGAACGCCGTAGAGGTTGAGCACGCAGTGCGTGTCGAACCTCGACGGCGTTCGGCGAATCGCCTGCGGCCCACGCTCCTGCCGACGCACGACGGGACGGGATGGTCGGCGCGGCGAGCGGTCCGTCAGAGTACGACCCATGCCTGCTGCATCCGTGCTCTTCGTCGGCGACATCATCGGATCGGTGGGGCGCAAGGCCCTTCGGACCGCGCTGCCGGAGCTGCGCGAGCAGTACCGGCCGACCTTCGTCGTCGTCAACGGCGAGAACACCGCCGGGGGCGTCGGGATCACCTCGAAGATCGCCGACGAGCTGTTCGACCTGGGCGTCGACGCGATCACCCTCGGCAACCACTCGTTCCGGCAGCGCGAGGTCTGGTCGTACCTGGACCAGGTCAAGCCGATCGTACGTCCCGCCAACTACCTGGCATCGATGCCGGGCCACGGGTCGTGCGTCGTCGAGCGCGACGGGATCAAGCTCGGCGTCCTCAACATCATGGGCAACCTGCACCTGGATCCGGGTCGCCACATGTTCACGCTGGCCGAGGCCGAGGTCGAGAAGCTCGAGCGCCAGGGCTGCGACCACATCCTGATCGACGTCCACGCCGAGGCGACCAGCGAGAAGATCGCGATGGGCTGGGAGTTCGACGGTCGCGTGACCGCCGTCGTCGGCACCCACACGCACGTGCCGACCGCCGACGCGCGCGTGCTGCCGCGGGGCACCGCCTACATCACCGATGTCGGGATGTGCGGACCGCGCGACTCGGTGATCGGGGTCAAGAAGGAGCTGGCGATCGAGGCGATGCGGACCAAGCTCCCGGTCCGCTTCGAGCCGTCGGAGAAGGACCCGTGGCTCTGCGCGGTGCTGATCGAGGGCGCCGAGAAGCGCTGCCAGGCGACGGCGATCACCCCGATCCAGACCTCGCCCCGCTGGGCGTAGGCCCCCGCTACGCCCCCGGCGTCTCGCGCCGCACCGCCGCCGCCCAGGGGGCGTCTTCCTCGGCGATCGGGCCGTGCATCCGCGGGACCACCGCGGGGCGCTCGCGGCGGCGACGGACCGCGGGCCAGTCGATCGGACGATCGCCGATGGCGGCGACCAGGATCAGCGGCACCAGCCAGGTCAGGTAGAGGTAGAACCAATACTCGGTCGCCAGCTGCAGACCGAGCAGCACCGCCAACACGATCGCGGCCGTGCCCGTCAGGTCGTGACGCCGCGGCAGGAACGCCACGACCACCGCGAACAGCACCGCCAGCGCCCGGACGACCCCGCGCACGGGCTCGAGCCAGTCGTAGAAGCCCCACGGCATGAACGGCGCGTCGCGGCCCGCCTGGTAGCCGATCGTCCGGTCCCAGAGCAACCGCACCGGCTGACCGTGGAGGACGATCAGCGACGTCACGACGAGCACCACGAGGGCACCGATCGAGAACGCGACCAGCCGGCGAACGTTCCAGTCCGCGCGGCCCCAGCGCACCGGCTCGGTCGGCGGCACCGCCTGGCGGGTCGCCAGGACCGGCAGGATCGCCATCGGCGCGATCTTGATCGCCGCCGCCGCACCCCCGGCCAGTCCGCGCCACAGCGGGCGCGCGCCGACCAGCAGCAGCAGGGCGATCGCCACCGCGACCAGCCCGTCGTTCGCGTTGCTGTTGAGCGCGTAGGCGGTCCACGGGCAGGCCAGCCAGAGGTAGGCGTAGAGCACGCCCCGCCGGGTCCCGCGAGCGCGGTCCAACTCCTGCCGGCGACCGACCAGGAACAGCAGCAGCGTCGCCAGCAGGTCGAAGGCGATCGCCGCGCCGTGCGCGGCCGGCAGATCGTCCCAGGTCCCGCTCCACGGCCAGATCTGCTCGAACGGCACGTACGCCAGGTACGTCAGCGGTCCGTAGGTGTCACCGCGACCGACGTTCGACGGGAAGCCGCCGTAGAGCGACTGGCCCTGCCCGATCTTGTCGGCTCCGACGACGCTCGCGTAGCCGACGTCGATCACGTTGCCGTCGGTCACGTTGAGGACGATCCGGAAGGTCAGCAGCACGATTCCGAGCAGGAGCAGGCCCCAGACCGGCAACGACAACGACAGCGGACGCGGGGCGCCGCGCGGTCGCCGCAGCGCGCGCAGCGTCGACCAGCCGAACAGGCCGGCCAGCAGCGCGAACGACAACGGCACCGCCCAGTCCAGCCGAGCGTTGTTGAAGAACGCCAGCGGTACCGAGAGCCCCGCGAGCGCCAGCAGCGCGAACGGCGGGATCCGCAGCGGACGCACGCGCACGAACGGCGCGACGAACAGCAGCACCAGCACGCCCCACAGCCACGGGTTGGTGATCGAACGGCCGAACGCGCCGTCGTAGCCCCGGGCCATCGTCCACGCGACGTACGGGCCGTCCCACGACTCGACGACCTTGCCGGTGGCGTCGTCGATGATCACCTGGCCGATCTCGCGCAGCGGCTTGCCCTTCGCGTAGATCGAGAGCTGCCAGCGGGTCTGGCCCTTGAGGAAGATCTGGTCGTAGCTCCCCGGGTTGTCCTCGCGAACGGCCCGGGCCTTCGGGTCGGCGCGGGCGATCCGCTCGGCCTGCTCGGCCGTCAGCCGGTGACCGGCGGGAACGCGGTTGCGGCTCGACGGCGTGCGGACCTCGTTGCCGTCGCTCGACCCCTCCGGGGTGACGGTGACCGTGCCGTCGATTCCGGTGGTGGTCCCGGGCGGCAGCTCCGCCGGTTCGGCGGGCTCGGTCGAGCCATCGGGGCCGGCCGCCGGCGTGCTCGACTCGGTCCCCGCCTGCGCGACCGCATCGACCGGAGCGGTCGGGCCAACGGTCGTCACGGCCCGGGCCGGAGATGCTCCGCCGATCGTCGCCACCGCGACCAGCACGGCCGCAAGCAGCGTCAGCAGCAGCCGACGCGCCAAGGAACCCGTCGTCGGTCGGGCAGCGCCACGCGAACCGCGCCCCGCAGGGTTCAGACGGTGCACGACGGGCGCTCCGGACGACTCGGGATCGAGCGGTCGATCAGCTGCGTCCTAGCGGAGCACGCGCAGGCCGGCGTGCTTGCTCGACTCGCGGCGACGGCCGCCGACGTAGAGCCAGATCCCGATGATCACGGCGATCAGGCCGAGCGGCGGAAGGACGACGGCGAGGATCGCCACCACGAGCGCCCCGAGGGTCGCCCCGACGGCGAGGGTCGTCTGTCCGTCGCTGTCGAGCCGGGCGCGCGTGCGCCGCAAGAGCGATTGCACGCCGAGGCCGGTCACGAGCGCCGCCAGCGCACCGGCGATCAGGCCGGGCCACCAGGTCGAGCTGTTGTCGGCGATCGTCGCGGCGGTCACGACCGCGCCGAAGACCATGCCGAGCGCGAGCATCACCCGTTCGCCGGCGAGGTTCTCGAACCGCCTGCGCAGCACGAACGCGACGACGGCCAGCACGACCGAGAGCGCCAGCACCACAGGCGACTGGAGCACCGAGAACGATGTCCCCTCGTAGTTCGCTCCCACGCTGACGAGGCCGGCCAGAGCGGCGACCGCGAGCGGGAGGAAGGGGCTGGCACCGGCGGCTGCTGCGATGCCGATGCCTTGGAGGAGGTCGAGAAGATAGGTCATGGGCGATACCGTTGTGGCATGACTGTAGAGGACCCGGACTCGACGGCCCCTGGGGCGCGGACCCCCGCACCCCAGAGCGCCGCCGCGGCACGGTCCGGATCGACCGCACGTCCGCACGGCGATCTCGAGCGGTACACCGCGCTCTTCGCCCAGCGCACGCAGGTGATGAAGAGCTCGGCGATGCGCGATCTGATGGCGCTGACCGAGCGTCCAGACGTGATCTCCCTGGCCGGCGGACTGGCCGATACGACGCTGTTCCCCGCCGAGGACCTGGCCAAGGTCCTCTCCCACATGGCCGCCGGCGACGCCGCGCGCGCGTTGCAGTACGCCCCGACCGAGGGCATGGCCGAGATCCGGCCGTGCCTGGCGGCGGTGATGGCCGCCGAGGGCACCGCCGTCGACCCCGACGACATCCTGGTCACCACCGGTGGCCAGCAGGTGATCGACCTGATGTGCAAGACGCTGGTCGATCCCGGCGACGTGATCCTGGCCGAGGGACCTACCTACCCGGGCGCGGTGCCGACGTTCAGCGCGTACCAGGCCGATGTGGTCCAGGTCGAGATGGACGAGGACGGGATGCGGATCGACATCCTCGAGACGACGCTCGAGCAGCTCGAGCGCGAGGGCCGTACTCCGAAGTTCATCTACACGATCCCGACGTTCCAGAACCCGGGCGGCGTGACGATGTCGCTGGAGCGCCGCAAGCGCCTGGTCGAGATCGCCAACGAGCGCGAGATCCTGGTCCTCGAGGACAACCCGTACGGCCTGCTGCGCTACGAGGGCGAGTCGCTGCCGACCCTGTTCTCGCTCGACGAGGGACGTTTCGTGGTCTACGGCGGCACGCTGTCGAAGATCCTCTCGCCGGGGATCCGGGTCGGCTGGACCGTCGCTCCGGCCCCCGTGCGGCAGAAGATGATCATCGGCAAGCAGGGCAGCGACCTGAACTCGTCGTCGATGAGCCAGCTGTTCGTCGCGTACTACTTCCAGGAGCGGGACTGGCGCGACTACGTCCAGCGCCAGTCCGACGTCTACCAGGCGCGCCGTGACGTGATGCTGACTGCGCTCCAGGAGCACATGCCCGAGGGCACGACCTGGACGCGCCCGAAGGGCGGCCTGTTCGTCTGGGTCACCTTCCCCGAGTGGGTCGACACGACCGACCTGCTCGCCCGCGCGCTCCAGCACGACGTGGCCTTCGTGCCCGGCCGGGCCGCGTACCTCGACGGCCGCGGCGGCAACTCGATGAGGATCAACTTCTCGGGCGTCTCCGAGGACGACATCCGCACCGGCATCGCCCGGATCTCGTCCGTCGTCGCCGAGCAGATGGAGCTCTACGCGTCGCTGACCGGCACCAGCCGGCCCCGCAGCGGCGGGACGGGCTCCACCGAGCCGCAATCCGATCCGGGCACCGCCGACGCCCCGGTCGTCCCGCTGCGAACCGCCGGGCGCCGACGGAGCAACGGCTGATGCGCGTCGCGGTCCTGCAGGGCGGACGCTCGCTGGAGCGTCAGGTCTCGCTGCAGTCGGGACAGCGCGTCGAGGAGGCGCTGCGCCGGCTCGGTCACGAGGTCCACGGAATCGACGTCGACCACCAGCTGGTACGCACGTTGATCGGCCTGCGGCCGGACGTGGCCTTCGTCGCGCTGCACGGCGAGGACGGCGAGGACGGCACCGTCCAGGAGCTGCTCGAAGTTCTCGGTATCCCCTACACGGGATCCGACCCCGGGTCGTGCGAGCGCTGCTGGGACAAGATCGTGGCCAAGCGCGTGCTCTCCGACGCGGGGATCGCCACGCCGGACGCGGTCAGCGTGTCGAGCTCGGCGCTCAAGCAGCTGGGGGCCGCGGACGCGCTCAAGGCCATCGGCGACCGCCTCGGGTTCCCGCTGATCGTCAAGCCGGCCCGGCAGGGGTCGGCACTCGGTCTGCGCACGGTCCGCAAGCCGACCGAGGCGCCGGACGCGCTGATCGCCGCGCTCTCGTACGACCGTCGGGCGCTGCTCGAGAAGTACGTCGACGGTCACGACCTCTCGGTCTCGGTGCTCGGCGACGAGACCCTGCCGATCGTCGAGGTCCATCCGCGCGACCAGGATCCGTACAGCGCGCGGTACACGATCGGACAGACGACGTTCACCTGTCCCGCCGAGCTCGACCCGTCGACCAAGGCCGCGGCCGAGGCGCTCGCGCGTCGCGCGTACGCCGCGCTGGGATGCCGCGGGTTCGCGCGGGTCGATCTGTTGCTTGACCGTGCAACCAGCGACCTGTTCGTGCTCGAGGTCGACGCGGTTCCCGGCCTGACGCAGACGAGCTACCTGCCGGTGTCGGCCGAGGCGGCCGGCATCAGCTTCGACGCGCTCGTCGAGCGGCTGCTCGAGCTCGCGCTCGGCGACCACTGACCCGCGATCGCTCGTCTCGCCACCGAAAGGGTGGCCGGAACAGGGCGAAATCGCCCAAATCGCCTCTGAGGCCGTTTCCGGGCTGTCTGACGGGATCCGGGACCCTCAGCGATGGATCGGTCGCGATTTTCGGGGCGGAATCGGGACAGGTCACCCGTATCGGGGGTCGGCGGTCGCCGCGACCCTCGTCAAGCGGGTCGGCGGGGTCGCCGCGCGCCCGCGGCCGGATTCGACCGCCCGACCCGACTCGTCTCAGCCCTGCTGACGGAAGTCGTCCGGCGAGACGTCGTCGAGGAAGCTGCGGAAGCGATCGACGACGTCGTCCGCTTCGTCGGCGCTGCGGTCGAACTCGATCGCCGACTCCTCGATGACCTCAGCCGCCGCGAAGATCGGGGCACCGCAGCGGACCGCGAACGCCAACGCGTCGGACGGCCGCGAGTCGATCTCGACCTCGCGCCCGTTCTGCTCGAGCGTGATCGTCGCGTAGAAGGTGTTGTCGCGCAGTTCGGTGACGGCGACCTTCGTGCACTTGACGTCGAACTGCTCGAGCACATCGACCATCAGGTCGTGGGTCATCGGGCGCGGCGTGGAAGCCCCCTGAAGGCGCATCAGGATCGCCGCCGCTTCGGGATGGCCGATCCAGATCGGCAGGAAGCGGTTGGAATCCGAGCACTTGAGCAGCACGATCGGCTGCTTGCCGACCATGTCGAAACTCACGCCGTAAATCGTCATTTCCTGCATGCCAGCTCCGACGGGCGTCACCGCGGGTCCGAACGACCCTGCGAATCCCGTCCTTCGAGTATATGCGTGGCGCGCCCGAACCAGCTTCAGTGGGAGATCGCGCCCGGATCCGACTCGAGAAAGACGAACGGCCCGCAGTGCGGGCCGTTGTGATGGGCGATGGTGGACTCGAACCACCGACCTCTTCCTTATCAGAGAAGCGCTCTAACCGACTGAGCTAATCGCCCGAAGGAGCAGAATCGTATCGCAGATTCCTACGGCGAGTGTTCCCGCCGGAGTCGGTTGCAAATCGCGTTTCTACCGCTGCCTCAGAGGCCCAGGCGATCGCTCAGCTGCTCCGCCTGGGCGACGTCGTCGACCCGGATCTCGACGACGAAGCCGTCGCCCTTCGGCCGGACCTTGACGTCCCGACCGAGACCGCGGCTCCAACGGTCGCCGAGCGTCTCGGCCGCCGCCGACTGGTCGGCCGAGACCGCGGTCCGCCGGGTCTTCGAACGGGAGCCGCCGTGCGCCTCGCGGGCCCGCGCTTCCAGCACCCGAACGGACCACCCCTCGGCCGCCGCGCTCTCCGCGAGCCGGCGCCGAACGTCGTGGCCGTCGGCCAGCAGCAGCGCCCGTCCGTGGCCCTCCGACAGCACCCCGGACCCGATCAGGTCGAGCGCGTCATCGGGCAGATCGAGGATCCGCACCAGGTTCGAGATCGCCACGCGCGAGCGTCCGACCATCTTGCCGACGGCTTCGCGGGTCAGACCCATGTCCTCGACCAGCGCCGCCACCGCCCGGGCTTCCTCGACCGGGTTGAGGTCGGCCCGGGCCATGTTCTCGACCAACGCGGCCTGGAGCGTCGTCGCGTCGTCGCGCTCCTGGATCAGCGCGGGGATGTCGGTCAGACCGGCGAGCTGCGTGGCGCGCCAGCGACGCTCCCCGGCCACCAGCTCGTAGCGACCCCCCGGCAGCGGGCGCACCAGCACCGGCTGGAGGACGCCCCGGTCGGCGATCGATCCCGCCAGCGCCTGCAGCGCCTCGGGGTCGAACGCGCGTCGCGGCTGACCCGGGTTGGGGACCACCAGCTCGACGGGCAGCGACCGAAACTCGGGGCGCCCCGCGGACTCCTCGGACCGTTCGTCGGCGGCCAGGATCGAGGCGAGCCCGCGACCCATTCCGCGCTGGCGGGACTTGGGCTTGGCCCCCAGACCGGGACCCTTGGGCTTCTCGTCAGCCACGGGCCACCAACTCCTTGGCAAGGTCGAAGTACGCGGTCGCCCCACTGGAGTGCGGGTCGTGGTGGATCACGGGGATCCCGTAGCTGGGGGCCTCGCTGATCCGGACGTTGCGCGGGACGACCGTGTCGAAGACCAGATCCGGGAAGTGCTCGCGGACCTCGCGCTCCACGTCGTGCGACAGGCGGGTGCGCGTGTCGTGCATCGTCAGCAGCATCCCGGCCACGGTCAGGCGCGGATTGAGTCGGCGCTGGATCAGTCCCAGCGTGTCCAGCAGGCCCGCCAGGCCCTCCAGCGCGAAGTACTCGGCCTGCACCGGAACGATCACCCGATCGGCCGCGACCAGGGCGTTGATCGTCAACGGACCGAGCGACGGCGGGCAGTCCAGGACGATGAACTTGAACCGCTCGCGGAGTGGCTCGAGAGCGTCGCGGAGTCGTCCGTCACTGCCCGATTCACGCGCCAGCTCGACCGTCGCGGCGGCCAGGTCGGGCTGGGCCGGAAGGATCGAGAGGCCATCGATAGCCGTGGGGAGGACCGCGTCGGCGGCCCGCACGTCGCCCCGAAGCACGTCGTAGACGCTTGGTTCGGAGTTCTTCGGCAGGCCGAGCGCGACGGTCGCGTTTGCCTGCGCGTCGATGTCCACGAGCAGGGTCGGGAAGCCGGCTTCCGCAATGCAGGCGGAGAGGTTGACGGCGGTGGTGGTCTTGCCCACCCCGCCCTTCTGATTGGCGATGGCGTAGATCGTGCCCAAGGGCCAGGGAAGCTACCACCGTTTCACGTGAAACATCGGGCCTTCGGCACCGCTGCAGGGCGCGTTTCACGTGAAACGCGCGGCCGGTGAGCCGTGACC
>Ga0265296_1004665_pt1 | contig 11780 bp, 14 predicted proteins | sample MunlanPumphouse1_FD_189073 | JGI IMG/M metagenome (GOLD analysis project Ga0265296, IMG submission 189073) | Groundwater microbial communities from a municipal landfill in Southern Ontario, Canada - Pumphouse #1 | ecosystem: Environmental > Aquatic > Deep subsurface > Groundwater | place...
TTAAATATGATGCAGCCGGTTATACAGGTACCACAGTGGACCTGCTGTTGCCACGTTTAGCGCGCTTTTATGGCGTGGAGAGCGGCGCAATATCCGCGCTGGTGGGTAAGGATATTACGTATTATGCTGTACAGCCCGATGGCAGCTTAAATGCAAACAGCACTGCCAACGCCCCCGGGCACTGGTTCGATACGAAAGGGCAAACCTGTTCATGGGGCACCGATGCACGCATTGTGTCTGAGCTGGCAACCTCAACGATGACCTTCAATATTCTGCAATATCCAGGGCAAACAACGGTGGGTAGTACCTATACGGTCCGCCAATCCCTCGTGTACAAGTCGAAAACAAAGGGTGATTTGAATGCTGTTTTTGTATTCAACATTAAGATCAAATAAATTATGAAACTAACTGGATTGATTCCGCGGCAGTGCCGGATCAACCGGATAGCTTCATCACAAATGAAAAAATAAAACAGATGAAAAAACGAAGTTTTATAATCGGCTTAGCAGGTTTATCCCTATTGCTATTGGATTCCTGCAAGAGTGACCAAATAGGTTATTTAAGTGAAAATATACGCTATAATGTGGAGAATCTGCAAGTCAACCAGGGGACGGTGGTGTACACGGATGCCATTGTTGCCAATGGAAGCACAACCCCGCTGACCGTCAATCTGGTTGCGGTACGGAACAAGGAAACCGGCGAGCTCACAACAGAATTTTCAAAAGAACATGAGATATCCACCTACCTTGCTGAAGTCACCTGGCGGGATACCACCCTGGATCTGTTGAAAGCGAAGATTGGCAAGGCTAAATATCCGCCGATGATGCTCAATGCGACCGGTGGCCGCGTGGGTTTTACACAGGCGACGCAATTCGTGACCCCGGGACAATACACGATCGATGTGGAGGTGAGCAATATCGCCGGACAGAAAAAATTTAAGAATATACTGGACTTTAATGTTATCGGTGCCAAGAAGGAAGATATTTTATTTAAGTCGTGCACGAGTTCGGACTACGGTGCCGAATCCAATTTTCTACCGTATACAGATTACGAGATCAGTGTAGAACATCAGGCCGAAGGAGAAAACAAAATTGTATATCAGTGGGAAGATAAAAACGGCAAGCCCTTCAATCCTAAAAAAGGCGAGATCATCAAGCGTGGTGACCGGCCGACATTCAAAAATTGGTCGCCTTATTATCCGGAGGAAGTTACCGATACGGGCTTGGTGTATCGCTATCCAGATGTTTCGGGGCTGGTATACCCCATCATGAACGGTACTTATGTAGGCACAGAATTTTGGTCGGGGGATCCTATTTCTTATTACCGCATTGTGGGGACAGCGACTACGCTGGGGCGTAATCTCAATCCGGTATCGACCATCAAATTCTACAGAAGTGGTACCTACATCGTTCGCTTCCGTTTTTTGACCATCACACATAGTTGATCTCTACCTATTAAAAGCGCAAATGATGAAAAGTATAGTATTGCATAAAGTCCTGCTGATACTGGTTTCAGCACTTGTATTCCTTTCGCCGGGATGCAGCAAAAAAGTGGAACTTCCTGTAGAGGAAGAGGTCACCACGCCGCCCGTTACAGTGGGGACAGATTCTTTGAAGATTTATAAGCCCAAGGAATTTGAAGGGATGGATTATAACGATAAAGGGAGTAAATGGTCCTATTCACGCAGCCGTCAGTCGGAGCATTTTATCGTGTTCTGGGGTGCAAGTTATGGGAAGAATGATCCCAATGCCAGCGCTGTACCTGAAGAATACCGTGTCGATATTGATGATCTTTTGGCCAAGGCCGAACAGTTCTACGCATTGAACGTCGGCACCCTGAAGTTTGCAGAACGTAAAGTAAACCGATCCAATCTGGATAAATACAAAATGATGATTTTTGTTCATTATACGACAGAATGGATGGCGTATGGTGGCGGTTACGACGATCTAATCGGCGCATTGTGGATCAATCCGGCGACCTGTAAGCCAGTAGGTGCAGTGATTGCGCACGAGATCGGGCATAGTTTTCAATATCAGGTATTTGCCGATCTGAAAGGCGGACATGGATTTCGCTACGGTTTTGGCGGAACGAGCGGCAATGGGTTCTGGGAGCAGACAGCGCAATGGCAGGCCTACCAAACCTATCCCGCACAGGCATTTTCGGGCTCCGATTTTCCCGTCTATACCGAAAATTATCATCGCCATATTCATCACGAGAAATATCGTTATGCGAGCTATTTCATCCATTGGTATTGGACCAGCAAACATGGGATCGATATGATTGGCCGCATCTGGCGCGAAGCTTTAAAACCCGAAGACCCGGTGCAGGCCTATATGCGTATAACGGGTATCGATGTGAAACAATTCAACAATGAGATCTATGATGCGGCGACCCGGTTTGTGACCTGGGACCTGAACAGCATCCGGGATTATGGAAAGAATTATATTGGTAAGCTGACGACCAAATTTACGCGGCAATCCAACGGTAGTCTTCGCGTTGCCTATGATCGTTGTCCGGGTACTACGGGTTATAATGTGATTCCGCTGGACCTGCCAGCTGCAGGAACTAAGGTTTCGGTAGCTTTTAAAGGCCTACCAAATGCTGCCGGATTCAACGCGGTGGATGCCAGCCGTGCCGGATGGCGCTATGGCTTTGTGGCTTTGTTGAAAGATGGCACGCGGGTATATGGTGACAGGACGGAGGGCTCGGAGAATACGGTAGCGTTTACTGTTCCGGCCAATTGTAGCAACCTCTGGTTTGTTGTCACAGGCGCCCCATCTGTTTACCAACCACATGCCTGGGATGATGACGATAGCAATGATGAGCAGTGGCCTTACGAAATCAAAATTCAGGGTACAACGGCTACAGGATATAATGAGGTGAGCAGTCAGCCCAAAGATATCGCGTTGAATTATGACCTGAGCTTCCCGGCAGATGCCACAGGGTATTCGGGTGCGCAGGTAAGCGTCAATGCCGCTCAGCTAGGGGAGGCTTTGGCCATATCTTCGGCAGACCTGGCGGGTTTGATGAGCAGCGGGAAAATTAAGTTCTATGCCGTGGAGCCGAATGGAAGTTTAAATCCCAACAATACGGCCACAGGTTACGGGCATTGGTTTACGCCTGCTGGGGCTGTCACCAACTGGGGTGCCAGTGCGGGCTTGTTTTCGGAATTTAACGCTAGTACGATAACGTTCTCCATCGGTCAATATCCGGGCGCTTTGGCCACTGGAAAGAAATACACCATTAAGCAGGCACTGCTGTATACGTACGAAGGAACGAATAGCGTGCAGGCGACGTTCACATTTAATGTGAATATCAAATAAGAGTATGTTAAAACCACAAGATGAGATGGTGGTTCATATGTTTATGTTTAGTTTAAGCCACGTCGGGAGATGTGGCTTTTTTGTTTTTTTATTGTTGCTATTGTATCGATGCCTCTGGGCTCTGCGCTTAGCTGTGGCCATTCATCCCGAAAATCATACCGTTCGAATAAATTATTTAGGCAACCGCTGTTAGGCCTATACATTCGTATCGAATTAAAGAATACGAATAATGATCCGAAAATTAATCTATCTAGAGTTGGCCACAATGCTGTTTGCTTGCCGTACCGCTTATGGGGAGACAGGCTGTTCGTTGCAGGATACCACCACCATTAAACCGATACGCTTGAATGAGGTACACGTGTCGGGACGGGTAAATCCCCTTAAAATTGCTCCCGGCAGGCTGACTTATCAGGTAGCTAAAGGCAGCGCCGGTTCTTCGGGTAGCGCCCTGGAGCTGCTGCGCAGAATGCCTGGTGTGAGCATTTTAGCAAATGGTAAGATCAGTTTAAACGGGCAAGCGGGCATTCAACTGCTGGTCGACGGCAAAACAAATTTTATGGATGGCGAAAATCTGATCAATTTTTTGGCCTCCATGCCAGCCGCATCGCTCGATGTTGTCGAACTTATTACGCAACCAGATGCTACAATGGATGCCAATGGTGATGCCCGCTTTATCAATCTGAAACGGATCAACAGGACCGCCCCTGGCCTCAGTGTTTCTTTATCGACCAATGCCGAACAAGGGAAGTACAGCAGAACCTTCCAAAATATCGCCGTGGCCGCCAATACGTCTAAGTTGGCAATGTCGCATACCTATTCTTACGGAGAAGGGACGGAATTAATTGATGTTAATTCGACCAGGTATATCAGCAAGGAGGGGGATAGGAGGGGCAATGCATTGCGATTGGATATGGACGCCGTTAGAAAGAGAAATTATCGCAATCATTATTACAACGGCACGCTCGATTATGCACCAAATGATCACGTGAAAATAGGGACTTATGTATTAATCAACAATCATGAGCGGACCAAACAGGAAGCTGTTCGTTCTAATTTCTTTAACAGCTCTTCACAGGTGGACTCCAGCATAGCAACAGGAAATGTGTTGGGGCATACCTTTAGGAACTTTAGTACCGGAGCCCATTTGACGGTTCAGTTTGGCGCTGGCTCCAAATGGGAAAATTATCTTGATCGGCAACAGTTTAACCAATCCGAAACCCAAGATCAACTGCTGGACAAATTTGGTGCTGATGGTTCAGTAACGGCCTTGCAGCAAAAACTCCGCGGTGAGACGGGAGGAAAGGTTACTATTACGACCGTGCAATCGAAATATATGCTCGACATCCGTCCAAATATGACGGCCTCTTTTGGTGGGAAATTGACGCAGGTTAATATGCGTACCAATTCATTTTATCAGCAAACTCATGACAACAGCTGGCAGGACCGCGCCGACCTGACCAATACATTCGGTCATGCGGAGCAGTTGAAAGCGCTATTTATGCAGACGCGGTTTAGCCCTTCGGACCTCTTCCAAATTGATGTGGGGCTACGATTTGAGGATGCTGCATTTAAGAGCAGGACCGTCCATGATAAGGATACAGATTTTATCATGCTGAGATCCTATAAAAATTTGTTTCCGAACCTGACCGCGACCTATGCAATGGATGCGGAACAAAAGCTTTCGCTCAATTACCACAGGCGGGTCAATCGTCCCAATTTCAAAGACCTGAGCCCTTTTGTGGAGGTCAACGACCCCTATTTGTACGAGAAGGGAAACTCAGCATTGAAGCCCGAGTTTGTCCATACGATGGAACTGACCTGGTTGTTCAAAAACAGCTATTCGTTGCAGCTGCGCTATAACCTGCGGCAAAATGCGATCAGCAAGAGTTACAACCTGGACGAGCAAAGGCGGACTGTCGTTATGCCGATGAATCTGGAGCACGCATCCAATGTGGGGTTGCGGTTTAATGCAGCGAGTATTTCCCCCCTGAAAAAGTGGAACATACAGCTGAACGGGAACCTGAACTATACCTCTTTTGAATGGCGGACGGTAACTGATGTGCATCGAAACAGGCGGCTGGTACCTTCTTTGCAGGTACAAAATACGGTAAGTCTGCCTTTTAAACTCAGTCTCGAGCTCAATGGCTTCTGGAATGGGTCTACTGCCGAGGGGCAGGCTACCATAGCTTCCCTCTGGTCTATGAATACTGCCGTACGCAAAACCATCTTGCAAGATAAATTAACTTTGTATATTTATGCCAATGACCTTTTCAGGACCAACAGGCCTAAAATAATTTTTAGTAGTGATGCTATGGAAGGGAAGTACAGGGAGTTGTACGACAGTAGAGCTATTGGGATCAACCTTTCCTACCGATTACATCGCGGAATGAAAGGTAACCTAAAAAGCGATCGTACCAATGACCGATTGGAAGAAAATAGCCGGATTAATTACTGATATCATGAGAGCGAACATTGCAAAATTAAGCGGAAACCCCATACACTATCTAGGTCCGGCACTCTGGGGAATCGCTTCTTTCAATATTCTTCGTGTCGTGACAGATATAGCTAAGAAAGATGAATTTTGGTCTGGCGGAATTAGGATCCATTCGGTTGGACTGCTTATCTCGGTGGTTTTTTGTTACGTCATAACACTGCTTTGGCGGCGGAGACTGGCGAGGATCTTTGCTGCAAAGCCCACCGTCAAACCAAATGTCGCAGTAGAGTATATCGTTGCTGTTGTTCAAATCATGGGGATATTGAATCCAACGGTCTTCGTGTCCGAACGCCTGGGCTGGATCTATATGGGAGATGGTTATATTGATTACATCTTGGTTAATGCGATTTATGTTCCCTTGTTTCTGCTTTACTACATGTTTTTGCGGAACGAGCGCAGCGACAGGAATATGGCCGACAATCGCATCTATGTGGAACAGATCAAAGCGGACAAGCTAAATACCGAATTGCAATTATTGAAAAGTCAGTATCATCCGCATTTTCTCTTTAATGCGCTTAATACGGTCTATTTTCAAATTGATGAATCAAATACATTGGCAAAAAAAAGTGTCGAACAGCTTTCGGAACTGTTACGTTATCAGATTTATACGGTGGATGAAAAGGTATCCATGGAGCAGGAACTTGCATATTTAAAATCTTATATTGCGTTTCAGCAGCAGCGGTTGACAGCAAGATTGACCGTGCGCACAGACATTGACGAGGATTGGACAGACATCAGCATCTTTCCTTTGCTTTTTCAGCCTTTAATAGAAAATGCCTTTAAATATGTGCGCGGGCAGTACAACATCGTAATCTGTCTCAAGCGTCGGCCTACCAACATATGCTTCAGCATTTCCAATAGTCTATCCGGGGCCGCGGCAGTTGAGGCGGCAATTCCCCGGGCTGAGGTAGCGGAGTCGGGGGCGGGACTTACCAATCTGAAAAAGAGATTGGCATTGTGCTATCCGCAGCGGCATACCTTGAATACGCATGCCGATACAACGCATTTTTTTGCTGAGTTAATACTAGATTTATAATTGTTTATGAGAGAGATCAGATGTGCTATAGTGGACGATGAACCTTTTGCGCGCAAAGGAATCGCATCCTACATCGAGAAAATAGATTTTTTAAAACTTGTTGCTGAATGCGAAGATGCGATCGAGTTGAGCCAATATCTGCGTTTGCATCCCCTTGATCTTATCTTTCTTGATATTGAGATGCCCGAGATATCGGGCTTGGATTACATAGCGAGCCTGAGCAATCCGCCCAAGATAATCGTCGTCTCAGCGTACGAAAAATATGCATTGCGGGGGTATGAGCTGGACGTTGTCGATTATCTGTTAAAACCGGTGCCCTTCGAACGCTTCTTTAAGGCGGCGAATCGGGCATTTGATGTGCTCAGCAGCGCTGCTCCATCTGCAGGTCTGTTGGCAACTTCTCCAGATGCGCATATTTTTCTGAAGGTGGACAAACAGTTAAAGAAGATTTTTCTGCACGATATCCTATTCGTGCAGAGTATGGGTAACTATGTGATCGTGCAGACGATAGATTCGCAGGAAGTGACCTATTGCAGCCTACAGCAGATGATGAGTACGCTGCCAGTCCACCAGTTTATCGCCTGCCATCGATCCTATCTTGTCAATAGGAATAGGATAGCAATCATAGAAGGGAATCAGTTACATGTGGGGGAATACAAAATTCCGATCGCCCGAAATTTAAGGGAGGACGTGATGACATCGATCTTAAATCGTAGTTGAGTAGATACTGCAGTTTGATGATTATATAGGGATTTATATCATTGTTGAGCCAAATGAACAGCTATGATTTCGTCGATATCATTAATAATACGATTAATTGGTTTTGTGAAATAGCTCTGGGCCAGCTGTACCTTTTTTTCTTTCCCATTTTCATCCTTATAACGCGCGATCAGGGCGACGTTGATCGTGATAAAGCCATATTGTTTAAGCTTGTGGATACTAAAACCCTGTAGGCTCTCCAGTGGAATGGTCACTTCTTTACCCAAAAGTCCCTTACGTGTACGGATCTCCCTATTGTCCATATCAATGATGAAATAGGCTCTAAGCAGGGAAATCATCAAGATAACGACAATACCCAGCATCCACCATTTAAATGAGGATTCAGGCATTTTAATGAAACCTACTAGGGCCATAATGGAAAATATACCAACCAAAGGAACATAGGTTCCTAACTGGGGTTTCATTTTGTATTCATTTCCGTTTCTTTCGAAATTTTTCATGTGTTTATCTCTAATTTAGCTATATTAATATTCCAATCTGCTGATGCGTTATCTGGTATGTTAAATAATCGACTTTAGAGAATATCATTATTGGGTGGTGCATTGCGCTAGATCTTCATTAAATGATTGCATTTTTTTAAGTCTCCAAGTAAATAAAGTTATAAATTTGCTTTAGAAAAAAAAAGGCCATAAAAACCACTGCATTTTTTAATTGTGGATCATTTCATGTGGGTATGATTTCTGAGCTTTTCTATTAAAGCCCTATAGAGGAACTTCCTTATAGGATCTGTCCGAACTATTGAAAAATATTAATGAGTACGATGGACGGTTTATGGAAATAGCATGGATAAGAAAGCGCCGCAATTTATTTTAGACCAAGTCAATTTTAAATATGGATAAAAAGGAAACTGTGAATTATGATTCATTGCAGTATGTCAAATATTATGATTCATTGATTCGTCTGGAAGGATATAATCATAAAGTAGTTGTACCCTACGGTGGGATTGGGGTGCATAATCCAGAAATGAATACCGTAGTTAGGTATGAGCCAGGTGATGGCGGTATACTAAGCCCTGCCAGCCTGCTTCTCCATATAATTTTGATTATTTATTTCTTTGTTAAGATTGTGAAAAATATTTTTAAACTTAAAAATAAACCGAAATATGATGGATAAACTAGCTTTTTTGAATGATTGGGCTCAAATCATCCTCATATTTATATTTATTGTATATGTATGCTTAGAATTATTGATTTATATACGAAATACGCTGAAAAATAGGTAGTGGTGGAGTTATGGAAAGTCAGCACAATAAACATCGTAAGAAATAAACTTCCGTAACATAGCATTATGAAAATAATTCTACTTTTAAATATTGCCTTATTAGGTATTTTATCTTCATGTCAATCCGTTGAAAAATGCGAAGATTCAATATGTTTAAAAACAGCGATTAGAAAAACGGGGAATGATTATCTTGTAAGGTTGGAGTTCAAATCAAAAATGGATACAATATTAAAATTAGATCAGCGAATGTTTGCAACTGGCTGTCCTGATTATTGGGAAGACCCGACCGTATTTTATAAAACCAAGAATCCAGATGCATTAAAACATAACCAAATTATTATTGAAAATACAGATGATCAAATTAGGTTATTGTCAAGACAGTTTTATCCAGAAGGAAAGCAAGTACCGACTGTACTGCCAAACTGCGCATTTTTAGAGGAATTCAAATTGGAATTGAAAAAGGACAGTATTATTTCATATCGATTTACTGTAGGAAAGGACGATTTGAGAGTTTCGACCGCAGATAGGAAGGTGAAATTGCACCTATATCTAAAAAATAAGGGAAATGGAAGAATTATAACGTCAAGCAATTGGATCAAAATAAATTCTTATCGTTCTGAATAACTTGATAGCATATTATTTTTAAAAGGATTAAGCATGTTCAAATTTTATCAAACCATAGTGATTCTAATTTTATTGAGCGGTTTCTTTGCCTCTTGCGACTTCATCGCTGCTGGAAGTAATTTAATGGCCGAACGGTATGAATTTGATGTAACGCAGGATTCTCTTATTAAAAAGATAACAGCTTATAATAACATGACTCTCCAGGATTCATTATTTAAAATCGGCACGGACAGTCCTTATTTTTACGAAGGTTATGTTAATGATGAGAAAAATAATGATATCTACTGGGTATTAATTCCGGTTCCAACGGAATCTCCAACCGAATTATTGCTTCTTTCTGTAGAAAATAAACAATCGGGAGAAAGAAAACATGTTAATAACAAACCTGAAAATGAAGCGGAGATCCGTGATAGAAAAATCGCTATAGACAACTTTAAAAACAGGGTATTGGATAATCTGGGATTGCAGTACAAACATACCGGTAACGCGATGAACAAGGTTTACTAAATAAAGGTCTTATGAACAATGAAGAATTAATTTCGTCAACTATTCTTTGGAAAAAACATCCAGAAATTGGGTATTACTATTACAACGAAGAATACGACAAGCTGATTCTATTGCGGATGAATAATTTTCCTGAAGAGCCACTTTATACACTAATCAATGGGCTTGACATCACAGATCTGGAAGATAAACCGACTGGATGGAATTTGGAAAGGCATTAATCCAAGCATAATTATGGAAAGTTAGGACAATAAACATCGTAAGAAATAAACTTCCGTAACATAGCATTATGAAAATATGTTTAAAAATGGGCAATCTGAAATGAAAAAAACGAAACAGATTCTACATTGGTTGCTAGCCAGCATGATGAGTTGCCTGCTGCTTATATCAAGCTGCAATGGACCTGTTGTTGAAAATAAAAAGATAGACAGCGCATCTAGGACAGACAGTGCTTATATTAAAGTTATCTTTGAAGATGGACTTATCCAAGATGACAAGTTTAGCTTTTCAACTTTTCAACAAAATATATTTGATTACGATGCTGTTGCAAAGGTCCATGATAAACTATTAGATAGTGCCGAATGGAACAAGTTGTATAAAAAGATAGTAAATAAATATCGAACCCAGGGAGATACCATTAATCGCGATGACAATAAAATGTATCCCTATGGAGACTATAAAATTTACCTGATTACTTCTAAAGACGATATCTTATTGATTAATAATGATAACGATATTTTTTATAAGAGCAAAAACGGCATCATCACGTTTCGGGATAAGGATTTTGGAGATAAAATCAGATCGCTGATTGACTATTACAATTATTTTGAGAAGATCGACCGGATCTATTTATCCGGAAATTCAGCATTTTTGGATAAACATAAATATGAGGCGATAAAAAATCCACCAAGTCCACCAAAAACTTATTATGAAGTCGATGTAAAATATAAATAGGAACGTATGGGATTGCGATTGTTACTTCTAGTTTGTGTATCAGCTTTTTTTTGTAGTTGTCATCCTGACGACAAGAAAACGGCTTCTATAGATCCTCGCCCTAATGAAGTTAGCTTTTCTAGAGAAGACGCAGAAACATTGCACAAATCCGCAAGCATTAGGACGTTTGTTTTAAGCGATAGTAGTGAATTTTTTTACGATCGAAATGATCTACTTTTTGTATACGGAAAAACAAAGGGGAATAGACTTTTTATGGGGCGCTTACTGTGGTTTAGAAACTATTTTAAGGAAAATATGGATACCGAGATAAGTTTCTCGCAATTTCTTAATGATCTTTTAACGAATCCGCAAGATGAAGCTTTTATAGCCGAAATAGTTGATAAATATAGGATTTTTAATCAAGATTTAGCAGTATTAAAATACGTTGACCAACCTATTTCAGAATCTATTGAACGATTTACGTACCATATCCGTGGATCGGTTATCTTGCGTTTGAAAGGTGAGTTTCAAAGTCCACTTGATACAAAATATTCTATTGCTTATCTATTTTATTTAAATGGTTTTTCACTTGACGAAGATGATTATGAGCCGAATAGTTTTTTTGTTCCGTTGAACAAAAATAATTAAATGAAAAGGTTATCCTTAAGGATGTGAATTTATGAATTCAATCTGATTTTTTAGAATAACCTACTGTAAAGCATGTTATTATTATATTAGGGACATTTGTTTAAAGTTGGTAAAAATAGACCCAAAGGAATAATATACGATCTGATGATTGATCAACAAGAGATATAAAAATGTACAAAAATATTTGGCTTGCTTTAGTTGAAATCGAAGCAAAAGA
>Ga0265296_1004666_pt1 | contig 11779 bp, 7 predicted proteins | sample MunlanPumphouse1_FD_189073 | JGI IMG/M metagenome (GOLD analysis project Ga0265296, IMG submission 189073) | Groundwater microbial communities from a municipal landfill in Southern Ontario, Canada - Pumphouse #1 | ecosystem: Environmental > Aquatic > Deep subsurface > Groundwater | place: Canada...
GCACGCCAAGACCGCCAGCTACATCATGACCGGTGCGCTGTTCCTCTACATGTGCATGCAGCCGCTGTTCGGCATGCTCTCGGACAAGATCGGCCGCCGTAACTCGATGCTCTGGTTCGGCGCCCTCGGCACCCTGTGCACGGTGCCGATCCTGCTGACCCTGAAAACCGTGACCAGCCCGTTCCTGGCCTTTGTGCTGATTACCCTGGCGCTGGCGATTGTGAGTTTCTACACCTCCATCAGCGGCCTGGTAAAAGCGGAAATGTTCCCGCCACAAGTACGCGCCCTTGGTGTAGGCCTGGCCTATGCGGTGGCCAATGCGATCTTCGGTGGTTCGGCGGAATACGTGGCGCTGGGCCTGAAGTCCATCGGCCTGGAAAACACCTTCTACTGGTACGTGACCGGCATGATGGCCATTGCGTTCCTGTTCAGCCTGCGCCTGCCGAAACAGGCTGAGTACTTGCACCACGATCTGTAAGGGATGAGTTATGACATTGCGCACGAGCAACCAATTGTTCGACGCTTACTTCACCGCCGATAGCATGGCCGAGGTGTTCTGTGACCAGGGACGCTTGCAGGGCATGCTGGATTTTGAAGCCGGATTGGCCCGGGCGCAGGCCCGGGTCGGGTTGATCCCGCCGGCCGCCGTGGCACCGATTGCCCAGGCCTGCCTGGCCTCGTTGTATGACGTGGATGCCCTCGGCGTAGCGATTGCCACGGCGGGCAATTCGGCGATTCCGTTGGTCAAGGCCCTGGGCAAGTTGATTGCCAGTGAAGACGCCGGCGCCGAGCGCTATGTGCATCTGGGCGCCACCAGCCAGGATGTGATGGACACCGGCCTGGTACTGCAACTGCGCCAGGCGCTGGTGCTGATCGAGGCAGACCTGGCCCGGCTGGGTGCGGTGCTCGCCACCCAGGCGCAGCGTTATGCCGATGTGCCATTAGCCGGGCGCACCTGGTTACAGCACGCCACGCCGGTCACCCTGGGGATGAAAATCGCCGGTTGGCTGGGGGCGGTGACGCGCAGTCGCCAACGGCTGCAGGAGTTGAAGCCACGCCTGCTGGTCCTGCAATTCGGCGGGGCGTCCGGCACCTTGGCGGCGTTGGGCGAACAGGCGATGCCGGTGGCGCAAGCCCTGGCGGCGGAGTTGCAACTGACGCTGCCGGAACAACCCTGGCACACCCAGCGTGATCGGTTGGTGGAGTTTGCCAGCGTCCTTGGCCTGATCGCCGGCAGCCTCGGCAAGCTCGGTCGCGATATCAGCCTGTTGATGCAGACCGAAGCGGCGGAAGTGTTCGAGCCGTCGGCACCGGGCAAGGGCGGTTCCTCGACCATGCCGCACAAACGCAACCCGGTGGGCGCCGCTGTACTGATCAGTGCGGCCACCCGTGTGCCAGGCCTGGTATCGACGATGTTCAGCGCCATGCCCCAGGAACACGAACGCAGCCTGGGCCTGTGGCATGCCGAGTGGGAGACCTTGCCCGAAATCTGCCGCCTGGTGTCCGGCGCCTTGCACCAAGCGCTGCTGGTGAGCGAAGGCCTGGAAGTCGACGCGCAACGCATGGGCAAAAATCTCGACCTGACCCAGGGGTTGGTGCTGGCCGAAGCCGTCAGTATCGTGCTCGCCCAGCGCCTGGGACGTGAAACCGCCCATCACTTACTGGAGCAGTGCTGCAAACGCGCCGTCGCCGAGCAGCGCCATTTGCGCGCGGTGTTGGCCGATGAGCCGCAAGTCACCGCCGAGCTGTCGGCGCTGGAGTTGGATCGCCTGCTGGACCCGGCGCATTACCTGGGCCAGGCACAGACCTGGGTCAGCCGCGCCGTGGCCGAACACTTTGCATTTTCTGCCTGAGGAGGCTGCTGTGGGATCTGTACAACTCGCCGATGGCGAACTGAATTACCAACTGGAAGGCCCCAAAGGTGCGCCGGTATTGGTGCTGTCCAACTCACTGGGCACTGACCTTAGGATGTGGGACACGCAGATGCCGGCGTTCACCGAGCACTTTCGGGTGCTGCGCCTCGATACCCGTGGCCACGGCAAATCCCTGGTTACCGCAGGCCCCTACAGCATCGAACAGCTAGGGCGGGATGTGCTGGCGCTGCTGGATGCACTGAACATCGAACGCGCGCATTTCTGCGGCTTGTCCATGGGCGGCCTGATTGGCCAGTGGCTGGGCATCAATGCTGGCGAGCGCTTGCTCAAACTGGTGGTGTGCAACACCGCAGCGAAAATCGGTACTGCGGATATCTGGAACCCTCGAATAGAAATGGTCCTGCGCGATGGCCCGGCGGCCATGGTGGCGCTGCGCGATGCGTCGATTGCGCGCTGGTTTACCGCAGATTTTGCCCAGGCCCATCCCGAGCAGGCCCAGCGGATTACCGACATGCTGGCCGCCACCGATCCCGCCGGTTACGCCGCCAACTGTGGCGCGGTGCGCGATGCCGATTTGCGCGAGCAAGTGTCGTTGATCAGCGTGCCGACCCTGGTGATCGCCGGTACCGAAGATGCGGTGACACCGCCGTCTGGCAGCCGCTTTATCCAGGAGCAGGTACGGGGGGCAGAGTACGCGGAGTTCTACGCGGCACACCTGTCCAACGTACAGGCCGGGGCTGCGTTCAGCGATCGGGTGCTGGCCTTTTTGTTAGCTGATTGATGGGTTGTGGTTGTGGCGAGCCCGCTCGCCACAGCAGCCCGCAGTCAATACAGGAGAATTTTGTGGACGAAAAACAACGTTATGCCGATGGCCTCAAGGTCCGTCGTGAAGTGCTGGGCGATGCCCATGTCGATCGCAGCCTCAATGCCCTGACCGAGTTCAACAGTGAGTTCCAGGAAATGATCACCCGCCACGCCTGGGGTGACATCTGGACCCGCCCGGGTTTGCCCCGGCACACTCGTAGCCTGATCACCATCGCGATGCTGATCGGCATGAACCGCAACGAAGAGCTCAAGCTGCACCTGCGGGCCGCCGCCAGCAATGGCGTGACCCGCGCCGAGATCAAGGAAGTGCTGATGCAGAGCGCGATCTACTGTGGGATCCCGGCGGCCAATGCGACCTTCCACCTGGCGGAGTCGGTATGGGATGAGTTGGGGGTTGAGTCGCGCGGTTGAGGGCGGCTTCTCCCCCTCATGCATCGCTCAGGGCGGCTGATTATTGCTCAGTCAATGTGAGAGTAAGACTTGCGCAGGGGAAAGCCCATTTCTTCACGCAGCGCATTTTCGGTAAAGGTCTTGGGGTTGGTTGTCGTGGGGGGAGTGGCGCGGTCGTTGTCAAAATCAAAGGCTGCTGCATCGGTCTCCACGCCAACGGCTTGTCGCTCTGAGTTGGGCTCTGGAACCTCCAGATCAGGTCTAGTGGTTGTACCCGGTAAGAAAGTGCCAGTGGCGCCGTTATAGGCATGTGCCATTTCATGGTAGAACTCGACTATCGGCGTTATCAGGGTGGGAGTGAATATGATGCGCGGGTTGCTGTGTATCGTCGCGCTGGTCGCCACCGAACCCTTGGTATTGTCGTGGATGAAACCTAACTGTGCGGACTCGCTGATATCGTCATAGTCCTTGAGTTGTTTGTCGGTCTCTCTTGTGAACGCGTTGGCGAACGAATAGTTAGAGCGGTTCAAGGTTTCTTTGATCGTGACGGGAGCACCATTGCGCTCGGCGGCCTGGTCTAACTCGGTGAGCATCTTTTGCGCAGTCGGCGAGTTTCTAAAGAACTCAAGATCATCTTCTGTACGCTGTCGGAACTTATCTGTGCCTTCGATATTCAAGCCCTTATTGCCGGCATCGCTTATTGTGACTGGTCTTAATGTAGAACCGGGAACCCGGCACACACGATCCCCGGCATCGGCATAGACTTTGTCGCGGGCATCGTTTGCAAAGACGGTGTCCCGGCCCCGCCCGGTATAAAAGGTGGTAGGGCCTTTTCCGTACATAAAGTCCTGGCCGGGGCCACCGTGCATCACGTTAAAGGGGCTTTCGCTGATCATGAAGTCGTCGTCTGCGCCCCCATCCATGTAGCTGAAAGTACCTTTGCTCCCGGCGCCAGAAAACATCTGGTCTCTGCCGGTATTTCCATACATCACGGATTTACCGGTCCCGCCTTTCATTTTGTCATCGCCACTGTTGCCTTCGGCATAACCGGCCCCGCTGCCCAAGGTGATGTCATCATTTCCAGCCCCGCCATAGACTGCAGTCAAACCACTGCCAAGGGCTTCAATCTGGTCATTGCCTCTGCCACCTTCAATGGTGATGGGTACGGTGACGCTGGGATCAACCTTGATTTTGTCATTGCCGCCTTTGGATTTTATGTGCAGTTCTTCAGGGTAGTCTTCATGGTTGTTGAGCTTTAAAGTGTAGTGAGCGCCATTGACTTGCAAGTTGATTTCGTTGGCTGAAGGTTGGCTGACTTTTATAGTGTCTGCTTTGTCTCCGGTTTCTATTTGAAGAACGTTGTTGATATTGCTATAGCCATCCTCTTTTTCAATTGTCCAGGAGGATTTATGGATGACTTTTATGTTGTTATCGCTAAAGAGTAGCGCCGAGTTTGTGTAGTTTGGGTATTTCTCGACGTAATTCTGCTCGGGTAGGAGTTTTGACTTTGATGTAAGGCGGGCGGTCGCTTCTTGTATGTGGGGGCTTTGAATTACGGTAACGGCGGGAGTGGTTCTTTGGCCGGAAGTTTCGGAGGGTGAGGTAGAAAGGGGGACGTTGGGATATGTTGAAGCAGGTAAGTTCACCATTACAGACTCTCGCTAGGACGTATGCACTTTGAGAGTCGGTGGTGGGTTGTTGGGTAAACGTTCCTGAAGAAAGTAATACCGGTTTTTTTAATGACTTAAAGTATCTGGCTCCAGATATTCGACAGATACTCATCGAGAAGGTCTGTTTTACTTCTGGTTCACGCGCCTCATCGGGCGTCCGCGTCCCACACCCAATTCCACATACCGGGCAACTGCACCACCTCGTGGAGGTCTTTTACGGTGCGGGCCAGGGCGCCACGTTCCAGCGCCGAGCGGTCGCTGTAGAACGGTTCAGCGGCAGTTTTCAAGCCATTGGCCTGGGCGCTGTCCATCAGGATCTGCAGGTATTCCTGCAGGTGCCGGGCGGTATAGCGGTTGATGTCGTGAAAGGTGACGACCACGGGAATCACCCCGTCGACGGTCGGCAACTGGCCCAGGGCAATGCGTTCGCGCACCAGCGACAGCTGCCGCAACAGGTTGGCGCGGCGCTGGGGGCTGGCATTGAAGCCCCAGATCTTGCCGTCATTGGCACTTAAATCGGTCAACAGAATATGCATGCCGTGGCGCTGGTACGCGGCGAAGGTCCGTCGGTCGTAGTTCCAGAACGGTGGGCGTACCAGCCTCGGTGCGGCGCCGGTGATCGAGGCGATGCTCGCGGCGCCCTGGCGCAGGGTCTGTTCCAGGTCGTTGTCATTGAGCAGACGGTGATTGCTGTGCCAGCGCGTGGCAGTGTGAAACGCCAGGATATGGCCAGCAGCGTGCTCACGCGCCATGGTCTTGCGCCCGCGCGGGCTGCCACCGGCGCGCCAGGCGTCGGTCTGTAAAAAGAAGATCGCCTTGATCCCCGGTTGCACCGGGTTGTCGGCCAGATCCTGAATCACCGAACGGCTGGGGTTGGCGTAGCCCGAAGCACTGGGGCCATCATCGAAGGTCAGCAAAAAGCGGATCGGCGCCTGGGTTTGCAGGCGTTGTTCGGTCAGTGGCGTCAACGCTACGGGCGCGCCGATGCAGCCACTGAGGCAAAGTGCCAGGGCGAACAGGGCGGTAGCGAGGACGGCGGGCTTCATGGTGTGCGCGGGCTCAGGTAAAGGCCGCTACTGAGTGGGATCAGCAGCGGCAGGCGCGCACCATACAGCAAGATTGTCGCCGGTTTACAGCAGACTTATCGGATAGCTGACGATCAACCGGTTTTCATCAAATTCGTTGTTGCTGTAGTCCCGACGCATGCTGGAATTGCGCCAGCGCAGGGTAAGGTTTTTCAGGCTGCCGCTTTGCACGGTGTAGCCGACTTCGCTTTCCCGGCCCCATTCCTTGCCGTCGCTGACGGTGGCGGTATGCACGTTGCTGCCGCTGATGTAGCGGTTCATCAGGGTCAGCCCGGGCACGCCGAGCGCGGCGAAGTTGTAGTCATGGCGCAGCTGCCAGGATTTTTCCTCGGCGTTGTCATAGCTGGCATTGAAGCTGTCGTTGGCCAGGGTGCCGCCGCTGGTGCCATTGACCCGCATCCACGCGCTATTGCCGCTGAGTTTTTGCAGCCCGACGTAGAAGGTGTTGCCGCCGTACTTGGCCGAGAACAGGCCGGACCAGGTCTTGTTGTCCAGGTTGCCGGCACGGGCGCTGCCGTCCTCCTTGCCGTAGAAGAAGCCCAGGTTGGCGCCCAGGGTCCAGTCGCCCACGGGCTGGCTGTGGGTCAGGTTGAGGTATTGCTGGCGGTAGATGTCCTTGAGCTGGGCATTCCACACGCCGACCTGGGTGCGCTTGTCGTTGAATGCATATTCGGCGCCCTGGAAGTTGAAACGATCGGAGGTGAAGGCGGTTTTACCGAACATCGACATGTCGGTCATGCTGCTGTCATCACGCGGGCTGTTGGCGCGGAACTGGCCGCCATACAGGCTCAGGCCGTCGATCTCTCTGGAGGTGATCTGCCCGCCGCGCAGGGTTTGCGGCAGGGAGCGACCGTCGTCCGAACGCAGGATCGGCAACACCGGCATCCACTCGCCGACTTTCAGCTCGGTCTTGGAAAACCGCGCCTTGAACGCCACCCCCAGGCGACCGAAGTTGTCCGCTGGTTTGCCGTCGTGATCCAGGGGCAGCAGTTGAGTGCCGCCAGAGCCGCCGCCGCCGTCGAGCTTTTGCGAGTACATACCCAGCACGTCCACGCCAAAACCCACGGTGCCCTGGGTGAAGCCGGACTTGGCGTCGAGGATGAAACTCTGCGTCCACTCCTGCGCACCGCCCTGGGTCTTGGTCGGGTCGGTGAAATTGCGGTTGAAGAAGAAGTTGCGCAGGTTGAGGTTGGCGCTGGCATCTTCGAGAAAGCCGTGTTCTTCGGCGACAGCGGGAAGGGCAAGGCTGGCGACAGCGGTAGCCAGCAATAGCCGGCGAGGGTGCAAAGTGCTCATGGCGTGGGACCTGTTGTTATTGGTGGTTTTCAGGTGCGGGCCATGGTGCGTGGCGTTGCCGGGGCGATTCAATTGGGGGAGGGCGGGTTTTGGGCGGTGATCGCACGAAACTGTGCGCCCATGAAAAAGCCCACCAAAAGGTGGGCTTCGTGTGTCGCTACGCCGCTCAGAACAACTTGAGTTTCGGCGCTTCTTCTTTCACTGGCTCATTCTTCGCCGTCTGTTCGTTCCAACCACCACCGAGGGCCTTGTACAAGGTCACTTCGCTGGTCAGTTGGGCCAGGCGGTCGGTGATCAGCGTTTGCTGGGCAGCGAACAGCTGGCGTTGGGCGTCGAGGAAGGTCAGGTTGCTGTCGACACCAATGCGGTAGCGACGCTCTGCCAGACGGTAGTAGTCCTGGTTCGCCGAGACGAAATCACGCTGGGCCTGCAACTGTTGGTTGTAGGTCGCACGTGCCGCCAGGCCGTCGGAGACTTCCTGGAATGCGGTCTGGATCGACTTCTCGTAGGTCGCGACGTTGATCTCTTTCTGGATCTTCGAGTAGTCCAGGCTTGCGCGCAGGCTACCGGCGTTGAAGATCGGGATGTTGATCTGTGGCGCGAACGACCAGGTACCCGAGCCGCCCTTGAACAGGCCGCCGAGGTCCGGGCTCAACGTACCGGCATTGGCGGTCAGGCTGATGCTCGGGAAGAACGCAGCCCGTGCCGCGCCGATATTGGCGTTGGCAGCCTTGAGGTTGTGCTCGGCCTGCAGGATGTCGGGACGACGTTGCAGCAGGTCTGAAGGCAGGCCAGCCGGTACTTCGCTCAACAGGTCGTCGGACAGCGGCTGAGTAACGAGATTCGCCGGCAGGCCGGTGCCCAGCAGCAGGGTCAGGTTGTTTTCGTCCTGGGCCACCTGGCGGGTGTAGCGGGCCAGTTGCACACGGGCGCTTTCAACCGAGGTGCGCGCCTGGCTCAAGTCCAGGGCCGAGGCTACGCCGACTTCGTTGCTGCGCGAGGTGAGCTTGAAGCTCTGCTCGTAGGCGGCCAGGGTGTCCTGGGTCAGCTTGAGCAGTTCCTTGTCCGCTTGCCAGGTCAGGTAGGCATTGGCCACGCTGGCCACCAGGCTGATCTGCGTGCTGCGGCGCGCTTCTTCAGTGGCGAAGTATTTCTGCAACGCTTCTTCGCTCAGGCTGCGCACCCGGCCAAACAGGTCCAGCTCGTAGGCGTTGATCCCGAGGGTCGCCGAGTAGGAGCTGGTGATGTTCGATTCGCCGGTTTGCGAGGCCCGTGCCGGAACGCGCTGGCGGCTGCCGCTGCCATTGGCGCCGACGGCCGGGAACAGGTCCGCACGCTGGATGCGGTACTGCGCGGCAAAGGCGTCGATGTTCAGCGCGGCGACGCGCAGGTCACGGTTGTTGACCAGTGCAACCTGGATCAACTGTTGCAGGGCAGGGTCGTGGAAAAACTGCTTCCAGCCCTGTTCGGCCGCGGCCTGGCTCGGCGCCTGGGCCGACGAATACGCCGGCCCCTGCGGGAATTGGGCGGCAACCGGCGCTTCAGGCTGCTGATAGTCAGGGATCAGCGAGCAGCCACTGAGCACAAATGCCGTGACTGCCAGGGAAAGTAGCGACTTGCGCATTAGCCAGCCTCTTTAGGAGTTTGCGGTGTATCGGACTTGTCAGTTTTTTTCCGGCTGCCAATGGCGGACACGGTCACGAAGAACAGTGGCACCCAGAAGATCGCCAGGACGGTAGCGGTGATCATACCGCCAATTACCCCGGTACCGATTGCGTGTTGGCTGCCCGAACCTGCGCCCGAGGAGATCGCCAGCGGCAGTACACCGAGGACGAACGCCATGGACGTCATGATGATCGGACGCAGACGCATGCGGGACGCTTCGATGGCCGCCTCGACGATGCCCTTGCCCTGTTCATGCAGCTCCTTGGCGAACTCCACGATCAGGATGGCGTTCTTCGAGGCCAGGCCCACGGTCACCAACAACCCCACCTGGAAGAACACGTCGTTGGACAGTCCCCGCAGGCTGGTAGCCATCAGTGCACCGATTACACCCAGCGGCACAACCAGCACCACCGCAATCGGGATCGACCAGCTTTCGTACAGCGCTGCCAGGCAGAGGAACACGACCAGCAACGACAGGGCGTACAGCGCAGGCGCCTGGGAGCCGGACAAGCGTTCTTCATAGGACAGGCCGGTCCAGGCATAGCCCACACCCGCTGGCAGTTGCTTGGCGATACGCTCGACTTCTGCCATCGCATCACCGGTGCTGTAGCCCGGCGCCGGGGTCCCGAGGACTTCCATGGCCGCTACGCCGTTGTACCGCGACAGTTTCGGCGAACCGAAGATCCAGTTGCCAGAGGCAATGGCTGATAACGGCACCATTTTCCCGTCGTCGGCGCGCACGTACCATTTGTTCAGGTCTTCCGGGGACATCCGGCCAGCGGCATCGCCCTGGATATAGACCTTCTTCACCCGACCACGGTCGATGAAGTCGTTGATGTAGCTGCCACCCAGGGCAATCGCCAGGGTCTGGTTGATGCTCGACAGGCTGATGCCCTGGGCGCTGGCCTTCTCGTCGTCGATGGTCAACTCATACTGCGGCTCATCGTTCACACCGTTTGGACGCACGCCAGCAAGAATCTTGCTTTGGGCCGCCATGCCGAGGAACTGGTTACGGGCGTTCATCAAGGCATCGTGACCAACACCGCCCTGATCCTGCAGGAACACGTCGAAACCCGTTGCGTTACCCAGCTCCAGTACCGAAGGCGGCACGATGGCGAACACCATGGCGTCCTTGAAGGTCTGGGAGAAGTAACCCTGGGCCCGCTTGGCCACCTCGAATACCGACATCGAGGCATCCCGCTCGTCCCATGGCTTGAGCATCACAAACGCCAGGCCCGAGCTTTGGCCACGACCGGCAAAGTTGAAGCCGTTGACGGTAAACACCGACTTCACGGCCGAACCTTCACCTGGCTCGCCTTCCTTGTCGTTGAGCAGGTAGGCACGCATGTCGTCGATCACGGTCTGCGTACGCTCGGCGGAAGAACCGACCGGCGTCTGCACCTGGGCGAAGATCACACCCTGGTCTTCCTCGGGCAGGAACGCGCTCGGAATACGGGTGAACAGCCAGATCATGCCGGCGAAGATGATCAGGTACACCAGGAACGAAGGCGCCTTGTGCTTGATCATGTTGCCCACGCCACGCTCGTAGCTCAGTACGCCACGGTCGAAGGTGCGGTTGAACCAGCCGAAGAAACCACGCTTGGGTTGCCCGTGTTTCTCGGGGTCGATCGGCTTGAGCATGGTGGCGCACAAGGCCGGGGTGAAGATCAGTGCAACCAGCACCGACAGGGCCATCGCCGACACAATGGTGATGGAGAACTGTTTATAGATCACACCCGTGGAGCCGCCAAAGAATGCCATCGGCAGCAGTACCGCCGACAGTACCAGGGCAATACCCACCAGGGCGCCCTGGATCTGGCTCATGGACTTGACCGTCGCCTCCTTGGGCGACAGGTGTTCCTCGGCCATCACCCGTTCGACGTTTTCCACCACCACGATCGCATCGTCCACCAGCAAGCCGATGGCCAGGATCATGCCGAACATGGTCAAGGTGTTGATGGTGAAGCCGAAGGCCGCGAGGATGCCGAATGTACCCAGCAATACCACCGGTACCGTCATGGTGGTGATGATGGTGGCGCGGAAGTTCTGCAGGAACAGGTACATCACCAGGAACACCAGGATGATCGCCTCGACCAGGGTATCGACTACCCCGGAAATCGATTCGGTCACCACGGGGGTGGTGTCATAGGGAACCACGGCTTTCATGCCAGGCGGGAAGAACGGCTCCAGGGACGCGACCGTGGCGCGGATGGCCTTGGCGGTGTCCAGGGCGTTGGCGCCCGAGGCCAGTTTGATCGCCATGCCGGAAGCCGGCTTGCCGTTGAACTGGGCGCTGATGCTGTAGTTCTGACCACCCAGCTCGACCCGGGCGACATCGCCCAGACGCACTTGGGAGCCATCGCTGTTCACGCGCAGCAGGATCTTTTCAAACTGCTCGGCGCTTTGCAGACGGGTCTTGCCGATGATGGTGGCGTTCAACTGAGTGCCGGGCAGAGCAGGCAGGCCGCCCAGTTGGCCGGTGGCCACCTGTACGTTCTGGGCCTGCACGGCGGCGCTGACATCCACCGGGGTCATCTGGAAGTTGTTCAACTTGGCCGGGTCCAGCCAGATACGCATGGCGTACTGGGAACCGAAGACCTGGAAGTCACCGACGCCAGACGTCCGCGAAATCGGGTCCTGGATGTTGGAAACGATGTAGTTGGACAGGTCATCCTTGGTCATGGTGCCGTCTTCGGACACCAGGCCGATCACCATCAGGAAGTTCTTCACCGACTTGGTTACGCGGATCCCTTGCTGCTGCACTTCTTGCGGCAGCAATGGGGTCGCCAGGTTCAGCTTGTTCTGCACCTGAACCTGAGCGATGTCGGGGTTGGTCCCCTGGTTGAACGTCGCGGTGATGGTCATGCTGCCGTCGGAGTTACTTTCCGAAGACACATAACGCAGGTTGTCGATACCGTTGAGCTGTTGCTCGATGACCTGTACCACGGTGTCCTGCACGGTTTGTGCGGACGCG
>Ga0265296_1004667_pt1 | contig 11775 bp, 11 predicted proteins | sample MunlanPumphouse1_FD_189073 | JGI IMG/M metagenome (GOLD analysis project Ga0265296, IMG submission 189073) | Groundwater microbial communities from a municipal landfill in Southern Ontario, Canada - Pumphouse #1 | ecosystem: Environmental > Aquatic > Deep subsurface > Groundwater | place...
ATACAATTGATTCTTCTTCTGCGCAAAAAATAATCGCCCAAATTGAACCAAGAATTGTTATACCAATGCACTATGCCTTGCCAAAATTAAAATATAAACTTGACGAAGTTTCCAAATTTTTAAAAACAATGGGCAAGCCGTCTATTGCTCCGATTGACAAATTAACCGTAAAAACCAGCGCTATGCCAAAAGACGGAATGGAAATTGTTGTGTTACAAGCCTAAAATGGATTTTAAAGCTTATTTACAAAAATTACAGGGAATGTCTGATAAAAATAAAAAGATTGTCCTATGGGCAATTGTTGCTGTTTTAGCAATTGTTTTGGGTTCGTTTTGGATTAAATCTGCAGGGAACAGACTGAATGAAATAAGCAAAAATATCGGCCAAATCAAGCTGCCGGAAATTCCCCAAGTTGAAACTCCCAATATTGAAACCACGCCAGACCAAACCGCAGACTGGCAAACCTCTGAAAAAGACGGGGCGGGAACCTATATAAACGATGTTTATAATTACGAAATTACTTACTTAGCTGGGACAAAAATTAAAGAAAATTTGGTTGACAATCCTAAAAGTTGCGTATATTTAAATTATGGTACTGGACAAATTACCATAAAATCCCCGGACAGCACCATTCTCTGCCTGAGGTCTAGCGCCAGTGCATATGCAAAAGAAATAACTCAAAATATCATTATTAATGGCAACGAATATAAAGCAGAGGGTATTATTGATGAAGGAAGAAAATATTTGCAATTTTCATTATACGGCGGAGGGGCAATAATTAGTTTTGAAACCGACGAGACCGACGCTGAAACTGAAAATAAAATTGAGCAAATGATTTCAACGTTTAAATTTACTAAATAAAAATAATCCCTCGCCTTCGGGCTCGGGATGAATTAATTCATTTCATTCATAAATTCAAATGGCAGAAGAAGATAAAAAAGAAAAAAAGTCTCGCGCGCAAGAAGACGAAAAGCAGGGCGACAGCAAGATAGGGAATATTCTGCAAAGAGAAATAGTAACCGAATTGAAAGAATCATACATTGATTACGCAATGTCGGTTATTGTGGCGCGAGCGCTTCCCGATGTCAGAGACGGATTAAAACCGGTGCACAGAAAAATTTTGTTTGCCATGAATGAATTGGGGTTGGGAGCTTCAGCCAAATTTAGAAAATGCGCGGCAACTGTTGGAGATGTTATGGCAAAATATCATCCGCACGGAGATATGGCTATTTATGATACGTTAGTCAGAATGGCGCAAGATTTTAATCTGCGCTATCCCTTAATAACTCCCCAAGGAAATTTTGGATCAATTGACAACGACGGCGCGGCGGCTTCAAGATATACAGAGGCAAAATTATCAAAAATTGGAGACTTGCTGTTGCAAGATATTGAAAAAGACACCGTTAATTTTGTTGATAACTACGATGGCACAAGAAAAGAGCCGTCTGTTCTACCCTCGCCTGTTCCCCAATTGCTTTTAAACGGTTCTTTGGGCATTGCCGTTGGCATGGCAACAAATATTCCTCCGCACAATTTAACAGAAGTATTAGATGCATCAATTTATTTATTAGACCATCCAAAAGCTGAAACCGAAGATTTATTTGAATTTATACAAGGCCCTGATTTTCCAACCGGAGGCATAATTTACGATCAGAAAGAAATAATTTCAGCTTACGCTCAAGGCAAGGGCTCTATATTAATGAGAGGCAAGGCAGATGTTGTTGAAAAAAAAGACGGGTCAGAGCAAATTATAATTACAGAAATTCCATATCAGGTTTTTAAATCCACGTTGGTTGAAGAAATGGCAAATTTGGTTTCAGAAAAAAAGATTGAGGGCATAAAGGATATTAGGGACTTATCAGACAGGGAGGGAATGAGAATTGTAATTGATGTTAAAAAAGGATTCCAGCCGCAACGAATTTTAAACCGGCTTTATAAGTTTACTCCTCTCCAAAAATCGTTCCATCTGAATTTATTAGCTTTAGTTGACGGCATACAGCCGGAAATTTTATCAATTTCTGATGTTTTAAAATACTTTATTGAGCATAGAAAAGAAGTTATAACCCGCAGAACCAAATACGACTTAGAAAAGGCAAAAGAAAGGGCTCACATCTTAGAGGGGTTGATGATTGCCCTAAAAAATATTGATGCTGTAATTCAAACAATTAAAAAATCTGCTGACAAAGACGAAGCCAAAATAAACTTAATCAAAAAATTTAAGCTGACAGAACGCCAGGCAATCGCCATTTTGGAAATGAAACTGCAGACTTTGGCTGGATTAGAAAGAAAAAAAATAGAAGACGAGCTAAAAGAAATTTTAGAAAAAATAAAGGAGCTTATTGCTATTTTAAAGAGCCCGGAAAAATTAAAAGATATAATCAAAAAAGAATTTAAAGATATAAAAGAGAAATTTGGAGACCAAAGAAGAACAAAAGTTATAAAGGGCAAGTTAGGCGAAATCACTGAAATTGACTTGATTCCGCTGGAAGAAACAATTGTTACCTTAACTACCGGAGGATATATAAAAAGAATTAATCCTGCAACCTATAAAATTCAAAAGCGCGGCGGAAAGGGAATTGTGGGTATGAAAACAATGGGAGACGATATTGTTGAACACTTTTTGTGCGCCTCAACGCATGACAATTTGATGTTCTTTACAGATTCTGGAAAAGTTTTTCAAACACAGGTTTATGAAATACCAGAAGGAACGAGAGTTGCTCGCGGCAGAGGTATTATGAACTTTTTAGAGCTCTCAACGGAAGAAAAAGTTTTGTCTTTGGTTCCCAGAGAATCCGACTTAGCAAAACCCGACAAAAGCCCAAAAGGGCATTTTGACGGGCCCGCCACAATCTCGCCGAAGGCGAGTTTGGGCGGGTTTTTAATGATGGTTACCAAAAACGGGACGATAAAGAAAACTGCTTTAGAAGAATTTGAAAACGTGAGAAAGAGCGGAATTATTGCAATAAAACTTGATAAAGGCGACGCGCTGAAAAAAGTTGTAAAAACTTCTGGCGAAGACGATATAATTTTAACAACCAAGGCCGGCATTGCAATAAGATTTAAAGAAAAAGATATAAGGGCAATGGGAAGGTCTGCCGCTGGAGTAAGAGGCATACGATTAAAAAAGGGCGACGAGGTTGTGGGAATGGACGTTATTGCCAAAGACCAGCCGGCAGATAATCCGCCATCCGCCAATCCGCCAGCTAGCGGAGGCGGACAGAAACCCGGCAAAAGATATCTTTTGGTTGTTATGGAAAACGGCTACGGAAAGAGGACAGATGTTTCGCAATATAAGGTTCAGGGCAGAGGCGGTTCTGGAATAAAAACTGCTAAAATTACGCCAAAAACAGGCGGAATAATTATGGCCTGTATTTTAGAGCCGGCGGTAGAAGAAGAGGATTTAATTGTTATTTCCAGAAAGGGGCAGGTTATAAGAACCGGCGTAAAATCTATTTCTTTGTTGGGCCGGGCAACTCAAGGCGTAAGAATAATGCGTTTGGAAGAAGGAGATAAGGTTGCTTCCGGCGCTTGTTTGAAAGATTAAAAGTTGTATAATTAGTTAATATGTGGAAAAATTTATTAGCCCAGGTTACAATCCCAAATCCTTTAAGACACGACACCTTCGGGAAACTTTTGCTGGACGGAATCATTCCCGCTGTTGCTGGATTAGTTGGCGCCTTATCTGTTATAATGATAATAGTAGCTGGCATTTTGTATTTGACATCAGCCGGAAGCCAAGAAAAAATGCTTACAGCCAAAAAAGCTTTGATATACGCAATAGCTGGCATAGTCATCACTTTAATGGCAGGAGCCATAGTTGCCACTATTAAATTTGCGCTCGGCGCGCCATAATAAATAAATTTTAAAAGGTCGAGCCCCGCGAAACGGGGCGAGATACTGAGCAAGAGCGAAGTATCGAATTAACTTATAAAATCATAAAAACGAAAAATTATTAATTGAATATCCTTCCATTTAGATAACGAATAATTATATATCCATCTAAATGTCAGGATGATTTAATCACTTCGTTCTTAAATCAAATGAATAAACAAAAAATTTTAACAGGTTTAGTTTCTATTAGCATTTTAGCGGCGCCGGTTTTGGCATTGGCGCAACCAACCGGGCAAATTACAAACCTTTGCACTTTAATCCAAAAAATTGAAAGCATTGTTTGGATGGGTTTTGGCCTTATCGCAGTTATTGCTTTCGTTGTTGCCGGTATTTTATTTCTCACAGCAGGCGGAGCGGCAGAAAAAATCCAAGCGGCAAGGAGCGCCTTCTTGTGGGGAATAGCTGGAGTTGTAGTCGGAATTGTCGCGTTTTCAATAATTGCCATAGTGGGAAGCGGACTTGGCGTTGGAGTGGGTGGCACTTGTGCTTAAAAAACAGACTTATCATTTAAATTAGCGTCAGGCGCTTTGTCGGTTGCAAAACGAATAGAGCGCCTGGTTAAACTCTAAAAATGAAAAAAAGTTTATTAATTCTAATTTTATTAAGCATTCTAATTTTGCCAGCCATTGCCTCAGCGCAAACTCTTACAGGTATGGTTGCTAATGTCGCTAGAGTGATTGTAATTATTGCCGGAATAATAACTGTTGTTCTTTGGGTTGTAACGGGCGTTTTATTTTTAGCCGCTCAAGGAGCTCCCGAAAAACTTACTAAAGCAAAAACAGCTTTATTGGGAGCAATAGGTGGAACAGTAATTGTCATTTTAGCATACTCGGGTCAAACTATAATTAATATATTCACTAGCGCTCTTTTTAGCGGTACTTAAAAAAATGAACAAAAAGATATTATTTTTAATTTTTATAACGATTTTAATTTTGCCCAATGCTGTTTTTGCAGAAATTACTCCACTTGTTTCAACTATGTTTGACAATGTCGCAGAATTAGCAATGTATATAGGGGGTGCAATCGTGGTTATTGGCTGGGTTATAGCAGGTATTTTATATTTAACAGCGGCAGGCGGAGAACGATTAGCGGTTGCTAAAAAAGCTTTGATTGCAGCAGTTATTGGAACAGTATTAGTTGTATTTGCAACTGGGGGGTATGACGTAATAAAAAATATAATAGAAAACATATTAAACGCTGGCAAATAAAAAAACTACTAACCTAATTCTTTAACGCTATAATTATTTTAGAATAACTCCCGCGCTTTACCCCGTTAGAAATTTTCTTTTTTCAAAAAGAAAATTTCTAACGGGGTTTAAAATACACGGGTTTTATGTTATATATAATTATACAAAATGCTCCCGTGGCGGAATTGGAATACGCGCGGCGCTTAGGACGCCGTCCCGCAAGGGTTAGAGGTTCGAGTCCTCTCGGGAGCACAATTAAAAAGCTAGGTCGGACCTAGCTTTTTGTGTGATATTTTTTGCTTTGATTATGATACTGTTACTCCAACCTTGCCTTTTCCGCCTTCGCCGCCGGTTTTCGGAATTTTTATAGTAAGCAAGCCTTTTTCCATTTGCGCATCGGCCTCATCAATGTTTATGTTTTCTGGCAGAACTATTTTTCTTGAAAACGGCCCCCAATAACATTCCTGATAAAAATATTTTTTGCCGGGATTCCCATGCGGGTCACACCGATTGCCTTTTATAACCATCATATCTTTTTCAATTGATATATCCATATCTTTTATCAAGACTCCGGCTATAGCAGCTAATACAACAAAACTTTTGTCTGTTTCGTAAACATCAACCACTAATTCTCCTTCTGGATCAAAAATTCCGCTTTTGTTTTCCTCTATTTCCTTTTTTTCTGCAACTGGTTCTTTAATTTTTAATTTGTTTGCCATAATATTTTTAAATTTAGCGTAGCGATATAATATTTTAGTTTGCAGCTCCCAAGGTTTTACTATGAGAAACTGCATCAACTTTGCAGATGCTTTTTATTTTTTTGAGCTTTTTAAATCCCGGAATAACAAAGACGGCCAAAGATATTAAAATTGTTACTGGAATAATAATTTTTAACGGCCCGTCTATTGTCATTATAGAAAAATTATAGAGTCCGTGCAAGAGCGTGGCTATTGTTATGCCAGAAATAAACCATGCAATTCGCATTTTTGTTTCCCTAAAAGAAAACGCTAAAAAATACCCTATTGTAGCTGATGCAAGCGTATGCAAAAATGTTGCGCCGACAAATCGAATAAAACTTATAAGAATCGTTCTATTCACCACATCATTAAAAGACAATTGATCTATGGGAGAAAAAAGGTATAAAATGTTTTCTAAGGCGGCAAACCCCAATGCGGCCACAACCATATAAATCATCGTATCCACGGGCTCGTCAAACTCATGGTGTGATAATACCTGTGATTTAACAACAAAATATTTAAAAATTTCTTCTGTAAAAGCTATCACAACGAACCAGTATAAAACAGAAACAACAACTGGGTCCCAATTAAATTTTGAAAGCAAAGTGGCAAGGGCTATTTGCACAAAAAATACTGGTATTGTTATAACCGAGCCCCATATAAAAATTTTGAGAATCATCCTTTTTGACTCAGGATGCAAATCTTTTCTTAGATAATAAGCAAGCCAAGCTAAGCTTGGCAAAACTCCGAAAACAATGTAAAGAAAAATACGAAAATTCATTACTTTATTGTATCACTTTACGGGCCAATCCTCCACCATCAGGCATCTTTTTTTTGCCTGCCTGCCGGCAGGCAGGTTTTTAATCGGCAGCTGCTGGTAAATCTCTTCTGTTATAAATGGCATAAAAGGATGCAATAATTTTATAGAGCCAACTAAAATTTCCAGCAATAAATACTGGCTTGCCATCCGATCTTTTTTTAAAGCCTCAGGCGCTAAATTTTTCTTACTCTCTTCAATAATTTTATCACAGAAAACATGCCAAAAATAGTGATAAATTTTTTCGGCAGCTATATAAAATCTGTAAGAATCCATTAATTTTGTTGCGTCTTTTGATAATTTTTTAAAACCAGCCAAATGTTTTTTTTCTTTTACTGTTAATACGGGTTTTTTGATAGACTTGTAATCAGCCGTATTTTGCATAACAAACCTGCTGGCATTCCAAATTTTATTTGCGAAATGCTTATATGCTTTAAATTTTTCAAAAGAAACCTTGCTGTCGTTTCCAGGGCTAGTGCCAACTATCATTGCCATACGTACAGCATCGGCGCCATATTGATTAATCAAATCAATGGGATCAATATTGTTACCCAATGATTTAGAAATTTTTCTGTTCTGTTCGTCTCGTACCAAACCATGTAGGTATATGGTTTTAAATGGAATATCGCCAAGTAAAAATTGGCTCATTAATATCATTTTTGCGACCCAAAAAAATAAAATATCGTAAGCGGTTTCTAAAACATCCGTTGGATGGTAGGTTTTAAAGTCGTTTGTTTTTTTGGGCCATCCCAAGGTTGAAAATGTCCAAAGGCTCGATGAAAACCATGTGTCAAGAGTATCAGAGAATTGAACTAAATTTTTTCCTGTTGGCGGAGTTTTGCTTACAATATATTCTAAATCGTCGCCAGGAGGAGCTGGATCCGGACCCCAAACCGGAAGGCGATGGCCATACCAAATTTGCCTTGATATGCTCCAATCCCTTAAATTATCTATCCAATTTAAATAAATTTTTTCAAAACGTTTCGGTAATATTTTAATTTTTCCGCTAGTTACTGCTTCACACATAAGTTCTTTAAGGGTTTTGTTCCCTCTTTCTGATATGGGTTTATTTACGTTAACAAAAAACTGATGGCGTTTCGGTAATGGCTCTATTATGCCACCCGAACGTTGAGCTTTCGGAATATTTTGGTCAGTAGCTTCTTCCTTCTCAAGGAGACCGCGCTCTCTTAAATAGTTAACGACAATTTCTCTAGCCTCAATTGTTTTTTTATTCGCGATAAGCGGACCAGCTTCTTCATTCATTCGGGCAAATTCATTGATAACTTGGCGGGTTGGTAAATTGTGGCGACTGGCAATTTCAGAGTCTACAATGCTATGAGCCGGTGTGACTCCCAGCGCGCCTGTGCCGAATTTAGGATCAACTGAAGGATCGCCTACTATTTTAATATGCAATTTAACTCCGGCAAATTCGGCATCAAAAATTTTTCCAATGTATTGCTTGTAACGTTTATCGTTCGGATTAACAGCTACGGCGGTATCTCCAACCTTTGTCTCTGGTCTGGTAGTAGAGATTGCAATAGGGAAATCTTTTGAATAACGGAAAGTATACAAAGTTGCTTTACCGGGCTCATATTCTATTTCTTCGTCTGAAACAACTGTTTGGCCTTTTGGATCCCAATTAATTACCTTACCTTTACCCATATAAATTAATCCGCTTTTATACATCTTTATAAAAGCTTCCTGAACGGCTTCGCTTCTTTCTTCATCAAGGGTATATGCTAGTCGCGACCAATCAAGCGATGAACCCATAGCGCGCATTTGTTTAATAATCTCGCCTCGATTATCCATTGCGAATTTATTTACGAGTTCTATAAACTCGCTACGTTTATTAGTATAATCATTCCGAGATATTTTTTTTTCTTTTAAGAACTTTGTTTCTGTTGCTATCGAAGCATGATCAATACCAGGAAGCCAAAGTGTTTTTCTGCCACGCATTCGTTCAAAGCGGATAATAATATCCTGAATAGCCAGCATTAATGCTGAACCCATATGTAAAATACCTGTTGCATTAGGCGGTGGCAAAATAATAGCAAACGGTTTTTTGTGGCGTTTTGGCAAATTATCCGGATTAAAAAAACCGCTCTCCTCCCAGAGTTTATAAATTTTATCCTCAACCTCTTTTGGATTGTAAGCCCCGTTAGAAATTAAGCTTGATTTTTGCATGTGTAAAAGTTTTTTCAGCGCCCGTCAGAAAAGGGATTTCTAACGGGGTAAGCCGTTGGCAACTCCATAGTTTAATTAATTTATCTTATCATTTTTTATTATATTCGTAAATTTGAGTCGGCTTTGAGTCTTGTCCCGCTAAGCGGGACAATTTTTTTATTGCGGTGGAAATAGCCGGTGATTGCAGTCATAACTGCGTTGTCGGTGCTCAAGTTTGCTGGCGGAACCAACAAATTTAGTTTGTAGTTTGTAGTTTGTAGTTTGTAGTTGAATTGCTTTCGCAATTCTTCGTTGGCTGAAACGCCGCCGCCTAAAATAATAGTTTTAGCTCCATAATCTTTGGCGGCTTTTATTGTTTTTTTTAGCAAAACATCAATTATTGACTGCTGAATTTCGGCGCACATTCCCCGCAAAATTCGCTGACGCTCATCGCGGGGCAAATCTTTTTTATCTATTTCTCGCCATTTATAAAGCACAGCGGTTTTTAATCCAGAAAAACTAAAGTCATAATCTTTTGTTAAAAGCATTGGACGAGGCAGTTTGTAATTTATAATTTGGGATTTTGGATTTGTTTCGGATTTCCATTGCGAAGCCAGCTTTTCAATGGCTGGCCCGCCGGGGTAGCCGAGGCCTAAAATTTTTGCGCATTTATCAAAACATTCTCCGGCCGCGTCATCTCTGGTTTCTCCTAAAATCTCATACTTCCCAATTTTTTCCATTAAAACCAACTGTGTGTGCCCGCCAGAAACAACCAAAGCAATCGCAGGAAATTTTACATTTTTATTTTCTAAAAAATTTACTAAAATATGTGATTCTATATGGTTTACCGGAACCAGCGGAACATTCCATTTTTTTGCCAAATCTTTTGCAAAATTTACCCCAACCCACAAACAAGGCTCCAACCCCGGCCCGTTTGTGACTGCAATTAAATCAACGTCTTTTTTAGAAACTTTTGCCTGGCTTAAAGCTGTCTCTAAAGATGGCAGCAAATTTTTCTGATGCTCCCGTTTTGCCATAAAAGGATAAACTCCGCCATATTGTTTATGGATCTCAATCTGCGAGGCAATAACATTTGATAAAACCTCAAAATTACCATTGTCATTGGCTTCTAAAATTGCAACTCCGGTATCGTCGCACGATGTTTCTATAGCTAAAATTTTCATAATGATTTAATCGTGTATTATACCTAAAATATTGATTTTTTTCAATTTTTAAGTTATAAAACACTATACGGCCCTATCGTCTAGCCTGGTCCAGGACGCGTGCTTTTCAAGCATAAAACCCGGGTTCAAATCCCGGTAGGGCCGCATGGATAAAAAAGACTATTTAGATATTTCAAAAGCCAGCGATATAAAAAACAGAAAAGAAAGGTTTTTATATAGAGTTTTTGAAACAATACCGGGAATTATAAGTTTGGGGACTCTTTTAGGAGTCTTTGTTTTTTCTTGGATAGCGCCGTCATGGGTGGCGATTTTTATAATCTGTTTTAGTTTTTATTATCTTTTCAGAATTATTTATTTTTCTTTACACCAGACGGCGGGTTATTTTAAGATGAAAAAACACCTTAAAATAGATTGGACGGAAAGACTGAAAAAAATAAAAACCCCTTCGGCGAGCTCAGGGCAGGCGTGGAAAAACATTTATCATTTAGTGATTTTGCCAACCTACAAAGAGGGTTCAAAGATAGTAAAAGAAAATTTGGATTCTCTAATTGATTCAGACTATCCGAAAGAAAAAATAATCGTGGTTTTAGCAATTGAAGAAAGAGCGGGCGAGGATGCGCAAGAAATGGCAAAAAATATTAAAAAAAAATACGCGGATAAATTTTTAAAAATTTTAATTACGGTTCACCCAAAAAATATAGCGGGTGAAATAGGCGGAAAGGGATCTAATGTTGCTTTTGCTGGCAAAGAGGCAAAAAAAATAATAGATAATTTGTCTATTCCTTATGAAAATATTTTGGTTTCTACTTTTGACATTGATACAAAAATTTATCCTCAATATTTTTCTTGTTTAACATGGTATTATTTAACAGAAAAAAATCCAACAAGGGCCAGCTACCAGCCGATTCCTATTTACAATAACAACATTTGGTCAGCTCCGGCCTTTTCAAGGGTTGTATCTACTTCAAACACTTTTTGGCAAATGATACAGCAAGAAAGGTCAGAAAAGCTTACAACTTATTCCTCACATGCAATTCCAGGAAAAGTATTTTTTGAGGTGGGCTATCCGTCAAATGTAGTTTCAGACGATTCAAGAATTTTTTGGAGGGCATACCTTTATTACGATGGAGACTACAGGGTGGTGCCTATTTATTATTTAGTTTCAATGGACGCTGTAATGGCTAAAAATTTTTGGCAAACTATAGTAAACCAATACAAACAGCAAAAACGCTGGGCATGGGGATGCGATGAGATTCCATATATAATGTTTGGATTTTTAAATAATAAAAGAATCTCTGTTTGGAAAAAAATTTCTCATCTCTACACAATTATTGACGGTTTTTGGTCTTGGGCAACAGCGGCTTTGCTGTTGTTTATGCTGGGCTGGCTTCCAATATTTTTAGGCGGACAAAAGTTTAATTTTACTATTTTGTCTTTTAACTTGCCTATTTTAACCGGCAGAATTATGACAATTTCAATGGTTGGCATGTTTGTTTCTGCCATTTTAAGCACAATGCTTTTGCCCCCTCTGCCGAAAGGCATGAGCCAATCCGCCAAATGGCGGAAAAAAATACCCGTTCTTTTGCAATGGATATTTTTACCAGTAACTTTAATCCTTTTTGGTTCCTTGCCCGCTCTAGACGCCCAAATTCGCCTAATGCTGGGCAAATACATGGGCTTCTGGGTCACCGAAAAGGTCAGGAAATAGTTTTTTCGTGTCATTCCCGCGAAAGCGGGAATCCAGATTTGACAAGCACTTTTATGGGAGTAGAATGAAAATATAATCACAAAAATAT
>Ga0265296_1004668_pt1 | contig 11774 bp, 11 predicted proteins | sample MunlanPumphouse1_FD_189073 | JGI IMG/M metagenome (GOLD analysis project Ga0265296, IMG submission 189073) | Groundwater microbial communities from a municipal landfill in Southern Ontario, Canada - Pumphouse #1 | ecosystem: Environmental > Aquatic > Deep subsurface > Groundwater | place...
CCAGCTTCAGGATGCTGCATATTTTCCCGCGCATATACAATGAATCGTCTATAACCAGAATTAAAGCCATAGTTCTTCTCCTTTACTATAACCAAATTATAGCAAAATCATTAAAAACAGTTAAGCCCTGGGGTGATGCTCACGATATACTTTCTTAATCCTGTCAGTTGATACCTTTGTATATATCTGAGTTGTTGATATATCCGAATGACCCAGCATTTTCTGAACAGACCTGAGGTCAGCGCCGCCTTCCAGCAGATGTGTCGCAAAACAGTGCCGCAAGGTATGCGGTGAAAGCTTTATACCTGCCTGATTGCCGGATTTTTTAACCGTCTGCCAGAAATGCTGCCTGGTCATTGCGCTGCCCCTGTTTGTAATAAAGAGATAATCTGAATGCCTCTTTTTCAAGATTGCAGGCCTGAGTTCTCTGATATATTCTTTTATTTTATTCAGTGCCCTTGCATTTATCGGCACAACTCTCTCCTTTGACCCCTTCCCCATAACCCTCAGAAAACCTGCCTCAAAGTTTATATTGCCAACTTTCAACGAAACAAGTTCACTCACCCGCAGGCCTGAAGAATAAAGAAGCTCCAGCATTGCAGAATCCCTGAGAAACGCGGGGCTGTCAGTTCTGGAATCAAGGAGAACCATAACATCCTCGAAGCTTAATGCCTTGGGGAGCCGGTCCCACTTTTTGGGTGACTGAAGATTTTCTGAAGGGTCCTCCCTTATAATCTTTTCTATCATCATATATCTGCAAAGCCCGCGGATTGAAGATATGAATCTGCAGATACTTGGCACCGAGTATCCTTCATCCTTAACTTTATTAAGAAAATCTAATATATCTGCCTTGGAAAATGAATTGAGCCTCTTATTTTTTGAAACTATAAATTTTTGAAACAATGCAAGGTCACGCGAATAAGACTCAACTGTATTTTTAGAGAGTCCTTTTTCCACAGAGGCATAAATAAAAAAATCTTTTACCAGGTTCACAGGGGAAACCCTACCCTGCGCTTCTTAACAAAACGCAGGGTAGAGAGAGATATACATCAAACTTCATTATTTCCTTTTGGGTGCTGCCGGTGCCGATGCGGGAGCTGCCGGAGTAACTGCCGCAGGCGCATAGCTTCTCTCATCCATGCTGTTAAATATCTTCAGGTTTTTCACCACGTTTGGATCTGCCTTTGATGAATGGCACATTGCGCAGAAATCAGCCATCTTAGAGCCCTTTGAAGTATCAACCCTGAGATATTTATAAAATGGATTGGAAGGATGAGGGTCGTGGCAACCCACACACTCTAATTTTCCTTCCCTTAAAAAAGCTGCGGGAACCGTTGCAACCTTAGCATTTGACGCTACGCCATAGGGATGGCTCATGTTGGATGACACCGCCATTATACCCATACCACCTTTATCCGGGGTCTCATGACAACCGAGGCAAAGGGCTGTTGTTCCGGTATAAGGCTGTTTTGTCTTCGGATTAAGACTCTTCTTATTCGGTTCAACTGCAAAGATTATTTCTCCCTTTGCAGTATGGATACCATGACAGCCTGTGCACAAGAGACCATCATGCGCACCGCTTGCCCACGACATAGAGACCAGCGACAGGACAAAAACACATACGGCAAAAATTCTTAGAAACATACAAAACCTCCTTTAAAGTTAACATTTTGGATTTATTATACTTATCCAACAACCTTTCCTCAACCCCAAACAATTTTTTATTATTTATAAGACAGTAAATAAAACTTATAGTCAAAATCTGACACCCTTGCTGCAGGACTTTATACAGGCATATGGTCCATATGTTCACATATTATCACAACCTCAGCACATACAACCCGTCTAAAAAGACCTCCGGTATCCTTGCTGTCTATGTCACAGAATATTATTCGACAAAGTTTATGCCGACAGCAAAAATGTTTTTCATCAAGGGAAGTGATGTAAACGGCCCGATGGGAGATGAACTTAAACCTGTTGGGAACGAAAAGAATGCAAAAGAATTCATGAAAGACCATAACGGTAAAAAAATCCTCAGGTTTGACGAGATTACCAAAGAGGAGCTCAAATAGTTGCGCAGATCCACAACGTTTTTTGTGTTTACTGCAATTAATCTTGTAACTATGGAGCTGCTGTATTCAAAGGCCCAAGCGGCTCAGGCAAAACAATTGTCATCTCAACCCATGACCCATTGGTCTATGATAAAGATTACGTAAGCCTTATCATTGAGATGAGGGACGGCATGGTCAGAGAAATAATAAGGAATTGACATTTTCAGTTATTAATCCTTAGAGTTAAAGTACCTATGAAATTGCTGGATAAGGTAAAGGCAACGAACAAAAAATACTCGATGCTCCATGAGAAAGACAGGATATTGGTAGGTCTTTCCGGAGGGCCTGATTCGGTATGCCTGCTTCTGCTCCTGAATCAGTTAAAGGATGAATATAAACTTGACCTTCATGCAATATACATTGACCACGGCCTGAGGCCTGAGGAAATCCCTGACGAGATAAAGTTCTGCAAGAACCTCTGCGAAAATTTTAATATTCCATTCATCACAAAATCCATTGATGTGATGTCTTATGCAAAAGAGCTCGGCTTAAACAAACAGGAGGCTGCAAGGGAATTGAGATACAAGACATTTGAAGAAATTGCGTTTGAGAAAGGCGCAAATAAAATCGCAATTGCCCATAATGCAGATGATCAGGCTGAGACATTTTTTATGAGAATTCTCAGAGGCTCAGGTCAGAAAGGTCTTTCAGGAATCCCGCCAGTTAGAGGAAAGATTATCAGGCCATTGATAGAAATAGAGAGAAAAGAGATTGAAGATTTTCTTTTCCAGAACCCAGAACTCAGAACTCGGAACGCAGAACTGCCGTTTATGGTTGATTCCTCAAATATTAAAAAGGATTATTTCAGAAACTGGCTCAGACTCTCTGTCATGCCTGAATTCCAAAGGAAAAACCCTGACCTTATTAACACAATTGGCAGGGTGAGCGAGATTATCAGGGAAGAGGATAACTATCTTGAGCTTATCGTCACTAAAACATTGATGAAACTCATTCCCAAAAAAACAGATAAGACGATCGAACTCTTCCTTGTTCCGCTCGAAAATATGGACAAAGTGATTCTAAGAAGGGTTTTAAGAAGGGCGATAGATGCCGTAAAAGGCTTGAGGGGAATTAATTTTATTCATATAGAAGATATCATCGGGCTTATTAAGAACGGGGATTCCGGAGACAGGCTTTATCTTCCAAAGGGAATAAGGGTGATTAAGGGTTATTCAACTTTAATCCTCACATCAGAGCTCCCTGTGAAACTTGGAACTTACAGCCTCGAAGTGCCGGGAGAAGTTATTTTGAGAGAGGCAGGAATTTTAATTAAGAGTTCTATTTCTGAAAGGGGTCGAGGGGTCGAGGAGTCAAGGGGTCAAGGGAAAGAAACCATAGAATTAGATGCGGATAAGGTAAAAGCACCTTTAACCATCAGATCAAGAAAAGATGGCGATTTTTTTTATCCTTCAGGTTTCGGGAAAAAGAAAAAGCTCCAGGATTTTTTTGTCAATGAAAAGGCTCCAAGGGATGAACGTGATAAAGTGCCAATAGTTCTGTCAGGTGAAGAGATAATATGGATTGCAGGTTACAGAGCAGATGAGAGGTTTAAGGTAACAGACGATACAAAGATGATATTGTTGCTTGAGATAAAACCTGCAAGATAATTAAAAGTCTCTGATGCTGCTCAAGGCGTTCCAGTTTATTAAATTTATATGCCAGCGATTTAATACCATTCTTTTATACAAGAAATACTAAATTGTGAAAAATATTCTCAAAGCGAACATTACGAAATTTTGGGAAACCAGTCTTAGCGAAGGGAGCGTGTCTGAAAGACCAAATTTGCACATAAATCAAGGAGGTCGTGTCTGCCTCTCAGCAATCTTAAACTACCCTGTAAAAGTTCAGCTATTAGTTCTGTATAGTTGGATTCTTTTAAGTTCTCAGCGTGGCTATCCGCTCCACACAGTGGAGTCTTCAGCCCCTATACTGACAGACCCTTGAATCTTGCTTCAATCCAGCCACAACCTCCTTGCAAACTTTTATCTCTCGCTCCCGATTAGACTGCATTTTCCGATTGAAATCTGTTATATTCTATATCCTAGACTAAATTTCGGAGGTTATTTTTTAATGATACGCGTTCGTTTTGCACCAAGTCCAACAGGGCATCTTCACATCGGAGGGGCGAGAACTGCTCTTTTTAATTATCTTTTTGCAAGAAACAATAACGGCAAATTCATCCTGAGAATTGAGGATACTGACAGGACGCGTTCGACAGATGAATATATCGAGGCAATCATAGAGGGAATGAAATGGCTCAAACTCGAATGGGACGAGGGCCCTTTCAGGCAGACAGACAGATTCGATGTCTATAAAAGCTATGTTGAAAACCTTTTAAAAGAGGGGAAGGCTTATCACTGCTGCTGCTCTCCGGAAGAACTTGAGCAGAGGAGAAAAGATGCGCTTGCTCAGGGAAAGTCCCCAAAATATGACGGAAGGTGCAGAAAATTAGAAGGTCAAGGGGCAAAGGGTCAAGGAGCAGTAAGATTTAAGATGCCTCAGGAGGGACAAACAATAGTAGATGATTTGATGCGCGGAAAGGTCTCGTTCGAAAATGACCAGCTCGACGACCTCATAATCATGCGCTCTGACGGAACGCCTACATATAATTTCACTGTAGTAGTTGATGACGTTGATATGAAGATATCACATGTTATTCGGGGCGATGACCATCTGAACAATACGCCGAAACAGATTCATATATATAAAGCACTCGGCTATGAAATTCCGCTGTTTGCGCATCTTCCAATGATACTCGGCGCTGATAAGACAAGGCTTTCAAAAAGGCATGGCGCAACATCAGTCATGGCATATAAGGAGATGGGATATCTTCCTGATGCACTCGTGAACTACCTCGTAAGACTCGGATGGTCTTACGGAGACCAGGAAGTATTCACAAGGGAAGAGCTTATCAAGCATTTCTCATTCGAGAATGTCGGGAAATCATCCGCTGTATTTAACCCTGAGAAACTTATCTGGCTCAACAGCCAGTATATCATCAAAGCAAATCCTGAAGAGCTTGCAGAGATGGTAATACCATTTCTTGAAAATGCAGGCATCATTCAGAAAGGACAGGAAATAGACAAACAGTGGCTTTCAAAGGCAATCAAGACACTTCAGGAGCGCGCCAAGACTCTGGTTGAGCTTGCAACTTCCCTGCGCTACTATATTGCTGAAGATGTCGAATATAACGAGAAGGCAAAGGCAAAATTTCTTAATGAAAAGAGCCGCGATTTATTGAGTGAATTAAAAGGCAGCCTGACATCTTTATCTGATTTTTCAGCGTCAAGCCTGGAAACTATCTTTAAGGCAATAGTCGAAAAGCACGGCATAAAACTCGGCACCCTCGCCCAGCCTGTGCGCGTTGCAATAACCGGCGGCACAGAAAGCCCCGGCATATTTGAAGTGCTTGAGGTATTGGGGAAGGAGAAGACTTTGAAAAGACTGGAAAAGGCGATTAAGGCCATATGAGCACACCCGAAACTCCGCGTCCATCTGATTTTATAAGAGAACTTATCACAGAAGATATTAACGCTAAAAAATTCGACAGCCGTGTTCATACACGCTTTCCCCCTGAGCCTAACGGCTATCTCCATATAGGCCATGCAAAATCCATATGCCTTAATTTTGGAATAGCAGAAGAATTCAAGGGCCTCTGCAACCTCAGGTTCGATGACACCAACCCGACAAAAGAAGAAGTCGAATACGTTGAATCAATAAAAGAGGATGTTAAATGGCTTGGATTTGACTGGGACAATAGGGAATATTATGCATCAGACTACTTTGAAAAGTTATACGGATATGCCGTCGATTTGATTAAAAAAGAAAAGGCATACATATGCGACTTAAACGCTGATGAGATAAGGGGATACAGAGGAACGCTCACAGAACCGGGAAAAGAAAGCCCTTACCGCAACCGTTCTGCTGAAGAGAATTTTGACCTCTTCGAGCGCATGAAAAAAGGTGACTTCCCTGACGGCTCGCGTACGCTGAGGGCAAAGATAGATATGAAATCAGGGAATATAAATATGAGAGACCCTGTCATATACAGAATCATGCGCGCAACTCATCACCGGACAGGAGATAAATGGTGCATTTATCCTATGTATGACTTTGCACACTGCTTTTCTGATTCCATCGAAAAAATCACTCATTCAATCTGCACGCTTGAATTTGAAGACCACCGGCCTCTGTATGACTGGTTCCTTGACCAGTTGAATGTTTATCATCCCCAGCAGATTGAATTTGCGCGTCTTAATCTGAGCCATACTGTACTTAGCAAAAGAAAGCTTATTCAATTAGTGCAGGAAGGGCATGTCAATGGATGGGATGACCCAAGAATGCCTACCATATCAGGGTTAAGAAAACGCGGTTATACACCTGAGGCAATCAGAAACTTCTGCGAGCGCATTGGGGTTGCAAAAAGAGACAGCACTGTTGATATGGCCCTGCTTGAGTTTTGTATCAGAGAGGATTTGAACAAACGTACACGGCGTGTCATGGCTGTTCTCCGGCCGTTAAAGGTTGTAATAGATAATTATCCTGAAAATCAGACTGAAGAACTGGATGCTGTAAATAACCCCGAGGATCCGGGCATGGGCACAAGAAAAGTTCCTTTCTCGCAGGTGCTCTACATAGAAAAAGATGATTTCCGTGAAGACCCGCCCAAAGGATTCTTCCGCCTCTCACCCGGAAAAGAAGTAAGGCTGCGCTATGCTTATTACATAACCTGTATCAGTGTGGTTAAAGATAAAAAAACAGGCGAAGTAACAGAACTCCACTGTACCTATGATCCTGCTACACGCGGCGGTGATTCCCCTGACGGGCGTAAGGTCAAGTCAACTATTCACTGGGTTTCAGCTTCACACGCTCTCGAGGCAGAAGTACGCCTTTATGACCACTTCTTCACAAAACCTGTCCCCGGCGAGGAAAGCAATGATTTCAAGACGGATATGAACCCAAAATCACTTGAATCACTGGAATCGTGTTTTGTTGAACCATGCCTTGCGGATGCAAAATCAGGAGACAGATTCCAGTTCGAGAGGATGGGATATTTTTGCGTTGACCCGGATTCTTCCGATAAAAGATTAGTTTTCAACAGGACAGTGACATTGCGTGATACGTGGGCCAAGATAGAAAAATCTCAAAAGAAAAATTAAATTTTTCGAGGAGTTCTGCGGCAAACTTTTGATATATAGGGTTATTCGGCAGGTAGGCCTTAAATGTTTTGAGGGTTTTTGTCATGGCCTTGAAGATGTCACTTGCGATGATTAAATCTTTTTTTTCTACATCCTCCATGCCTTCAGACCTCATTGCCAGGATAGTCTATAATACATAAAATTTCAATTACTGACCGGCAGGCTCAACCTGAAGGTAGTCCCGGCCTCTGTGCTGTCAACCAAAATTGTGCCCCCATGGGAGACAATTATCTTATGGACTATTGCAAGGCCAAGCCCCGTTCCTTTTTCTTTCGTTGTATAGAAGGGGAGAAAGATTTTATCCTTAATGCCATCGGACATCCCATGACCTGTATCTGACACTGTTATCTCCATATAATCCCCCATATCTCTATATCCGAAACTCAGTTTCCCGCCGTCTCTCATCGCCTCAACCGAATTCTGAATAAGATTTGTAAAGGACTGCCTCAAGAGTATTTCATCGCCTGATATAAAGAGAGCTTTATCAATATCCATAGAGACCTCTATATTGCTGATGTTGCCGACTATGCTTGATAGACAGCTCTGTATCACATCATTAAGATTAACTTTGGAAATTATTAAATCAACCGGCCTTGCAAAAGACAGGAAGTCCGAGATAATCCTGTCCATAACCTCAACCTCTTTTGATATAGCCTCAACAGTCGGCAGCAATGAAGCATCCACCTTTTTGGAAAGTAATTTCGTATAACCTGCAATCACTCCCAGAGGATTTCTAATCTCATGTGCAATGCCTGCGGACATCTCACCAAGGCTTGAGAGCCGTTCCCTGAGTTCTGCCTGGGATTCGAGCGCCTTAAGCTCTGTGAGGTCGGTAAAGACAAGGATATGACCTATATCCTTTCCTTCGCTGTCACGGAGGGGTGAAAATGTAAGGCCCAGCCATATCCAGCGGCCGCTCAATGTCCGGTACTGTATTTCTCCCCTCTCGAGGGATTTACCTTCTTTAAGGATATTTGATATCGCCTTGCCTAAGACTTCCAAATAATCCTTTCCAATTATACTTTGCGCCTTAAGTTCAAGAATCTTTTCTGCAGGTGAATTTATGCTCTCAATCTTCAATTCCCGGTCAAAACTTATTACTCCGCTTGGAACGCTCTGCAGAATGTTTTTATTATAGCTCTCAACATCCTCTGCCCTCTGCTCCGCGACCTTCGTTAATATCTCCAGTTCTTTTTCTTTTTCCTTCAGTTTTGATACAAGTTCATGAAAGGTGTCTACAACGAAACCGACATCAGATGTATCCCTATGCTCTGATTTTCCCTTTTTGCTTCTGAATTTTAAATATGATTTAAGAAGATAGGAAAAGATTAAAATTAAAAGAAAAAATACAGACGCTAATAAAAATATTGCTCCTGGATTCATCTGTGTCCAAGATACCAATAAAAAATTTCCTGGCCGTAAAAAAGGGTTATGACTGTACCTGCAGACAGGTATGGTCCGAATGGTATCTTGGTCTTTCTTCCCTTGCCCTTAAACAGCATTAAAGATATTCCCCAGACAGAACCAAGAAGACTGCCCAAAAAAGTCGTCAGAAGCACAGACTTCCATCCCATTAAGGCCCCAACCATGGCCATCATCTTTATATCTCCTCCCCCCATTCCACCCCTGCTCAAAACAGCAATCATATAAAAAAGGCAAAATCCTGTCAAGGCCCCTATGATAGATGCCTTATAACCGAGCAGAGACCATCTCAAAAACGGGTCAGGAAGCATTAGTGAACCTGAAACAAGCCCTATAAAAATACCCGGCAGTGTTATGCTGTCAGGTATTATCTGAAAATCAAGGTCAATAAATGTTATGACTATCAGGACAGAAGCCAATATAAAATAAATGAGCGTATGCCATCCGGCTCCAAACCTCCATATTAATGCTATATAAAACAGTGCATTCATAGCCTCAACCAACGGGTATCTGAAAGATATCCTTGCCTTGCATAACCTGCATTTCCCGCCAAGCATCAGATAACTTAAAATTGGAACGTTGTCACGTATTTTTATAGGCGTGTTGCATAAAGGGCAATAGGAAAAAGGCATTACTACTGACATTCCCCGCGGTACCCTGTATATGCAGACATTCAGGAAGGAACCCACAACAGAGCCGAAAAGAAAAACTATTCCATATAAAATTATTTCCTGCATCTTTAAATCTTACCCTTCTTACCCTTCTTACCCTATTTAACTTACCCTTTTTACCCTTCTATATTGTCTATATTGCTCATCTCTGATGCCTTTTTCTTTATATCGTCAATCTCGGCATCGAGCCTCTCAAGCTCAACCATGGCCTCAGTTATCGCCTTGTCCTTAAATATATTTTTTTCCGAATGATTTCTTAACTCAAACACGCGTTCTCCGATAAGCCTCATCTTCTCTGCCATGTCCTTTTCCTTTTTCCCCCGTTCCTGCAAAAGCTTAATCACTGAAAATTCTATCTTCAGCCTTTCGGACAACACAGATGAAAACCACTTTATCTTTTCTACTCCTGAATCCAGATTATTCTTAACCCTTTCCCACATACAACCTCCTTTCATTTAATGCTAAGCCATTCAAAAATCAGGAGTCAATTACCCTCCCCGCTGCAATACCACAGAGATGCCAAATTTAATCAATGTTTCATAATAACATACTAAGGAAGCCATAAATAAGAACACATTAAATGTCATTCCCGCTTGTCGGGAATTCTTCCGATTTGTTTGGAATCGTAAGAAAGATGCCGGACAAGCCGGCATGACGTACAAGGATGTTGCATGTATTCTTACTAATTGCCGCATTAGTAACAGCCGTTTATGAAAACGCTTATCTGCTTCTCCCGACTTTTGGGTGGAAATTCCCCTCTTTGGCAAAGAGGGGTGAGGGAAGATTTTCTCATTTTTTATCATAAAGACTATCAAGCGGGCTTTGTGGCGCGTTCGACATATCGCGCAGGACATGGGTATAAATCATAGTCGTCTCGACATTCTTGTGTCCGAGAAGGCTCTGCACCTCCCTGATGTTGACGCCGCTCTGAAGCAGATGCGTGGCGAAGCTGTGTCTGAGGGTATGGACGGTTGCATGTTTTGCGATGCCCGATTGTCGCTGCGCATTCTTAACGGCAAGCTGGATTGATTTGTCGCTGATATGATGTCGGCCTGTCTTGCCGCTTCTCGGATCTACGGACAGACTGGACGAAGGAAAGACATACTGCCATATCCATTCTTTAGCGGCATTTGGATACTTGCGGCTGAGCGCATCAGGAAGAATGACCTCGCCGTGCCCGATTGCACGGTCTTTATCGTGCAAAGTCTTCACATTAGCAATATGCGCTATCAACCGTTCCCTTACCGCTTTAGGCAAAACAGTCGAGCGATCCTTGTCGCCTTTGCCGCTGCGGACAAAGATAGTGTTTGAATCAAAATCAATGTCCTGCACCCTGAGCCGGGCAAGTTCCATCAAGCGCAAGCCCGCGCCGTAAAGCAATTCGGCAATCAGGCGATTTGTTCCGGTCATCTGCTCAAAAAGCAGTTTCACCTCATTCACCGAAAGTACGACCGGAAGTTTTTGCCCCCTCTTCGCTCTCACCGTATCGCCAAGATCGCCGGTCTCTTTGCCGAGCACCTGCCTGAAAAGAAACAAAATAGCATTAAACGCCTGGTTTTGCGTAGAAGAAGAAACCTTCTGTTTGAGAGCAAGATGGCTTAGGAAGTTTTTGACGTCCACAGATGACAAGTCGTCAATCTTCTTATTCGCCGACGCAAGGGCATAAGAAAAAAAACGCGCAATCCACTGAAGGTATGTTCGCTCAGTGCTATAAGAATAATGCTTCAATCTTATTAATCGCTTTGTCTCGCTCAAAGCGCTATCTGCATCCATAATCCCTGCTGCGCCCCCGGTCTGTCCGCCGGTTTTGCCGAGATAATTAAAGTAATAAAGCCTTATTGCATCTTCCGCCTGTCGCGGCTGCCAGTCAAGAGTGCGTTTGTCCGACCGCATTACCTCAAGAAACTCCTGTACAGTTGTTTCATTGTATTCTGTCGCCGTGCGCTCACGTTTGCGGACAAATCCGAGAAACCGGCTTACCCAATAGGCAAGAAACGGGATATTTTTTTCAGGAGCAAGCTTCCTCTCCAGAAGGAACTTTTGGAACTCAGGAAGTGTCTCTTTGTTAGCGTCAGACGATTTTGCCATGTTTTACGACCTTTCCCTTTTAGTCCATAATATCATAAAATACGAAATAGTGGAAATACCGTGCAATTGATTTTATGTGATTTTTCCATTTGAAAAATCCTCCAAATGTGATATAGTTTAAACAGTTTTAGAAAAATACGACAGTTCGCATAGTAAGTGTTAGCGCAAACCGGCAATCGGGGCATAAAATAGCCCCGATAACCGTTAGGGATACGGCATTTAAAAAATAATAAAAAAGGAGATAAGATAATGGCAAAAACAGTAGACGAAAAATTAGATGATAT
>Ga0265296_1004669_pt1 | contig 11774 bp, 7 predicted proteins | sample MunlanPumphouse1_FD_189073 | JGI IMG/M metagenome (GOLD analysis project Ga0265296, IMG submission 189073) | Groundwater microbial communities from a municipal landfill in Southern Ontario, Canada - Pumphouse #1 | ecosystem: Environmental > Aquatic > Deep subsurface > Groundwater | place: Canada...
CAAGTTTAAACGCGGATTTTATCTGGTCAATGGTAATGCCTTTCTTGGCTCTGTCTAAAACACCCTGATCTCCCGATTCAACGCCGAAACTGACGCGGTAACAGCCCGCCTTTTTCAATTTAACAAGCAATTCCTCATCAACCCGGTCAACTCTGATGCCATTATAAATATTCCAGCAAACCCTTAAATCCCTTTTAATAATTTCATCGCAAACACCCTTGGCATGATTCAAATCAGCCGAAAAGCAATCATCCCAAATATGTATTTCCCGGTATCCCAAATTCAACAAAATTTCCATTTCATCCACCACTCTCGGCGGGGTTTTAAATCTGATAACCCTTTGAAAAACTTGTTTACTGCAAAAAATACAATTATAGGGACACCCTCGGCTGGTTTCTATGGCCGCCACTGGATTTTTCCTGGAAGTAACCCTGGGGCTGTGGTATTTCTTGGGGTCATACAAATAATAAGCGGGGTACGGCAATAAATCGAGGTCTTTGATTAATTCTCGCTGTTCATTGATAACCACCCGGCCATCTTCTTTCTTATAAGCCAAACCCTTTATTTCGGCGGGATTATGGCCGGCGACAATTTCCGACAAAGTGTTTTCGCCTTCGCCATAAACCGCCAGATCAAAAGACGGTTCACCGGCTATCTCCAGGGGAAAAATTGAAGGATGAGCGCCGCCGGCGACAACTTTAATGTTTTTATCATAATCCTTTATTCTTTTGGCTATGGCCATTGCTTCTTGATAAAGGCCGATGGTAAAAGTAATGCCGGCAAAATCCGGCGGAAAAATTTCCAGTGTCTTGTTTAAATCGGCATAGGGGTCAGCAGAAACGCTCAAATCCAATATTTTTACCCGATGTCCGTCTTTGAGTAAAGCCGCCGCTAATGATGCCAGTGATATATAAGGAATATGAGGAATCACCACGCTGATTTTCGATTCCTTAAAAACCTCAATGGCGGAATGAGGACAAATTAATAAAACGTTTTTTTTCATAAATCTGCCATAATTTCTTCGGCCAACTTAAAGCCGTCGGCCATGACCTTGTCCATATTGGCATAACTGAATTTCCCGGTCCGGCCAAGTAACCTTAATTGGCCGGTTTTTTCCAAGTGGTCAATGACCGGTTTTAAATTTTCTGAATAAGACAAATCATAAATTGGATAAGTGCATGGCACTTTTATGACAATCCCCTCTGCCATTTCTTCGGGCCGGCTGATAATGCCCGAGCGCAAAAGGCCGTCTCTGGCTTTTTCTATCAATTCGCGGTCATTATTTTCATTTTTCCAAATCGGTTCGTCGGCCATACAGGAAACATCCAAGCATAATGATGTTTTGTCCGACGGCGCCATCATCGGACTCCAATTTTTAAATTCAACGGCGCGATTGAAAATGACTTCCTCCGACGGCTGGGGAAAATAAAGCCAAGAATCATCGCTTATTTTTTTTCTATTAATAATAACATTGATAAATATAGTGTTCAAATATTTTAATTTTGATAAATGATTATAAATATTTTCCGGAATGGCCGGCTCTAAAATTTCCACTAAATTATTGACGGGTATGGTTGAAATCACCTGGTCGGCTTCAATTAATTCATTTTGGCCCTGCCTAATATAGCTCACTGTAACTCTATGATCCATTAAATTAATTTTTTTAACATCCACATCGGTGTAAATCACACCGCCTAAATTATGTATTTCCGCGGCCAAACGTTCGGCAATAGCGCCGATACCGCCTCGTTTTGGATAGTAAAATGAATCGGCATCAGGATATGGATTATTCTCTTCTAATTTATTGGCTTGTTTTTTAAATAATAAATCCTTAATGATAGTGGTTAAATTGAAATTGGCCGGCGATCTGGCCTCGCCCCACTCCGAAGAAATCTGGGACGGGTCAACCCGCCAACACTTTGAAGCATACGGCTCACAATTAGTGGTGTATAAAGTATGGCCAAAACTGGCCACAAACCAATCCTTAAAAGAAATGATTTTAATCGGCTTAAGCCGCCGCTTAATCAGAGCATAGCCATAATCAATCACGGCGCGCAAAGCCAATAATTTGGGCATAGCGACAATTAAATTCCCCAATTCAAAAGGATAAATAAGCCATCTATTCCACATTGATATTCTTGACCGCTTTGACCGCTTTTCCCAATTATCTTCCATTATTATCTGCATTTCCTTGATTAGCTCTTTATTTTTGCCGACAAAACGATGAGCGGAAAAATCAAAATAATAATCTTTATACCTGACCGTGCGGGAAAGGCCGCCGATCTCCTTATCTTTTTCTAAAATTATTGCTTCCGCGCCTTTTTGCAGGAGTTTGTAGGCGCAACTTAAACCAGCTAACCCAGCTCCCAAAATTACCACTCGCTTTTTCTTTTTTTCTGTTTGATCTAAATTTTCCTCTCTTATTCCAACATCCAGTTTATTAATTAAATCACCAAATTTCTCTTCTAGGTATTCCTTCAAAATCTCTCGCCAGTTTCTCATTTTATTCAGGCCTCTAAGTTCCAACATAAAATTATCAAGCATTTCTGATTTTGGCCGATTCACCGGATAATCCTTGGCAAAAAAATCAGAGTGTACTCTTTGCACTTTAAGGTCTGGCCGATTAATTATCTTTACTAATTCGCAAGCGATATCATAACGGCTGGCCGAGCCGCGACAGACCATATGATATGTGCCGTAAAAATCCGTTTTTATAACTTCGCATAAATTCTGGCAAAAATCTTTGGTATAGGTGGGCGTGCCGAATTTATCGTCAACGGCATAGATTTCCTTGGCGCCATTTCTTATCTGACGGGCCAATTTACCGATGAATTTTTTATCTTTTTGGCCACCGCCAATCATCCAGCCCGGCCGGAAAACAAAATATTCATTCAAAATTGATTTAACAATTTTTTCTCCTTCATATTTTGATTGGCCATAAACCGACAAAGGTTTTACCTCATCAAATTCCGTGTAAAAAGCGTCTTTCTCCCCGTCAAAAATGCCGGCCGTGCAGATGTGAACCATTTTTATGCCGAATTTTTTGCAAACCAAAGCCACATTATGCGTCCCGATGGTATTGGTTAAATAAGCGTGGTGCGGGTCGTTTTCACAAATTTCCAAATCGGTCTCGGCCGCCAAATGAAAAATTAAATCGGGCTTGATTTTTTCCGCCCAATCCAAAACCTGGCCGTATTCCCTCACATCTAAATATTCAATCCCCTCTTCGGGATTCTTGTCGGTCGGGTAGATTTCGTGTCCCGCCTCCAATAAAACCGGTATCATTGAACTGCCCAGCATCCCTCCCGCGCCGGTAATTAAGATTTTCATAAAGTATTTTGAGTAATTAATTTGATAAAAATATTTTTCATTTTTTCGGAAATACTTTCCCAATTATATTTTTCATCTGCCATTATTTTTGCCCGATTAACAACGGCCGAGACCGTATCTTTATTTTTTTCGTCCAAAATATAATTTATTTTTTCGGCAATACTTTTTGGATTTTTCACTTCGCAAAACCAACCAGTTACACCGTTTTCCAAAAAATCCGGTATACCGCCGACATTCGTGCCAATCACCGGCACTTTCATGGCCATGGCCTCTAAAAAAGCATTACCCAAGCCCTCGGATAATGACGGCCGAACAAATACTGACGCTTGCGACAAATATTCATATACCTGCTCATAAGGCGCGTTTCCTAAAAACCTAATTCTATTTTCAATATTTAAACTGGTAGCCAATTTTTCTAATTTTTTTCTTAATCCCCCGTCGCCCAGCACTAATAATTCCCCATCAACATTTTTCATCGCTCTAATTAAATATTCAATGCCATTTTTTTTAACTAATCTTGAGGCGGTAATTATCCATTTGGTTGGTTTTTGATTCTTTATTTGGTTATTGTATCTTGTTTCTTGATTATTAATTTTAATTCCATTCGGCACGACTTCAATCGGACACTTCGCGCCCAATTTCTTGGCTCGCGCCACTAAAAAGTTGGAAATCGCCTGAATATAATCGGCGTGGCGATAAATTTGTTTATAAATCGGCCTGATTAAAAATGTTCTAATCCAAATATCCCATTCACTATCCCCTTCTTGCAAGGTCAATAAATATTTAACTTCAGGAAATTTCTTTTTAAATTTCAAGGCGGCCCAGCCGGCTTGATTGGCCATCATCGCCCAAATCGCGTCATAATGATTTTCTTTTTGCAATTGAACCGCTTTTTTATATGCCAACCAAGGAAAAAAATATTTGCCTAAAAATCCTCGGCCAATTCGATGAACCAAAATGTTGCCAATCTTTTCTTCCTTTTTTTGCTTACCATCTAAATTGGCCGTAATCATTTCAAATTCAAAATCAGGAAGCCGGTCGGTAATCTCTTTGATTGCCACTTCGGCTCCCCCGACAAAAGGATGATATGCCAATGAGAATATTAAAATTTTCATTAAATCAGAAACAGGTTAAATGTATGTAGCATTATTACCTTAATATTATTGTATATTTTGACAAAATAGTCAATCATTGACAAAAATAAAAAACTATGATATAGTATTCTAATCGCACTTTCAATCAATATTTTAAAGAAAGGATGAAAAAATGGAAGACATTGCCAGCGGACTAATTCCCGAAGAAGAACAACTACTAATTAATCTTCTGGGAAAGGTTACGCCCAAAAATATGACCGCGGGAGTATTCAACGCGGTGGCAAAAATTTTTCGTTTACCGGCCATTGAACTTGTGTGCTTACGCCTTGGAGCATCCGCTCGTACGGAAGTGCTCTTATCGCAAAGACCAGCCGATGACCCGATTTTTCCCGGCCAATGGCATACTTCTGGAACAATCGCCAGATTGTCCGATGCCAGCCCGTTCGATTCATTAAAGCGACTAGCTAAAAAAGAATTGGGCATAACGCTCGATTTAAGCGCTCTTTCTTTCACGGGAATTTGTTATTCAAATCATAATCGCGGGGGCGAAATTCATATTATTTATGTTTATGTCTTTTATGGGAATGCTCCTGATAATCATCAATTTTTCCCGATTGATAATCTGCCTCAACCGTTTATGGAACACCACCACGCAATCATTAAACTTACCATGGAGCGGTTTCAAAAAATCTGAAGAATTAAAAAAGAACAAAAAAATAAACCCGCCTCGGTAAATGAGGCGGTTTTTAATTTAATAAAAAAGATTACTTTAAAAAATTTATTTTTATTTTTTAAAGCATTTCAGATACAAATCATTACCCAAAAAATCTTATCACGGCCAATTTAAGCAATATTGGCTCAATTTACAATTTGCCCTTTTAATCCTATAATAAATACTGATATTATGAGTTAATATTACTATGGAAAACGAGCTAAATTTGTCAAAAACAACCAAAAATAAAATCCTCTATGTCATCACCCAGCCGGAAATGGGCGGCGCCCAGCGCTATATTCGGGATTTAATCACCAGCGCGGAAGCGCAAAATTTTGATATTGAATTAGCTACGGGCCGCGGCCATGACGAATCATTGCTAAATAATCTGCCCGAAAATATCAAAATTCATAAATTAAATTATTTAGTCAGAGAAATATCGCCCATCAATGACATTAGAGCGGTTTTTGAATTAAAAAAAATCATGGCTAATTCCCGACCGGATATTATTCATCTAAATAGCAGTAAAGCCAGTATTGTCGGCTCTTTTGCCTCTCTCTTATATTCCTACAAGCTACCACCTACAAGCTACAAACTATTCTACACGGTTCACGGCTGGGTTTTTAATGAGCCCATGAGCGCTTATAAAAAATCACTTTATAAATGGCTGGAAAAATTTACCGCCAAATTAAAAAATAAAATAATTTGCGTTTCCGAATTTGACCGGCAAACCGCCATCAAAGAAAAAATCGCGCCACACCCTCACCCCAGCCCTCTCCCAAAGGGAGGGGGGGAATTATATGATAAACTAATCACGATTCATAATGGCATTGACGCGAAGGAGACCGATTTTCTGCCCAAGGATGTGGCGCGCCAAGAATTATTATCTCTAGTCCCAAATTTACCACCAAATTTCCAATATGTGGTCGGCACGGTGGCTAATTTTTATAAAACCAAGGGGTTGGAATATTTTATAGAAGCAATTTATTTATTGATAAATAATTGGCAGTTGCCGATTTTGGGCGTGGTTATAGGCGACGGCGACTTAAAAAAGGAGCTGAAAAATTTAATTATTAATTACGATATTGAAAATAATTTTATTTTACCCGGCAAAAAAGAAAACGCGGCCAGATATTTAAAAGCGTTTGATATTTATGTCTGTTCTTCGGTCAAGGAGGGCTTCCCCTACTCAATTTTAGAGGCCATGGCCGCCGGCTTACCCATTGTCTCCACTAATGTGGGCGGCATTCCGGAAATGATTCAAAATCAAAAAAACGGCTTGCTTATTGAGCCGAAAAATCCCTCCGAATTAGCCACGAGCATCAAATTCCTTATAGAAAATCCCGAATTAGCAAACCAATTAGGTAATCAGGCAAAAATAACGGTTACGGAAAAATTCTCCATTAAAGAGATGCTTAAAAAAACTTTTAAACAGTATCTTGGTTAGGGGGGAGAAAAAAACTAAAATCCCGTCCCCCACTTTTAAAAGTGGGGGACGGGATTTTGAAAATCGTATAATATAACCTATAACTATTGTATCACCCTTGATATGGTTGTTACTTCCGCGGAAATGGCTTCGCCGTCTGTGTAAGTTATGGAGGTGGGCGCGGTAATAATCGCGGTTGTCTTAAACTTATTGGCGGTAAGGGCGCCACTGCTTAATTTCTGTTTTTTGCCAGCGCTGATGTAATAGACATCGCTTGAGCCCTGATATTGGATAAGCGAGCCGTCGGGCAGTTTTGAGCTGGCAGTCAAGACCGCACCCTTGGTATAATTTGACTCAAAAGAATCTTGGATTAATATCACTTTTTTTACGTAATCAGCGCCATACAGGGCCTTAGCCGCGACATCACTGCCGGCGCTGGTAACCACCTCTCGCAAGACCGCTCCGGGCGTTACCGCGAAAACTCGCTGGGGGCTGTTTTGGAATTTAACCAAATTAACACCAGCGCGAGCCGTGACATTATCGCTCACGGGCAAAGCGTCAAAAACGGTTTGCGATATAACTTTAACGCCCTGGTCGGCCCATTTCCCGCTATTCCAAGTCCAAAAAGTAACTTCATTGGAAAAAAGATGTCTTTTGCCTTGGGCGTCAATATAATAGACGGCCGGATAAGTGGCGGTTTTGACTAAATCGCCTAACTTTAAACCTTGCGCGCCCGCCGTTTCCGCATTGACGATATTAGCCATAATAATATCGGCCTTACCGCCGGTTAGACCGTTGAATTTGACGCTAATATCATTAATGCCATCGCCATTTAAATCAACTTTCTTGGTCTCACCTAAATTTAGGGTAAGGGTGGTGGGATTTGATTGAATAACCACGGTAACGCGAGAATTAATCGAGTCAATGACCGTAACTTTCAAAGTATGATTTTCGGAACCGCCGCTGCTTACCGCGGTCGTAAAATTGGCTTGGGCATTCAAGGTCATGAGAGCGCTTTTGCCGCTGCTCGTAACCGAGCCGATAGCCGAGGTGCCCTCAATGGTACCGCCGCCGCCACCACCACCACCGGGGCTGGTAGTCGTCACGCCACCACCACCGCAAGACACGGTCTGCGGTACGATCGTATAGGTGCTAACCGTGGTCGGCAGGGTTATAGCACTAGTACCCGGCGTGGTATTGTTGGCGCAGGTTACATAACCATTACTGCTTTGAGTCGCTTTTATAGACACGACACTGCTATTAGAAGAACCGATGGTAAAAGCGCCTGGATTTACAACCGTAAAAGCGCCGGCATTATAGGTCCAGCTGTCCGCGGTGGCGCCGCTAAAAATAATTAAATTGGCCGTGGAATCGCCCATGGTGACGCTACTGACCGTAATATCGCCATCAGCGGTAAAGTCGCCGGCAAAAACGGTATTGGTTAAGGCCAAGACGGCAAGCAAAGCAACCCCCACCGACAAGACGCCCAAAATTAAACTTCTGAATCTGGTTGCCATATTTTTATTAAAATTAAATTACTAAATTTATTTGCAAGCCCCGGCTTGAACCGTTAGAGTAACGCCGACAAGATATATGCTCTTTAAATCACCGGCGATATCGCGCATCTCAATACAGCCACCCCTGGTAGTACCGCCCGTTTTAATGGCTAAAGTGGTGGTAGCAGCATTAGTATCTGTGCCAATGGCGAAATTGCCGCTTGAAGTGGCATTGCCGTCAACCGTAAACCAGCCGCCAATATGGCCATTACTTTTAGTGAACAAACCGCTGGTAGTAGTGGCATAACCGCCTATTTCCGCGGTATCTTTGACCCATAAATCGCCTTTGTAGTTAAAATTGCCGGCCGTGGGCGTACCGCGACCAACCATCAAATAATCGGAGGTGGTGGCTGAAGTGGAAGTTGCGGTAGCGAGAGTCGCCAGCCCGGAAACCTTAACCGTGCTGTAAAAAGTGGCCGCACCATCAAATGCCGCGGTGCTTGAAGCCAGTAATTGACCGTAAAAAACTGAATTGCCCGTAAACAAAGCCGTGGTTGAGGCCTGAAGCGTGCCAGTAAATAAGTTGATATCGGTGACCGCGTCGCCAAAGGTGTTGTTGTTATAAAACGTGGTCGCGCCCGTAAACAAGCCGGTGGTTGACGCCTGGAGCGTGCCGGTAAATAAGTTGATATCGGTGGCCGCGTTGCCGAAAACAATATTGCCATCAAATGCCGCGGTGCTTGAAGCCAGTAATTGACCGTAAAAAACTGAATTGCCCGTAAATAGGGCTGTGGTTGAGGCCTGGAGCGTGCCGGTAAATAAGTTGATATCAGTGGCCGCGTTGCCGAAAGTGGAATTGCCGTCTACGCCAAGCGTGCCGCCGGTGCTGATATTGGTGCCGATGGTGGTGGCCGCGTAGACGACTGATACGACCAAGAACAAGGCGCCCAAGACAATGGCCGCGCCCCTCAAGAAACCGTAAACATTTAATTCTTTCTTCATAGAATTTTTATTTTTTAGTTTAATAATATTTAATGAGACAAATATTAAAAACAATATTGATTATATTATACAATATTTTTCACTTATTGTTTATTAAGTCAACTGTGGATAACTATTAATTATTTCTTAAACTCGCCTTTCTTGACCCGACTAATGAAGTCATCTGATTGTTTTTTATAGTCCGGCCCGAACGCCGCTACTTTTTGCGCCATTTCAACGGCCTGGTCATTATTGCCCATATAGGCATAAGCCATGGCCGCCTGAACATAATACTGGGGATTATTCGGGTCAATGGCAATTAATTTATTGGCCAATAATTCAATGGAATTATAACTTTTCGCGCTGATGGCCACATTTATTAACTGGGTCAAAAAGTCCGCGGGGCGGTATTTATTTTTCATTAATTCCAGCCGCGCCAGCAAATCATTTAATTGGCGGCTATCGCCGGCCACCACCAAAATATTGGCCAATTGCCGGTATGGTTCAAGATTCTGGTCGTTTAAATCAAGAGCTTTGGCAAAGGCCTCAATGGCTAATTTGTAATTGGCATCGGCCGGCTCCGGCTGATTCTGCTGTTTTAAGTAATTAGCCAGATAAAGATTGGAATAACCGATTTCAAAATAAATATGCTGACGATTGGGCGCCAGCTCTTTGGCTTTGGCAAACAAGGGCGGGTTATTGTTAATATAATTAATATTACCCGTTAAATTAAACATCATATTATTAAACCTCATCGCCACCAAATAATTGGTAACGCTATAAGGATTTTCGGCAATTTGCTTTTTATTCTCCTTTTCCACCAAACCGGCCAATCGCGCAAGGGTCGGCTGGTCAACGTCCTTGGCGCCGGCCGCGTCCTGGAAAAAATTAAATAATTGCCGGCGATATTCCTGATTGCCATTGGTATTTTTGGCCAAAACCGATTCAAATAAGCCAATTCGTTGGTCAAAGGTTAAATTGGGCGCGCTAATCGCCTTAGTTAAATCAATGTTGGCCTTAAGCGGCTTAATATTGACTAAATACAATATGGGCGTAAAAGCGATAATAAATATAGCCAATATGGCGATTTTAAAATTTTTATTTTCCAAAAATTTCCACTCATAATGCCGGCCAAAAACGCCGACAAAACCAATCACTAAAAACAATGGTATATAAGTAACCAAGGCCTCAAAAATAAATAAATTCTGAATAAGATAACCAAAAATAATCAGAGTAAAAATCACGGGGATGAAATATCTTTTGCTGTCGCCTTCTTTTTGCCGGTACTTTCGCCACAAATAATAAAAGGGCAGGAGGAGCAGGGCGAAATAAGACAAAAAGCCGATGATGCCGCCGGTAATCAAGCGGTCAAATATAATATCGTGCGCCCGGTCATACCAAATCACCGAACCGGCGTGACGGAAAATTTTCGGATTATAATACTGGTCAAACGGCTGATAAAAATTTTCATAACCCCAGCCCAAAATCGGCCTCTCCTTAAATCCCTGCCAAGCCGAGCCCCAAGTCATCAAACGATTCTGCGCCGTTACCGATTCAGAGGCAATGCTGGCCATCCGGGCTAAAACCCGGCTATTTTTTACCAAATCAGAGCCGCTATTAAGAAAAAGCCAGGTGGAAAAAATCAGGGCTAGAGCCAAAATCACCCAACCGGCGAGGAATAATTTTTTATTTTTGACCGCCGCTGATTTATCGCCCCTAAAATAAAAAAATAATAAATATAAAACAAACAATAAACCGGAAATAAACAAAGCCAAAATGCCGCCTCTGGTGTCGGTATACAAAACAATAAAACTCTCAAGCAGAATGACTAAGCCATAATAAACCCTCAAATAAATATTATTTCTCTTAAATAAAAGCAGTAGGCCAAAAAATATGGAAAAAAACAGAAAACCCGCCATATAGCCGGCATTGCCAATGGTTCCGGCCAGCCGTTGGCCGCCAGTGGAAGCAAACAGCCAAGGAATATTAAGATATTGGCCAAAGGCGATTAAGGCGACCAAAAAACTGGAAAAGAAAAACAAATCAAAAACATACAGCCACTCTTTTAATTTTCGGAAAAACCCCGTTAAAACCGTTAAGAATAAAAATAAGTGCAGCAGCAATAAAATGCCTTCGCTTCTCTCGTTGTTGCTCCAGAAACTGCGGTAAAAATTATTGCCTAACAGTGAAGCCATAAAAATAACCGCAATATAAACCGCCATTAGGACTACGGTCAGATTGAGCCGTAATTTATAGCCGCTGTTTTTGAGAGCCAAAAATAAAAAGGCCAAAAACATCACTTCAACCGCAATATTAAAAGCGATGGTTTTAGTCACGATAAACGGGAAAAAAAGATGGCTGTTTAAATAAAGGGGTGAGAATAAGATTACCGCCAGGCAGAGCCAAATGATTGACTGGGCGATAACACGAGGCATTTTTTGGGACATATTTTTTATAATTTAAAATAATATATTTTAAAAGCGGTTTTGCCTTGATTATTTTTTATTTCCTTGGGAGCGATACCGGCTTTTTCAAACTCATCGGCAAATATTTTCATATTTTCCATCATAATTAGTATCCGCTTCTTAACCGGGTCCACCACCGAATTATCGGCCGCGTAAATATAATAAAAACCCTTTAAGCGGTTTTGTCTTAATAAATCAAACGCGCCGCCGCCTTTGGGAATTAAAGACAGATAATTATAAAAAGAAATCAAGGGCGCGTTATAATAAAAC
>Ga0265296_1004670_pt1 | contig 11772 bp, 9 predicted proteins | sample MunlanPumphouse1_FD_189073 | JGI IMG/M metagenome (GOLD analysis project Ga0265296, IMG submission 189073) | Groundwater microbial communities from a municipal landfill in Southern Ontario, Canada - Pumphouse #1 | ecosystem: Environmental > Aquatic > Deep subsurface > Groundwater | place: Canada...
AAATGACGGCAGATCCATTTTTAGATATTCCCGAAAAAGTACGGCTCGATAAACCGCTTGCCCTGCCCCCTCCCCTGTCAGAGCCTGAACTGCTGGCGGAACTGGGAAAAACAAGTAAAACAAATTCTATAAGCGGAAAATATTTCGGCGCGGGGAATTATAATCATTTTATCCCTTCCGCGGTCAAGCACATTGTAGGCCGCAGTGAGTTTTATACTGCGTACACTCCCTATCAGGCGGAAGCCAGCCAGGGGACGCTTCAGGTAATATACGAATATCAATCTCTGATCTGCGCTCTAACCGGGATGGACGCCGCCAATGCCAGCATGTATGACGGCGCGACCGCGATGGTCGAAGCGGCATTTCTGGCATCCAGAGTTACAGGGAGAAAAAAGATATCCGTATCCGCCGCCGTTCATCCGGAATATCGTAAAGTCTTAAAGACATACGCCGACGGAGCGGACCATCAGATAATTGAGGTCCCCTATGACCATAAAACCGGATTGACCGATATAAGCGCGTTATCTCTCAAAGATTCCGCCTGTTTTATCCTTGCCCAGCCCAATTTTTTCGGCTGCATTGAAAGCGTTGCTTCGCTCGCCGATCAAATACATAAAGAGGGCGCGTTGTTCGTTGTCAGCGTTGATCCTATCTCTCTGGGCAGATTAAGGCCCCCTGGAGAATACGGAGCAGATGTGGTTGTCGGCGAAGGCCAATCGCTCGGGAATCCCCAAAATTTCGGCGGCCCTGGATTGGGGCTTTTTTCGATAAAGAAAGATTTCTTGCGGCAAATGCCCGGCAGATTGGTTGGAAAGACTCTTGATGTCGATGGTAAAATCGGCTACACTCTTACCCTTCAAGCCAGAGAACAGCATATTCGCAGGGAAAAGGCATTCAGCAACATTTGCAGCAATGAGGCGCTTTGCGCCCTTGCCGCCTGCGTGTATCTTTCGCTGATGGGGAAACAAGGGTTGCGCAAGGTCGCCGATCTTTGTCTTTTAAATTCCGGCCGTTTGAAGAAACAGTTGGGGTCTCCCTTTTCTGCGCCTACATTCAAAGAATTTGTCGCTAAAAGCAAGGACGGCGTCCCTCTTGAAGGTTTTTATCCGGAATTGAAAGAATTCTCGCTTGTTTGCGCTACCGAATTATCTGGTCTCTAAATCCTGCCGTGAAAGCGGCTTGTCGATCACAAATCCTTCGCCGCCAAGCACCACGCTTGCCCGGTTGCCAACGAATATTTTAACCCTTTTTATTCCCGGGATATCGGTGAAGGTGTAAACTATTTGCGCGACCAGTCCCTGGACCCTTGCGCTTCCGCCGCCATAATTTTCAATCTCATCATTGAATATAACATTGGCTGTCTCGCCCTGTTTTTCAACCTTTGTAATCTTTGCCTTTTTGGGGATCTCTGAAAATATTCCTTCTTTGGCTTCCGGCTCATTCGGTCCGCTCATAAGCTCCAAGGCCGCGACTTGAAGAGGATCCGCGTCTTGCGGGAGGGCCCGTTTTACCGCGACCAGTTTTTCTCCCTTAAGGAAATAGATGTTGCTTGCGGGGATTTGCGATGAAAATAAATAATACGCCCCGGCAATAACTCCGGCAATTATCAGGATTGCCAGAGCCCAGTTTACGGGCCTCGCGGATTTTTTCATTATTTCTTTTTAAAGTTTAATTTAAGCGGGCTGTAAAGCATACAATATCCGCTTAATCCAATCACTATAAATAATAATCCAAGGATGGCCAGCACCCAGACCCAGACCGCAGCCATGGGATAATAAAACACCGCCCAGATTAAAATGATTCCGATTATTACCCTGGCCGCCCGATCCAACATGTTCATATTTTGTTCCATGATATTTCCTCCTTTTTGAATATTCTACGCCGATCTAGCTTGTTGTCAACTCTTCTTCTTTTGAAGAGACCACCTGGGCCAGGTCCACTATGTAATCGCCCTCATCTACCCTTTGGATCCTTACCCCTTTCGCGTATCTTCCCTGCGTTGAGATCCCGTCCGCCGTCTGGCGGCTCATTGTGCCTTTGGCGGTTACAAACAAAATTTCGTCATCTTTTTCCACGATCCTCATGCGGGCAACCTTGTCCTTATCGCGCAGCTTTATCGCAATATGGCCCTTGCCTCCCCTCTTCTGCGTTCCGAATTCCTCTACCTTCATCTTCTTCCCGAATCCGCACTCAGACACGGCCAGAAGCTCTCCCTTGGGCGTTACAATGTCCATTGATACAACTTTGTCCCCTTTGGCAAGCTTTATCCCCCTCACGCCCGCAGCTGCCCTTCCCATTGGCCTTATATCTTTTTCGTTGAACATTATCATTATCCCGTTCTGCGTTCCTAGGATGACGGCCTGTTTGCCGTCGGTTTCTCTCACCCACCCTAATTCATCGTTTTCTTTCAGTTTGATGGCAATTATTCCCGATCTCCTTATGTTCTGGAAATCCTGCAGAGGTACTTTTTTGGCCAATCCGTTCCTGGTCGACATCATCAGGAAGTTTTTCTTGTCAAACGAATCTATCCTTATGGCGGCCGTGATCGTTTCTCCCTCTCCTACCTGTAAGAAGTTGGCAATGCTTGAGCCTTTGCCCGCGCGGCTGGCTTCCGGGAGCTCAAATACTTTTACTTTGTAAACTTTCCCCTTATTGGACATGAAGAGTATATAGCTGTGGGTTGAAGAAACAAATATTTTATCTATCTGGTCTTCTTCTCTTGTTGCCATCCCGGAAACGCCCCGGCCGCCCCGCAGCTGCGCCCTGAAAGCCGTTACCGGCATGCGCTTTACATATCCGTCCCTGGTTATAAGGATCGCCACTTCCATTTCCGGGATCAATTCCTCGATTGAAATATCCTCGGCGGCGGCGACCAGCGAAGTTCGTCTCGCGTCCCCGTATTTTTCTTTCATTTCCTGCAGTTCCCGGTTGATTATCTTCAATATTTCTTTCCGGCTGCCGAGGATCTTTTTCAGTTCCGCAATAAGCTTCTTCAGGGCTTCGTATTCTTCCTCCAATTTCAATCTTTCAAGCTGGGTCAGTTTCTGCAGTCTCATGTCCAAAATGGCCTGGGCCTGGATCTGCGTCAATTTGAACTTGTCCATTAGTCCCTGACGGGCTTCGTCTACGCTTTTACTTGCCCTTATCAGTTTTATGACCGCGTCGATGTTGGAAAGGCAGATAAGCAGGCCTTCCAGTATGTGGGCTTGCTCCTCGGCCTTCTTGAGGTCATATTTTGCCCTTCTGGTCACCACGTCTTCTCTGTGTTTTATGTATTCAACGATCACGCCTTTTAACGTTAACAATCTTGGCGCGCCGTCAACCAGCGCGACCATGTTTACGCCAAAGGTGGTTTGCATGTTTGTGCGTTTATAGAGCTGGTTCAGCACCACTTCAGAATTGACGTCTCGTTTTAATTCTATATAAACGCGCATGCCGTCGCGGTCGGACTCGTCCCGGAGATCGGATATCCCGACAATTTTCTTTTCTTTTACCAGATTTGCGATCGCCTCGATCAGTTCCGCTTTATTGACCTGATAAGGAAGTTCTTTAATGATTATCGCTTCTTTGTCTCCTCGCACTTCTTCGGTCTCAACCCGAGCGCGAAGCATTATCAGCCCGCGGCCGGTAAGGTAGGCATCTTTTATTCCCTGCTTCCCGCAGATCAAGCCTCCGGTCGGGAAATCCGGGCCTTTAACTATCTTTATCAACTCTTCGGGTTCCATCTCGGGATTCTCAATTACCGCGCTGATGCCGTCCACTACTTCGGAAAGGTTTTGCGGCGGAATATTGGTCGCCATGCCGACCGCGATGCCTGAAGACCCGTTTACCAAAAGGTTTGGCAGTTTTGACGGAAGGACCAGCGGCTCTTGAAGAGACTCGTCAAAGTTTGGTCCGAAATTTACAGTTTCCTTTTCCAGATCGGAAAGCATTTCGGTCGCCATGTACGCCAGGCGGACTTCGGTATATCGCATGGCGGCCGCGGAATCGCCGTCTACCGATCCAAAGTTCCCCTGGCCGTCGACCAAAAGATAACGAAGCGAAAAGTCCTGCGCCATGCGGACCATGGAATCATAGACCGCCGTGTCGCCGTGGGGATGGTATTTACCTAAAGTTTCTCCGACCACTCTGGCCGATTTCTTGTATGGCTTGTTGGGCTGCATCCCGAGCTCGTCCATTGCGAATAAAATTCTTCGATGTACCGGCTTTAAGCCGTCGCGCACATCCGGGAGCGCTCGGCCTACGATTACGCTCATGGCGTAATCGATGTAGGACGATTTCATTTCCTGCTCAATGGTCGCCGGAATTACTTTGGCGACTAAATTCACCTTTTCCGCAGATTCTTTTTCAGATTTTTTACTTCTTGCCATTATATGTCCAACCTCTTCACGTCTTTAGCATGTTTTTCTATAAATTCTCTTCTGGGCTCGACCTCTGATCCCATTAATATTGTAAATATTTCATCCGCGACCTCCGCATCTTCAAGCGTGACCTGAAGCAGGGTGCGGGTATCGGGATTCATGGTAGTTTCCCATAATTGATCGGGGTTCATTTCTCCCAAACCTTTATATCTTTGCACCCCCACCCCTTCCTTCCCCATCTCTTTGATGATCTTTGCCATTTCATCATCATTATATGCGTATTGCTGTTGTTTTCCCTTTTTTAGAAGATATAAAGGCGGCTGCGCGATGTAGATGTTCCCATTTTCAACCGTCTCCCTGGCATAGCGAAAGAAGAAAGTCAAAAGCAATGTCCTGATATGGCTTCCGTCCACATCGGCGTCGCACATAAGGATTATTTTATGATATCGCAATTCCTTAAGCAGTAATTCCTGCGTCATCTCCCCTTCTTTTTCTTCTCCGCCGCTTCCCTTCAATCCAGTTATTACTCCCGGACCGATAGCGGTTATCATTGTTCTTATTTCATTATTGGCCAAAATTTTATCGAGCCTGGCCTTTTCCACGTTCAGGATCTTTCCTCTTAAGGGCAGGATCGCCTGGAACTTTCTGTCTCTCCCTTGTTTTGCCGAGCCGCCGGCGGAATCTCCTTCTACAATAAACAGTTCGCATTTTGCCGCGGCCGTTTCGGTGCAGTCGGCCAATTTTCCCGGAAGCGTCGAGGTGTCAAGCGCTGATTTTTTTCTTTCAAGCTCCTGGGCCTTTCTGGCCGCCAGCCTAACCCGGTAAGCAAGGATCGATTTTTCGATCATCGCGCGCGCCGCCGCCGGATTTTTGTCAAGATAATTCGACAAGCCGTCAACTACGATAGAATCAACGATCCCTTTTACCTCTCCGTTGCCGAGTTTTGTCTTTGTCTGCCCTTCAAACTGCGGGTTTGGTACGCGGGTATTTATGACCACCGTTAAGCCTTCGCGGATGTCTTCGCCCTGAACGGCTTCGTTCTCTTTTAATATTCCGTTTTTATGCCCATAAGTATTAACCACCCGGGTCAGCGCGGACTTAAAGCCGACGACATGCGTCCCGCCCTCTTTTGTCCGGATGCAATTAACGTAAGAATATAAATTTTCATCATAATAATCCTTGCAGTGCTGCAGTCCAACCTCGACAAAAACATTCTCTTTTTCCGCGGAAAAACCCGCCGCCGGTTTGTATAACGCTTCTTTGCCTTTATTTAAGTGTTCGATAAACTCCACCACCCCGCCGTCATATTCAAATGTTTCCGCTCTCTTTTCTTTTTCGCGTTCATCGATCAGAACGATCTTTAACCCCTTGTTTAAAAACGCAAGCTCCTGCAGCCTGTGTTTCACGGTATCGTATTCATAAACGGTCTCGGTAAAAATTTCTTTGTCGGCAAGAAAAGTTATCGTCGTCCCGGTGTCGTCCCCCTTATATTTTTCGACTGCCGGCTTCTTCGCCTCTCCTCGTTCAAACATTTGTTTATAGATCTGGCCGTCCCGCTTGATCACAACTTCCATCCACTCCGAAAGAGCGTTTACCACCGACACCCCCACCCCGTGCAAGCCGCCGGAAACTTTATAGCTTCCCTGTCCAAACTTTCCTCCGGCGTGAAGCGTGGTTAAAACGACTTCGGCCGCCGGTTTTTTTGCTTCCTTATGCATGTCAATTGGAATGCCTCGGCCGTTATCTTCGACGGTTACGCTGTTGTCCTTGTGAATTGTCACCCCGACCAGATCGCAGTGTCCGGCCAGCGCTTCGTCCACGCTGTTGTCCACAACTTCATAGATAAGATGATGAAGTCCCGATTTTCCGGTCGAGCCGATGTACATGGCCGGCCTTTTTCTTACCGCTTCTATGCCGCCCAAAATCTTTATTTTTGACGCATCGTATTTTTCCGATGTTTTCGGAGATTCTGCCATTTCTATTTACCCTCCTGCCTTAAACCTTATATCTTTAACCGCGGAAAACCCGGCTTTCTCATTCATCCTGTCCATGATCTCTTTTTTTAAAAAGTTGAGCTCCTGCGCCCAAACCGGGGATTTTGTATTCACATATAGAACGCGGTTTTTTACTTTTACGGCTTCAGTTTGCTTGGCTATTTCAGTAGAAACCGATTCTTCCCACAATAATACCGTCCAACCGGCTTTTATCCCTTTGCTTATCTGCGGCCTTTTTAGAATATCCGCCAGAAGCTGGGTCAAGCGGCAACCTCCTGGGTCCTGATCGGCATGACGATATAGGTAAAATCCGGTCCGTCTTTCGGCTTTACCTGGCCGGGATTTAACGCCGCCCCAAGTTCCAAATATATTTTTTCCGTATCTATCACCTTAAGCACGTCGGTCAGCAGTCTCACGTTAAATGCCACAGATGTCTTTTCTTTTCCTTTTACTTCCACTTCCAGCACTTCTTCCACCGAGCCCACGTCCGGCGCCTGCGCGGAAATATAAAGTTGTCCGGATTTTACTTCGAGCCTTACGATGTTCGCGCTCTGGGAGGCGATCACTGCCGCCCTTTCCGCCGATTGGAGCAGCGCGGATGTTTCAACCAATATCTTTATATCCGATGATTTCGGGATCACTTGTTTATAATCCGGGAATTGGCCTTGTATCAATCTTGAGACCAGATAGGCGTCTTTATATTTAAACGAGATCTGATCGTTCGACGCATTTATTTTTACGCTTCCCCCGCTGCCCGTCTGCAGCATCCTCAATAATTCCCCCATCGCTTTTGCAGGGATAATGGCGCTTAAGGCCGCATCGATCCCCTGGATCTTCTCCCCTCTTTTTGCCAGGCGATAACCATCGGTCGCGATCAATCTGATATTAGAACTGTCTCCCTCGCTTTTCCCCGTCTCAACCAAAATCCCGTTCAAAACAAATTTTTCTTCAGAGGTTGAAGCCGAAAATATTGTTTGTTCTATCATTTCCGACAATGTCTTTGCTTCAATATTTATTGTTTTTGCTTCTTTTACTTTTGGAAGCTGCGGAAATTCGTCCGCCGGCAGTCCGTGGATGTTAAAAACGGATTTCTTGTACGCGAGATTTATTAGCCCCTTATCCTTTAATTTAAAACTTACTTCGCCTTCCGGTAATTTTGAAACTATTCCGCCCAAGGTTTTTGCAGGTATAAGAATCGATCCTTCCTTGCTGACTTTTGCCGATATGTTCAATTCAATTCCCATTTCAAGGTTATTTGCGGATAATTTTACTCCCGTCTTCTGCGCTTCAATTAAAATATTTCCTATTATCGGAAGCGTGCTTCTGGTCGATACTATTCTTTCTACTATTGATACTCCTGATTGCAATGATTGTTTATCAAAGATAAATTCCATGTCTTATCCTCCCTTTGATGTGCTAATTATAATACATTTTTTTACTAATAGGAAGCGTTAGAAATATGGAAGTTGGGCTTTGGGTTAGGAAGCCGGTTTAGATTTATGGAGGTTGGAAGTTAGGCAGGGAAACCAGAGGCCGGTTTGGATTCCGGGGGTTGGAAAGAGATTGGGAATTGGGTTCTTCATTAATTTCTTTATTCCTGTTTCAATACTGGCTTCCAGCTTCCATTCTCCATACAGGCCTCCGGCTTCCCCTCCCTACTTCCAATTTTTATACATATACACATCTCTTATCTTATTATTATATATATATTAAAAATTAGTAGTAGTAGGCTCGGTGGATATGTGGAAAAATATTTATAATTATTGATATGACGCAAAAAAGAACAATAATATTATAAACAGGCAAAAGGAGTTGTTAAGGATTGAGGATTTTTATTAACAACGGTCAACAGGTTATCAAGCGGTTATCAACATTAAGGGGTGTATTTCTTCAAAGCCTTTAAAATGTTTTTAATGGCCTCATCCACTTCTTTATCATCCTTGATCGCGTCTTTAACCTTTGCGTACGCATGCAGAACGGTTGTATGGTCCCTACCCCCAAATTCATCGCCAATTTTAGGCAAAGAAGAAGAGGTAAGTTCGCGGGAAAGGTACATCGCCACCTGGCGCGCATTGGCGATCTCCTTTGTTCTTATTTTTGCGGACATATCGTCAATTCGGACGGTGTAATATTCGGCGACCGTTTTTTTAATGAGGTCAATTGAAATTGACGATTTCCCCTTTAAGGGGTTGATCATATCTTTTAAGACTTGTTCGACCAGCGTTACGGAAATATCTTTGGCGGATAATGAAGCGAAAGCCACAACCCGGATAAGCGCGCCCTCAAGCTCGCGGATATTAGAACTGATCTTTGACGCGATAATATGTAATACTTCGTCCGGGACGGAAACCTCTACCATATCCGCCTTTTTTCTAAGAATAGCGATCCTGGTTTCAAAATCCGGAGGTTGGATATCGGCCGTAAGCCCCCATTCAAACCTCGAAAGCAGTCTTTCTTCCAGCGTGGGAATCTCTTTGGGCGGCCGGTCGGAACTTACGAGAATTTGCTTCCCGGCTTCGTGCAAAGTGTTAAAAGTATGGAAAAATTCTTCCTGCGTCCTTTCTTTTCCGGCTAAGAACTGGACGTCATCGACCATCAGAAGGTCGATCTTACGATATTTGTTCCTAAATTCCTGCATTTTGCCGGTTTGAATGGAATCAATGAGATCATTGGTGAACATTTCGCAGGTTATATAAAGAACCTGCATTTTTGGAAAATTCTTTAGTACGGAATAGCCGATAGCTTGCATGAGATGCGTTTTCCCCAGCCCTACCCCGCCGTAAATAAACAATGGATTGTACGCGGTCGCCGGGGTTTCGGCAACTGCAAGCGCCGCCGCATGGGCAAAACGATTGCCGTTCCCTACTACGAACTTGTCGAAAGTATATCGAGGATTAAGGCTGGTGAATTGTAAATGGTGGATTAATTTTTCCTGAAAATCATTTAATCCGCTTTCTTCAAGCGCGGGTGTCTGAAAAAGATCTTTGGGGCCGACAAAAAAATTGATCTTATTGATATCGGGGGATAAAAACCGCATCTCCCCTTCCAGCAAAGTAAGGCAATGCTTTGAAAGCCATTCTTTAATCACTTCATGAGGAACGGCAACGTCAAGAATGCCGTCTTTTAATGATGAAGGCTTGGCAGAAGAGATGAGAGTTTCATAAATAGGCTTGTTTAAACTCTTTTCTATCTCAGGCAATAATTTATTCCACAAACTGTGGATATCCACATCATTTTGCATAGTTTTTCACCACTTATCAACAGAAACGGCCAGTTTTCCACAGGCTTATCCACACAAGCGGCCCATTAGTGGGGATAAGCGAATAAAATGTTGTGCAGTCATAATATCAAACTGTGGATAATAATGCAAGCAAATTTTTATATTGTTAATAATTGTAAGATGAAATCCCTTGTCCCTAATGTTCTCGCGGATATTAATCTTCACAAATCCCCCCTATTTTTTTAGGGAGATTTTAGAGGTAAAACTCAAGGATTTGGGATTAAATTATATTATCAATTGACAACAAAAAATCGTCAATGTATAATGAAAACATGAGCACAAAACAAACGTATCAGCCGCATAAAAAAAGCAGAAAGAAAACGCATGGTTTTCTAGTCAGATCAAAAACGACCGGCGGGAAAAGAGTTCTGTCTAGAAGAAGGAAAAAAGGCAGAAAATCTTTAACGGTTTGAAAAGCATAAAAAGCGATAGAGAATATAAAGAAGTATTAAAAACCGGCAAGAAAATAAGAAGTAAGGTTGGAACAATATTGTATGTTAATGCCAATGAATCAAAATATGGCATAATAACAAGTAAAAAATTAGGTTCGGCAGTAATAAGAAACAGGATCAAAAGAAGAATAAAAGAGGCCTTAAAGGCTATAGATTTTGGTATAATGGAAGGAAAAATAATGGTCTTCATCCCAAATAAAGGGAGCGAAGATTTAAAATTTAGCATCCTAAAAGAAAAAATTGAAGAGATGCTCGGGGCGGTCTAAATTGTTTGAGATAATAATAATTAAAATAATTGGCTATTATAGGAAAATTTCATCATTTTTCCCTCGAAATTGTCGGTACCATCCAACATGTTCTGAATATGCTATAGAGGCAGTAGAAAAATATGGGGCGATACAAGGAATATTTGTTGCTATAAAGCGAATAATTAGATGTAATCAGTTTTTTGAAGGAGGCTATGATCCAGTAAAATGAGTTGGCTTTCAGATATAATGTTGCAGGCGGTAGGCTTTTTTTATAATATGACCGGGAATTATGGCTGGGCCATAGTTTTTCTTACCATGGCAATAAATTTTGCACTATATCCGCTGACACTTTCGTCAATTGTTCAAATGGCGGCAATCCAAAAAATACAACCAAAATTAACCGAGCTGCAAAAGAAACATAAGGATAAACCAGACCAGCTTCAGAAAGAGATGATGGAACTATATAAGAAGGAGAAGGTCAATCCTTTTGGCGGATGCTTGCCGATGATTTTAAAAATCCCGTTCTTTATAGCATTATTTTACGCATTACAAAGCAAAGAATTTACGACAATTATTTCCCAGCCGGGCATAAATTCTTCGTTTTTGTGGATAAGCAATCTGTCAAAGCCTGATCCAACCTATATTCTAATAATACTTATAGCCATAACAACATATCTTTCACAAAAAACCATGCCGGCAAGCAATAATCAGCAAATGGCGGGCATGACTTACATAATGCCATTCATGATAGCCTTTATAAGTATCGCTTTTCCTTCTGGAGTACAAATTTATTGGGTAGTATCAAACCTGGTAGCAGTAGCGCAACAGTGGTATATAGTAAAAAAAATAGAGAAGAAAAATGTTTCACGTGAAACATTTTAAGGAGTGTTAAATGAATAAAATAAAAATGAACGGAAAAGATGTAAATGAAGCGGTTGAAAGTGCGGCTAAGGTCTTGGGGAAAAGCAAGGATGAGGTCCAATATAGAGTAATAAGGGAGGGAAAGCCGGGAATGCTGGGGGTTTTTGGAGGAGAAGAGGCCGAAATAGAGGCTTGGGCAAAGACGACTCCGGGAGAAAATGCGAAAGAAGCGCTGCAGGAAATAATAAATAAATTGGGGCTTTTGGCAATAGTTGAGCTGAAAGCAGAAGAGGAGGAGGCCGCTTCCTTAAACATAAAGGGCGAAGACCTGGGCCAAATAATTGGGAAAGAAGGGGCGACGCTGATGGCCCTGCAAGTGCTGGTCTCGTCAATTGTCAGCAGAACGTTTGAGAAAAAGATGAGGGTGTATGTTGATGCCGGCGGGTATAGGGAAAGACAGGAACAGGCAATAGAAAGATTGGCGATTGAAGCCGCAAAAGACGTAGAAAAGAGCGGGCTGGAAAAAGTGCTTCCTCCGATGTCGGCCGCAGACAGAAGGATCGTCCATCTCTGCCT
>Ga0265296_1004672_pt1 | contig 11770 bp, 12 predicted proteins | sample MunlanPumphouse1_FD_189073 | JGI IMG/M metagenome (GOLD analysis project Ga0265296, IMG submission 189073) | Groundwater microbial communities from a municipal landfill in Southern Ontario, Canada - Pumphouse #1 | ecosystem: Environmental > Aquatic > Deep subsurface > Groundwater | place...
GCGCGGCCGTGGAAGGTGTTCTTCCTGATCACCATCCCGATGATCGCGCCGTCGTTGGCGGCGGGCGGCATGATGTCGTTCGCGCTGTCCCTGGATGACCTGGTACTGGCCAGCTTTGTCTCGGGCCCGGGCTCCACCACCTTGCCGATGGAAGTGTTCTCGGCGGTGCGCCTTGGGGTCAAACCCGAGATCAACGCCGTGGCCAGCCTGATCCTGCTGGCGGTGTCGCTGGTGACGTTCCTGGTGTGGTACTTCAGCCGTCGCGCTGAAGAGCGGCGCAAGAAGGCGATCCAGCAAGCCATCGAAGAAGCGGCAGCGGATGGCTGGAAACAGCCGGATGTACGCCGCGCGCCAGCACCGGTCTAAATGTGGGAGCTGGCTTGCCTGCGATAGCGGTGTGTCAGTCACTGAAGATGTGACTGATCCATTGCTATCGCAGGCAAGCCAGCTCCCACATTTGATTGCATTTCAAGTTGATTAGGCAGTCCACGGCGACTGGCGAATCACCTCGACAAAGTTCAGCGGCTTGAACCCCGGCTCCTGATCCACCAACACATCGGTCTTCACGTTGCCAAACGTGGTCTGCGGGCGATGGCGCAAGCCGTCGGCAAACGCGCAGATGATGCATTCCTTGAACCCTTCGCCCCGTGGATGCGCATGCACCACTGCCTCGCGCTGCACGTGGGTAAACGCGGCGTAGTCCATTCCCAGCACATCCATCTCCACGCCAGCGGTCACCAGGGCGACGGTAGGGCGCAGGTGCTGAGGTACCCCCGGCGTGGTGTGCAGGGCAATGGACAGCCACACTTGCTCGATATCGTCGTCGCTTAAACCATAGGGCTTGAGAAAGGCGGCGGCAGCATTGGCGCCGTCCACTTCAAAACGCTCGTTGTCGCTGCGATGGCCTGCCACCAGGCCCAGGTCATGGAACATAGCGCCGACGTAGAGCAGCTCCGGGTTGTAGGTCAATTGCTTGCGCTCGCCGCTCAGGGCGCCAAACAGGAAGACGCGACGGGAGTGGTGGTAGAGCAGGTCGGATTCAATGTCGCGGATGTATTCGGTGGTAGCCTTGGCCAGGGCACTGTCGGGGATTTTGATGCCGGCGATGGTGGTACTCATGGTCATGCTCCTCACGAGGGCGCCGGGTTGGCGCTGATGAGTGCAGTCTGGACGCGCCTGTGCGCGAGGGCCATCGGGGTGAGGATGCGATCCCGGCCAATGTGCGGTCACATCGTGCCACGTGAAATCGGCTAGGGTGTAGCAGGCACTGCTATCCCTTGAAGCCTGCAACAATCCAAATGTGGGAGCGGGCTTGCTCGCGAATGCGCAGTGTCAGTCACCAGATGTATAGACTGATCCACCGCTTTCGCGAGCAAGCCCGCTCCCACATTTGTTTCTTCGTTTATTCCGGTAGAAAGGTGTGCCATCCATGCACAAAACCGTCGCGATCCTGATCTTCCCTGGCGTCCAGTCACTGGATGTGACCGGTCCCATGGACGTGTTCTGCGAGGCCAATCGCTTCCTGGCACCTGCGGATCATTACCAGCTCGAAGTCATCGGCCAGGTCCAGGGCCAGATCGCCTGTTCCAACGGCCTGTCATTGCAGGCCCACATCCACTACAGCGAGGCATTGCAAGCCTATGACCTGTTGCTGGTAGCCGGTGGCCCGCAGTTGCCCTTCGAGGATTTCGGCCCGGGGTTCAATCAGTGGCTGCAGGGCGCCAGTGCCAGGGCCCGGCGTTTTGGCTCGATCTGCAATGGCGCGTTCATGCTCGCGCGTGCCGGTTTGCTGGAGGGGCGCACGGTCACCACGCACTGGGGCGACGCGGCGGATCTGGCGCGACTGTGCCCCTCGACCCGGGTCGACGCCGACCGCCTGTACGTGCAAGACGCCAACCTCTACACCTCGGCCGGGGTCACGGCGGGCATCGATCTGTCGTTGTACCTGCTGGCCCAGGACCACGGCCCGGAAGTGGCGTTGAGCGTGGCCAAGCGCCTGGTGGTGTTTACCCAGCGCAGCGGCGGGCAGTCCCAGTTCAGCCCGTTCCTGACGCCCCATGCCGAATCTTCATCGGCCGTGGCGCAGGTGCAGTTGTACGTGCTGGCGAACCTGACCGGTGACCTGGGCATTGCCGACCTGGCCCGCGCGGCCAACATGAGTGCGCGCAACTTTTCGCGGGTATTTGCCCGGGAGGCGCGGATCACCCCGGCGGAATTTGTCGAGCGGGCGCGGGTGGATGCGGCGCGGGTGATGCTCGAAACCAGCAGCGCGCCGCTCAAGACCGTGGCCTATCAATGCGGCTTTCGCGATGCCCAGCACCTGCGCAGTGTGTTCAACCGCCGGCTGGGCGTGACGCCGCAGCAGTTTCGGCTCAACTTTGCGGCGCCGGTTTAAGCGTGTCGTAGGCTTCCAGCGCGCGCAGCGAGTAGATGTAGGCGGCGCCGGCATTCAGTGAGATGGCAGTGGCCAGCGTTGCGGCGACTTCTTCGCGGGTGGCGCCGGCCTTGATCGCGGCGTCGGCATGTACGCCGATACAACCGTCGCAGCGAGTGGTGATCGCCACTGCAATCGAGATCAGTTCGCGGGTCTTGGCATCCAGGACGTTGTTTTCCTCGGCGGCTTCGCCAAGCGCCATGTAGGCTTTGACCATCTTCGGGTTGCTCTTGCCCAGTGTGCCAAAGGCTTTCTTCACGGTAGGCAGCAAGTCGGACCAGTTATTGAACATTGCGACGACTCCTGAACGGGTTGGGTGTTAAGCCAGTGTGTGCCGTTCGGGTTTGGCGGTATTGTTCGATCCGCTCAACTTTTTGACCGATATTCGCAAATGAACGCTATCGACACCCTGATCACCCTGGCCAACCTGCGCGGCAACCTCGATGTACGTTGCCAGTTCCAGGGCGACTGGGCCCTGGACCATGCGCCCGAGGCCCTGGGCGTGGCGCCGTACCACATTGTGGTCAGTGGCACTTGCCGCGCCGAACTTTCGGGTGGGCAACGAGTGACCCTGGAGGAGGGCGACATCCTGCTGTTGCCCGGCGGCGCGACTCACCTGTTGCGTAGCCAGGGCGCGACGGTGCCGGCGATGTTGCCCAGGGTGATCGACGACGGTGTCCTCACGGTGCATCGCCTGGGTGGCGATCAGCCGGAGGTGGAGATGCTCTGTGGCAGCTTTCACTACAACCGCCAGTCGTTGCTGTTCGCGGCCTTGCCGACGTATCTGGTGGTGTCCAGCCGGCAATGGCAGGCCGACGGGCAACTGGCAGCCCTGATTGCCCTGATGCGCAGCGAAGCGGATAGCGAACGGCTCGGTGCGCGGTCGTTCATTGATGCGCTGTCGGTGGCCCTGTTCACCTTGCTGGTGCGCACCTGGCTGGCACAACAGGCCCCGCTGGCGGGGACGTTTGCCTTGCTCACCGACAAACGCCTGGGCCGCGCCTGGCAGGCGATGCTGGCCGAGCCCGGGCATGACTGGACCATCGACAGCCTGGCCGGCGCGGCGTCGATGTCCCGAGCCACGTTCATGCGCGCGTTTGTCAAAGTGGCGGGCGTATCGCCGTGGGTGCTGCTGACCCAGTTGCGCATGGAGCTGGCGTTCAACCTGTTGCAGCAGTCGCGGTTGAGCCTGACGGATATCGCCGCCCGGGTGGGTTATCAATCCCAGGCGGCGTTCAGCAAGAAATTCAAGGAGGCGTATGGCCAGGCCCCCGGTCGGATGCGTAACACAGATTAAAATTGTGGGAGATTAAAGTGTGGGAGCGGGCTTGCTCGCGAATGCGGTGGATCAGTCTATACATGTGGTGACTGACACTACGCATTCGCGAGCAAGTCGAATCGTCGCACCGCCCCTCCCACATTTCTTAAGCCATGTTTCGTCAGGGCTGCTGTGGGGGGCGGGCCGGCAATAGCTGGAGGGTGCCGCGAGTATTGGCCTGGACCTCTTCTTCATCAAAATGCGCTTGCTCGTACCCGCCTTCGATGTAGGTCTCGGCCTGGTCGCCATAGTGCTTGTCGAACGGTACGCCGCTCTGTCCCACCGGGTTGATGGTCAGTGCGTGGGCGGCGTCGGCGAAGTCGACCAGGCGCCGGGTAGACGGGCCATAAGTCACCGGCCATGGCGCCGGGCCAATGATTGCGGACAGGTTGTTCGGCACTTCGTGGCTGCCCGGTGAGGCAAACGGGCCGACATTGACGATCTGGTCCAGCGGCTTCTTGATGCCCAGCGGATGGCCATGGGTCAGGGTATGGGCCTTGCCCCATTGCCATTGCGCCGGGTCGTCGCCGAAGGTGGTTTTCAGGTGGGCCAGGCTCTTGTCCCAGGCGCGCTTGACCGTCTCGGCACGCTGCCCGTTCCACCACGGCGAATCGGCGGCGGCGGCCAGGCGTGGCAGGGCGGCGTCGACCACGCGGGTGGTGATCAGGGTCTTGAACATGTCGTCGCCCAACTTGGGGCGGAAAGCAGCGTCCGTCAGGTCATACAGCAACTGGTTGAACAACGTGGCCGGGATCGACTCCACCGGGTAATCACCTTTCCATCCTGCCAACTGCTCCACCAGTTTGAGCTCGGACGGCTCCTTGACCACCTCGCGTAGCACCGGCAACAGCGGCGCCAACAGGCGGGGCCCGTAGGCGGTGGTGGTGCCCAGTTGCAGGGCTTGGCTGTTGTCCAGGTCCCATTTGACCTGGTTGTCGCTCAACTGCGCGTTCAACTGTTGGCCGCGGTCCGCCAGGTTGTAATAGCCGGGGATCTGCATGCCAGTAGGCGATACCGGCTGGGCATTGGCCGAGACCACATAACCCCGCGCCGGGTTTTCTTCCTGGGGGTTGGCGTTGAACGGGTAGAAGCCCAGCTTGTCAGCCTGAGACGTGCTGCCGTCGAGGATAAACCCGGCATTGGCCCCGGCCGGGCGGATCGGCAACTGCGCCGCGGCCCACCAGCCGATATCGCCCTTGGCATTGGCCCACACGATATTCAGCCCCGGTGCATGTACCTTGGCCACGGCCTGACGGGCCTTGGCCAGGGTGTCGGCGCGGTTGAGTTGGTAGAACCCGTCGAGGATCGGGTTTTCGGTGTCGAGGAACGCCCACCACATGGCAATCGGCGTGGTGCCGGCATTGGCGCCGAGCACGTCGTTGATGATCGGGCCGTGGGGCGACTGGCGTAGCGTCAGCGTCACCGGTGCCTGGCCCTTGACCGCGATCTGTTGCTCGCTGGTGGTCATGTCGACCCACTGGTCGTGGTAGCGCACCTGGTTGGGGTTGTCCGGGTTGACCTTCTCGGCGATCAGGTCGAGGTCATCGTTCTGGAACATAGTCAGGCTCCAGCCAAACGCTTTGTTGTGGCCCAGGAACGCCACCGGGACCAGAGCGTTGTGATAACCGTAGAGTTCGAAACCGGGCGCCGACAAGTGCGCCTCGTACCACACCGACGGCACCGAGAAGCGGATATGCGGGTCGCCCGCCAGCAACGGCTTGCCGCTCTTGGTACGGTTGCCACTGATGGCCCAGGCGTTGCTGCCCTCGAACTGCGGCAGGCCGTTGTCGGCCAGGGCCTGCTCGCTGAGGCGGGCGATGGCACTCAAGCCTTGCCAGTCGGCGGCGGCCAGGCCGAGGTCGCCCTTGGGCTTCCAGTCGAGGTCAAACACCTTCAGGTAGTCGCTGCCCAGTTGGTCCCGCACATAAGTCAGCAAGGGCTCGGTCCGAAAGGCTGCGGCAAAGCTGTAGGCCAGGTAGCCAGCGATGCTGATGGTGTCTTCGGCGGTGAATGGCCGCTTGGGGATGCCCAGCACGTCGAACTCCATGGGGCTGGCGTGGCTGTCCTGATACTGGTTGATCCCGTCCAGATAGGCTTGCAGGGCCTTCCAGTGCGGCGACTGGCGGTCCATCTGCGCTGAATAGGTAGTGGCGCGCTCGCGGATGCGCAGGCTGCGGAACAGTTTGTCGGTATCCAGCAACTTGACGCCGAGCACTTCGGCCAACTCGCCTTGGGCCAAGCGCCGCATGATCTCCATCTGGAATAGACGGTCCTGGGCGTGCACATAACCCAGGGCGCGATACAGGTCGGCCTCGTTCTCGGCGCGGATGTGCGGCACGCCCCGGTCGTCGTAGCGCACCGTGACCGAGCCCTGCAGGTTGGCCAGCTCCACCGTGCCCTGGCGGGTGGGTTGCTTGCTGTAGACATACCAGCCGGCCCCGAGGGCGATCAACACCAGCAGGGCCGCGAGACCCGACAAGACGCGCTTCATGAACAATCCTTATTATTAGAAGTGGGACTTTTAGCCTTGTGGCCAGGAACAATAGCAGCCCACCGCCAGGGTGTGGGTCGCATTCACCGCCCGCCCGCTCTTGAGCGCCTGCAGGATCGGTTCGATAAAGCTGTTGCTCGAATTACAGGTCAGGCCCTCACTGTAAGGGCCGAAGTACGCCAGTTTGCCATTGCTGTCCCAGATGCCCACCGCCGGGCTGGCGGGCACTTGGTCGGCGCCGGGCAAGGTGGTGAGGATTTTCATGGCGCCAAGGGTTGCGGGCAATTGGCCGTGGCTGCCGGTTTTTTGCAGGGCATAGAATTCCACGCCCTGGGGCGCGTATTGCTCGATCAGTTCACTCAGGTGCTGTTGGTTGCCGACATTGCACGGGCAGGCCGGGTCCCAGAAGTGCACCAGGCGGATCGGGCCGGGGCCTGCCAGGTCGTCCGGCAGGCGCAGCAGGTCGCCGGAAAACACCGCCGTATGCTCGCTGAATGCCCGCAGATAGCGACCCTGGAACCAGTCATACGCGGCCCACAGCACGGCGGCGCAGATCAGCATGATCAGGCTGGCGAGCAGGGCAGTGCGGTAGGGTTTTCGCATTCAGAACAATCCTCGACGGTGGCGTAGCTTGCCATGCTTGCCCTGACAGATGAATATCGCGACTCGATATTCATCTGTTCAATGCTGTGAAGCCCTAGTCTGGAAGTTCTTATGCCCGTTACCTTTGACCCCGATCATCTGCGCGAAAGCTTGCGGCCCCTGATGGACGCGCAACCGCTTTCGGCCGAGGCCAGGGTCTACCAGCGCTTCTATGGGCTGGACCTGGCTGCGCGCAAAACGCCGGTGGTCAGTCGCCTGGGGCGCTTCGAGGTGGACGGGTTCGCGGTGGTCAGCCAGGTCTGGTGGCCGGCGAAACCGGTGGCCACACTGTTTATGTTCCACGGTTTCTACGACCACATGGGGCTGTACCGCAGCGTGGTGGAGTGGGGTCTGGACCAGGGCTTCGTGGTGATTGCCTGCGACTTGCCGGGCCATGGCCTGTCCAGTGGCGCGCGCGCCAGCATCGATGATTTCGCGGTGTACCAGCAGGTGGTGAACGGCTTGTTCGAACAGGCCGACGCGCTGCAACTGCCCAAGCCCTGGCATCTGTTCGGGCAAAGCACCGGCGGGGCGATTGTGGTGGACCATCTGCTCCACCATGGCCCGGACAGCCCGGCGCAAGGCCAGACCTTCCTGTTGTCGCCGCTGGTGCGGCCGCGAGCCTGGGGCTGGTCGCAGCTCAGCTATTACCTGCTCAAGCCGTTCGTCAAAGGCATCGCCCGGCGCTTCAGCGATAACAGCAACGACCCGGCGTTTCGTCCGTTCCTCGAAGCCGACCCCTTGCAGCCCCGGCAACTGCCTACCGCTTGGGTGGGTGCGCTGGCGCGCTGGATCAAGCGCATCGAAGCCGCCCCGCGCAGTACGCGGCGGCCACTGATCGTGCAGGGCGAGGAGGATATGACGGTGGATTGGCAGCACAACTTGCAGGTGCTACGCGGCAAGTTCGATCAGCCGCAGGTCCTGATGGTGCCGCGTGGGCGGCATCACATGGCCAATGAGCTGCCTGAAATCCGCGAGCAATACTTCAAGTTCCTCACCGATCACCTGAAATAACCCTCCCCCCCTGTAGGAGCGAGCTTGCTCGCGAAGAACTCAAGGACGCCGCGTCTAACCAGGCAGCACGCGTTATCGTTGACGTTCTTCGCGAGCAAGCTCGCTCCTACAGGGGGGAGGGGCGTCAGGGGGCCAGGCTGGAGGTGCTTTGGCCGACCGCCAGGCCGGCGCGGATCGCTGCCAGCGCTGCTTGGTAATACGCCTTGCCTTCCGGCGATTCGGCAAACGTGGCGAACTCTTCCAGCTCCGGGTCTGACAGGTCCCGATACACGTACAGCAAGGTGTTGTTCAGGTCATTGCCGATCTGCTGCATCAACCGCTCGCGCTGGCCGTTGAGCATGCCTTGCGCCTGACCGCCGCCCAACAGGCCGGGGATCATCTGGCTCAGGCTGTCTGCTGCCACGCCGGCAATCGCCAGGCTGACCTCGGCCCCGGCTTCGCGGGCGGGCAACGCCTGGGCCAGGTGGCCGATGATCAGGCTACGGGTGGCGTCGGCCTGGATCTGCGGCAAGCCCTGGGCGTTCTTGGCCAATTGGTCGCGGCGGGTCGCCAGCAACTCGGCGGCGACAATCTTGCGCCCCAGCGGCGACTGGAAAAACGCCAGCGCGGGTTTTGGATCGGCCAGGTTCTGGCGCAACTGGGCTTCGGCGCGCTGATCCATGGCCTTGGGGGCGAAGCGTTTATTGCTGTTGTCCACCAGCGCCTGGTACACCGCCGGCGGCAAGCTGTTGCGGTAGCGCTGCTGGGCGGCACTCAAGGCGTCATTAAAATGCGCACGTTGTTCCGGCCAGCCGGCGACCGCGTACAACTGGTCATGGCTGTCTGCCCAGGCGGGCAACACGCAGAACATCAGCAAGGATAAAAACAAACGACGCATAGGGACTCCTGTCAGTCGGCCACTATTGTCCGTGTCGGGCGTAGGATTTGTCGAGAAGTCCTATCAATCGCCTGACTAAAGTGTATTTAGGCGCTAGGCGGCGCTGTCGGTTTGCCAGGCGTATGGATACTATGCGCGCCATGCAAATATCCCCTGATGACCCGCTGCTGCTACGCATCGTCGACGACCTGGCCGTGAAAGGCTGGTCGCAGCAGCACATCTTCCTGCCAGAGGCTCTGACCCTGGAACTGGCGGCTGAGTGCCATAAACGTGCCGCTGAAGGTGAATTGGCACCGGCCGCTGTCGGACGCGGACCGGCCCAGGAGATTCGCGAGGGGATTCGTGGCGACCATATCCAATGGCTGGAGCCCGGCCAGGCGGCTATCTGCGACCGCTACCTGGTGTTGATGGACAGCCTGCGGCTGGCGATGAACCGGGGGCTGTTCCTGGGGCTGGAAGAGTTTGAATGCCACTTCGCCATGTACCCGCCGGGAGCGTTCTACCTCAAGCACCTTGACCGTTTTCGCGATGATGACCGGCGCATGGTCTCGGCGGTGGTCTACCTGAACCAGGACTGGCTGCCCGAGCACGGCGGCCAGTTGCGCATGTACCTCAAGGATGGCATTGAACACGATGTGGACCCCACCGGCGGTTGCCTGGTGGTGTTCCTGTCGGGGGAAGTGCCCCATGAAGTCCTGCCCGCCCACCGCGAGCGCCTGTCCCTGACGGGCTGGTTTCGCCGGCGGGGCAACGAGCCGTTTTGAGCATGCAAAAGATTCTGGTCAGCCGCTGCCTGCTGGGGCATCGCGTGCGTTATGACGGTGGGGCCAGCGGGCCGTTCGACCAACTGGCCGCCTGGCAGGCCGAAGGGCGGGTGGTTGCGGTGTGCCCAGAGGTCGCTGGCGGCTTGCCTACGCCACGCCCATCCGCCGAGATTCCGGGCGGGCAGGGGATGGATGTGTGGGAAGGCCGCGCCCAAGTGTTGACCGCCGATGGCCAGGACTTCAGCGAAGCGTTCCTGGATGGGGCGCGCCAGGCCCTGGCTCTGGTGCAGCGCCACGGCATCCGTATCGCGGTGCTCAAGGCCAACAGCCCGTCATGCGGCAACCTGCTGACTTATGACGGCACGTTCAGTGGGGTGAAAGTCACGGGCGAAGGGGTGACGGCAGCGTTGCTCAAGCGCCATGGGGTGCAGGTGTTCAGCGAGTTGGAGTTGGCCGAGGCGGTGGTAGCCCTGGACCAGCTCTCAAACCCCGCTTAAATCCCATGTAGGACCAGCCTTTTGTGGGAGCGGGCTTGCTCGCGAATGCGGTTTATCAGTGCCAGATTTGTTGACTGACACACCGCTTTCGCGAGCAAGCCCGCTCCCACACAAACCTGGCCCCCCATTGGTTATTTGGTGGGTTTGCTGGTGTCAGCCTCGAACCACTTCTCCGACAGCGCCGTCAGCCGCCCATCGGCCTTGATTCGCTCCAACGCCATGTCCAGGCTCGATTTGAACGCCGGGTTGCCCTTCTGGAAGGGGATGGCCAGGGTCAACGTGGCCTTGGCATCGACACTGCTGCGCAGATCCACGCCCTCGGTGGGCTTGGCGGCAAATTGACTGCCGGTGAGGGTATTCAGGCCGCTCAACAGGGGTTTTTGCTGCTTGTTGGCAAGCATCTGGGCATTGGCATAGCTATACGGTGCGCTGAAATCGAAACGATCGCGCAATTGTGCAGTCACAGCGATGTGGTTGATCGCCACGTCGTACTTGCCGCTTTCCACGCCGGGCAGCAAGTCTGCTTCGTCGGTGGTGATAAAGGAGGCGCGTACGTCCATTTCCCGAGCCAGCAACTCACCCAGTTCCACTTCAAAACCGGTGAGTTTGTCGCCTTCCTTGAAGTTGAAGGGCGGCGTGTCGGCCTCCAGGGCAATGCGCAGTTCCCCACGGTCAAACACGTCGTCAAACAGTTCGGCGTGAGCCAAGGGGCTCAAAAAAGGCAGCACAAGTAACAGGCCAGGCAAAAAACGCATGGTCACTCCTAAAGAATTCGAAGGTGCGAGACGCGGTTCAGGCTCGCTTTGCTATGGTGTCGAGTGCCTTGGACAACGTTTCGTCACTAAGTTGTCATAACCCTACAGATTTCACAGAAAAACTGGAGAAGTTAATGAAAGCCATTTTGTCTCGTGCAACCCTGGCCAGCCTGCTGCTGGGGGCTTCCATGCTGGCGTCAGCCGCCGATGTCCCGCGTACACCTGCGCCCAAGGGTGCTGAAGTGTTTATTGTCTCGCCTAAGGATGGCGCTACCGTCGACAAGACCTTCACCGTTGAGTTTGGCATCAAGGGCATGGACCTGGAACCTATCGACAAACAAGTCCCGGGTGCCGGCCATCACCACTTGCTGGTTGATCAGAAGGAGTTGCCCGACCCAAGCCAGCCGATTCCCGCCACCGATACCGTGATCCATTTCGGCAAGGCGCAGACCAAGACTGAACTGACCCTGGCCCCAGGCAAGCACACCCTGCAACTGGTGGCGGGCGATAACGTTCACCGTCAGTTTGAACCTACTGTAGCTTCAAAAGTGATCACCGTTACCGTCAAGTAAGATTTGTTCAGACGAAAAAAAGGGAGCCCTCAGGGCTCCCTTCTTCGTGGTGCGTCTGAAACCTTAGAACAACACGCGGCTACGGATAGTACCGCTGATGTGCTGCAGCTTCTCTTGCGCCAGGTCCGAGTACTCGGCGTCGACGTCGATTACCACGTAGCCAACCTTCTCGTTGGTCTGCAGGAACTGACCGGAGATGTTGATGCCGTTTTCCGCGAAGACCTTGTTGATCTCCATCATCACACCCGGGATGTTCTGGTGGATGTGCAGCAGGCGGTGCTTACCAGGGTGAGCCGGCAGGGCCACTTCCGGGAAGTTGACCGAGGACACCGACGTACCGTTGTCGCTGTACTTGACCAGCTTTTCCGCTACTTCCAGACCGATGTTGGCCTGGGCTTCAGCGGTG
>Ga0265296_1004673_pt1 | contig 11770 bp, 13 predicted proteins | sample MunlanPumphouse1_FD_189073 | JGI IMG/M metagenome (GOLD analysis project Ga0265296, IMG submission 189073) | Groundwater microbial communities from a municipal landfill in Southern Ontario, Canada - Pumphouse #1 | ecosystem: Environmental > Aquatic > Deep subsurface > Groundwater | place...
TTGCGACGCGCGTGAAGGTCGAGTTTCGCGAGGAGCTCGTCGTCCATCGAAACACCGAATCGTGTCGTTTTCATGAGCTCTTTTCCTCCGTGTAATGAGAATGTCGGAATCCCGTGGCGGCCTCGCGGTGCGCGTGCCGGTGGGCGTGAGCGAGCCCGGCGCGCTCGAGGAGCGGCACGTCGGCGAGCGCCTGCTCGACCGGACCGATGAAGAGCGGCCGCTTCTCGCGGCCGAGGATGATAGCCGTGTCGCCGATGTGGCGCGCGAGCATGAGATCCTGCGTGGCGACGACGAGCGTTTTGCCGCGGGCCGCACAAGCGCTCAGGATATCTATGAGAACGCCCTCCGCCGCCGGGTCGAGGTTCGCCGTCGGCTCGTCGAGAAGGTACGCATCGAGGTCGAGGGTGAGGATCGAGGCGAGGGCGACGCGTTTCTTCTCGCCGCCGCTCAGGTTGTACGGGTACCGGTCGGCGAGGGCGTCGATCCCGAGCGCGGCGAGGGCGTCGTCGACGCGCCTCGATACTTCCGCCTCGTCGAAACCCATCTGGCGCGGGCCGAAGGCGAGCTCCTCGCGGACGGTCGTGGAGAAGCACTGAATGTCGGCGTCCTGGAAGACGAGCCCGACCGTGCTCCGGAAGAATCTCCTGAACGCGCCGTCGTCGAGCGCCTTCTCGGAGAGTGTTCGGCCGAAGGCCGCCGCGGAGCCGGTTTGGGGATAGACGAGACCGTCGAGGACCTTGAGAAGCGTCGATTTGCCGGAGCCGTTGCAGCCGAGGAGGATCGTGCAGCGCCCGCGCGGTATGTCGAGACTTTCGATCGAGAGTCCGAGGATATTCCCCGGATAGTCGTACCGGACGTCCCGGAGCTCGAATGCGTTCGCCGGCGAAGGCTCCGGGGCTCCGTTCGTCCGGCGGCCGTTTACGGCGGAGTCGTTTCTTTTCCCGCCGCGCGATTTCCGTGAGCCTTCCTCTTCCCAGCCCCGTGACACCATCGCCATGTGTACTCCTTCCGCGAGATGGAGCGATCTGAGAAACAGATATCCCGTGCTGCGCGAGATGAACGCCGCCTCCTGCCGGAACGGGAGCGAGGCGATCACCCTGCTTCTGCGCGCCATGAAGAGCTCAGAGAGCGTTCGAAGGAGGAGCAGCAGGTACCGGTATGAGAGGGACAGAAGCGATACGACGATGCCGGGGAGCCTCAGGCTCCCGAGCGCGTCGAGCACCCGGTGCCACGGCGTCGTGAGGACGAGGAGAACGGAGAACGAAACCGACGCCGAGACGCGCAGCACGAGCATGAGCGCCGCGCGCGAGCCCTCGCTCGTGATCGCGAGCGGCCCGAGGGAAGCGATCCGTGTCCCCGGGGTGAGGAAAAGCGCGGGTATCGCGATGACCACCGTGAAGAGGGGCACGAAGACCCAGATCCGTTTCGTGAAATCGCTCACGGCGATTTTCGAGAGATATGCCAGCAGCGTCGCGAGCGCATAGAGGCATGCGAGGAGGATGGGGCTGTGCGTGAGGGAGCACGAGAGAATGAGCGCGGCGAACGCGACGATCTTGAATCTCGGGTCGACCGCCTGGAGCAATCCCCGCGCGCGGCACCAGGTTTCGTTTACGACCGATCGCTCGATCGCCCGGGCCGCCGCGGATGCGTTTTTTTCAAGAAATCCCGCCATGCCTTGCAATCCGTGCGACGGCGAACGCGAAGAGCGCGGTGATCCCCGCCCCGAGTATCGCCGTTATGATCGTGCCGAGCCCTTCGTGGAAGAAACTCCTGTCCAGGCCGGGCACGGTGTACTCCTTGAACGGGCTCTCGGTTCTGCCGTCCGTACTCGCGCGCATTCCCTCGGGCACGAATCCAGCGCGATCCCTGACGCCGTCGAGATCCCATTCGCCCCAGGCGCCTCCCGCGGCGATGATACCGAGCGGCGTGAGAATCGCGAGAATAAGGAGCACGATCCATCCCGTGCGGTATTTCATCGCGGGGCACCTGATCCTTTCTCGAAAAGCTCCGGGTGATATTTCCCGAGAAACGCCGCGACTCCTCCGGTGAGGATCGCCTCGGCGGCGCCGGCGATCACGAGGTGCGGTATCACCATCGCGGGGATCGTCACCCCGAACGTGAAGGGCGCGTAGAACGGCGTTCCGTCAGGAAGATGATGGAGAAGCGGCTGGAGCCCGAGCTCGACCGCGACGAAGAACGCCGCGATATTTATCCCCGCATAACCTCCCGCCGCGGCGGCGATCGCGAAGCGCCGGTCTCCGGGGCCGGCCGCGCCTCTGAACAGCCTGAAGACGAGGTACCCCGTGAAGGGCATCACGAAGCCGATGTTGAACGCGTTCGCGCCGAGAGCGAGGACGCCCCCGTCGCCGAAGAAAAGCGCCTGCACCGCGAGCGCGAGTGTCACCGCCATGAGCGCAGCCCAGGGACCGACGAGGATCGCGATGAGGACGCCTCCCGCCGCGTGCCCCGTCGTTCCACCGGGGAGCGGGATATTGAACATCATGACGAGAAACGAGAATGCGGAGAGGAGCGAGAGGAGCGCCACGCGGCGCCGGCGGAGGTTGCGGCGGACGCTGCGCAGGGAGAGCGCCCACAGGGGCGCCGAAATGACGTAAAGCGCCGCCGCGGACCGTGGCGACAGGTAACCGTCGGGGATATGCATCGCGTTTCCTCCCACAGCGTGTTATCAATTACATAAATCGTAGCACAACAATACGGGTTCCCCGGCCCCGCGTCAAATATATTTTCCCGCGCGCCCGTGCTATACTCCTCCCCCATGGACGGGTGTTTCATGAAGGTGTACGAAGTTTTGCGGCAGGCTCACGGGCCCCGGCGGTGGTGGCCTGTCACACCTCCCGGCGAGACGAAGCCGCTTTATACGGGCGGCCCGCGAAGCGATCTCCAGCGGTTCGAGGTCGCCGCCGGGGCGATTCTCACCCAGAACACCGCGTGGGTGAGCGCGGCGCGCGCCATCGAAAATCTGAACCGGCTCGGCGCGATGAGCCCCGGGGCGATCGAGCGCATGGACGCCCAATCGCTCGCCATCGCGATACGCTCCGCCGGCTATTTCAATCAGAAGGCGAAGCGGCTGAAGACGATCGCCGCCTACTTCCGCGCGAATCGGAAAGAAACGCGCGAGGGGCTGCTCGCGCTCGACGGCGTCGGCCCGGAAACGGCCGACTCGATCATGCTCTACGCGTTCAACACGCCCTTTTTCGTCGTCGACGCCTATACGCGGCGTCTTTTCGGGCGTCTCGCTCTCGTCGATCCGTCGGCTCCGTACGAGGAAATCAGGGATCGATTCGAGCGAAACCTGCCGCGGCGCGTATTCGTGTACAAGGAGTATCACGCCCTGATCGTGGAGCACGGAAAACTGGTTTGCAGGAAGGCGCCTCTCTGCGAAAAATGCCTTTTGAAAAAACGCTGTCTTATGTATCTTGAAAGAAAGGAAACGACGCAAGAAAAAAGCGGTTAGCGGAATTTTTCGCGGGCTCGAAGAATTATTTGGCGGGGGGGAGTCGGTTTGTGCTACAATTTTGTTAAGAATAATTATTGACTTAAGGAGCAATTCCAAGTAATATAAAGGAGTTGCTTAATTTGCGGGAGGCAGGGCACATGATCTCATTCGAGGAGACTATTCAGAAACTTCGCAGCGAGGGATTCAAGCTGACGCCTCAACGGCTCGCGGTGATCCGGTACATGCTCGGAAACACCGAGCACCCCTCCGCGCTCAAGATCCACAAGGAGCTGCGGCGCCGCTATCCGACCCTTTCGTTTTCGACCGTGTACAACACGCTCAGCATGCTCGAGAAGATCGACGAGGTGCAGTCGCTCCACATATTCGACGGCTACCTGAACTACGATCCGAACACCGGCCCTCACATCCACTGCTACTGCAAGGTATGCGGAATGATCTCCGACATCATGATGGAGGGAAGGACCGACGTTGTCGTTCCCCGCAAGGAGATCGAGGGATTCTTGATCGACCACATCGGCGTCGTGTTCAAGGGCACCTGCACCCACTGCAGATAGGGAGGAGCCCGGTTGATGGCTCAGGGCTGGAAGTGCTCCGTCTGCGGACACGTCGCCGTCGGATTGTTTCCTCCGGATACGTGTCCCAAATGCAACGCCACGCGCGAGGCCTTCAAGGCCGAGCACGAATTCCTCTTTCCCCCCGAAGAGACCGAGGGAGTCATCAAGGCGTGCTGGAAGGTCAGCTACGGGCTCTACGTCGTGTCATCGATCTCGGGGGAGCGGATCAACGGCCAGGTCTGCAACACCGCTTTCCAGATCACGAGCGATCCGCCGAGGATCGCGATCGGGGTCAACCACAAGAACCTGACGCATGAGTTCATCGAGGCGAGCGGAGCCTTCGCGGTCTCGATCCTCGGCAGCGACGATATCCGGATCGTCCGGCGTTTCGGATATCGCTCGGGCCGGGATTTCGACAAGTTCAAGGGCGTCCCGGTACGGACCGGGCGAACGGGATGCCCGATCCTCGAGGGAGCCATCGGGTATCTCGAATGCACCCTCGTCAAGGACCGCAAGCTCGACGCGGGAACGCACAGCATCTTCGTCGGGGACGTCGTGGGGGGGGCGCTTTTCAGGGACGATGAGCCGCTCACCTACGCGCGGTATCACGCGGCGAAGGACACCGCATAGAGAATTCAAGCGGACTCGATTCCTCGATGATGTGCAGGTAATCACGAGTATGACGAAAGGAGCGTGAGCCGTGGGCGGAGAGACGGGAGATTTCAGACAGGTCCTCGCGGGCGCCATCTGCCGCGAGATCGGCGCGCGGAATTTCTACAAAACGATATCCGACTCGATCAAGAACGTCGAGGGGAAGGAAAAATTCGCGCGTCTGTCGGGAGACGAGGAAGGCCACCGTGTGAAGCTCGAGGGCTGGTACCAGAAGCTCTTCGACGCGAAGTACTCCCCCGGCGGGAAGGAGCTCCTCGACGCCGAGATCAAAGGCGTTCATATAGGCGAAAAGGCCGGAGCGCTGGAAGCGCTCGATCTCGCCATACATGCGGAGATGCGAGCCGAGGAGTTCTACTCGAACCAGGCGGAAACGGTCGAGCGCCCGGAGCTCAAGAAGCTTCTCGAGCAGCTCGCGGCCGAGGAGCACGGGCACTACGAGCTTCTGCTTGCGGAGCGCGGCTCCCTGACGGGCGGCTTTTACTGGTTTGACATCGATTCGTCGCAGTTTCTCGAGGATTGAGCGCTTATCGAAGGAGGAGATCGTGAAGAAGAAATGGAAATGCACGCTGTGCGGGTATATCCACACGGGCGAGGCGCCCCCCGAGAAATGCCCCGTGTGCGGAGCGTCGAGCGATAAGTTCGTTCCGTACGAACCGAAGCGCTAAAAAGCTTTTCACGCGGCGGTTTTTCATGGATAATCCACAGCCGGGACGTTTCCGCGCGGCGTAGGCGGCCGCGCGGGAAGTCGCATCGAAAGGAGCTTGATCATGGACAAGTGGGTATGTACGATCTGCGGTTATATCTACGATCCGGCTAAGGGAGACAGGGAAGGCGGCGTCAAGCCGGGAACGCCGTTCGAGGCGCTTCCCGACGATTGGGTATGTCCCGATTGCGGAGCTCCCAAGAGCGATTTCGAAAAAATGTAAGCGCGTCTTGAATGCAAGGAGGTTTGCGCGCGATGGGTATCTCATTCAGCGCCGATGAAGTGTTCGAAATGGCGATGGACATCGAGAAAAACGGCGAGGCGTACTACCGGAAGGCGCTGGCTCTCGCGAAGAGCGCGGGTGTCAAGGCGGTCTTCACCGAACTCATGGATCAGGAGCGGCAGCATTACGCGACCTTCAAGGGGCTTCGCGACAAGCTCCCGCCGAAGACGTCGCTGCCGACCGTAGCCGATCCCGAGAGCGAGGAGTATCTCTACCTCGATGCGCTCGTCAAGTCGAGGCTCTTCAATACCGCGCGCGAAGCGGAAGCGCTCGCGGCGAAGGCGGGAGACGAGATCGAGGCCCTCAGGTCGGCGCTCACCTTCGAAAAGGACACCGTTCTTTTCTTCCAGACGATGAAGGCAATGACGGACGAACGTCTCGGCAGGAGCGAGGTCGACCGTATCATCGAGGAAGAGCACCGGCACATCGTCAGGATCTCGAAGGCCATCAAGGAGGCCGAGGGAAAAGGCTCCCGGTAAGATGGAAAACGCGGATTCGTCTCATTCCCGGCCGGGCGGCAGGGATTATCTCGTCATGGGCATCCTCGCGGTGGGTGCCCTTCTTTTTCGGCTCATCTTCTTGAGCGCTCCCCGCGTTCTGACCGGAGACGAGGGGCATTACGCCGAATCCCTGTTCCGTTTTCTCCACGGAAGCTTCCTTGGGGGCGTTTCGGAGTACTGGTCATTCTTGTATCCCTTCGCGGCGATTCCCTTCGGCGCGTTCGCGCATGACGCCGAAACGGGATTGCGGCTCCTCTCCGCCGTTTCGGGAGCGGCTCTCGTCGTTCCGTCGATGATGATCGCTCGTAGGCTCTGGGGCAATCGCGCCGCCGCCTTCGCGGGCCTCTTCATCGTCCTGCAGCCGAACCTCATTTCTTTTTCGACCGCTGCGATCACGGAATCGCTCTTTTCGCTCTTGATTATGTGCGCCCTGTATCTGTTCCTGCGCGGGATGGACGGTGAAGGCATGCGGTCGTACGCCGGGGCGGGAGCGGTGCTCGGCCTCGCCTATCTCGTGCGGCCCGAATCGATTGCGGTTCTCGTTATGTTCGCTCTCTTCGCTCCGGTGGGGCGGGGAACCGCTGAACGCGGCGCTGCTCTGTCGGCGAGGACGCGGCGCTCGATCGTGATGGCCGTCCTCTTCGTCGCCATGCTGGTTCCCTATCTTTTCCTGCTTCGCGCGGCGACCGGTGGGTGGACGGGGGGCTCGAAGGCCGCTGTGAATCTGAGCTCCCCCGTCGTCTGGCAGGACAATCTCGCCCGCGAGGAGTACGTTTACAGCCTGAACGACGAAGGGACCGCGCGCCGCATCGACGATCTCGCCCGCGAGAGCGCCTTGAAGGTATTCTGGCGGCAAAAGGGCGCGATCGCATCCGGTTATCCCGCCAAGATGGGCGCCGGGATCGGGCTCCTCCCGTTCCTCCTCTCGAGCCCGCTTCTGCTCCTCTTCGTGCCGCTCGGTCTCCTCGGCAGAAAATGGCGCCGGGAGGATCGCGGCGCTGAGTCTCTCCTCCTCGTGCTCGGTCTTTTTCCCTTCGTGTTCTATTCCCTGTTCCGCGTCGAGCTCCGCTACCTCGTGCCCTATCTTCCGGTCTATCTGCTCTGGGCCGGCGCGGGATGCGCCGCGCTTCTCGATTGGTTCGCCGCTCGGGTCTCCGCGAGGCGCGCCGCATCCGCGACGCTCGCGGCGCTGGTATTCTTGAGCCTCGTGCCGTATACGGTCCACCGCTATGCCGTCATGGGGAAATCCCAGCCTCTCGAGTGGAGGGAGATCGGGCGCCGGATCGGCGAGAATGAATCTCCCGCGCCGCGCATACTCGCGCAGTCCGGTTGCTCCATAAGCTACTACGCGGGAAATCCCGCGGCCACCTTCATCCCGTGGACCGACGCGGCGGGGCTCGTTCGCTACGCGAGGTTTCACCGGTATGAATACATCGTCGTCGACGAGGAATATATCCGCGAGGCGAGGCCCACGCTCCAGTCGATCCTCGACCATCCGCCTTCCGAGCTCGAAGCGCTCAAGGAATTCAAGAGCGAAAGCGGAGGGCGAATTCTCATCTACCGCGTGAAGTCGTCCTACTGATTCCCGAGCGCGCGGCTTGTGCACCCCGCGAACCATTCCTTCCGGTTACGCGTTCTTCCCGCGCATTTCCCGCCGTTTCCCGAAGTTCCCCCTTGTTGTGAATAGTTCTTGCTTGTTCCCTCATCGATCGGCGCGTTTCGATACCGAGCGCCCGAATAACATGTTGTATGATAACAAGTTATATTTAAATTGTGAATCCGGTGCAAAGGGCGCGGAAGCGTCCGAATGGCTGCAATTCTGCCGGTTGAGGCATGCTGGATCGGCGAGAGGTGCTGCATGATACGCGCGATTTCAGACAAGAAAAATGAACGTGTCGATTCCCGGCGGATCGAAGAGCGCCGCGAACGGCGCCTGATAGCTTTCGAATCGCTCTTCCGGCTCGTCGAAAAGCTCGGCGCGACATTCGACGTGGGCGAGATTGCGAACCTCCTCGTGACGTTCATGGGGGAGCAAAAGGTGAAGCGCACTTCCCTCTATCTCGTCGCCTCCAGAAGAAAACGGCTCGAACCGCACACCATGACCGGGGCCGCGGGAGGGGGAGTGCTGCCGTGCATACCGCTCGAGTCGGCGTTCGTCCGGTGGCTCGCCGAGGCAGACGGACCGGTCCGGCTCGACGAGTTCAATGCGGATGCCGGGCAAGCGGCCGCGGAAGATGAAGAGGATCCGCGTTCCCTCGTCGAAGCGGGATTCTCTCACGGGATAGGGCTCACCGGCCGGGAAGGGCTCCTGGGAATGCTCCTCTACGGCGGCGTCGACGAGGGAGACGGTCTTCACAACTGCGACGGCGAGCTTTGCGCGATGCTCGCCCGCGGGGCCTCGATCTCGATCGGAAATGCGCTGCTTCACGAAGAGATCGACGCTTCGATGAAGGATCTCGAGAAATTCTCCGGGGCGAAACGCGAACTCATTGCCAATGTCGCCCAGGATATCAGGATGCCGCTCGCGTTTCTGAAAAGCGCGCTCTGGTCGCTCGAGCCGGATCAGGCGGGCGAGAACGTACTCGTCGATATGGCGAAGGACGCGGCCGGGCGGCTCGAGAGAAAGATCGAATACGTCTTGTCCATCAGCGATATCGAGCCCGACGCGAGCGGTTTCGAGATGGAGTCGGCGGACGTCTCCTCGATCGTCGAGGATATTCTGCGCGAGAAGCTGCCGGAGCTCGAGGAGAAGCAGGTGCACGTCGACCTGGACGATCGCGCGCGATTCAGGAAGGCGCTCATCGATCCCGGCAAGCTCGCGGTCGTGATTCGAAGCCTCGTCGACAACGCCGTTCATGCGGTCGAGCGAGACGGAACCGTCACGGTGACGATCCGTGTCTCCGAGGAGTCTCCCGGGAAAGAGGATGGGGTTGACATGGACGATCGGCGCGCGAACGCTCGTGAAGAGGCCGACCCGCGGAGGAATCGTCGCTCGCGGAACGCGGATGCGTCTTCATACCTGGTGATCGACGTGAGGGACGACGGGATCGTGAACCTCGACCGGCTCGGAAGCGGTCTTCTGATCTCGCAGAAGGTGGTTTCCGGGCATGGCGGCAAGCTTCTCTGCACGAGCGATCCCGGATGGGGCGCGCAGTTCTCTATCTGGATTCCGCTCGACGTGTGATTCTCTCGGGGAATTCTCATGAAATGGGAGCCGGGCGGCTCTCAACGAGGGCCGCCCGGTTCGCGAATAGAATCGCTCATGGGGCGGCTCGCTGCGCGGACCGCCCGACACCGTCGATGAAAATTACTTCTTCGGAGCGGGAGCCGGCGCGGGCGCCGCGGCCTTTTCCGGCACGACCCTCGTCATGGTTTCGATGATGATCGGCTTCTCGGGAACGTTCTGGTGCGGTCCCTTGTTGCCGGTCTTGACGGCCGCGATCTTATCGATCACGTCCATGCCCTGCACGACCTTGCCGAATACGGCGTAGCCGAACATCGCCTCGCTCGCGTGGTCGAGGGATGCGTTGAGCTTCAGATTGATGAAGAACTGGCTCGTGGCGCTGTTGATATCGGGGGTGCGCGCCATCGAGAGGGTCCCTCTGAGATTCTTAAGTCCGTTCTTCGCCTCGTTCTGAATCGGAGCGAGGGTGGACTTCTGCATCATGTTCTTGTCGAATCCGCCCCCCTGGACAACGAAGATGCCGGGACCAGGCATCACGCGGTGAAATATTGTTCCATCGTAAAATTTCTTATCGACGTAGTTCAGAAAATTCTTAACGGTGATGGGGGCTTCCTTCGAGAAGAGCTCGATTTTGAACGACCCCATGCTTGTTTTTACGAGAACCATAGGATTTCCACCCTTTTCCTGGGCGCAAAGGGAACCGATGCCCGCGAAAGAGGTCGCAAGCACGCATAACAGTATAACTAGCAACAAATTGCTGGGTTTCATCTCCTTGTCACCTCCGTCGGGAAAAACCGTCTAACTCCTGTATCGATAGGTAAATATATCTCATCGGGCCGGTGCTGCAAGAGAAAAAGAGATTTTTCGGTGGCCAGTCCCCTGATCTTCGTTTTTTTCCTTTTTTCTTTTCTCCCCTCTCTGGTAAGATGCGGAAGCGGGGGTCCAGGGAAAGACGTTTAGCTGAAAAGGAAAAGCCATGCCTAAAGAGCTAAAGTACGATCATGTCGACGTTTTCACCGATAAACCCCTCGGCGGAAACCAGCTTGCCGTATTCCACGCTCCGGGTCAGCTCACCGCGAATCAGATGCTCGCGATCGCGAGAGAAATCAATTTTTCCGAGACGACATTTGTCTATCCCGCAAAGGCCGCCGGGACGGACGCGCGGGTGCGCATCTTCACACCGTCGGAAGAGATCCCGTTCGCCGGTCATCCGGCGATCGGCACGGCCTTCGTGCTCGCATCCCGTTCCCGAAAGAAGCTGGAAAAGATATCGCTCGAGCTCGGCGTCGGTCCGATCGAGATCGACATCGAATACAAGGGAAAGAAGATTCACTCGCTCGCGATGCATCAGCCGCTCCCCGTGTTCGGCTCGGCGCTCCAGAACAGAGAGCAGGCCGCGCGGGCTTTCGGCGTGACGGCCGACGACATTCTCGGCGGAGGGGTCGTATCGAACGGTCTCGATTTTCTTATCGTCGAAGCGACGACGCTGCAGGCGGTCCAGAGCGCCCGGTGCAACGGCGAGGATGCGGTCAAGGTGATCAAGCGACACAACGTCCACGCGATATATATCTTCGCCCGTCTGCAGGGAAGAGGGCCGAGCGTTCACGCGCGGCTCTTCACGCCGAAATCCAACGTCGTCGAGGACCCTGCGACCGGATCCGCGGCGGGCGCTCTCGGCGGTTACCTCGCGCGGATTCTCAAGTTCCCCATGAAGCTCCATCTTGTCGTGGAGCAGGGGATCGAGATTCAGCGGCCGAGCCTGATCTCCGTCGACGTCAATTCGGAGCGCGGGACGATCGAGGGTGTCACGGTCTCCGGTAAGGTCGTTTCCGTCGGCGAGGGGATGCTGAGGCTGTTCTGATAGGGGAACGCACCGCGAGCGGATCGCTTCGAAGAATTCGATACAATTCCGCGGGCGTCCGTGATATACTGGCAACGCTTAACCGGAAAAAGTTCTGAGGAAGGTGGCCCGCGTGACCCCTTCATTTGGATTCTTTTTCCGGTTTTTCATTTGGCGCGCGCCGCCTACCTGAGATATTCGGCGAACCATTCGTGCAGCGTTCTCCACCAGAGCTCGGCGTTAAGAGGCTTCTGCACGAAATGCCCCTCGTCCGGAAAATAGAGGAGCTTCGACGGCACGCCCCTGCGCTGAAGTGCCGTGAAGAACTGAAGGCCTTCCGTGAAGGGAACGCGGAAGTCCTGCTCGCCGTGGACGACGAGGCACGGCGTCTTGAAGTTCGCGGCGAACCGGTGCGGCGACCATCTCGCGTACATCGCGGGATTTGTCCATGGTGTGCCCGCGAACTCCCATTCGGGGAACCACAGCTCTTCCGTCCCCCCGTACATGCTTTCGAGGTTGTATACGCCGTCGTGCGAGACGAGGCAGCGGAACACGC
>Ga0265296_1004674_pt1 | contig 11769 bp, 10 predicted proteins | sample MunlanPumphouse1_FD_189073 | JGI IMG/M metagenome (GOLD analysis project Ga0265296, IMG submission 189073) | Groundwater microbial communities from a municipal landfill in Southern Ontario, Canada - Pumphouse #1 | ecosystem: Environmental > Aquatic > Deep subsurface > Groundwater | place...
GTCTTGCCGGGCGCAGCCAGATCATTTGTTTCTTTATCTATTGTTACCTCTTGAAGTCCTGGATCAATTTTATTTGGTTCTGTTCCTTTAATGAAATACTCAAATCTGGTTTCGCAACGATTAGGCGTTCCATCCGGGGGCGGAATAAGTCCGGAAATAGAACAAACTTTCTTTTGAATTACACTAGGCGGACGGGAAATTGGATGGGGAGTCTTATCTTCTAGAAGATAAGACATAATATCATGCCAGATAGGAGCGGCTCCTGTAATTCCTGAGGCAATGTTACTCATTGGAGTATTATCATTATTTCCCACCCAGCTGGCTACAACGAAATCCGGAGTATATCCAATTGTCCAGTTATCGCGCAGGTCATTGGTGGTTCCTGTTTTAACTGAAACAGTTTGATTTGGTATTCGTAACGAAGAGTTAGAGCCAAATTCTAAAAGTCTTGCATTATTATCGGCAAGAATGTCGGAAATTATGAAAGAAACTCCCTCCGGTAGAATTTTCTTGCCGAAAATAGGAGAAGGCGGGGGATTATATTCGTCGATAACTTTACCGTGATTATCCGTGATTTTGAGAATGGGGTGAAGATTGATTTTGTATCCATTGTTGGCAAAAACTCCAAAAGCCTCAGCCATTTCAAGCATGGTTACTTCTCCTCCGCCCAAAGTCAATGATAAGCCGTACTTTTCAGGCTCGGTAAAAGTTGTAATTCCCATTGCAGATGCAGTTGCAATCATGGCAGGAACTCCATTGACCTTGAGCATTTTTATTGCCGGAATATTTATAGAATTACCTAAGGCATAGCGCATTTGTATTACTCCTTGCCACTTTCCATCGTAATTAACCGGACAATATTGCTTGCCTTCGTTGGTTGGAAAACAAATAGGCATATCAACAAAAGCTGTTGCGCCAGTATATCCCCTTATCAGTCCCACAGCATAATTAATAGGTTTTATAGAAGATCCAGGTTGTCTTAGGGAAAGCGTGATGTTTACATTTCCATCGATTTTTTCATCAAAATAATCCTTGCTTCCAACCATAGCCAAAATTTCTCCAGTTGCAGGATTTGTGACTAGAGCAGATCCATTGGTGACATGATATCCTTGAAGTTTATCGACGTTTTGCGTTACAATATTTTGAGTTTCTTCCTGAATTTGGGAATCAAGGGATGTTGTGACCTGTAATCCTCCTTCTCCAACTGTTTTCTCCCCATACTTTTTTATTAAAAGGTCTTTTATGTACAAAACAAAATGAGGGGCAGAAATATTGCTGGAAAACTTTTCAAACTTTAAAGTTTCTTTTATTGCGCTATTCATTTGTTTTTGCGTTATGTATTTTTGTTCAAACATTTTGTTAAGTATTAATTCTTGTCTTTGTTTTGCAAATTCCGGATGAGAACCAAATGGAGAGTTAGTGGTCGGGGCTTCCGGAAGTCCGGCCAAAAGAGCGCTTTGGGCAAGATCTAAGTCTCGCGCGGATTTGCCAAAGTAAGTCTGTGAAGCAGCCTCAATTCCATAGGATGTACCGCCATATGGAATTTGATTAAGATACATTTCCAGAATTTTATTCTTTGGATAAAGAACTTCCGTTGCAAAAGAAAGGATAATCTCTCTTATTTTTCTGGTAATCGTACGTTCAGGCGTTAAAAGACTGTTCTTAACAAGCTGCTGGGTCAATGTTGATCCTCCCTGAAGCTCTTTATGTACTATAATTGAAATTAGAGATCTAAAAATAGCTCTAAAATCTATTGCTCCGTGGCTATAAAAGTCCTTATCTTCAATCGCAATTGTCGCCTGTTGCATTTGTTTTGGGATTGAGGATAGGGGGATAAAGGTCTGATTTTTGGCAGAATAAATAGTATAAAGTAATTTTTGGTTTCTATCGAAAATTTGAGTTGATTGAGGCGTATTTGAGCTGTTTAATTTTGTCGGAAGAGGAAGATCTTTTAATATAAAAAAATACGTTGCTATTAGAAGACCGGCAAGAATGATAAAAACAGGTAATAAAACCCGTAAATATTTCTTCTTGTGTTTTAAGAAGGTTGAAACTTTCATTCTAGTATAATAACATGATGAGAGAAATATGTTAAGCCTCAACTGGATTGACTGCTTGATATTGGCTGTATTTGCTTTTTATGCTTATGGAGGCTATGTCGACGGATTTATTCGTGCTCTTTTGAACTTAATAAATTTCGTACTCTCCTTTTTGATTGGTCTTAGGTTTTATGGATTTTTTGCAGGGATTTTAATGCAAAAATTTTCCATACCTCAGGGTTTTTCCAACGCAATAGGGTTTTTCATTACTGCTTTACTAGCGGAAATTATTATTGGACTATTAATCCGCAATTTCCTTTCTTTTAATATTTCAATTTTTAAAAGCCTCAACAAAATACTCGGAATTTTACCGGGAATTTTAACAGGCGCAATTTTAATTACTTTTATGCTGGTTTTGTTTGTTGCTTTGCCTGTGTCTGCTCCCGTTAAGCGCTCTGTTTCGTCTTCTAAGGTTGGCAATTTTTTATTATCCAGCGCGCAAGGATGGGAAAAACAATTAAATAATATCTTTGGCGGTGCAATCAGCGAAACTATCAATTTTTTGACAGTTGAGCCAAAAGGTAATGAGATTGTTCAGTTAAATTATAAGACTAAAAATGTTTCTTCGGATGTTGATTCAGAGCAGTATATGTTTAAGCTAGTCAATAAAGAAAGAGTTTCTAGGGGATTAAGAGAAGTTGTTTTTGATAATGAACTGAGCGTTCTTGGAAGAAAACATTGTCAAAACATGTTTGAGCAAGGTTATTTCTCCCACTACACGCCGGAGGGTTTTTCTCCCTTTGACCGCATGGATGAAGCAGGCATTCTCTACAATTTTGCCGGAGAAAATTTAGCTTTATCTCCAAATACAGATATAGCAATGCAGGGATTCATGAATAGCGCTGGCCACAAAACCAACATTTTATCTCTCAATTTTGGAAGACTTGGAGTTGGCGTAATTGATGGCGGCATTTATGGTGAAATGTTCTGTCAGGAGTTCACGGATTAAGCTTTCTACCATTGTCATCCTGAATTAATTTCAGGATCTAAATTTCTTTTTTCTTGTACTTTTGATCGCAAAAGTACCAAAACTCGCTCGCTATGAAAGTCAGCCTATTTTGCTCGATTCACTTATCGGGTGATTTCACCCCCTCCTCAACAAGTTTGTGAGGAATCCCCCTGATGCGTTCATCTCGCAAAACTTCACGGCCTTTGTTTCAGCGCTCGCATCTAATTTTTTTTGTATTCTATTTTCGTAATTAAAGAATTTTGTTTTTGGAGCTTTGAGTTTCTGATAATCTTTCTATAATAATCTCCAACCATTATCTTTTTGCAATCATTAACTCTTTCGAGAAATTCTACGCCCACTAAGTGGTCGTATTCATGTTGAATAACGCGAGCCAAAATCCCGTTGCATCTTAATTTAAATCTTTGTCCTTTTTCATCAAGCGCTTCTACTTCAATTTCTTCAGGCCTAGATACCGGTCCAAATAAGCTTCCGTTAACAACGCTTCCGCAGCCCTCATAAATTATATTTCCCTTTTTGGATTTAAATGTTATTTTCGGATTAATATATGTTCTTAAAATGTCAGTTTTTCCCAGACTTCTTGATCTTGTGGTTCTTGGGAAGGTTACGAAAATCATATAGTTTTGGGCTATTTGGGGCGCGGCGATTCCAATTAAACCCGTTTTATTCATCGTGTCGATTAAATCCTTACGTAACTTTTTAATCTTTAGAAGATTTACGTTTGTAATTTTTTTATTCTGCTTTTTTAATGCTGAATGACCTGCTTGAATAACTGCCTTTACTGCCATAATGAGGCCGATTATATCACACAAGGATTTTATGTATAATATCAATATGAATTTACCCTTATTAAAAGACGCGGATGTGAAAGGGAAAAGGGTTTTTTTAAGAGCAGACCTTGACGTTCCGTTTGATGGTGGGAAAATTGAGGATGATTTTAGATTATTGTCTGCAATTCCTACGATTGAATATCTTTTAAAACAGAATGCAAAGATTGTTATGGCAGGACATCTTGGTAGGCCTAAGGGAATAGATAAAAGTTTAAGTTTAGAACCAATCGCGCGTTGGTTAAGTAGTAAGTATCATGTATCAAGTATTAAGTATGGGAAGCGGGGGGAATTCGAGGGGTGGGAAATTGGGCAGAATATTTTTCTTTTGGAAAATTTGAGATTTTCCGAGGGCGAAGAAAAAAATAATCCGGAATTCGCCAAGAAATTAGCCAGCCTTACGGATATTTATGTTAATGAAGCGTTTGCAAATTCCCACAGAAATCACGCATCGATTATTGGAGTGCCAAAATATCTGCCGGGTTTTGCAGGGTTTCATTTGGAAAGAGAAGTGGAGGTTTTGTCAGGAATTTTGAAAGATCCAAAGCGTCCGCTCATAGTTATTATTGGGGGAGCAAAGATTGAAACAAAACTTCCGTTGATTGAAAAAATGCACAAAATTGCAGACTATGTGTTAGTTGGCGGAAAACTTGCAGATGAAACTAAAACTTTGCTGAAAATTCAACATGAAAAAATTAATCCCAGCTCGGGAAGAAAATCAGCTCTTTTAATAGCGGATTTGAATAGTGATGGAACAGATATTACGCCAAAAAGTACGGAAAATTTTTTGCAGATTTTAAATCTGGCAAAAACAGTTGTTTGGAACGGGCCGATGGGGAAAATTTCCGATAACAAATCTAAAATAGCAGAGAGCGAGCAGGGAACTAAAAAATTGGCAGAAGGACTGGTCAAGAATAGTGCTTTTGTAGTTGTAGGTGGAGGAGATACGGTGGGATTTTTGGAAAAAATTTGTCTTTTAGAAACTTTTGCCTGTTTGCCCAGAACGAGATCTTTTCTTTCAACCGGTGGCGGAGCAATGCTTAGTCTTCTCGCAGGCGAAAAGCTTCCCGGAATAGAAGCGCTTTTATGAAAATACAGAATTTTTTTTTGTAATAATTATTTCCTCGGTCTTTTTCTTTTTTACCTGCTTTGAAAGAGCTCCTATTATTGAATCCTTGAAAATTAACCATCTTTTCCACTCTCCGCCTATGTTTTTCTCTACGTCAACATCCGACATTAGTCTCCACCCAGAAACTTTAAATACTTTTTGGTCTTTTACCTGCTCTACTTCTGTAGACTGAGTAAGTTTTGCTATGCAATATCCACCCCTTCTTTTTGGTACCAAAACAGATTCATATTGCTCAATAATCCCTCTTAGAGCTTTTTTTTCCGCTACAATTGTTTCCCCAAACACTAATTGTTTTTGTCTGACCTCAACATTTCCCATAATGAGAATATAGCAAACCGTCTTATAAAAGTCAAACTATAGGGTGTGTACTTGGGGCCCGCGCCCGACTTCGCGTGCGATATGCGCTTGTTTTACGCTTAATTGCTTGGGTAAAATCGCAGGCGGGCGGGCTTGATGATTTTTTGGAAAACCTTTATACTAATTAAATGATACGTGTTGCGATTAATGGATACGGAAGAATTGGTAGAGTAGCGCATAGAGTAGTTTTGGAAAAGCACTCATCCGAAATTGAAATTGTCGCGATTAACGCCGGTTCCTCAACAGACATTAGAGGTTGGATGTACCTCTTAAAGTATGATACCTCATATGGTCCTCTTTTAGACCATGAGATAAAATCCGAAATCCGAAATCCGAAATCCGAAACAAACCCAAATACTCAAAATTCAAATATTGGAAGTTTAATCATTGACGGGAAGGAGATTCCGTTTTTTTCGCAGAAAGATCCAGCCTTATTGCCTTGGGAAGATCTTCAGGTTGACGTTGTCATCGAATCAACCGGTCATTTTTTAACAAGAGAGAAACTGCAAGCCCATTTAACAGCAGGAGCTAAGAAAGTAATTTTATCAGCTCCGACCAAGGGAGGGGAAATTCCTACATATGTTTTGTCAGTTAATGACAAAAATTACAAAGGCGAGAGTTTAATTAACAATGCTTCTTGTACAACTAATTGCGTTGCTCCTGTTGCCAAAATTATGGTTGACAATTTCGGAGTAGAGAAGGCTATGATGACAACTATCCATGGTTTTACTTCTGACCAAAGACTTCAGGATGGCGGACATAAAGATTATAGAAGAGCGAGAGCAGCATCGGAAAATATAATTCCTACTTCGACCGGTGCAACAATAGCAACAGGGGAGGCAATACCGGAATTGATTGGAATATTTAATGGGTTGGCAATCAGGGTGCCTGTTGCTGTCGGGTCTTTGTCTGACTTTACATTCTTACTAAAAAAAACAACTACAAAAGAAGAGGTAAATGAGATATTCAAAAAAGAAGCCCGAAACCCTATATATAATGGTATATTGAAAGTTACCGAAGACCCAATTGTGTCAAGTGATATTATTGGTAATTCTCATTCTGCAATTGTTGATTTATCTCTGACTCAGGTTGTTGGCGGTAATATGGTTAAAGTAATTGCTTGGTATGATAACGAGTTTGGTTATGCAAATAGATTAGTTGAAGAAGTAATTTTAGTCGGGAGAGTCAAATCATGAAAAAAGAACCAATTAAGCTACCCGGAATCCGCATGATTACTGTTTCCGGCCGGATTGCCTCGGGTTCGACAACGCTTGGACACAAGCTTGCGCATGTTTTAGGCTGGCATCACGTGGAGGGTGGAGAAGTTTTTTGGGAGGCCCTGCGCACGAAAATGGGGTTGGAAGAAAAGGATACTGATTTGCGTCCGGACAAAGAAGATGAAGATTTTGATATCTCTTTAAAAAAAATATTAACGAAAAGCGAAAATTTAATTTTGGAAACAAAACTAGCCGGATTTAATGCGCAGGGAATTAAAGGCGTTTTCAAAATTGCAGTTATTTGTGAGGATGAATCGGGCAATGATAAGGTAGATATTCGGATAGATAGGCTTATAAACCGGGAAAAAATTTCAATAGAAGAGGCAAAAGGAGAAGTAATAGAACGAGAAGAAAATGATTTGGAAAAATGGAGAAAGATGTATGCGGGAGGAGACCAAGAATGGGTTTATTGGGATAAAAAATATTATGATTTAGTAATTAATACTTATTCCCATAACCAAGAAGAAACCCTCAAATTCACTCTGGAAAAGCTGGGATATAAATAGGTTATTTAGTTTACCCTATTGTGACTTCAGTTCCTCCCGTCTGTCACGATAATATTTTTCTAACTGATTTAATAATTCTGTGGAACGTGATGCAAGTAATAAATTTGCTCTTTCTCTTTGTAATTCAGGTTGAAAATTTTTGACATTGATGGATTCTCCTTCAAAGGGGACGATTCTAACTTTTCCTCCTTGAGCAAGTAGGAATGGAAGTCCTGCAAATACTTCTTCATACGGTTCGATAGGAGCGACATAGACATGAACTAATCCAAGAGCAACTGGTATGTAAATATAATTTCCTCCAGTTGAAATAATTGTACTTGAGAGATGTCTTTCTTGCTTGAGTTTACTAAAGTATTTGAGAAATTCCAAATCATATTTTTCTTTTGCTCTATATGTTGCGATGACTAATTTAGGGTCTTGTATGTTTTCAAGTAATGGTTGTGGAGAAAATTCTACATCATTTGTTGACTGTAGGCTTGCAGTAGTATGGTGGTAGTTTTTTCCGTCACGAGTTATAAACGAATCGTCGGGATGAGCCAAATTAACAGCTCCGGCTCCAATTGGAGTATTGTCTATATCATAGACTCCTAAAACAGTCCAAGGAGTAACATAAAAATTAGATAATCCTTTTCCTAGCTCATCGCTATTCTCAATAGGATCAAGCGCTAAGGGGTAATAAGGAGGACGACTACCTGTGGTAAAATTATTATGCTCAGAATAGATTTGAAAAGAAATGCCGTACTTCTGACCCAATCGACCTAGTGTTTCTCCGATATTCTTTTCCGTTTCTAAATCAATATCCAGTTCGGGATCTTCTCCTCCTCGGCGAACATTTCTGACGATCATCCCTTGCTTCTTGAGGATTCGATCAACGGTAAGGGGGGTAGTCTGCAGGAATACCTCTTTAATTACATTGTCAACAGCCTGTATAAGAAGCGGTTCTTTCTTTGGTAATCCTTCATGCCCTAGATTTTTAAATTCTGGTGATTGCATGTTGTGGCAATGCTATCACAGATTTGACAGAAATGCTAATTTTATGATAAAGTAACAATTCTAAGAAAAAATAAAGATTGTGTTACTATACGTTATAGTGTAACATTGTAGAGAAATAAAATATCTGATACTATGGAAAGAGATATATTTAGGGGATCAGTTAAGGATATGCAACCTTATAGTCCACCGCTTGAGGGAAGAACTAAAGAGGGGTATCTTCTTCTTGACTTTAATGAGAGGACAAGGCCACCGCATTCCTTGGTGAGAGAGGCAATAGGCCAATATATAGGAAGAGGAGAATTTCAAAAGTATCCCGAATATGGAGATCTTGATAACGTTATAGCAGGGTATCTAGGAGTAAAACCTACCGAAGTTATAGCAACCAATGGCTCAGACCAGGGCATTGACATAATTTATAGAGCCTTAGTCGAAAAAGGAGATGACGTAATTGTTCCGACGCCTACATTTGCGATGCTTGAACAATCCGCTCATGTTCAAGGGGCAAATATTATTGCACCTCGCTATAAAGAAGAAAATTTAGATTTTCCATTTGATGAAGTAATGAGCGTAATTAAGCCGGGCGCAAAACTTGTAATTATTTGTAACCCAAATAATCCTACAGGAACAATTCTTTCGAAAGATAAGTCTGAAGCAATAATAAAAAAGGCAAAAGAAGTAGATGCGACGGTTTTAGTAGATGAAGCTTACCACGAATTTGCCCCGGATCTTACCGTAGTAGATTTAATAGATAAATACGACAATCTTTTTGTAACCAGAAGCTTTTCGAAGGTTATGGGGATTTCCGGTCTGAGGGCAGGATGCGTGGCTTCTCAAGAAAAAAATATTAAAGAGTTGAATAAAATTAGAGGTCCATATGATGTAAATATGGTTGCTGCTGCTGCGATGAAAGCCTTAAAAAATCCAGAGGTGGTGGCCGATATGAAAGCATATATCTCTGAAGTTATGGATGTTTCAAAGCCTGCACTTGAAGAATTTTATAGAAAAAGCGGCATAAGATTTTTTTCTACCGGAGCGAATTTTCATTTAATCGAAGATAAAGATAAACATATAACAAATTTTCTTAAGTCTAAAGGAATACTCGTTAGACCAAGATCAGATCCTCATAATACAGTAAGGGTAAGTATAGGTACAAGAGAAGATACAAGAAAGTACATAGAAGCTTTTCAGGAATACCTCAATCAGTCCAAATAATATCTTCCGATTCCAGGTATTGATATTTCGCAAATTTGATGTTAAAGTAATGGCAACTTATGAAAGTTGCAGACGCAATGTCAAAACATGTCGATTCCGTATCAGAATCTACAACAGTTGAAAAACTTTCCGTTCTTATTTTCGGCCGCGGCATTAATGGCGTTCCTGTTTGTAGAAATAAAAAAATCGTCGGATTTGTCACGGAGCGGGATATTTTAGCTAAGTTTTATCCATCAGTTTCAGAATATGTTGAAGATCCGTTCCATTCTTCGGATTTTGAGGGAATGGAGATAAAAGTCAAAAATATTTTTGAAATGAGAGCAGATCAAATAATGAGCAAAAATCTCGTAACTGTTACTCCTGAAACTCCTCTTTTGAGAGCTCACTCTCTGATGTCTCTAGAAAAAATAGGCAGACTTCCTGTTGTAGACGACAAGGGAAATCTGGTTGGAATTATTGCTAAGGGTGATATTTTTAGAGCTTTGGTTGGGGACAAGTTACTATTTTCGGAGGATCAGGATTATACAGATTGGCTTTCAAGGACCTACTATGCATCTGTTGATATAGAAGATAGACTTAGACACGAAATTCCTGATCTTTTAAAAATATTTTCGGAAAATAAAGTTAAGAGAATTCTTGATGTCGGATGCGGTACCGGAGATCATGTAATTGATCTTGCGAAAAGAGGATTTAATGTTGTGGGTATTGACAGAAGTAGTGCCATGATAAGCGAAGCTGGCAAAAGAAAAAAAAGCATGTCTGAGGAAGCAAAAAAAAGAGGGAAATTCATAGAAGCCGATGTGAAAAAAATAAACCCAAAATTTAAAAAAGAACCTTTCGATGCAGCTCTTTTTATGGGAAATACAATTTCACACAATCCAGGTAAATACAAAGAGACTATTAAAGATGCGGCTAATCTTTTAACAGACAAGGGCGTAATGATATTGCAGATTACCAACTTTGAGAAAGTACTCAAGACGCAAAAGAGATTATTAAGCTTCAATTTCACAAAGATAAAAGACGAACCCGGTAAAGAATATGCATTTTTGGAATTCTACGATGAACCAGATGAACGAGAAAAAACAATATTAAAAACTTTTGTTATTTTGGTTTCATCAGGCGGAAGATGGAAGTCATCAGGGGTCAGAAACAGTCTCATGGCTTATATTGCAAGGGAAGGTTTAAGGGAAACACTGTCTAAAAATGGTTTTACCAAAGTTGAATTTTACGGATCTTCTTTTGACGGGAAAAACTGGGACTATCTTTTCAGAAAACCATTCAACCCATTGGAGAGCGACTGGCTTACAGTTATAGCAAAAAGATGATATGAGAAAGATTTGTCTTTTGGCATTTTCTTTTTTAATCTTTTTATTAAGTTTTAATATCTCTTTTGCGGAAATATTATCACCAACTCCTACCCCGCAGGTAAATTACGAGCTTCCATATCCCGGACTCTTGCCTGATAGTCCTTTATATTTCCTAAGGATGATCAGGGATAAAATTGTCGGTTTTCTAATTTCAGATCCTTTGAAAAAAGCGGAGTTTAATCTTTTACAAGCAGACAAAAGACTAAATGCTAGCATATATATTTTTAATAAAGGTAAAACTTCTTTGGCTCTATCAACAGTTTCAAAAGCTGAAAATTATTTTTCAGAAGCTTTGGACAAGATGAGGGATGCAAAAATGGAAGGAAGAAATATAAATGAAATGGAAGAAAAGTTAAGGAGTGCTTTAAGAAAACATAAACAAGAATTGGAAAACTTTGTTAAAAAAGAGAACGTAAACTTTATGGCTGGTTTTAAAAAAGAACAAAAAAGAGTCATGGGTTTTGAAGAGAGGCTAAATCAATAATACCAAAAAGATAGAGCAAGATTCTCTTATTGAAGACATTTCTTCTCCAGTTAACTACCCTAATTTTCTGCTTGGAGATAAACGAAATAAACTGAAGCTAAAAAAGCTCTTGGTGTACTTTGATATAGAAATTTCTAGTTGACACAACAGATTTAGCGTTCTATATTGGGTATTAACACTAGTCGTAGTGTTTTTATGACCCATTCGACTAACGCTCAGGGTCATAGTGAGGAATTCGAACTATGAAGTGTCCATATTGCGGATCTACGGAATCGGAAGTTGTTGAAACAAGAGCGAGTGAGGATGTAGATACTATTAGGAGAAGAAGGGAATGCTTAAAATGCGAGAAAAGGTTTACGACCTACGAAAGAATTGAAAACGTAAATCTGGTTGTGATAAAAAAAGACGGAAAAAGAGAGCAGTTTGACCGGGATAAATTAAAAAGCGGAATAATGCGCTCCTGCGAGAAAACAATGGTTTCAATGGAGGCAATTGAAAAAATAGTAACAGAGGTTGAGCGGGAACTAAGAGGAGCGGACAGCGTTGAAGTT
>Ga0265296_1004675_pt1 | contig 11766 bp, 12 predicted proteins | sample MunlanPumphouse1_FD_189073 | JGI IMG/M metagenome (GOLD analysis project Ga0265296, IMG submission 189073) | Groundwater microbial communities from a municipal landfill in Southern Ontario, Canada - Pumphouse #1 | ecosystem: Environmental > Aquatic > Deep subsurface > Groundwater | place...
TCGAAGCGGGCCGGATTCCGTGGGTGCAGCCATGGGACGCAGCTGGCTTTGCTCCGGCATTGCCGAAAAATGCCGACACCCACCGCAGCTATTCGGGGATCAATATCCTCATTCTCTGGGCCGAGGCGGCGCGGCGCGGTTTTGCGGCGCAGGGATGGCTGACCTTCCGGCAGGCGCTCGGCGCGGGCGGCGCGGTGCGCAAGGGCGAGAAGGGCACGACGATCTTCTACGCGGCGCGCTTTACCCCGCAGGGCGGCGCGGCGGGCGCTGGCGATGGCGGCAGGGGGCAGGGTGAAGGCGGCGCATCGGGGGCGCGCGGCGGCGGCGCGGCGGTGGGCAGACCTGCGGTTGGCGGAGCGGCGGCGGGCGGCGCGGGGGCCAGCGAGGCGGGGACGGGCGGCGCGGTGCCGTTCCTCAAACGCTTTACCGTGTTCAACGTCGCGCAGTGCGAAGGCTTGCCCGACCGTTGCACCCGCGCCGCTGCGCCGATGCCGCCGCGCCAGATCATTCCCCACGCCGAGGCGCTGATCGCCGCGACCGGCGCCGATATCCGCATCGGCGGCAATGAGGCCTATTACCACCCCGGCGGCGACTATGTCGTGCTGCCGCCGCAACAGGCGTTCGCCCAGCAGATCGACTATTACCGCACCGCCCTCCACGAACTTGGCCACTGGACCGGCCACCCCTCGCGGCTCGCCCGCGACCAGAGGGGCGGTTTTGCCAGCGCCGCCTATGGCCGCGAAGAATTGTGCGCCGAACTTGCGAGCGCCTTTCTCTGCGCCGCGCTGGCGATCCAACCCACGGTGCGCCACGCCGACTATATCGGCGCGTGGCTTGGCATCATGCGCGCCGACACGCGCGCCATCTTCAAAGCGGCCAGTCAGGCCAGCAAGGCCGCCGACTATCTGCTCGGCTTTGCGCCAAACGCCGCGCGCGGCGCGGCGGCGACGAACGCAGACGCCGGGAGGTTTGCGCCGCGCGCGACCGGCACGGGCCGCGACGCCGACGGCGAATGCGACGGCGATTGCGGCGGCGCGGCGCAGGTGAGGGGGGCGGGGGCATGAAGCTGATCCCCCACGATCTCGGCTTCGCGTTACGCGCCAATGGGCTGACGAGCCGCGTTCATGCCGCCCGCGAGGAGAATTTCGACCCGTGGCCGGTGATCAAGTTGTTCAATCCGGTCGGCGCGGCGACTTGGCTCGCGACCGAAATCGATAGCGACGGCGACACCCTGTTCGGGCTGGCCGATCTTGGTTTCGGATGCCCCGAACTCGGCTGTTTTTCGCTCGCCGAGATTGCCGCGGTGCGGCTTCCCTTCGGCCTTAGCATCGAGCGCGATGTCCACTTCGACCCGCTTGCGCCGCTCTCGGTGTGGACCGAGACGGCGCGGCGGCTCGGCGCGATCAGCCTCGCCGAAAAGGCGCTGCTGCGCCGCAAACTCGACCAGCTTCTGCCCGACCCGCCACCCGCTGCCTCGCAGCATGACGGCGGCAAGGACAGCTGACGCGGCGGCGCGTTTCGCCGTCAATCAGCCGGTCCCGCCCCGCATTCACTCAAAACGGGACCGGCGCTCATAGGGAGCAACGATTATGAAACTCGATTTTATTGATCTCGACAAGCTGTCGATTGCTAAAACCAATATGCGGCACAAGGGCAAGGATCCCGACGTTGCCGATATCCTGCCGAGCATCCGCGCCCGCGGCATCCTCGTGCCTTTGCTCGTGCGGCCTAATTGCGAAGCGGGCCGTTTTGAAATCGTCGCCGGACGGCGGCGTTTCACGGCTGCGAACGCCATCGTTCGCGAAGGCGGACCGGCGCGTCCGCTGCCCTGCGCGATCCTCGACGACGGCGACGACGCCGATGCGCTCGAAGCTTCGATGCTCGAAAATCTCGCGCGCGTCGCCCCCGACGAGGTCGGCCAGTGGGAAGCGTTCGTCGCGCTGGTCAAGGCGGGGCGGAGCATCGACGAGGTCGCCGATACCTTCGGGTTCGAACCGGCGGCGGTGAAGCGCATCCTCGCGCTTGGTCATTTGCTGCCGCGCATCCGCACCCTTTATCGCGGCGGCGAAATCGACGCGGCAACGGTGCGCCACCTGACCCTCGCCTCGAAAGCGCAGCAGAGCGCATGGCTGGCGCTGTTCGACGACCGCGAAGCCTATTGCCCGACCGGGCATCAGCTCAAAGCGTGGCTGTTCGGCGGCACCGCGATTGCAACGTCGCGCGCCCTGTTCGACGTTGCGGCCAGCGGCGCGGCCACCGTCTCCGATCTGTTCGGCGACGAGGCATTCTTTGCCGATAGCGACCAGTTCTGGTCGCTTCAGATGGCTGAAATCGCGGCGCGCAGGGCGGCCTATATCGAGGCGGGCTGGGCCGATGTCGTCGTTCTGGACAAAGGCGAGTGGTTCCGCACATGGGACTATGCCCATGCGCCCAAGCGCAAAGGCGGGCGTGTCTATGTCGAGGTTCGCGATAATGGCGAGGTCAGTTTCCACGAGGGCTATCTGACCGCCAAGGAAGCGGCGCGCAGCGAGCGCGGCGCGTCCGGTCCCGAGCCGAAACCGGCGCGGCCCGAGGTCAGCTCGGCGATGAACAGCTATATCGACCTTCACCGCCACGCCGCCGTGCGCGCCGATCTGGCGCGCCATGGCGGGGTCGCGCTCCGCGCCATGCTCGCGCATGTCATTGCGGGGTGCGGCCATTACCGCGCCGATATCGAGGCGCAGCGCGCGCCGAAGGAAGAGATCGCCGAAAGCGTCGAAAACGCGCCTGCCGAGGCAGCGTTTGACGTGCAGCGGCGCGCGGTGCTTGCCGTGCTCGGCTTCGACCCCGAAACGCCGACGGTCACGGCAGCGCCCGGTCACCGTCCCCCTTTCGCGGCGCTGTTTGCGCGTTTGCTCGAACTGCCCGATCCGGTGGTGCTCGAGATTTTGGCGATCGTCATGGGCGAGACACTCAAGGCGGGCCACCCGGCGGTCGAGGCGATCGGCCTTCATCTGGGGACCGACATGCGCCGCCACTGGCAGCCCGACGCGGCCTTTTTCGACCAGCTGCGCGACCGCGAAATCCTGCTCGCCATGGTCGGCGAGGTCGCAGGCGCGGGCGTAGCGAGCGCCAATGACAAGGAGAAGGCCAAGACGCTGAAAGCGATCATCGCCGATCATTTGGACGGCGCAAACGGACGTGAACAGGTTGCGCCATGGGTACCGCGCTGGATGGCGTTTCCGCCCGCCGCCTACAGCGCGCGCGGCGGGGTCGGCAGTGTAAGAGCGCATGCGCGCTGGTCGGACGAACTCGAATTTGGGAACGATCCCGCGGCGGTGGCGGAGCCGATTGCCGACCCCGACGGCGCCGTCGATCCCGGCATGGAGGTCGATCTCGAAGCTGGTGACGCGAGCGGCATCGAACCGCCGCGCCTCGCGGCGTGACGCGGGGGCGGGCGGTTCGCCGCCCGCCCGCTTGTCATCGCCCGCGTGGGGCGACTGGCTTGAAGGACGCGCTCACGGCCCATCGCGCCGTTCCTCGCCGCTGGCGCGGCTCGGAACGGCGCGATGGATTTTTCGGTGCGCGCCTTGCCGGGACCGGCTGCGGCGCGGGGCCGAGCCGAAAAAAAAGGGCGGCGCGGGATGGCTCCCGCGCCGCCCAGTCGATGATCGCAATCATCGCCAGCGCCGATGTTGCAAGGCTGCGGGTCGCTGCGGCCTAACGTCGGCGAAAGTTGTCGTCGCCGCGCGCTCTGACGCAGCCTGCGCGAAGATTATTGGACAAAGACGCCAGAACGACGCGGCGTCCCGAACGGAACCAATCAAAAGGGCGGCACGGCTCGAAAGCCTCGCGCCGCTCCGCCGAGCGACAGCACGCTAGGACCAGGCGCGGTCAGACCAGCAGGCGGCGCAGGAAATGAACGCGAAACAGATCGAGCAGCGCCTCGGCGCTGTCATTGTCATTGGCATGGGCGGTGACGCGCACGCCGCCATCATCGGCAGGCGCATATTCGAACGGGTGCAGCCCGGTCAGCCGCAGCGTGGCGGGATCGAGGCCGTCGCGGCGGATGGCCGCCAGCGCGGTGTCATCGAGCGAGAGGCCGATCCAGATCCCCGCGCTGCGCGCCGCGATCATCGCGACATCGGGGTCTTCGACCGCGATCACAAGCTCGGCTTTTCCGTCCATCGTCGGTTCCCTGTTCGGCGCGCGATAGGCGCCATCGGAATGGTCCGTCAACGCGTCTGGGTGCCCCCCGCGAATCCGGTCCTGCCTGACTGTCTCTTGCCGCGTTCGCGCGCCGCTGGCCATGCCCGTTTCGATGAAGCGTTCAGCAAATTTCGCTTGGCGCCATGTCGTCCCGGTCATCGCCGGCGGCCATCCGGAGCTTTGTGAGCGGTCTGGCCGGGCGCCAACCGGCGCGCAACGGGCGGCGCCCGCGCTTTTTTCCCCGCCCGCGTGCCGCGGGCTCCTCGCGCCGCCGCGCAGGCGCGGCCAAAAAAGCGCGGGGCCGTCCGTCCTTCGCTGACGCTGCGGCCCTGCGGGTGCGCGCCGCTTGCGCAGCGCCCGTCCTGCCTCTGCTCACGCTCCGGAGATGGTCTCCGGCGGCGATGAAGGAGACGAACAATGGCAGCTATCGGCATGGTGAAAGGCACCATCGAAAAAGGTTTTGTGGGCCAGTTGCGGACGCTTTCGATCCGCGCGAGTATCGAAATCAATCCGAACCGGAGCAAGGCGAACGACGTCCAACCCGACTTCCGGGTCCATTCAGACGGCGTCGAGATCGGCGCGGGCTGGGTCCGGATCGGCGAAACGTCGGGCAAGCCCTATGTGTCGCTGGCGCTGGCTGCCCCCGAATTCGGGCCGCGGCGCCTCTATGCGAACCTCGGCCGTGCCGCGGGCCAGAACGACGATGACACCTATGCCGTCATCTGGAAAGTCGACGACTGACGGGTCCGACCCCGCACCCGCCACGGCGGGTGCTGGGTCACCCTTTTCCTTGTCGCGGCGCGATATTCGGCTAGGATTCCTGTCTCATGAAAACCGATCTCGATCATCTTCCCGAGCGCAAGAAGCGCGATCTCGAACGCATCGTCGAAATCCTGTTCGCCGAGTTCGAGGATGCGACCGCGCTCGCGACGCAGGCGTGGAAGAAGCAGGGGCGCATCCTCAAGGTCATTCTTTACGGCAGCTATGCGCGCGGCGACTGGGTCGCCGATCCGAAGGGCGGCTATTATTCGGACTATGACATCCTCGTCGTCGTCAACGACGACCGGCTCACCGATCCGGTCGATTATTGGTACAAGGCCGAAGACACGTTTCTGCGCGAATACGGCATCACCAAGCGGCTGTCGGCGCCGGTCGGGCTGATCGTTCACAGCCTTGGCGACGTCAATTTCCAGCTCTCGCGCGGGCGGCCCTTCTTCATCGATATCGTGCGCGACGGGGTCGTGCTCTACGAGTTCGGGACGCAGTCGTTCGATCCACCCAAGCCGTTATCGCCCGACGTCGCGCGCGAGGAAGCAAAGCAATACTTCGACAAGTGGTTCGCCGGTGCTACGGACTTTCTTGAGGCCGGAAAGTTTATGATTGCGCGCGGCTCTAACAGTCTCGCCGCATTCCAATTGCATCAGGCGACCGAGCATTTCTATCATACTGTGTTGCTCGTAACGGCTCTCTATTCACCCAAATCGCACAAGATCAATTTTCTTCGCGATAAGGCTGAAGACATCGCGCGCGAGCTGATTCCGGTGTGGCCGCGCGACGAAAAATTTGCTCGCCGCTGCTTCGAATTGCTCCAGCAGGCCTATGTCAACGCGCGCTATTCGCCGCATTACAAGATCAGCGGCGATGAGCTTGCCTGGCTCGTCGAGCGCATTGAACTGCTGCAAGCCGAAGTGAAAACGCTCGCCGCGCATCGGCTGGCGATGAGCTGATCTCCTTTGGGGGATCGAATTTTGCGCCGCCGTTAAACGATCCTCCCGCCCTTAGGTGCGGGCCGCCATTACCCTTGCGACAGCGCCGATGCGCTGCGGCAAGGAGACCCGAGCATGGCGAAATCGGAGGACAGCGAATTGGCGCGCGCCGCAAAGGCGCGCATCGAAAGCCCTTTTCTTAATCCACTTCAGGCGGCGCATTACCTCGGACTGGAGGAACGGACGCTACGGCGATATCGATCGAAAAAGATCGGGCCTGCCTATCGGCGCCATGGCAAGAATGTCCGTTATCATATCGACGATTTGATCGCCTGGTCGCAGCGATTACGCCGGGCGGGCGACGATGTTTAGTCGCCGGTTGGGCATCGCCATGCTCGGCGGCGCGCTGACCGGCGCGCTGGTCGTCACCATCGCATGGCCGCCGCAGCCACGGCTGCTCTGGAACGTGAGCGCCAGTGCGCCCATCGGACTCTGGTATGTCGAGCCCAGCGCCGGGCTGCGACGCGGCGACATGGTCGCCGCGCGGCTGGCGCAACCTTGGCGCAATTTCGCGGCGCGACGGCGCTATTTGCCCGCCAATGTTCCGCTGCTCAAGCGTATCGCCGCCGGACCCGGCGACCATATCTGCGCCTCTCGCGGCATGCTATTCGTCAACGGACGCGCGCTGGGCGTGCGGCGGCATTTCGATGGCGCGGGGCGCCCGATGCCGCGATGGCGGGGCTGTAAGCAGCTTGGGCCGCGTGATTATTTCTTGGTCATGGACGCGCCCTTCTCATTCGATGGCCGCTACTTCGGACCGACTTTGCGGCGTGACATCATCGGCAAGGCGACCCCGCTGTGGCTGCGCTGAGGGCGACGCTGCTTGCGACTGCGGTTATGATCGCAAGCCCGGCGCGCGCCGACCCGGTGATCGAATGGCGACCGCATATCGCCGAAGCATCGGCCCGCTTTGGCGTTCCGGTCGAGTGGATCGAGCGCGTCATGCGCGCCGAAAGCGGAGGACGAACGACCCTCCGCGGCCGTCCGATCACGAGCCGGGCAGGGGCTATGGGGCTCATGCAGCTGATGCCGGGAACGTGGGCAGCGATGCGCGGCAGGCTTGGCCTGGGCGCCGATCCCCATCAACCGCGCGATAATATCCTCGCAGGCACATTCTATCTGCGGCTGATGTATGATCGGTTCGGCTACCCCGGATTGTTTGCTGCCTATAACGCCGGGCCGGGACGCTATGCCGCCTATCTCGCGGGCCGTTCGCGGCTTCCCGCCGAGACGCAAGCCTATGTGCGCGTCGTTGCGAACGTCGCCCCCAACCATTCGGCCAGGATGCATCCCAGTCGGCGGCGAGGTGATGCGCACCAGCGTCCAGATGCCATTTGCTGCACGCAATCGGCACGCCAGCAATCGGATATGTTCTTCATTCATCGCGGTCGGGGCGAACCGTGAGGGGGGCAGGGGTCGTCTCGGCAAGGCCAAGTGTGACGGGCGCCGAAGCGGCTTTCAAGGCCGGCGGCACCTCCAATTTGCTGCGCAAATCGGTTCCTCCGCCGCCGCTTCGCGGCGCCTCCGCTGCGCTCCGGCGGCCCTGACAGCCGCTCCGGCGCCCGTCGTCGAGGGTGGGTCCTCGAACAGTTCGGGGCGTAGCAAAGGAGCATGTCATGGGCGTTTTTCAAAACATCGGAGTCGCATCGGATCGGGTGATTGCATCGCTGGTTTCGGGGCTTGAGATCGAGTTCGGACGCGGCGCGGGCGCCGCCTTGGCGCAGCGTTTTCTGGACGCGGAGGATGTCGAATTTCACTGGGATGCGCGGATCGATGAGCGCTGGCTGGGCGCATATGCGAGCCTGGATGGTGACGATATCGAGCTCGATCGGGTGGCGATCTGGGGCCAGTTGGATGGCGAGTATTTTTTCGCGACGATGATCGTCGATGGCGATGGCAATGCGCATGGGATGATCGGTCGGCGCGGGTTTGCGAGCGAAAAGGCAGCGCGGTGCGCCTTCGCCGATGGGTGAAGGCCGACGCCTTTTAGAGAAGCGGCGCCCGCATCGGGCGTCGCTTCTGTTTTGCTCTGGCGCTCCTGCGAAGACGCCGAAGCAGGCGGGTTGATGGAGATGGTCGGATGAGGGAGCGGGATAGCAAGATAGAAGCAATATCTCGCGATATTGTAAGTCGTTGTCTGCACATCCTTTTTTCGGGAATTCCACGAGACGACTGGTGGTGGTGCGAGACCTTTACGGCAAATACCGCGGTTTTCGGCGCTTTTGTCGGCCGTTGCGCGAGACTCGCCATCGGATTCCCTCGCAGTTCCGGCGATGCCGTTGCACCGGGCAGCGTCGTCCCTTGCGGAAACGCTATATGAGCGACGATGATGACTTCACCCCGCGCCTTGGACGTATGCGCAGCCGCGGCGAAGGAACTCGTTATCTGGCACTGGTGGTCAAAGCCGCGCGGTTATTTGGCAAGCGCGGCCCAAAGAACGCGCGCTTCGATGGCAGCCGGATCGGACGCGGCGCGAGCGTGGCACGGGTGCTGCGGTCGCGCGATCGGCACAGCGGATCACGCGCGCGCCGCGTCATCGTGAAAGTGCGGCCCGTCAAACTGGCCGGGGCAGGGTTCGGCGGCGCCAAAGCGCATCTGCGATATATCCAGCGCGATGGTGTCACGCGCGAGGGCATGGCGGGAGCGCTTTACACCAGCGACAGGGACGTCGCCGACGGGGCCGGGTTCCTCGCGCGCGCAAGCGGAGATCGTCACCAGTTTCGGATTATCGTGGCGCCCGAAGATGGCGATCAATATCCGGACCTCAAACCTTTTGTGCGCCGGTTGATGGCGCAAATGGAGGAGGACCTTAACAGCAAGCTCGACTGGGTAGCTGTCGATCATTTCAACACCGGGCATGCTCACAGTCACATCATGCTGCGTGGGAAAGACGATCGCGGCGACGATATGGTCATCGCCCGTGAGTATATTGCCCATGGCTGTCGTGCGCGCGCGAGCGACATCCTCACTCTCGATCTCGGACCGCGAACCAATCTCGAAATCGAGACGCGGCTGCGCGCCGACATGAATGCCGAACGTCTGACGGCGATCGATCGGGTCTTGCTCCGCGAGATGAGCGATATGCGGGTGGTGCGGACAACCTCGGTCGACCCTTTGCACCAATCGCTCCGCGCAGGCCGCCTGCAAAAACTTGCCCGCATGGGGCTGGCGGAAAGTCTGGGCGGCAGCAGTTGGCGGCTTGCCCCCGACCTCGCGCATACGCTCCGTCAGATGGGCGAACGCGGCGATATCATTCGCACCATGCAGCGCGACCTGACGGCGCGAAACCTCGAGCGGGCGGCCGCCGACCGGATGATCTTCGATCCCGCTGCACCGGGCGCTGAACCGGTCATCGGACGCGTCGTCGCCCGCGGGCTGTCCGACGAACATCGCGATCGCCACTATCTCCTTGTCGACGGGGTGGATGGGCGGACACACTATGTCGAGGTGGGGCAGGGGGCCGATGTCCCGCCGACCCCGGAGGAAGCCATCGTCAGGATCGTCCCGCGCACGGGGGGTATTCGCGACGTCGATCGGACCATCGCCGCGGTCGCTGCAAACAACGGCGGCATTTATACGGTCGACGCCCATTTGCGCCATGATTCCGCAGCCAGTGAGGCCTTTGCCGAAACGCATGTCCGCCGCCTGGAAGCAATGCGGCGAGCGATGCGCGGCATCGACCGCAATCCCGACGGCAGCTGGATCATTGCCAGCGATCATCTCGATAAGGTGGAAGCGCATGAACAGCGGGCGGTCAACGACCGGCCCGTGACGGTCGAAATCTTGTCCGCCGCGCCCCTCGAAAAACTGCCGTCGATGGAAGCGGCAACATGGCTCGATCACGAACTGGTCGCGGCGGCGCCGCAGCCTGTCCGAGATGCCGGGTTTGGCCGCGAGGTTCGGGCAGCGCAAGCCCTGCGGAGGCAGTGGCTGATGGCTGAGCAACTAGCGGAGGAGAGGGACGGGCGGACAATCTATCGCCGCACGATGCTCGACACGCTGCAACGCCGCGAACTGCTCCGTGTGGCTCGTCAGATCGCAGACGAGCTTGGCAAATCATTTGTCGAAACAAAAGTTGGCGAGCGCGTCGAAGGCCGTTTGATCCGACCGGTCGATATGGCCAGCGCCCGCTATGCCTTGGTCGAGCGGTCGCGCGACTTCACGCTGGTGCCTTGGCGACCGGTTCTCGATCGCCGTATCGGAAAGCCGGTCGCAGGCATATTGCGCGACAGCGGGATCAACTGGTCGCTGGGTCGGCAGCGCAGCGGGTCGACCATCTCATGATGCGGTTATTGGGTTTGTACCAGGCTGCTCGCGACGTGTCTGTTGGCGAGCCGTTACACCGACTGCGAAAAGGCTTTGGCGACAAATTCGCAGCCCAGGCGCAAGCCGACGGGGTCGACGGTGTAACCCACACCGTAAGAGACATGGGTCGTGACATCCACGCCCAGTCGTTTGAGCACGCTTTCCGACATATGAAGCGCCGCGATGGGGACTACGGGATCGGCGGTCCCGTGCACCAATAATACTGGCGGCTTTGATAGGTGATCGGCCAGGCCGGCAGTGCCAGCGAGCATCCCCGAATAGCCAATTACCGCTGCCACGGCCCTTGGTCGGCGCAGCGCGACATGAAGCGCCATCATCGTGCCCTGGCTGAAACCGACCAGTGCGAGATCGGCCTCGGTTAATTCATATTGCGCGAGCTTACGGTCGATGAACGCATCGATAGCAGGCGCTGCCGATGCTGCGCCCGCGGCCAGCGCCGACGGCGCAAACCCGGATAGCCCCCACCATTGATAACCGGCACCCATCATTCCACAACGCTGCGGCGCGTGCGGGGCCAGGAACAGGGTGTCGGGAAGAGATTCCTGCCATTGCGGAGCAAGCGAGATCATGTCCGTGCCGCTCGAGCCGAAGCCGTGGAGCATCAAGACTATTTTTTTTAGGCGGGCCGCCGGAGCGAGGCTTGAGGCTGGCACCGTTGACGATTTTGGCCAAGGAGTGTTCTTTCTTGCCTGGCTCGGCCCTGATCGGCCGAGGATAACATCAGCCCTATTGAGCATCGACGAAGGGGACCGCCACTTAACCAAAATGCCGCTGGTCCGACAGCCACTAGGCAATCGGCGGAGGTTTCATTTGGGCGGGGTCGTAGAAGAATGTTTCGTTTGCGATCTGGTCCCCGCGCCAACCTAGCCATGCGACTTCTTCCATCATCAGCTTGCCGCCATCTTTGGGATAGAAGGTGAACCTCCATCGGATCACGACGGTGTCGCCGTCGATCAACGGCGGCGGAAGGAGTTCGGTGTCAACGCGTTCCATGCGATCGAGCGTGGCCTGCTCGCGCGCGCGCAATAGGTCGCGCCCCTGTTTCGGCGGGGATTGGTTTTCTTGAACGGTGGCGTCCGCAGTGTACCAGTCACGGATCGCTCCGGCATGATCGCCACTGAGAACCTGGTTCGTAAAGCGAGCAACGGTTTCTGTTGATGGCAAAACGGATCTCCATGATGCTTACGATCCGGCATAATGTCGTTTTCCGCGGCCTACGTCAGTTAAACTATGCAAATGGGACTGCGCCACGACCATTTCGTTTGACTGCCTGGCCGATGCACGAACCGCTCCGCGGATTGGCGCTAGCCTCGACGTAAAGCCGTCCAGCGAGCGCCGCTCCTGATTGAACGTAGGCCGGCATAGGCGGACCCTTTCGACTCCTTCAACCTGAGGAGTCGAACGATGAATGAGCTTGTACAGATTGGTCCGATCAGCCCGCTGCGCCAGCGCCTGCTGGACGACATGGCGCTGCGCAGGTTCGGGC
>Ga0265296_1004676_pt1 | contig 11765 bp, 9 predicted proteins | sample MunlanPumphouse1_FD_189073 | JGI IMG/M metagenome (GOLD analysis project Ga0265296, IMG submission 189073) | Groundwater microbial communities from a municipal landfill in Southern Ontario, Canada - Pumphouse #1 | ecosystem: Environmental > Aquatic > Deep subsurface > Groundwater | place: Canada...
TGATGGAGAAATCCTAACACAAACATGCAATATTGTCAAGCAATATCAATCATTTATATTATTTTCTTGAAACTCTGAGCTGCAATGATACAATGACTCAAGGCTTTTTCAACAGCCCCACAATGGATATTTATTGTTGATAGTTTTTTGAATATGCTGTAGGAAATATTGCAAATTATCGTAATTTGGAAAGGGGATGGGCATGAAAGGTGTTGTATTAGCCGGGGGACTGGGAAGTCGGTTATATCCGTTAACAAAGGTTACGAACAAGCACCTGCTCCCGGTTTACAACGCACCTATGATCTACTATCCCATCAGAACCCTTGTAAATGCCGGCATTAACGAGATCCTGATCGTAACCGGCGGTAACAATGCCGGAGATTTTCTCAGGCTTTTAGGTAACGGCAAGGACTTCGGTCTTGCGCACTTGAATTATACCTACCAGGAGGGAGAAGGAGGGATTGCCGCCGCTCTTTCTCTGGCAGAATTTTTTGCCGATAACGGGAAGGTCGTTGTTATCCTTGGCGACAATATCATTGAAGGGAATATCCGAAATGCTGTCGAATCTTTTAAACGGCAGAAAGGGGGGACCAGAATCATGTTGAAAGGGGTACCTGATCCCCAGCGTTTTGGTGTTCCTGTATTCGACGGTGACCGAATTACTTGCATTGTTGAAAAACCATCTCATCCCGCATCTAATTATGCTGTAACCGGCATATATATGTATGACACAAGGGTTTTTGAGTTCATAAAAAAGCTGAAACCATCGGAGAGGGGAGAATTAGAGATTACGGACGTCAATAATTTCTATATAAATGAAGGGGAGATGGAATGGGATATTCTTGACGGCTGGTGGACGGATGCTGGAACCTTTCAATCCCTCCAATCTGCGGGGAATATGGTGGCAGCAACGGGAGCAAACAAGTTATGAGCTCGAAATTTACAGATTATACGCTATAACTCTTAATTCGTGAGCTGGGGGCTGGAAGAGTTGATAACCGATAATCAGAGTGAATGCTTGTCGCTGTAAACTTTTACTGTAAAGGAAAGAAAACATATGATTGAAGGCGTCATCATCAAAAAGTTGAAGGTCATTCCTGATGAGCGGGGCAGATTAATGGAGATCATGCGCGCCGATGATGAGATGTTTAAAGAATTCGGCCAGGTGTATTTGACAACTGCCTATCCGGGAGTGATAAAGGGATGGCATTATCATAAAAAGCAGTCTGACAACATGGCTGTGGTCAAGGGAATGATGAAGATTGTTCTCTATGACAACCGTCAGGGCTCGGCGACCAATGGTGAGATTAATGAATTCTTTGCCGGTGAGCATAACCCTCTTCTCTTGCATATTCCCCCTTACGTCTATCACGGCTTCAAATGTATTTCCACAGAGGAAGCTGTAGCGATCAATATTCCTACAGAGGTTTACAACTATCAGGAGCCCGATGAATTCAGAGTAAACCCCCACGATAATGATATCCCCTATAATTGGGAGAGAAAAGATGGTTAGGGCCTAGAGTTTTGCAAAGGTCTCCGGCAAGATTTACCACATACGTAGGAGTGGACGGACAGGAGAGGCGTGATGGATGTGTATTTATATGTTGTCATAGGCGTGATGGGTGCTGCGGTGGGAAGTTTTCTTAATGTTTGCATCTATCGCATTCCCGAAGGTCTATCGATAGTATTCCCATCTTCTCATTGTCCGAAGTGCGGGCAATCCATTAAATTCCGGGATAACATCCCCGTCATCAGTTATCTTGCATTAAGAGGAAGATGCCGGTACTGTCAAGAAAGAATTTCTCTTCAATATCTTCTTATTGAGCTGATCACAGCGATTATGGCCTTGCTTCTATTCTGGAAATTTGGTCTGTCCCTCGAATTTCTTTTTTCTTTTATCTTTACCTGCTCTTTAATAGTTATTACCGTTATAGATATTTATCATCAGATTATTCCCGATCTAATAACGTTGCCCGGCATACCCATCTTCTTTTTGGTTGCCGTCTTCTTTATGGATCTTCGCCTGAAAGAGGCGCTCTTAGGAATACTGTTGGGGGGTGGGAGTCTGTACGTCGTGGCTTTCGTCTATGAACTGCTGACAAAGAGAGAGGGGATGGGGGGAGGGGATATCAAATTACTGGCCATGTTAGGGGCATTTTTAGGGTGGAAATCCCTGTTATTTATACTCCTGTTCAGTTCTCTTCTCGGTGCCTCCATCGGTGTTACTTTGATGATGATAAAGGGGAAAGATATGAAATATGCAGTTCCCTTCGGGCCATTCCTTTCTCTTGCGGCGGTAGCCTATATTTTCTTCGGCAGTTACTTTATGTGTGTTTTTCTTTAGTTTTTATGATATAATTTTATAAGTAGACGACCGGAGACGGGGTGAGTGATTAACCTTATTAAGGTTGTTGCACTTCTTATACGGGAACAAATTGATGTTTACCCCCTACAGGGTTAAGATCGGGGAAACTTACCATATAACAGCAGATCACGAGTAGGGGTGATGACCGGGAGCGAGGCTTTTAAAAGAACAGGGTAATTGGAAAAGATGATCTTCCATGCCCCGGAAGATCTTAACAAATTATTAAGAAACAGGAGGAAAAATGAAGAGATTTTGGAAGTTTTTCCTATTGGTGGGGCTGATTATGGCCTATAGTGTACCCGTACTTGCGGTAGATGTCAAGTTCAGTGGGGCATACTACGCCCAGGGCTGGTATATCAATAATCATGAATTGCAAGACGATAATGATTCAAATGCCTTTATCAATCAGCGATTGAGGATCGGTCTTTTTGATGTTGGCTATCAGCAGAGCAGCTCTCCCTTTGGTACCGGCTTTCTGGACAGTGACGAGAGTGTGGGACGTATCAAATATACCCTGCCTGTGTGTTTCGGCCCTTGTACCATCGTTCTCAGCTATGAAAAATTAAAGGAAGATACGCCTGATAACAACAGGGATGCCGATAACAGTGCTTATTCTGTGGCGGGCATCTGGAAATTACAGAAAGGCGAAACAGGTATCATTTACAAGTATCTGGACATCGCAGACAGCAGACCCGCGGGAGTGAAAACCAGTCTCCATGTGCTTAGCCCCTATGTCAAAACAGTAGTCGGGCCAGTAAATGTAGAAGCAGAAGCATACTACATTGACGGTAAAGCGATGGCAATAGAAGCTTCTCTGGCAGGGCCTGGCGTAGACGCGGAAAGCTATGGCGGCTATGTGAAAGTTGAACTGCCTCAAGCGCCTGCCTCCTTCGGTGCTATTCTTGCCTATATGAAGGGTGACAATCAGGGTACAACAGACAAAATGGAAGGTGGTTTTATGTCCTACCTGCACTGGGGTGAAAACTTCAACCCCTGTCTCATCCTTTGGAATTACGACTACAATCATGATTGGGTCGGGCCTCTGGCCGGTAATGCGACCACCAATCCGACAAGCGGTTACATGGATAACGTCCTGTTTGCTCAACTCTATGCCGGTTTAAATTTGAACCCTAAGACGAAGCTGAAGGCTTCACTTGCCTACGCCAAGGCTGATAAGAAACCATTAGGATTTGTGGATGTCGAGTACGGTACCGAACTCGACATCACTGCATCTTACAAGATTTACAACAATCTTGAATATATGATCGGTGCTGCCTACCTTTGGGCCGGTGATTACTTCAAGGGAACCAATCCAAATTACCATATTGATGACAACTATCTGTTGATGCATAAGCTGACTCTCACCTTCTAAAAGATTAGTCATAGGTCGTAAATCAACGATAGACGGCTAAAACATAGAAGGCGATGGGTTTAAGCTTCTCACAGGATCTTATAATTGAACAAAGCGCAGGAAATATGCCTATCTACGAATTCGAATGCCCAAAATGCACCCATGTCTTTGAACGATTAATGAAAATCGAGGAGGATTATGGAGATCTGGCCTGTCCGAAATGCGGAGCAAAAGAGCTAAAGAAACTGGTCGCTCCCTTCAGGACTAACTTATGGTCAACCTTTCTCGATGGTATGGAAAGGAAGGTCAACCCGCATAAATTCAAATAGCGGCCTCTGGAGGAGACAACTATTTATAAGATTTATGGCAACTTGACCGGCCTTAAGTCGGAACAGATCAAGAAGATAGGACAGCTCTACCGTCGGAAGGTCACGCCGGAAAGTGTTGTTCCTCATGAGCTGGCCAGGCAGTTGACTGAACTTTCCTTGGAAATCAATCGACAGCTCGGTATCCTTGTCAGCCGTAACGGTGAGGTTGTATATGTTATAGTTGGTTCTCACAGGGAAATTGTAATCCCTGATCTTGATGGGTTTCGCTCATCCTCTGTCCGGTTCAAAGGATTACGCCTGATCCATACTCATATTAATGGTGAGGGGCTTACTGCCGATGATCTCACCGATCTTGCCATCCTCCGGCTAGATCTTGTCTGTGCCATTGAGGTGGGACGAGACGGTCTTGCCGGATACCTGCATTTAGCCCACCTGATCCCGGAAAACCCGGAAGGAAGATACTGGCTTATCATGGAGCCTTGTCGTCCGTCGGAAGTGGGGCTCAATTTCACCGCTTTTATCCAGGCCCTGGAATCGGAATTTACAAAAAAACAGAAGACCCGAAAAGTGGAGGCCACTGACAGGGCAATCCTGATTCGAGTGGAAACAGATCCTCTTTACGACAGCGAGAACTCCCTAGATGAATTGAGAGCTTTGGCCTTGTCCTGTGGGGTTGAGGTTTTCGATACCGTTATCCAGCACCGACCCCAGATGGATCCAAAGTTCCTCATGGGGAAGGGAAAACTCTCCGAAGTGGTCATCAGGGCCCTGCAGATGGGTGCAAACCTCCTGATTTTTGACCATGAATTGACTCCTGCTCAGATCCGATCAATCGCTGATTTTACCGAAACGAAGGTCATTGACCGCACCCAGGTTATCCTCGACATCTTCGCCCAGCGTGCTCACAGCCGGGAGGGAAAGATACAGGTGGAGCTTGCCCAGTTGAAGTATCTCCTCCCCCGGTTAGTAATGAAGAATACCGCTATGTCCCGTCTCACGGGAGGTATCGGAGGAAGGGGCCCCGGGGAAACCAAATTAGAGATCAACCGGCGGCGTGTGAGGGATCGCATCCACCGTCTTGAACAGCAACTTCAGGGTATCGAGAAGGCAAGGGGCCAGCGGCGGGTTAAACAGGAAAAGGCTGGGCTTCCTGTTATTTCAATTGTCGGTTACACCAATGCAGGTAAATCCACTTTACTGAATGTCCTGACAAAGAGCAGTGTCTTCACGGAAGACCGTCTCTTTGCCACTCTCGATCCTAAAAGCTCAAGGCTACGTTTTCCAAAGGATACCGAGGCAGTGATTACCGATACAGTAGGGTTCATTCGGAATCTTCCCCGGGACCTCTTTGCCGCTTTCCGGACAACCCTTGATGAACTCCAAGAGGCTGATCTCCTCCTGCATGTGATAGACGTGAACAATCCGCATTTTGAAGGCCATATCACGGCGGTGGAGAAGATAATAGAGGAACTCCGGCTTACCGGTAAACCAACGCTACGGGTTTTCAATAAGGAGGACCGTTTTCCTGACAAGACCCTCCTCCGGAGTCTCTGCCGGCGTTTTCAGGCAATGGCCGTCTCAGCCATGTACCCGGAAACGCTTGTGCCTCTTGTAAAAAAAATGGAGGTTTTGATCAGTGGTGGCAGCCGGAGGAAAATTGCTTCTTCTTAATCAGGGGGAGGTGATTTAGGGGCATCTGCGATGGTCTTTTTTATCAATTCTGCATATCTACCGGCGGCACCAACATTTGCGGTTACCATCTTTTTTCCGTTTTCTCCTTTTTGGGTAAGAGTTTCGGTATCACTCATCAGACGAAGAATGCCCTTGAGCAGTTCTCTGCCGTTATGGATGGTGATTCCTGCTCCTGTCTGCTCCAAAAGGGCCTTTTCCTCACTAAAGTCTTCCATTGACGGGCCGTAAAAGATAACCTTTCCCCAGGCAGCAGGTTCGAGGATGTTCTGCCCGCCCTTTTGTACGAGGCTGCCCCCGCAGAAAACCACGGTAGCTAAACTGTATACCTTGAAGAGCTCGCCAATAACGTCAATGACGATAACCCGCTCGTTGAGATGTTCTTTGCCGCTAATAATTTCCGTCATCAAGATGCTGTCTCCAAACCCCATTTTTTTTACCAGGGCGAGGACTTCCTGCCCCCTTTCGACGTGGCGGACAACGATAATAAGTTTGAAATCCGGATAGGTCAAAAGTAGTTGCTCATACACCCAGAGAACAATCTTTTCTTCTCCCTCGTGGGTACTTCCAGCTACGAGGACATTTTCTCCTGGTGTGATATGCAACCTTCGACCAATGTCTGACTGCATGGAGGGGGATACATTCGCTGCCAGGCTGTCATACTTGGCATTACCAAGAACATGGATCCGAGAGGGCGGCGTTCCAAGAAGCTTCACCCGCTGGGCGTCAACCTCGGATATTACTCCTATTTCTTCAATGTCATTCAGGATGCCCTTCCAGAAAAACCTTGTCATAGAATATCTCCTGAAAGAGCGGGGGGAAATCCGCCCATTTATCATAACTATTCTCACATCCAGCTTCCGGCAGGTCCTGATAAAATTGGGCCAGAGTTCGGTCTCCGTAGGGATAAATATGTCCGGTTTCACCAGAGAGATAACCTTTCTCACAACATAGGGTATGTCGAGGGGATAGTAGATATAAGATGTGGCTATGGGGACGATCCGACGGGCCATTTCCTGGCCTGTTTCCGTGCTCGTGGAAAGGACGATACAGGCCTCAGGAAAAAGCTCTCTAAGAGATATGATAACCGGGGCTGCAGCTGTTACCTCACCTACCGATACAGCATGTACCCAAATCCTTGGCTTTCCTTTCATCCGGAAGATAAGATCAGGCGAGATGAACCCGAATTTCTGACCGAGGCTTTTTCTGTACTTTCCCGTCAATATCATCTTTGCCAGATAATAAGGAACGGCAAGCAAGGCAGCTATCCACAACAAAATATTGTATAATGCAAACATGCATCATCCCGACCAGCGCAGCAGTTACAGGCTACAGGTCTGCAGCTCCGGAAAAAAGTTGACAGCTCCGGGGCAATGGGTTAGAGTGCCTAATCTATATTCTCTATGCTGATTTTTAAAAGGACTTGCCATGACAAAAATCGCCCCCTCTATACTTTCTGCAGATTTCAGCCGGCTGGGCGAAGAAATTTCTGCCGTGGAGCAAGCAGGAGCCGACTGGATCCACATCGATGTCATGGATGGCCATTTTGTCCCGAACATCACATTAGGCCCTGGCATCATTGCCTCACTGAGAAAGATTACTAAACTTCCCTTCGATGTGCACCTGATGATAGAAAACCCGCACCACTATATTGAGAGCTTTGCTGCTGCAGGAAGCGATATCATTACCGTTCATGTTGAGGCAACCAATCATCTGCACCGGAGTGTTGCCATGATCAGGGATATGGGGATCAAGGCCGGAGTTTCCCTCAATCCCGCAACTCCCCTTGTTCAGATTGAACCTATCCTTGCCGATCTGGATCTCCTGCTTATCATGACCGTCAACCCCGGCTTTGGTGGACAGAAATTTATCGGCAGTGTGCTGCCGAAGATCGTAAAAGCAAAGGAAATGATTAATAAAATTTCTCCTGCTGTTTCCCTTGAAGTGGATGGAGGGGTAACCCTTGACAATATTAAGACGATTGCCGAAGCTGGTGCAGATGTTGTGGTTGCGGGCACTTCAATCTTTGGGAGCAAGGATTACCATTTTACCATCGCGGCCATGAAGACCGTTTTAAATTCCTGATCGAAATAGAAAACGGCAGGGAACGAATGTTATCTTGCCTGTAAGGCCCTGCCAATTGTTATTATTTCAGCTTCTTTAGTTCCTTCATATAATTCGAGAATTTTTGCATCGCGGTACCATTTCTGTACGGGATATTCATCAATGTAACCATACCCTCCGTGGAGTTCCACCGCATAATTAGCGCAGAAAACGGCAGTTTCACCACCGAAGTATTTTGCCATGGTAGCAAGTATATAGTCCGGGGTTCCCTGATCGATCGTCAAGGCCGCTCTGTATACGAGGCCTCTTAAAGCTTCTATTCTAACTGCCATTTCTGTCAGTTTCATCTGGGTTAATTGGAAAGAACCCAGAGGGGAGCCAAAAGCTGTTCTCTCCTTGACATATTTGATACTTGTCTCGAGACATGCCTCCGACAAACCAAGGGCCTGAGCAGCGATCGTAATTCTCGTTGTATCAAAAAAGTGCATCAACTGGCGGAAGCCGTTGCCTTCTTTGCCAATAAGATTGGACTGAGGAACTCGGACATCCTCAAAGGCTATTTCCCCGGTGTCACTGGCACGGATACCCAACTTCCCGTGAATCTTGTTCCTCGTTACACCCGGGGCATCAGCAGGGACAACGATGAGGCTGAAACTGTTGTGTTTCTTCTCCTCCGGGTTGGTAATACACTGGGCAACCATAAAATCACATACGGTCGCGTTTGTAATGAACATCTTACTCCCGTTAATAACATAGTCACCACCGTCTTTTACAGCCTTTGTCCTGTATCCTGCCACATCGGTACCGGCATTGGGTTCCGTATATGCCCCGGCAGAAACTTTGTCACCGCTGCATACAGGAGGAAGATAGGTCTTTTTCTGTTCTTCAGTTCCTTTTTGCAAAATCGCCTCACAGCCAAAGGAGGCGAGAACAACATTTGACCCGATTCCCATATCCACTTTGGATAGTTCTTCTGTAATTATGACATTGCCGAGAATACCCACTCCTGAACCACCATATTCTTCCGGTATCCAGGCCCCGACAAGACCATTTTCTGCCGCCTTCTTGCAGATCTCAGGAGTGTACTTTTCCCCTTCATCACAATCAAATGATACACTGGAAAATTCAGCCACGGCAAATTTATATGCCATATCCTGTAACATTTTCAATTCTTCCGTCAATTCAAAATCCATCTGTTTCCTCCTTTTACCTTTCGGCTGCGCTTAAGGCATGTATTATTTTTTGCTGTAATCGTACACTCCTTTTCCGGTCTTTCTGCCATAGCACCCTGCCCTGACCATTTTCCTCAATAGCGGAGCGGGCCTGTACTTATCTCCCAGTTCTTTGTGAAGCCCCTCCATAATATGCAGGAGAGTTTCGTTTCCGATCAGATCGGCTAAGGCAAGAGGGCCAATTGGATGATTGCAACCCAGAACCATTCCCCTGTCAATATCCTCGGCACTGGCGACACCCTCGTCCAGGAGATAGAAAGCCTCATTGATCATCGAGCATAGAAGTCTGTTCACTGCAAAAGCAGGGGCTTCCTTTACTACGATAACCTCCTTGCCGATCTTTTTACCCCATTCTTTTGCCTTTTCGAGGCTTTCATCGGATGTCTGGAGGCCCCTGATTATTTCCAGGAGACGCATTACTGGAACGGGGTTAAAGAAGTGCGTCCCGATAAAGCGATCAGGCCTCTTCGTTGCCGCAGCCATCTCCGTGACGGAGAGCCCCGAAGTATTACTGAAGAACAGGCAGTGGGCAGGTACAATTTCTTCCAGTTCGGCAAAAACCTTCTTTTTGACCTCCATGACCTCAATAACCACTTCCACCACAACATCGGCATCTCCAGCAGCTTCCTTAAGATCTATGGTTGGTTTTATCCTGGACAGAATGCTATCCATCTCCTCCTGGGTCTTCCTTCCCTTTTCAACATCCCGGCTCAGGCTTTTCTTGATTATCTTCATTCCATTGTCAATGAATCTCTGTTCAATATCCCGCAGGCTAATCTGGTAACCTGCCTGCGCACAGACCTGGGCAATACCACTCCCCATTAAGCCGGCGCCTAACACACAGATGTTCTTAATTCCCATCACCTACCTCCTTCCCGTCCTTTTGTCTGCAATTATCCCAGTTTCAATTAGGTGGGCAGACTAACAGATTTGCCGGATTGAAGTCAAGATAAAACAGTTACAGAAGTTAGGAATCAAAGGTCAGAAGTCAGAATAGAGTTACTATATGCTCCCAAACCTATTTCCAAGTTGAGCTATTAGAGCCAGCCCCTGAATGGATTTTGTTATTTTCTAGAAAAATATTATATACAAATCCAAGTAACGGCTATGCTTAGGGTTGAAATCTTTTGATAAAAATGGTAAATGGATAAAAAATTAAAGAGGATTTATCAGATATGGTACGGGTGAAAGGTATCATCGTTTCTATAATCTTGCTGATGGCATTACTTTTGCCTTCTTGCTCCCTCGCACTAACAAAAATTCTCAATATTCGTCATTGGGCTGCACCTGATCATACGAGAATCGTAATTGATACGAGTGAAGAAACTCAGTATAACGTTGAAAGGACGGAGCAAAAAATATCAATTGATCTTAGAGGTACGGCTTTCCCCGAGACCATTCCAGCCGAGATCATCTTAAGCAAGCCAGGAATAGACAGAATTTTGCTGATGCAGCTTTCTCAAAGCGCTGTGAGGATTCAACTGTTACTAGCCAAGGATGTTGATGTAAAGGTATTTAAATTAAAAAAATTTCAGAATAAGCCGGACCGTGTGGTTGTTGATATTGAGTTCCCCGAGATTGAAAAAAAAGAAAGTGAGGAGAGGCAGCAGATCAAGGTATTAAGGAAGAATAAAATTATCGTTATTGATCCTGGTCATGGAGGGGATGATCCCGGGGCGATTGGAAAAAATGGCATATATGAAAAGGATATTGTCCTGAGTATTAGCAGAAAATTAAGGAAAATCATGAATGAAATGGAAGGTTACCGTGCTTTCCTGACCAGGGATGGCGACTATTACGTACCCTTCAAAAAGAGGTTGAAGATAGCACGAGAATACGGTGCTGATCTTTTTCTGAGTATCCATGCGGATGCCTCCTTGAACCGTAATGCCCGTGGAAGTTCTGTCTACTGCCTTTCCACCCGGGGGGCAAGTAGTGCAGCCGCAAAGGTTTTAGCGAACAAAGAGAACCTGGCTGACATCATAGGAGGATCTTCGGATGCCGAAAGTAATAATGATGAAGCGGATCCTATTATCCTGAATATGTTTCAAACCAATACCATTAATATGTCAAAATGCTTTGGTACGGTTCTTCTCAAACATCTGGACACGGTAGGTCGCTTGAAATTTCACGACATTCAGGAGGCGCCTTTCATCGTTCTCAAACTTCCCGAAATTCCGTCTGCCCTGTTGGAAACTGCTTATATTTCGAATCCGAAGGAAGAAAAAATGCTGCAGAGTGAACAGTTTCAGGAGGAAATTGCCAGGATCATAGCTTCCTCCGTTAGTGAATTTTTCTCTCTTCGCCCATCAGCAATTCCAAAACTTACAATAACAAAACAGGATGGCAGAACGGAATCTTCTTCCAATGATTCATCAGGGAACAAACAATTCCACTTTCCTCTTACCTACAAGATCAAAAAGGGAGATACCTTAAGCAAGATTGCGGTGAAGCATAACACGACTCTGCAAGCACTGCTGGAACTGAATCAGATGAAGCTCAAAGATCCGTTGTATGTTGGTCGGGAACTGAAGATAGGTGAGTCGAAAGCGGATGAAAACGTACCGCTGAAGGCAGATGTTTCCCCTGCCCGGAAGACCAGGGTTTCTACCTACAAGATCAAAAAGGGAGATACCTTAAGCAAGATTGCGGTGAAGCATAACACGACTCTGCAAGCACTGCTGGAACTGAATCAGATGAAGCTCAAAGATCCGTTGTATGTTGGTCGGGAACTG
>Ga0265296_1004677_pt1 | contig 11763 bp, 10 predicted proteins | sample MunlanPumphouse1_FD_189073 | JGI IMG/M metagenome (GOLD analysis project Ga0265296, IMG submission 189073) | Groundwater microbial communities from a municipal landfill in Southern Ontario, Canada - Pumphouse #1 | ecosystem: Environmental > Aquatic > Deep subsurface > Groundwater | place...
GTCGCCAGCCCCGGTTCCGCCCCCTGCGCCGGCCCTTGCGGCAAGGGCGGCCGCGCCGTCCGGCGCTTCGCGTCGCAGCGCTTCATCCGGCCGTTCTGCGGGGGAGGCGCCGCTGGCCTCGCCCTCGACCCGGCGACGCGCCCTGGATCTCGGCGTGTCCCTGATCCAGGTCCCCGGCACGGGGCCGGCGGGTCGGATCACGCCCGACGACCTCGAAGCCTATCTGGTGGCGGACGGCGAAGACGGCGCCCGCTCGTCCCTGGTCGCTCGCACCGGAGTGAACGACACCCGCATCGTCGGCCTGAGGCGCAAGATCGCCGAGAAGATGCAGGAGGCCAAGCGCCGCATCCCGCACATCAACTATGTCGAGGAATGCGACCTGACCGAGCTGGAGGCCCTGCGTCTCGACCTCAACCAGCACCGGACCGAGGATCAGCCCAAGCTGACCCTGCTGCCCTTCATCATGCGCGCCATGGTCAAGGCCTTGCCGGACTACCCCCAGATCAACGCCCGTTATGACGACGATGCCGGGGTGCTGCACGCCCACGAAGGCGTGCACATCGGCATCGCCACACAGACGCCCAACGGGCTGATCGTGCCGGTCGTGCGTCATGCCGAGGCGCGCGACCTCTGGGATTGTGCGCGCGAAGTGGCGCGGCTGGCCAGGGCCGTGCGCGACGGAACAGCCGCGCGCGAGGAATTGTCCGGCTCTACCATCACCCTGACCAGCATGGGACCGCTCGGCGGGATCTCCTCCTCGCCGGTGATCAACCATCCCGAGGTGGCCATCCTCAACCCCAACAAGCTGGTCGACCGGCCGATGGTGCAGGGGTCCTTCGTCACGGTGCGCAAGATGATGAACCTGTCGTCCGCCTTCGATCACCGGATCGTCGACGGCTACGACGGCGCCCTGTTCGTGCAGCGCGTCAAACGTCTGCTCGAACACCCCGCCCTGATCTTCATGGACTGATGCGATGACCGAGACCCTCAGACCCAAGGTCCTCGTCGTCGGCGGGGGACCAGGCGGCTATGTGGCCGCTATTCGCGCCGGACAGCTGGGGCTCGACACGGTTCTGGTCGAGACCGGCCGGCTGGGCGGCACCTGTCTGACGCGCGGCTGCATTCCCTCCAAGGCCCTGATCCACGCCGCCGGCCTCTATGAGGAGGCCGTGGCGGCGTCGGGGGAGGCGGGGCGGTTCGGCATCCGCCTGAGCCAGCCGCCGAGCCTTCGGTTCGACGAGACCATGGGCTGGAAGGACGGGATCGTCGATCGGCTGAGCGGCGGCGTGAGCGGGCTTCTGCGCAAGGCCGGGGTCCGGGTCGTCACGGGATGGGCGAGCTTCTCCGACGCCAAGACCTGTACGGTCGAGACCGCCGCCGGAAGGATGTCTATCCAGGCTGAACACGTCGTCCTGGCGACGGGATCGACCCCGGTGGAGCTGCCCTTCCTGCCTTTCGGCGGCCGGGTGATCTCCTCGACCGCCGCCCTTTCCCTGACGGAGGTTCCGACGGCCCTTGCGGTGGTCGGCGGCGGCTATATCGGGCTGGAGCTCGGGATCGCCTTCGCCAAGCTGGGGTCGAAGGTGACCATCGTCGAGGCGCAGGATCGCATCCTTCCGCTGTACGACAGCCGGCTGACGGAGCCGGTGTCGCGATGGTTGACCAAGCACGGCGTCGTCGTCCACCTCGGCGCTAAGGCCCTGGGACAGGATGATGCGGGGCTGCTGATCCAGACGGCCGACGGAACTGAACCGGTCCTGGTTCCGGCCGACCGCATCCTGGTCACCGTGGGGCGCCAGCCTCTGACGGAGGGCTGGGGGCTGGAGCAGATGGGGCTGGCCGTGGAAGGCCGGTTCGTGAAGGTCGACGACCGCTGCGCGACGTCGACGACCGGGGTCTGGGCCATCGGCGATCTCGTGGGCGAACCCATGCTGGCCCACAAGGCGTCGGCCCAGGGCGAGATGGTCGCCGAAATCATCGCCGGTCACAGGCGCCGGTTCGATCCTGTCGCCATCGCCGCCGTCTGTTTCACCGAACCCGAGATCGTCAGCGTCGGCCTGACGCCCGATCAGGCGCCCGAGGGCGTCGAGACCCTCGTCGGCCAGTTCCCCTTCCAGGCCAACGGCCGGGCGCTGTCGATGGAGGCGGGCGACGACGGCGGCTTCGTGCGCGTCCTGGCGCGCAAGTCCGACCACCGGATCCTGGGGCTCCAGGCGGTGGGCCGCCACGTCTCGGAACTGGCGGGAGAGTTTTCGACCCTGATGGAGATGGGGGCCGTTCTGGAAGACGTCGCCGGCGTCATCCACGTCCATCCCACTCTGGGCGAGGCCGTCCACGAAAGCGCCCTGAAGGCGCTCGGCCACGCCCTTCACATCTGATGTCCGAGCACATGTCATGAGCATTCCCTTCGCGCCCCAATCCATGGAATTCGGCCTCGGCGAGAACGCCGACGCCATTCGTGAAACCACCGCCCGCTGGGCCGCCGACCGGCTGGCCCCGCTCGCCGCCGAGATCGACGAGAAGAACGAATTCAAGCGCGAGCTGTGGCCCGAGATGGGCGAGCTGGGCCTGCACGGCATCACGGTCGAGGAAGAGTTCGGCGGCTTAGGGCTAGGCTACCTCGAACACGTCGTGGCCATGGAAGAAGTGTCGCGCGCCTCGGCCTCGATCGGCCTGTCCTACGGCGCCCACTCCAACCTCTGCGTCAATCAGATCCGCCGCTGGGGCACGCCCGAGCAGAAGCGCAAATACCTGCCCAAGCTGATCTCGGGCGAGCATGTCGGCTCGCTGGCCATGTCGGAGGCCGGTTCGGGCTCGGATGTCATGTCGATGCGGACCCGCGCTGACAAGAAGGGCGACCGATACGTCCTGAACGGCACCAAGTTCTGGATCACCAACGCCCCCTCGGCCGATACGCTGGTGGTTTACGCCAAGTCCGATCCCGATGCCGGGTCCAAGGGCTGCACGGCCTTCATCGTCGAGCGCGGCATGAAGGGTTTTTCGGTCTCCAAGAAGCTGGACAAGATGGGGATGCGCGGCTCGGACACCGCGGAGCTGGTGTTCGAGGACTGCGAAATCCCGGAAGAGAACGTCATGGGTCCGGTCGGCGGCGGCGCCGGCGTGCTGATGAGCGGCCTGGACTATGAGCGCGCCGTCCTGTCGGGCGGTCCGCTGGGCATCATGCAGGCGGCGCTGGACGTGGTCCTGCCCTACGTCCGGGAGCGCAAGCAGTTCGGCAAGCCCATCGGCGGGTTCCAGCTGATGCAGGCCAAGGTCGCCGACATGTACGTCGCCCTGAACAGCGCCCGCGCCTATGTCTATGCCGTGGCCCGCGCCTGCGATCAGGGCAAGACCACCCGCTATGACGCAGCGGGCGCCATCCTGCTGGCCTCGGAAAACGCGGTGAAGGTGTCGCTGGAAGCCGTCCAGGCCCTGGGCGGCGCCGGCTACACCAGGGAATGGCCGGTCGAGCGGCTGGTCCGCGACGCCAAGCTCTACGACATCGGCGCCGGCACCAATGAAATCAGGCGGTTCCTGATCGGTCGCGAACTGCTGGGCTCATGAGCGCTCCGGTCCTCGTTTCGACGCTGCTCACGAACAGCGATCAGTTCAAGAGCAATACAGCCCATAACCGCAACCTCGCCGAGACCCTCCGCAGCGCGGTGGCGAAGGCCGGCCTGGGCGGAGGGCAGCGCGCGCGCGACCGTCATGTGGCGCGCGGCAAGCTGTTGCCGCGCGACCGGGTCGAGCGCCTGCTGGATCCCGGCTCGCCCTTCCTCGAGGTGGGCCAGCTGGCCGCCAGCGGCATGTATGGCGACGCCCTGGACCCGGACGGCGCGCCGGGCGCGGGCATGATCTGCGGCGTCGGCCGGGTCTCGGGTCGCGAAGTCATGATCGTCGCCAACGACCCGACGGTGAAGGGCGGCGCCTACTTCCCCATGACGGTGAAGAAGCATCTGCGCGCACAGGAAATCGCCGAGCAGAACAACCTGCCCTGCGTCTATCTGGTCGATTCGGGCGGGGCCAACCTGCCGCACCAGGCCGAGGTCTTCCCCGACCGCGATCACTTCGGCCGTATCTTCTTCAACCAGGCGCGGATGAGCGCCAAGGCGATCCCGCAGATCGCCTGCGTCATGGGATCGTGCACGGCGGGCGGCGCCTATGTGCCGGCCATGTCCGACGAGACGGTGATCGTCCGCAATCAGGGCACCATCTTCCTGGCCGGTCCGCCCCTGGTGAAGGCCGCCACCGGCGAGGTCATCTCGGCCGAGGAACTGGGCGGCGCGGACACCCATGGCCGCAAGTCCGGCGTGGTCGACCATGTGGCGGACAGTGACGAACACGCCCTGACCATCGTGCGCGACATCGTCTCGCACCTGCCGCAGCAGGGCGGGGCGGACCTCGAGCTGGCGCCCGTTCGAGCGCCGCTCTATCCGGCCGAAGACCTCTACGGGATTGTTCCCCAGGACGTGCGAGCGCCCTACGACGTGCGCGAAATCATCGCCCGCATCGTCGACGGTTCGGAGTTCCATGAGTTCAAATCCCTGTACGGCGCCACCCTGGTCTGCGGCTTCGCTCACATCTGGGGGGCGCCGGTCGCCATCCTGGCCAACAACGGCGTCCTGTTCTCGGAGAGCGCCCAGAAGGGCGCGCACTTCATCGAACTGGCCTGCAAGCGCAAGATCCCGCTGCTCTTCCTGCAGAACATCTCGGGCTTCATGGTCGGCGGCAAGTACGAGGCCGAGGGCATCGCCAAGCACGGCGCCAAGCTGGTCACGGCGGTCGCCTCGGCCGAGGTGCCCAAGTTCACCGTCCTGATCGGCGGCAGCTTCGGCGCCGGCAACTACGGCATGTGCGGCCGGGCCTACAGCCCGCGCTTCCTCTTCACCTGGCCCAATAGCCGGATCTCGGTCATGGGCGGCGAGCAGGCGGCCTCGGTCCTGGCCACCGTCCACCGCGACGCTGACACCTGGACCCCCGACGACGCCGAGGCCTTCATGGCTCCGATCCGTCAGAAGTACGAGGACGAGGGCAATCCCTACTACGCCACCGCCCGCCTGTGGGACGACGGGGTCATCGACCCGGCCCAGACCCGCGACGTCCTGGGCCTGGCCATCAGCGCCAGCCTGAACGCCCCGATCCCGGAGACGCGCTTCGGCGTGTTCCGGATGTGACGGAGAGGACGTCGTTGGAAAGCCTGGCTGGACTGGCGGATGAGGAGCTCGAGCTGGCGCGTCGTCATCTGGGCAAGCTGATCGCGGACACCAATCAGGCCATGGCCCGGTGCGGCCCGGGACCGGGCTGGGATTCCCTGCTCGAGCGTCTGGACGCGGCCATGGCCGACTATGTGGGCGAAACGCACCGCCGGGCCGGGGCGGCGTCGCACGCCGCTCCCGCAGCGGGATTGAGGTTCTGATGTTCAAATCCCTTCTGGTCGCCAATCGCGGCGAGATCGCCTGCCGCGTCTTCCGCACCGCCCGCCGCATGGGCTTGCGCACCATCGCCGTCTATTCCGAGGCTGACGCGAACGCCCTGCACGTGCGCGAGGCGGACGAGGCGGTGCTGATCGGTCCGGCGGCGGCGCGCGACTCCTATCTGGATGCGGCCAAGGTTCTGGCGGCGGCCAAGGCGACGGGGGCCGAGGCCATCCACCCCGGCTATGGCTTCCTGTCCGAGAACGCCGACTTCGCCGAGGCCGTGATCGCCGCCGGCCTGGTCTGGGTCGGCGCCCCGCCGTCCGCCATCCGCGCCATGGGCCTGAAGGATGCGGCCAAGGCCCTGATGATCGACGCCGGGGTTCCCGTCACGCCCGGCTACATGGGAGAGGACCAGGGGCCCGAACGGCTCAGGGCCGAGGCGGACGCCATAGGCTATCCTGTCCTGATCAAGGCGGTGGCCGGCGGCGGCGGCAAGGGCATGCGCCGGGTCGACGCCTCTGGAGACTTCCTGGACGGCCTGCAGTCCTGCCGCCGCGAGGCCGCGGCGGCCTTCGGCGACGATCGCGTCCTGATCGAGAAATACATCCGGTCGCCCCGCCATATCGAGGTGCAGGTCTTCGGCGACCGCCATGGGAACGTCGTGCATCTGTTCGAACGCGACTGCTCGCTGCAGAGGCGACATCAGAAGGTGATCGAGGAGGCGCCCGCGCCCGGCATGACGCCCGAGGTGCGCGAGGCGGTCTGTGCGGCGGCCGTGAAGGCGGCCCGGGCCGTAGGCTATGTGGGGGCCGGAACCATCGAGTTCATCGCCGATGCGTCCGAGGGCCTGAAGGCCGACCGCATCTGGTTCATGGAGATGAACACCCGGCTCCAGGTCGAACATCCGGTCACCGAAGCGATCACCGGCCAGGATCTGGTGGAGTGGCAGTTGCGCGCGGCCGCCGGCGAAGTCTTGCCGAAGCGACAGGAGGAGCTGGCTATCGACGGCTGGGCCATGGAGGCGCGGCTCTACGCAGAAAATCCGAGCACCGGCTTCCTGCCCTCGATCGGCCGGCTGGACCACCTGCGCCTGCCAGAAGGCGTGCGGGTCGACACCGGGGTCCATGAAGGCGACGAGGTCACGGCCTTCTATGACCCCATGATCGCCAAGCTGATCGTCCACGCCCCGACGCGGCAGGCGGCCGCCGCGAAACTGGCCGAGGCCGCCGGGCGCGTGGAGGCCTGGCCCGTCCGCACCAATGCGGCCTTCCTGGCGCGCGCCGCCGCCGACGACGCCTTCATCGCCGGCCACGTGGACACCGGCTTCATCGAGCGCGGCGTCGACGCCCTTGTCCCTGGCGCCGAGCCTTCGGTCGCGGTCCAGGCGGCTGCGGCGGCCGCCCTGGTCCCGAGGCCGGACGGCGGGGCCTGGACGGGCCTGACCGGCTTTCGGGCCAACGCCCCCGTCCAGCGCGAGGTCACGGTCTCCATTGCGGGTCTTGCCTATCGGGTCGAGGCGGCGCTGGCCTCGCCGGGACGCGTCGCGACCGTCGGGGGTCACGAGATTCTCTTTCTTCAGGGGGAGGCCTGGCCGTTCAGACCTGGCCGCATCGAGGGAAGAGGCGAAGGCGAGCGCCTTTCGGACGGCGTCATTCTCAGCCCCATGCCGGGCAAGGTCATCGCGATCGAGGTCGAGGAGGGCCAGATCGTCAGCCGCGGCCAGAGACTCCTGACCCTGGAGGCCATGAAGATGGAGCACGGCATGGCGGCGCCCTTCGACGGGTGTGTGGTCGGTCTTGCCGTCGTCGCGGGAGACCAGGTCCCGGAGGGCGCCGTGCTTGTGCGGATTGAGGCGGCGTCCGACTGATCTCCGGCCTTCAAGGCCGTCCTCGCGTCTGGCCTTTACAGGGGCGCCAACGGGGCGAGCCGCGGCGCCGCGACCGTTCTAGGCCCCGAGTTCGGCCATTCGCGCCTGATGGCGTTCGAAATGGCCTGGACGAAGCTCAACCCAGACGCCGCGCGCGACGGCCAGGTCGCGGGCGCTTCCCTGCAGGCGCAGGACGCCGGTCAGATGGTTGCGGCGTCCTTCCCGTGAGGCGATCTCCATATGAAGTTCAAGCGGTTGTTCGACGGGCACGGGCAGCAGGTAGTCTACGGTGAGGGTGGCCGTGACCGATTTGACGCCCCTATGCGTCAGGAAGCGGCCCAGGACATCGTCGAACACGGCGGCTGTCCAGCCTCCATGCGCCACGCGCGGACCGCCTTCGAAGGCGGCGGGGCAGGAGAGGCGCACGCGTGCGGCGGTTTCGCTCAAGGCGACGAAGTCGTCTGCGCCGAAGCGACAGGGCGTCTTGCTCGTCTGGCAGCCGCGGCAGGGCGAAACGTGGTCAGGGGTCATGAGGGCGTCCAGCGCAAGCTTTGATTGAATTTACTCTATTGAGATCATTCTTCTGTCACTAGAAGAATGTAGCTAGGAAGGGTCGAGCGGATTCACGTCGTTTCGACACGGGCGGGTTTCGACGACGACGCTCTTTGGCGTGGTTGGGGGCTTTCAGGAGAGACTATGGCGGGGCCGGCAGCAGAAAGAGCATTGGACGTCGACGACGAGGTCGAGGCGATCCTGACAGGGGAGGCCGCGGACGCGAACGAACGCATGGTGCTGGTGAAGCCCGTCTCGAACGCCATCCGGATCCTGAAGTATCTGGTGGAAGTCGGCGGGCCGACCCGCTCCGTCACGATCTCACGCGCGCTCGGCATCAACGCCAGCACCTGTTTCAACATACTCCGCACCCTGGTGGTCGAGGACATCGTCGAATTCGATGCGGTGGCCAAGACCTATACGGTGGGCATGGGCCTGACCGCCCTGGTCGGAGAACTCCTGACCGAGGGCCAGAGGGTCGCGGCGGCCGCGCCGCTCATGGCGGAGATCGCCGCGCGCTTCCATATCACGGTGACGCTGTGGAAGCGGCTGGGCGTCGACAAGATCGTGCTGGTGAAGAGCGTCGCCAGTCCCGCGGACGTGCGCGTTGAAATGGCTGAGGGGCAGCGGCTGCCCATCCTGATGGCCGCCACCGGACGCGCCATGGCGCCCTATCTCGGCTGGACCCCCAAGGCGCTGAAGGCGTCGTTCAAGTCGCTGCGCTGGCAGGCCCCGCTGACGTTCGAGGAATACTGGGCCCAGGTCGAGGCGGCCCAGGCGCGGGGGTGGGCGGTCGACCGCGGCTATTTCACGCGCGGGGTCCAGACCGTGGCCGCGCCCGTGTTCGACCGCGCGGGAGAGGTGACCTTCACCATCGTCGGGGTCATGCTCTCCGAACAGTATGAAGACGCCGCCCTAGGCGAGATCGGCGAAGCCCTGCGGGACGTGTCGCACCGTTTGACGCGCGCTCTGACCTGATCCTCTTCGCCGATCGCAACCGGATCGCCTGAGGACGCCCTTCCATCTGGGCGAAGAGTCACAAGCTTGCACGCTCCGGGCAGGGGCGGGCGTCAGCTGGCGCGCCGTTTTCGCCGGCCGTTTGATCGCGCCGCGGCCAGGTCATGCGCAATCAGGCGTGGACGTGAAGATTGTTCTTCATATAGAATGTCATTCTGAAAATAGCGTCGTTGGCGGTCCAGCTCTACCGGGGCGGCCGGCAGCGTCGAGAACGCGGAGGAGTGCGCATGACTGTCGATGACCTGATCCTTGTGAGCGTGGACGATCACGTGATTGAGCCTCCGGGGGCGTTTACGCCGCACTGGCCGGCGCACCTGAAGGGTCGCGAGCCGAAGATCGAGCAGAGGGACGGTCGCGACGTCTGGATGTTCGAGGAGAAGGCGGCGGGCTACATGGGCCTGAACTCGGTGGTGGGCCGTCCCAAGGAAGAATACGGGATGGAGCCGCTCAACTACGAGCAGATGCGCCGGGGCACCTGGGACATCAAGGCGCGGGTCGAGGACATGGACGCCAACGGCATCCTGGGGTCGCTCTGCTTCCCGACCTTCCCGGGCTTCGCCGGGGCGCGTTTCCAGACGGCGTCGCGGCAGGACCCCGAGGTCGCTCTTGCGGCCATCCGGGCCTACAACGACTGGCACTGCTTCGACTGGGCGGGCGCGGCGCCGGGGCGCTTCATCCCGCTGATGCTGACGCCCTTCTGGGACATGCAGGCGGCGGTGGCCGAGGTCGAGCGGATGGTCAAGCTGGGCGTCCACGCCCTGTCCTTCTCCGACAACCCGGCGCTGTCGGGATGGCCGTCGATCCATGATCCCTACTGGGACCCGCTGTGGAAGGTCTGCGCCGACAACCAGGTGGTGATCTGCTGCCATATCGGCACGGGGGCGGCGGCGAACCACGCCTCGGACCTGTCGCCGATCGACGCCTGGATCACCTCGATGCCGATCTCGATCGCCAACTCGGCGGCCGACTGGATCTGGGGGCCGATGTGGAAGAAGTTCCCGACGCTGAAGATGGCGCTGTCGGAAGGGGGGATCGGCTGGATCCCGTATCTTCTGGAGCGGGCCGACTTCACCCACGGCCACCACAACGCCTGGACCAACTCCAACTTCGGCCCCGGCAAGATGCCGAGCGACATCTACAAGAAGCACATCATCAGCTGCTTCATCGAGGACAAGTTCGGCCTGGCGAACCTGGACTACATCGGCGAGGACATGGTCATGTACGAGTGCGACTATCCGCATTCGGATTCCGTCTGGCCCAACTCGGCCGACAAGCTGTGGGCCGACCTTCAGGGCCTGTCGCGCGAGACCATCGACAAGATCACCCACATCAATGCGATGCGCGAGTTCTCCTATGATCCCTTCTCGGTGCTGAAGCGTGAGGACTGCACGGTCGGCGCCCTCAAGCGCAAGGCGGCGGCGGTGCCGGTCGACACCGATCCCCTGCTGGGGCTCGGCGGGGCCGCGCCGCAGCGCGAGGCCGGCAAGCCGGTGACCTCGGGCGACATCAACCGCATGTTCGAGAACGCTTCGGCGGAATCGACGGTCTCGGGCCGTCGCTAGAGCGAAATCGGTTCAGATGGGATCGCATCTGAACCCAGATATTCGCTCCAGCATCAATCCTGGAGCCTGATTTACGGCCTCGGCGGAAGCGCGAAGCGATTCCTCCTCGACCGATCAGGCTCCAGGCGCGCTCTCTCCCCGGAGCGACCTGGGAAACGCCCGCCGGAACCTTCCGGCGGGCGTTTTCTATGACCGGGCCTCATCGATCCAGCGCGCGGCGCGGCCCAGCAGCCGCACGGCGTTCCCATGCAGGCGCTCGCCTGGCGGCCTTTGACGGTGAAGGATCGGGCGGCGCCGGGCGCGTGTCCGGGACGAGAACGTCGAGCGGGGAGCGGGCGTCTAGACGAGGCCGGCGTAGGCGCCGCCGTCGAGCTGGAGGTTCTGGCCGGTGATGTAGCCCGCCCGTGACGAGCAGAGGAAGGCGCAGGCGTCCCCGACCTCTTCAGGCCGGCCAAAACGTCCGGCGGGGACCGTGCTGGCCATTTCCGCGCGAGCGACGATCTCGTCGATCTGGCGCAGGCGCGCCAGCGACCGGGTCATCCGCTCAAGGCGATCCGTGTCGATCTTCTCGGGGAGAAGGCAGTTCACCGTGACGCCGTCGGCGGCGACCTCCCGGGCCAGCGCCTTGCAGAAGGCCGTCAGGCCCGCGCGCGGTCCGGTGGACAAGGCCATCGCCAGTTGCGGCGTCTTCACCATGGCGGAGGTGATGACGATGATCCGCCCCGATCCTCGGGCGCGCATGCCGCCGACCACGCTCTGGATCAGCAGGATCGGGGAGACCATCTTGGCCGTGACGGCTTCGTTCCAGACGGCTTCATCCCACTGGTCCATGCGGCCAGGCTTGGGCCCCCCGCTGTTGCAGACCAGGATGTCCGGGGCAGGGCAGGCCGCAAGCGCCGCAGCGCGGCCTTCGGCGGCGTCGATGTCTCCGACCACCGTATGCGGGCGGCGGCCGACGGCGGCCTCGACCTCGTCCGCCGCGCGGGCCAGCCGCTCTTCGTCGCGCCCGTTGAGCCAGACCTCGGCCCCCTCGCGCGCCAGCGACAGGGCGCAGGCCTTGCCCAGTCCCGTGGAAGAGGCGCTGACGAAGGCGCGTTTACCCTGGAGGCCAAGGTCCATGATCCAACTCCGACGACCGCGTTCAAAGGGTGCGGGCGATGATTTCCTTCATGATCTCGGACGTGCCGGCGTAGATGCGCGCGACCCGGGCGTCGACCCAGGCGCGACCGACGTCGTATTCGCTCATGTAGCCGTAGCCGCCGTGCAGTTGCAGCAGTTCGTCCAGAAGCTGGCCGTGAAGCTCGGCCCCGGTCAGCTTGGCCATGGCGGCGGTCTCGGGGGTCAGCTC
>Ga0265296_1004681_pt1 | contig 11755 bp, 8 predicted proteins | sample MunlanPumphouse1_FD_189073 | JGI IMG/M metagenome (GOLD analysis project Ga0265296, IMG submission 189073) | Groundwater microbial communities from a municipal landfill in Southern Ontario, Canada - Pumphouse #1 | ecosystem: Environmental > Aquatic > Deep subsurface > Groundwater | place: Canada...
GCGGGCGGCGCTGTCTTTCGAGCGCCCAGCCCAGCCGGCGTGGGCGCGGCTCAGGCTGCCCAGACGCTGTTCACGTCCGGCGCGGTCTCTCGCCTCCTCGTCGCGGGTCGAGCGGGCGGTCTGGGCCGCCTGCCGCGCCGCGTCGGCGGCCACGCGAGCCGCGGCCAGTTCGTCGCGCAGTCCGGCGATGGTCTCCGACGGCGCCTCGACGCTTTGCGCGGCTTCCAGCGCGGCCTTGGCCTCGGCCACCTCGCCGTCCAGCCGGGCGACGGTTTCGTCCAAAGCCTGAGCGCGTGCCTCGCGCCGGGTCTGGTCGCGCATCAGGCTTTCGACCCGGTCGCGAGCTGACGTCACGGCCTTGTCGGCGGCGAAGGGCTTGAGGCGGGCGGCCTTCACCGCCTCTTCCGCCGCGCGGAAGGCCTCGGTCGCCGCCTTCTGAGCCGTCTGGGCGGCTTCCAGCGCGGGCTTGCCCGTGTCGATCTCGGTTTCCAGCTCGGCCAGCCGGGTGCGCTGGGCCAGACGCACGGCGGCGGGGCGCGGAGCCTCGGCGCGGCTGACGAACCCATCCCAGCGGTAGAGGTCGCCCTCGACCGTCACCAGACGGGCGCCGGTCGGCAGAGCCTTGGCCAGACGGGGCGCATCGGACTGGTTGGCCACGACGCACAGGGCCAGACGCGCGGCCAACTCGGGGGGCGCGGTCACATGGGCGGCCAGCGGGGCTACGCCCTCGGGCCAGACCGGCGACGGCGCCTCGGCGCCCGCCCAGTGGGCGGCGGCGCGGGCGTCCAGCGCCGCATCCAGATCATCGCCAAGAGCTGCCGCCAGCGCGGCCTCATAACCCTTGGCCGCCGACACCTTGTCCAGCGCCGGCGGGTGGTCGCGCTTGCCCGTGACCAGCAGTTGCGCCAGGCCCCGCGCCTCGGTCTGCAGACGACCCAGCCGATCCTCCGCGGCGCGGGCCGCGGTGCGGGCCTCGGCCTCGACGCGGGCCAGATCGCCGCGTGCGGCCTCGGCGGCCTCGACGGCCTCGCGGGCCGCGGTCAGTTCAGCCTGCGCCGTCTCCAGCGTCGTGCGGGCGGTCGCCAATTCCGGCGTTTCCAGCGGACCCAGGGCTTCGCGTTCGCGCTTCGCCTGTTCGAACTGGCCGACGACGCGGGCCAGTCGAGCCTCGGCGTCGCGCTTCCTGGCGGTCTCGGCGTTGGCGCGGGCCTCGACAGCGGCCAGGGTCCCGGCCAGTCGTTCGACCTCGCCGTCGGCGGCCTTGCGCGCGTCTTCGGCGACCAGCAGCGCCTTCTCCAGCTCCGGCCCGCGCTCAGGCGCGGCGGCGATCTCGGCCTTGAGCCTGGTCAGTTCGTGGTCCAGCCGGTCCAGTTCGCGCTTCGCGTCGGCGGCCATGCCCTCCTCGCGCTCGACGTCGGCGGCGATGCGGGCCGCCTCGGCCTTCAGCCGGTCGACCTCGGCGCGGGCGGCCTGTTCGGCCATGTCGAGACGGTCGCGCTCCAGCGTGGCCCTGTGCAGCAGGGCGCCGGCGACAGCATCTTCCTCACGCGCCGGCTTCATGGCGTCTTGCGCCTTCAGGGCCTCGGCCTCGGCCCTGGTCGCGGCGGCGGACGCCTCGGCCACGGCGCGGTCGGCGTCGCGCAGCTCCTGGGCCGCGACTTCCGCCGCCGCCTTGGCGTCGTTCCAGCGGACATAGAGCAGGGCGGCCTGAAGAGCGCGGATCTCGGCCGAGATCTTCTTGTACTTCTCGGCCTGACGCGCCTCGCGTTTCAGCCGGTTCAGCGCCGTTTCCAGCTCGCGCCCGATGTCGTCCAGCCGGTCGAGGTTGGTCTCCGCCGCCTTGAGGCGCAGCTCGGCCTCGTGCCGCCGCGTATGCAGACCGGCCACGCCGCCGGCCTCTTCCAGAATCCGCCGACGATTCTGCGGCTTGGCGGCGATCAGTTCGGAAATCTGGCCCTGACGCACCAGGGCGGGGGAGTTGGCTCCGGTCGAGGCGTCGGCGAACAGCAGCTGGACGTCGCGGGCGCGGACCTCCTTGCCGTTGATGCGATAGGTCGAGCCCTGACCCCGGTCGATGCGGCGCGAGACCTCCAGCACAGGACTGTCGGTAAAGGGCTGGGGCGCGCGCTTCTGGGCGTTGTCGATGGTCAGGACGACTTCGGCGTGGCTGCGCGGCGGGCGGCCCGCGGCCCCGGCGAAGATGACGTCGTCCATGCCCTGGCCGCGCATGGCCTTGGCCGAGTTGGCGCCCATGACCCAGCGCAGGCTTTCCAGCACATTGGACTTGCCGCAGCCGTTGGGCCCGACGACGCCGGTCAGGCCGGACTCGATCTGGACTTCCGCCGCGTCGACGAAGGATTTGAAGCCGACGAGCTTCAGTCTCTGGAACTGCATCGGCGGGGGCTTAGCGCCCCTTGAGCAGCGGGTCTACGGCCGCCGACAGGGTTTCGAGCGAATGGTCTGAGGCGCGCACGCCGTTGACGAAGAAGGACGGGGTGCCTTCGACGCCTGCCGCCACGGCGGCCTCGACATCGCGTTGCAGGGCCTGCCCCGTGGCGGGGTCGCCCAGGCAGGCTTCGATCTGGGCCTGGGTGCGCCCGCTGACGCTGATGGCGCCGGTGTACCAGTCACGGGCGTCGCCGCTGGCGAAGGCGGCGGATTGAGCGGCCATCAGGTAATGCGCCACGTCAAAGAACTTGCCCGGCGCGGCGCAGCGTCCGATGGCGGCGGCGGTGGCCGCCACCTGGACCGGCTGGGTCGGCAGGTCGCGGAACACCAGCCTGACCTTGCCCGTGTCGATATAGCGGGCCTTGAAGGCCGGGAGGACATCATTGGTCCAGGCCGCGCAGTGGCTGCAGGTGAAGGAGGCGTACTCGATCACCGTCACCGGGGCGTCGGCCCGACCCAGCACCCGGTCCGCGGCGGTCACCGCCGGAACGGCGGCCAGGGTTGCGGTCGTCGCCTTCGACGAAGGCGTGTCGGCGGCGAGGGCGGCAGGCGCGACGGCCAGCACGACGACCGTCGCCAGGACGGTCGAGGCCAGGGTTTTGAGCATATTCGGTCGCGCCTGCTTCATCATTTTACTTGGCCAGTTCCGCGTCGATGGCTTCCGACAGGCCCGACAAGCTGGTGTCGACGACCTTGGCGCCATTGACGATGAAGGTCGGCGTGCTGTTCACGCCGGCGTCGATGGCGGCCTTGATGCGGTTGCTCATCTCTTCGATGGCGGCCTTGTCGCTGATGCAGGCCTCGGTCTGCTCCTGGGTCAGGCCGGCGGCGGCGGCGGTCCGGAACAGGGTGGTGCGCGGCGGAACGCCGGCTACCCATTCCTTCTGGCTGGCCATGATGTCGTGCATGACGTCGAAGTATTTGTCTTCACCGGCGCAGCGCGCGATCAGGAAGCCGGCGACGGCGATGTCCTGCGGCGGCGTCGGGAATTCGCGGAAGACGAAGCGCACCTTCTTGGTGTCCACATACTTGGTCTTGAACTCGGGCCAGATTTCCTCGTTCCAGACGGCGCAGTGGCCGCAGGTGACCGAGGCGTACTCGACGACCGTGACCTTGGCGTCGGCGCCGGCGCCCAGGGCCATGTCGCCCTTGGCCTCGCCGCCGGTCTTGGCGGTGCAGCCGGCGACGGTCGCCATGGCGGCCAGGGCGGCGGCGGTCAGGGCCGCGCGGCGGCTCATCGAAGCGTAACGGAACGTAGCCATGGATCGTCCTTGGGCGAGGGTGTGACTCTGAAGGATGGCGCGATTCCCTGGGACGCGCGCGATCCGCTTAGTTCTCGAGAACAGGTGCGGCGAAGGTTTGTCAACGGCGGTCGTTTTCGGGGGGCTGCGACAGCACCGCGCGCCCCAGCTTGCGCAGGGCGGCTTTCAGGCTGTCGGGCGCATCCTCGACCGAGGTGGCCAGTTCGGCCTCGACCGAGGCGGGCAGGGGCGGCAGGGCCTTCTGGCCGCGCGGGCGGGGCTTGGCGCCGGCGACGGCCAGAGGCTTGACCGGGCCCTGGGCGATGCGCAGTCGCTCGACCGATCCGGCGCCGAGAAACAGGTTCACCCGCTGGATGATGTCCTCGGATTGATGCTGCACCAGCAGGGCGGCGGGACCGGCCACGCGCAGTTCCAGGGTGCCGCCGGCGGTCCCGCGACCCTTGGTCAGCTTCTGCGGGCGGGTGACGCGGGCCAGCCGCTCGCCGACGATCTCGACCCAGCGGGGCTCCAGCGCCCCCGCGCCGCGTCCGAACTGGGCGTCCAGCTTCTTGATCAGCGGGGCCAGCGACCGACCCGCCGGGGGCGGCGGGCGCAACGGCGGGCGTGTCCGGCGACGGGCCAGGATTTCGCGGGCTTCGCTTTCGGTGGGCAGAGGACGACGCATTCGCGCACCATAGCGTCATCCCGGCCGAAGCCGAAGGGCGTAGAGCCGGGACCGCCCCAGATGCTGTCGTTTCCTGCGGTCCCGGATAAGCGCTGCGCGCTTTCCGGGATGACGCTATGAAGGCGGCCCATGCCTGACGTCTCTTCCCTCCGCGCCGCCCTGCTTGATTGGTACGATGCCCATGCGCGGACCCTGCCGTGGCGCGCGCCGCCGGGGGCGGGGACGCGCACCGATCCCTATCGCGTCTGGCTGTCCGAGGTCATGCTGCAGCAGACCACGGTGCCGCACGCCGCCCCCTATTTCGAGCGCTTCACCGCGCGCTGGCCGACCGTCAGCGATCTGGCTGCGGTCGAGGATTCCGACCTGATGGCCGCCTGGGCCGGGCTGGGCTACTACGCCCGCGCCCGCAACCTGCTGGCTTGCGCCCGCGCCGTGGCCAAGGATCATGGCGGCGTCTTTCCCGACAGCGAGGCGGCGCTTCTGGCCCTGCCGGGGGTGGGCGCCTATACCGCCGCCGCCGTGGCCACCATCGCCTTCGACCAACCGGCCAACGTCGTCGATGGCAATGTTGAGCGGGTCATGAGCCGCCTGTTCGCGGTCGAGACGCCGCTGCCCGCCGCCCGACCCGAGCTGAAACGTCTGGCCGCCCTGTTCGTCAGCGACGAGCGTCCCGGCGACTGGCCCCAGGCCCTGATGGATCTGGGCTCGGGCGTCTGTCGGCCCAAGTCGCCGTCGTGCGAGCTTTGCCCTCTGGCCTTCGGCTGCGAGGGTTTGAAGACCGGCGAACCGGCCCGCTACCCGCTCAAGGTCAAAAAGGCTGAGCGACCGCATCGCCTGGGCCACGCCTTTGTCCTGCGCGACGGCGAGGGCCGGATCGGTCTGGTGCGACGGCCCGACAAGGGGCTGCTGGGCGGCATGGTCGGCCTGCCCACCTCGGACTGGAGCGCGACGCCGGACTTTATGGCCCCTGTCGACGCCGACTGGGTCGAAGTCGGGGCCGTCGAACACGTCTTCACCCACTTCAGCCTGACCCTGACGGTTCACGTCGGGACGGGGGGCGGCGACTTCCTCTGGACCGAGGCGGGAGACGCGCTGGCCTCTCTGCCGACGGTGTTCAGGAAGGCGCTGGAACGGGGACTGGCGGCCTAACCCGCCACCCGCAGGTTGACCACGCCGCTCTTCTCGTGAGGCATGACGACGACCCGGCCGTCCAGGCGCTGGAAATTCAGGTCTATGACGCCGCCGCCGACCTCCAGATCGCTGACGGTCAGCCGGTCCAGGCCGATCGGCAGGGCGGGTTTGGTGATTTCGACCAGACTTTCGGCGGCGTTGATCGACACGCCGAGCACGGCCTGCAGCATCAGGAAAACCGACCCCGCCGCCCAGGCCTGGGGCAGGCAGGCGACCGGGTAGGCGATGGGCGGCTCGCCTGTCTCGCGGATGAAGCCGCAGAACAGCTCGGGCAGGCGCAGGTGGAAATGCGACGCCGCGCCAAACACCTCGCCCAGCAGCATGGCCACCGCCCGCCGCTCACCGTAGCCGGCCATGCCCGCCGCCGCCATGGCCGTGTCGTGCGGCCAGACCGAGCCGTTGTGATAGCTCATCGGATTGAAGCGCGTCTGGCCCTTGCCCAGGGTCCGCAGGCCCCAGCCCGAGCGGAACTCGGCCGTCAGCATCCGCCGCGTCACCCGATGCGCCCGCTCCTGCGTGGGCAGGCCGCTGAACATCAGATGCCCGGCGTTGGAGCCGATGGCGCGGCACTGCTCGCCGTCGCCGTCGAGGGCTATGGCGTAGAAGCCCTCGTCCTCCATCCAAAAGCGATCCTCGACCAGGGCGCGCACCGCCTCCGCTCGCGCCTGCCACTGCGGCGTCCGCTCGTCTCCCAGATGGGCGCCCATCTCGGCCAGGGCCTTCCAGGCGGCGAAAGCGTAGCCCTGGACCTCCAGCAGGGCGATCGGCCCCTTGGGGAAGCGACCGTCGGCGTAGAAGATGGAGTCCTCGCTGTCCTTCCAGCCTTGGTTGGCCAGGCCTGTATCCGCCGCCCGGGCGTAGTCGATCAGGCCGTCGCCGTTACTGTCGCCGTAGTCGGTCATCCAGCCCGCCGCCGCGATCAGGTTGGGCCACAGGGCGCGGATGGTCTCCAGATCGCCGGTGCGCTTGGCGTAGGCGCCGGCCAAGGCGATGAACAGGCAGGTGGTGTCGACCCCGCCGTAATAGAGGCCGAACGGCACTTCGCGCAGCGCGCTCATCTCGCCGCCGCGCGTCTCGTGCATGATCTTGCCGGGGGCGGAATCCATGAAGGCGTCGACCTCGGTCGCCTGACGCGCCGCCAGATAGGTCAGGACCCCCTTGGCCAGGCTGGGGTCGATCCACAGCATCTGCCAGGCCGTGATGATGCCGTCGCGCCCGAAGGGGGTCGAGAACCACGGCACCCCGGCATAAGGATAGGGGCCGGTCGGCAGGTCGGTAGTCAGCAGGGCCACGTCCGTCCTCGACTGGGTCAGCCAGTCATTGACGCGCGGATTGCGCGGGGCCTGGACACTGGCGCCCCGCCTCAGCCGCCGACGCATGGCCAAACGCGCCTGGATGGCGTTCCAGCGCCAGCGGTCCTTGTCCGGCGCTTCACAGACGTCGAGCCCGCATTCGATGAACAGCTCCAGCTTCTTGCCCTTGGGCAGGCTGAACATGAACTCGGCCCGGTTGGGGCTGAGCCGCGCCGGCGGCTCGGAAAAGGCCAGGCAGCTGGTCCTCAGGACATCATCCAGCCCCGTGTAGCCGAAGGTGACGCGACGCCCGTCCATGACCGGGGCGTGGATCTCGCCGCGCGCCGCCCGCTGCGTGCCGCGCACCTGAAAGATGTCGGCGAAGTCGGCCCCGAACTCGAAGGCCAGAGGCAGCAGGATGTCCTCGATGCCGTGGTTGACCATTCGCACCCGCTCGAACAGCCTCTTGTCCCAGAGGAAGCGCCGCCGCTCCAGATGCAGCACCCCCGCCGGGGCCGAACGCCCGCCCATCGGGGGCAGGGGCCGGTTGGTCGAATGGCAGGTGAAGAAGACATTGTCCTCCGTCACGCCGGAACTGAGCCGCGACGGCCGCGCCCGACCCACGGTCAGAACGAAGTGCGACAGCAGCCGCGTGTCCTGATCGAACAGGCCGTCGGCGCCGCTCTTCACATCGCCCCAGTGGTCCGCGACCAGAAAGGTGTCGCGATCCTTCAACGCCATCAGGGTTTCCAGCCCGTCCTGGTCGTTGTTGTCGGCGGCGGTGGTCTGGACTGAATAGGCGTCGTCCATGCTCTACCTAATGACCAGAGAGGCGAAGGGTTCAGGCGCGGAAGGCGAAACTGCGTTCCTCAAGCAGGGGCAGGATGGGGTCGCCATCCAGAACGTGCGCCGCGAACGGGCGTCGGGCCAGCAGATCGCCATAGACGTCGAGGTAGCGCCGGGCCATGGCCGTGGCCGAGAAGCGCAGGTCGAACCGCGCGCGGATCGCCTCGCGGTCCAGTTCGTGCGCCTTTGCAGCGGCGGCGACCGCCTGCTCCATGGTGTCGACCAGGAACCCGGTGGCCCCGTCCTCGATGATCTCGGGCGTCGAGCCGCAGCGGAAGGCGACGACCGGGGTGCCGCAGGCCAGGGCCTCGATCATCACCAGACCGAAGGGCTCGGGCCAGTCGATAGGAAACAGCAGGGCCTCTGCCCCGCCGAGGAAGGCCGACTTCTGATGGTCGCCGATCTCGCCGACGAACTCGATCAGGGGGTTGCCGTCGATCATGGGCTTGATGACCGTCTCCCAATAGGTCTTGTCCGCCGCATCGACCTTGGCCGCGATCTTCAGCGGCTTGCCCAGGCGCGTGGCGATCTCGATGGCGCGGTCGGGACGTTTCTCGGGCGAGATGCGGCCCAGGAAGGCCAGATAGCCCTGCGATGTGGGCGAGAAGCGATAGAGGTCGCCGGGCATCCCGTGCTGCACCGTGGCCTTCCAGTTGGCGTGCGGCAGGGGGCGGCGCTGATCGTCCGAGATGGAGACCAGACCGAACTCGGGCCAGCGCTCATAGACCTCGGGCAGATCCTTCAGGTCCAGCCGTCCGTGCAGGGTGGTGATCGTCTTGTCCGCCAGATCCCGGAAGAAGGGGAAATGCAGGATGTCGGTATGGAAATGGATGACGTCGAACGTGTCGGCGCGGTCCAGAACGGCGGCCAGCAGGGTCATGTGCGCGGCCAGGTCGGACTTCAGCGGCTCGGGGTCCAGCCGGATCGCCTGATCGCGCACCGGGATCAGCCGCGCCCGCGTCTCGGCCTCGGCGCTGGCGAACAGGGTGACATCGTGACCCAGTTCGACCAGGGCGTCCGTCAGGTGGGCGACCACCCTTTCCGTTCCCCCGTAGAGGCGCGGCGGCACAGCCTCATAGAGGGGCGTGACCTGAGCAATCTTCATGATCGGACTCCTGCGCCCCCGATGGCGCACTGGAGTCCTCAACACGGGTCGATGAACGGGGGTTCCAGCTTGGCCGCAACGATAGTCGTCAGCGGCGCGCTGGCTCTTTCCTCCCCATTTTATGGGGAGGGGGACCCCGACTCGAAGGGGGGCGCGTAGCAGCCACGTGGTGGGGGCGGCGACACAGGGGGCGAATGTCGAGACGCCCCCTCCGTCACGTCCGCAATGCGGCCGCGCCATCTCCCCATGAAATGGGGAGGAAAGCGTTCAGCCCTACTGCATTCCGGCGCGGATTTCGGCGCGCAGGGCGTCGATGGGGCGCAGGCCCGTGTCGGTCTTGAACCGCCAGTAGGTCCAGCCGTTGCAGGCCGGGGCGTTTTCCAGCAGGGCGCCCAGCTTGTGGATCGACCCGCTCATGGAGCCGGACACCAGCGAGCCGTCGGCGCGCACGCGGGCCTCATGGTCGCCCTTGGGGCAATACAGCTTGTCGCCGGGGGCCAGCAGGCCGGCTTCGACCAGGGCGCCGAACGGCACCTTGACCTCGGCCTTTTTGGAGCCGGTGACGACCAGGTCCTCGGGCGCGGCGGGGATGACGGCCTTGATGCGCTTCTCGGCCACCTTGGCGTAGCCTTCGTCGCGTTCGATGCCGATGAAGTGGCGTCCCAGGCGCTTGGCGGCGGCGCCCGTGGTGCCGGTGCCGAAGAAGGGGTCCAGGATGACGTCGCCGACGCGGCTGGCCGACAGGATGACCCGGTGCAGCAGGGCCTCGGGCTTCTGGGTCGGGTGGGCCTTGTCGCCGTTCTCGTCCTTCAGGCGCTCATTGCCGGTGCACAGGGCCAGGGTCCAGTCCGAGCGCATCTGGGTGTCTTCGTTGAAGGCCTTCAGCGCGTCGTAGTTGAAGGTGTAGCGCTTCTGCTCACGCGACTTGGCGGCCCAGATCAGGGTCTCGTGCGCATTGGTGAAGCGCGTGCCCTTGAAGTTCGGCATCGGGTTGGACTTGCGCCAGATGATGTCGTTCAGCACCCAGAAGCCCAGGTCCTGCATCGCCGAGCCCAGTCGGAAGATGTTGTGATAGCTGCCGATGACCCACAGGCTGCCCTCGTCCTTCAGTACCCGGCGGCATTCGGTCAGCCAGGCGCGGGTGAAGGCGTCATAGGCGGCGAAGCTGTCGAACTTGTCCCAGTCGTCGTCGACCGCGTCGACCTTGGAATTGTCCGGACGCAGCAGGTCGCCGCCCAGCTGCAGGTTATAGGGCGGGTCGGCGAAGACCATGTCCACCGACTTGTCCGGCAGGCCCTTCAGCACCTCGATGCAGTCGCCACGCAGGATGACGTCGGTCTTCAACTCGGACATGGAATAAGCGGCCCCGGACAGATGAGACGCTTATGGTGAATCCTTACGGTTAAGGCGGAGTAACCAAGATTCGCGCATTTGGAATTACGGTGATTGCGCGGCGTCGGGGGCGAGGTCATAGTCCGCCTATGGAAATGGCGGTTCGACACCACTGATCGCGTTCGTGCGGGCCTGACGCCCCCGAGCGACGCGCCCCTTTCGCCCCGCTAAACCGGCGGTTGAAGGCTGGGCGCATTCCACCCTCAGATCATTCAGCAGCAGGCTCCGGCGACGACCGGACGCCGCCGCACGCATAAAGAGATTTCCATGACACAGGTGTTCGAACGCCCATTCAAGGGGCGACTGTTGTCCGAACAGGTGACCAACCCCAACATCATCGTCGGGCGCTACAGCTATTATTCGGGCTATTATCACGGCCACGGTTTCGACGACTGCGCCCGCTTCCTGATGACCGAGCCGGGCGTCGACCGGCTGATCATCGGCAGCTTCTGTTCGATCGGCAGCGGGGCCGCCTTCATCATGGCGGGCAATCAGGGCCACCGGAACGACTGGGCCAGTTCCTTCCCCTTCTTCTACATGCCCGAGGTTCCGCACTTCGCGGGCAGTCTCGATGCCTTCCAGCCTGCGGGCGACACGGTGATCGGCCATGACGTCTGGATCGGCAGCGAGGCGATCATCATGCCGGGCGTGAAGGTCGGAGACGGCGCTGTGATCGGCACGCGAGCCTTGGTGACGCGCGACGTCGAGCCCTACGCCATCGTCGGGGGCAATCCGGCCAAGGTCATCCGCAAGCGTTTCGACGACGAGCGGATCGCCATGTTGCTGGAAATGAAGTGGTGGGACTGGAGCGATGCGCGGTTGGGCGAGGCCATGCCTCTGCTGTGCAGCGGCGACATCGCGGCCCTGTATGGCTTCTGGCGCAAATGGACTGAAGTCTGAAGTGCATGGGCCGGATGCGTCATCGCGTCCGGCCCCGAGTTTCCTGTCGCCGGGGGCCGCGAGGGTCGTGCAATCGGGCGCGCGGCTTGCTAATGCGCTGGGATGATCGCACGCCTCCGTCCCGTTCCGTTCGCCCTTGGGCCTGTCCACTTCGTCGGTATCGGCGGCATCGGCATGAGCGGCATCGCCGAGATCATGCTGAAGATCGGCTATCAGGTGTCCGGTTCGGACGCCAAGGCCAGCGCCAACACCGAGCGGCTGGAGCGCCTGGGCGCCCGCATCTACATCGGCCATGACGCCGCGCACGTGACCGAGGGCGTCTCGGCGGTGGTCTATTCCACGGCGGTCAAGGCGGCGAACCCCGAACTGGTCGTCGCCCGCGAGCGTCGCATTCCTCTGGTCCGCCGGGCCGAGATGCTGGCCGAGCTGATGCGTCTGCAGTTCTCGATTGGCGTCGGCGGCACCCACGGCAAGACCACGACGACCTCGATGGTCGCGGCCCTGCTGGACGCGGCGGGTCTGGACCCGACCGTGGTCAACGGCGGCATCATCAACGCCTACGGCACCAACGCCAAGGTGGGCGAGGGCGACTGGATCGTGGTCGAGGCCGACGAGAGCGACGGCAGCTTCCTGCGCCTGAAATGCACCGTGGCCA
>Ga0265296_1004683_pt1 | contig 11750 bp, 14 predicted proteins | sample MunlanPumphouse1_FD_189073 | JGI IMG/M metagenome (GOLD analysis project Ga0265296, IMG submission 189073) | Groundwater microbial communities from a municipal landfill in Southern Ontario, Canada - Pumphouse #1 | ecosystem: Environmental > Aquatic > Deep subsurface > Groundwater | place...
TTCAAAGAGCTCGAAGGCATTCATCAGCGGGGCGATTGGGATCTTTCCCAGCATGCCAAATTTTCCGGAGCTAAGCTTGATTATACGGATCCCAAAACCGGTGAAAAGTTCGTGCCGCATATCATGGAAACATCAGTGGGGTTGAACCGAATGTTTTTGGCCTTCCTTTCCGAGGCGTATTGCGAAGAAGGCGAGGGCGAAGAAATGCGCACGGTTTTAAAATTTGATCCGCGCTTGGCGCCGATCAAAATCGCCATATTTCCATTGCTGAAAAACAGGCCGGAATTAGTTGAAAAAGCGCAAGGATTGTATGCGAAATTATCCGATAAATATATGTGCGAGTTTGACGACAACGGCAATATCGGTAAGCGCTATCGCCGCCAGGACGAGATCGGCACGCCGTATTGCATCACAGTTGACTTTGACACGATCGAAAAAGACGATTGCGTAACAGTTCGCGACCGTGACACGATGGTGCAGGAAAGGGTCGCATTGTCTGAATTGGAATTATTTTTTAGAGAAAAATTAGGTAATTAGGCCGGATGCTTTGGGCGATATGAAAATAAGAAAAATCCAAAAACGGCTGTATATCGTGCTCGGCGTTTTGGCCCTGCTTTTTTCCGTAATCGCGCTTTGGCTGTTTTGGACGTATTACCGCGTGCCGGAAAGCGCAAGCCGCAAGGCGTCGATCGCATTTTTAGATGTGGGGCAGGGAGATGCGATCCTGATCAAAACGCCTTTCGGCCAAAATATCCTGATCGACGGCGGGCCGGATTCGTCTGTGATTGGCAAGCTGGAAGATGAATTGCCCTGGTGGGACCGCACGATCGACTTGGCGGTTCTTACTCATCCGCACGACGATCATGTTGCCGGTCTGATCGACGTATTTAAACGCTATCACGTTAAGAAAATCCTTTACAGCGGGGTCGTGCACGATTCGCCGGCGTATCTGGAATGGCTGAAATTAGTTCGCGATCAGAGCGTTCCTTTGGCGATAATCGATCGGCCGCAAAAGATTATTTTCGGTTCTGATTGTTTTTTTGATATCCTGTATCCGCGTTCCAGCTTTTTGGGACTAAGCGTTCCCAATCTGAATAATTCATCTTTGGTCGCAAAATTCGTTTGCGCAAACGATAGCGTTCTATTCACTGGTGATGCGGAAAGCGAAGTCGAAGCCGAGCTTATCGAGGGCGGAGTCGATTTGCATGCGCGGATTCTCAAAGCCGGACACCACGGTTCGGATACTTCGAGCAGTGAAAAATTTATCAAAGCCGTTTCTGCGGAAAAAGCCGTGATTTCGGTAGGTGCGGACAATAAATTCGGTCATCCCAGTCTGCGGACGCTAAAGCGGCTGGAGCGCTCCGACGCCGAAATAATGCGAACGGATTTGTCCGGAACAATCCGTTTTTAGGAATACCGCTCTTGCCAATAATGTTTGTTGTGCTATAATATGATCAGAAAATCAATAATATGGAAAAGAAGCTCTTGATTGTTGAGGATGATGAAATGATCGCTTCAATGTACAGGACAAAGCTTGAACAGGAGGGGTTTAAAGTGCTGATCGCCAATGACGGAGCCCTGGGTTTAAGTATGGCCGCGAGCCAGAATCCGGATCTTGTGCTTTTGGATATTATTATGCCTCAGTTGGACGGTTTTACGGTTCTGCGTGAATTAAAATCTGGCGCCAAGACCAAAAAAATTCCTGTAATAATGCTGACCAATTTAGGAACAGATGAAGACAAGAAAAAAGGCAATGAATTAGGAGCGGTCGATTATTTGGTTAAAGCAGGGTTAACTCCGGCACAGGTTGCGGAAGCGGTCAAGAAATATCTTGCCAAAAAAGACAAATGAATTTCTGAATTATAATTTTCAATTTTTCTTAAAAATGAAAATCATGATTCAGGAATTTTTTTATAATTAATGATTAATTAAACTTATTATGAAGAGCGAAAAAACCCTAGTTATCATCAAACCGGATGGCGTGCAAAGATCGCTGGTCGGCGAAATCATTAGGCGCTATGAGCGCACCGGCTTAAAATTGATTGCCATGAAAATGATGCAGGCCGGCGAGGATATGGCAACCAAGCATTATTACGAGGTCGGGGGAGACGAATGGATCGAGGAGGTCGGCCGCAAGGCGCGCGCGGCTTATGAAAAGAAAGGCCAAGAATCGCCGTATAAAACCAATTCAGAAAACGGCTGGGCAGTATTAAAAGCGAATGCCAAATATCTGAGTTCCGGTCCGGTCGTGGCTATGGTTTGGCAAGGTGCAAGCGCCGTAGAATTGGTGCGTAAAATTACCGGTTCCACCGCTCCTTTGTTGGCTGACGTCGGAACGATCCGCGGCGATCTGACGCTGGATTCTTATGCTTTGGCTGATACGGACGGACGCAGTGTGCGCAATCTGATCCATGCCTCAGGCACAGTCGAAGAAGCGCAAAAAGAAATTCCGATTTGGTTCAAAGAAGATGAGGTTTTGAAATATACGCATTTAATGGAAAAGATTTTGTACGATGTGAATTTGGACGGTATCAAAGAATAACGCAAGATCAAATATTCGTAGAGACGGCCCGCGGGCCGTCTTTTTTATGGGCCGTCTTTTTTTTAACGGAATTTACAATAACAACCAAGTGGACATATTCTGTATAATATGTGGATAAAATGATAAAAAATATTTTTTTGTAAAAATAATATCTAAAATTAAACAAAATAAAACCTATTGACAAATATTAAAAAGATGTTAATATGTTAAGCATATGAATAAAGCTATCCGCACAACTGCAAAAATGATTAACTCAGCCATTACCATGGTCTTGGGTTTTATTTTGGTGGTCATTGGAAATCGGGCGGCTTTAAGTAGAATATAAACAAAGTTTTACATAAAGCAAAAACCGCCCGACAAAAACGGGCGGTTTTTTAGAGGTTAAAAACCAAAAAAGGAGGGGGTTATGACTAATAAAAAAGAAGGAGGCGAAAAAAAAGAAAAAAGATGTATGGGTGAGGAAGTTGCCGATTTATTACGAGAAAAATCATTATGCCAGGAAATAAAAAACGGCATAAGAATATTTTCAAATAATGGTGAGAAATCAGGCAATATTCTTCTTAATACTAAAAAAAAGGAGGAGTGAAATGGAGATAGGAATAAGTGAAAGAGAAGTTGATTTGGGTGAACTTACGGAAAAATATTTTCTCTTGGTTAAAGAGAAGGAAGTATTGGAAAGCCAGTTAAAAAATGGCGTTAAAGACGTAAATCATTCTCTTTCTCGAACACAAAGAAGGTTAGAAGTGTTGAGGGGGAAAATTGAAAACTATGCTAGCTGTTGCTAGCGAAACCAAGGAGGCGAAATGATTTTTAAATATAAAAGTTTTGTTGATGGCAAAATAGTTGTAATTGTAAAAATAATGCCGTCAATCAATGAATTCATGGCCAGTTTATCGACCATTGAATAAACCAAAGAAGGCAGGAGCGAATCTCGTTCACCAGCGAGCTCCCGCTTCTGCCTTCTACCAAAATTGCATTTTGAGAGTTTATATATAGGATAAAATATTTATGAATCGCTTAAACATAAAAAATATCAATATTATTGCCATTATTATTAATGGTTTTTTGTGTTGAAGAAGATTTTAAATCAAGAAAAAAATCGCCTTCAACCAAAGAAGGCGATTTTTTTAAACTGTTGTTCATTTAAAACGGAGCTTAGCTCCGGATAACCAATAAAAAAGGAGGGGGGAAGTATGCGTTATTCTTCGATTCAAGAAATTAGAGAAAAAAATATTGATCCCAAAAAACGAGGTCAAGTGTATGTCGAAATGCCAAAAGGAGAGATGCCGTATGGCGATAAAAAGCCATTAAACGAATTTGGCTTAGATGATCTTGGCGGTTATATGACAGGTGCAAGAAGATTGTATCCGCAAGAAGAAATATGGATCAAAATCGTATAATTTTAACCCGGTAAATTTTGCTTAAATTTTAGCAAAATTATACCGGGTTGATTTTTTTTCTGATTGTGCTATAATAATTTTCATGATTAAAGCCAATTCCAAAAATTTATTGTTGCAGTTGTTGTTGCCTTTTGGGGTGGCTTTTCGTTTTGGCCGATAGTTTTTGGCCTAAACAAACAACGGTTGCCACCCTTTAGCGGGGTGGTTTTTTAGTTTGATCTTTTAAAATTTTAAGGAGGATTTATATGGGCAGCGTTGAAGAGATAAAAAATTCAAAAACGGTGATTTGTAGTTGTGGAAATCAAATTATCAATCGTTTGTCACCCCCTAAACCAGGTGATAAATGCATGGCTTGCCAAATAAAGCAAGACGAAAAAATAGCTTGCCAGAAAAAAATAAACTGGTAAGCCTAAAAAGACGGCAGAAGTTCGCCGTCTTTTTTCTTTTATTTTTAGCTAAAATGTTAAAATAGCATTAAATTTGCTTGCTTTTCGCCATAGTTATGCTATAATTATCCACAAGTGAGAATCAAGACATTAGGAACCGGCTGAATTAAACTGTTTGATTAGCTGTTCGTGGTGTTTTAACCAAAATAAGTTAAACATCATTAGGGAAAACCATAATCGCCCCGCAGTTGCTTGCGGGGCGGTTTTGTTTTTTGCTATTTTCATTCCAACCAGCTATAATATGTGTATATATGATCAATATCGTATTGGAAAAATTTCAAGGACCCTTGGGCTTGCTTTTACAGTTGATTGAGAAAGAAGAGCTTGATATAACTCAGGTAAGCCTGGCAAAAGTTGCCGATCAGTATGTTTCATATATCCGTGAAGCAAAGAATATCAAGCCGGATGAAATGGCCGATTTTTTAGTAGTGGCGGCCCGTTTATTACTCATCAAATCAAAGGCGCTTTTGCCTTATCTGTATCCGGAAGAGGAAGAAGAAATATCCGAGCTGGAAGACCAATTGCGCATGTATCGTGAATTTTTGGAAGCCAGCAAGAAGATTGAAAAAATGCTTGGCAAAAAAACTTTTATGTTTCCGCGCGAATTCAACCGCAAAGCGATCATCAACCAGGCTAATTCCTTTTCGCCGCCCAAGAATCTCAAACCCGAAGAAATGGCCGGCGTATTCCGCGATCTTTTGGCCCGCTTGCGGCCGGCTGAAAAGCTGGAAGAAAAAACCATGGAGCGTCTGATCAATATCGAAGACCGCATATCCGCGATCCAGGCCATGCTAGTCGAGCGCATTAAAGTAAGCTTTAACCGGATTTTGGAAAGCGCGCGCAACAAGACCGAGATAGTTGTGAGCTTTTTGGCGATCCTCGAGCTGATGCGACAAAGAGAAGTGGTTTTGGTGCAGGATGAGCTGTTTGCGGAAATTTTGATTGAGAGGAATGATGATTTTCGAATGGCGAGTGTTGAATGATGAGTGGCGAATGGCGAGTGTCGAATGGCGAATGACGAATGGCGAATGACGAATGGCGAATGACGAATGGCGAGTGTCGAATGACGAATGGCGAATGGCGAATGACGAATTTTAAATTAAAATCTTCAATTGTTGATTTTGGAAAAAAGTTATGAATATAAAATCTCAAATAGAATCGTTGTTGTTCATTTCTGCCAAGCCGATGGGTGTGAAAGAATTGGCCGGGTTGATTAAGAAAAGCGAAAATGATGTTGTGCGGAGCGGGGATGAATTGGTTGAGGAATATAAGAACAATCGCAAAGGCATACAGATTATCAAGAACGGTGCAAAATTTCAGATGGTTTCTTGTCCGGAAAATGCTCAGCTGATCCAAGAATTCATCAAAGACGAAACGACCGGTGAATTGTCGCGTCCGAGTCTGGAAGCGCTTACGGTTATCGCTTATCGCGGTCCCATCAGCCGCATCGATCTGGATAGGATCCGCGGCGTGAATTGCGCTATGATCGTGCGCAATCTTCTTTTGCGCGGATTGATAGAGGCCAAGTTCGACTCCGTCAAGCAGGAAACGTATTATACTGTCACTTTTGATTTTATCCGCTTTCTCGGCATTAACGATATCAAAGAATTGCCGGATTATGACAAATTATCCAAAGACGATACGATTGATCGCATGCTTGAGGGTGCCGGCGATGAAGCGCCTATAACAAAATAAATAATCAACAAGAATCATATCCCATGACTCAGAATCCATTTTTTCATATCCTTGCGATATCTTCCGTAATATTATTTTCAGCTATGTATTTCCTTTTGAACGGAAGTTCGACTTTTGGCGCTTTTGCGCCTTTGTCGATCGACGATGTTGCCGCGGTTTCCGGCGTAAGCGCCCGGCAGGAAGACCTGTTCGTTCCGGATGGACAATTCAGCCCCTTTCCGGTGAGCGAAGATGTCAAGAACAGCATTCCGGAGATCATCAAGAAATCAGTCGGGCCGGATCCTGTTTTGGATAGCGGCATGGCGATCGTAATGGATTCTTTGAGCGGGAAAATAATTTTCAGCCGCGATGCGAATCGCACGGCGCCGATCGCTAGCATCACAAAGTTGATGACTGCTTTGGTTTTTCTTGATAATAATCCGGGATGGGAGCAGGAATACCAGATCAGGCCGGAAGACAAAGTCGAAGGCGGAAAAGAGTATATTTACAATGGCGATGTCTGCCGTATCAAGGATCTTTTTTATCTGAGCCTGGTCGGGTCGGCCAATTCCGCGACGCTAGCCTTGGCGCATGCGACCGGTCTCGAAGAATCCGGCTTTATCGCGGCCATGAATAAGAAAGCGCGCGATTTGAATCTTGAGGATACTAGTTTTGCCGATCCCGTCGGCTTAAGCAATCATAACGTGTCAACAGCCTTGGAAGTTGCGAAAATCGCCAAGATCGCATTGGCGGACGAAAGCATCAGGACGGCGGTCTTGTCGAAACAATATGAATTTGCAACAGCGGGCGGACGCAATATCAAAGTTTTCAGCACTGACGCGCTTTTGGACAGTTATCCGGCCGACAGCATCAATCTTGAAGGCGGCAAGACAGGATATACCGAGGCGGCCGGTTATTGCTTTGTCGGCAAATTTTCCCAAAGCGGCGCGAGAGAAATCATTACCGTTGTCCTGGGCGGACCGGATATTGATTTCCGTTTTGCAAAAACCAAAGAACTTACCGAGTGGGCTTATAACAGCTTCGAGTGGCAATAGCAGGACGGAGTGGATAATAATTTGATATTCGTTTTTAAATAAAATCAAAAATATGCCTGAACAAAAAAATGAAAAAATAATCATTGCCAATTGGAAGATGAAGCTGGGTTTGACCGAGAGCGCGGAGTTGGCAAAAAAGATAAAAGAAAAATTCAAAGGTTTTTCCGGCGCGGAAATCGCAGTTTGTCCCAATTTTATTTCGCTTCTTGATGTTGGGCGGACCCTGAAAGAAAGCTGTGTCGCTCTGGGCGCGCAGGATGTTTTTTGGGAGCAGAACGGCGCCTATACCGGTGAAATTTCACCGAGCCATTTGGCCGAGGCCGGCTGTAAATATGTGATTATCGGGCATTCGGAGCGCCGTAAATATTTAATGGTGAATTACGAGATGATCCACAAGGAAATCAAAGCCGTTATGCAAAACGAGGATTTGATACCGGTCGTCTGCATCGGTGAGAACTGGGAAGAACGCAAGACCGATCGGCGCGATTATGTGCTGTATGACCAGCTCCAGCAGTCGCTTTCGGGAATCGATATTGTCGGCAACCAAAAGATCATCCTGGCTTATGAGCCGATCTGGGCGATCGGATCCGGTACGGCAATCGAGCCGTCAGAGGCCGAGTATGCGCACAAGATCATCCGTCTTACTCTGAATAATATGTTTGGCATGAAGATTGTAAATAACAATTTCCGCATCATTTACGGCGGCAGTATCAATTCCGAGAATGTCGGCGGCTTTGTCGGTTTGGAGAACTTGGACGGCATGCTGGTCGGCGGCGCCAGTCTCGATGCCGATGAATTTTATCGCGTAGTCGAAGCGGTTTTGTAGGTTTCTATAAAAATTACAAATAAATCTTGTCATTTTCAGATTAGTTAAGCTACAAATCTCATAAAATAATTAAGCTATTCAAGCGCGATTTGTTATAAAAATATTTAAAAAACCAAAAGTATTATGTATAACATCATTCCTCTTATTATTATGCTGGCAAGTTTGGCGGCGATTATCGTGGTCGTCGGGCGCAAGTTTTCCATATTGGCTAATCTAGACCTGGAAAGCATCCAATCGGAGCGCGAGGCGAAATTCAAGGAGCGGATAATCAGTAGTCGCTTGAAGCGTAATTATATTTATTATTATTCACGTTTTGTGCGCGCCTTGAATCCGGCCGCTTCCGCTCTTGCCGAATATTTCCGCGGTAAATATCAGAAGATTGTCGATTACAAAAACAGCTATCAAGAAGAAAAAGCATCGGAAAATTTTGCGGAAACGGATATAGAAAAATTGTTTTTGGAAGCCGAAGAAGCTGTCCGTCGTGATGAAAGCGAGCAAGCCGAGAGCAAGCTAATCAAGATCATCAGCCGCGACAGCAAGAATGCCAAGGCTTTCCGCCGCTTGGGCGAGCTCTATTTTGAGCGCAAGGATTATTTTGAGGCCAAACAGACGATAGAACATGCGGTTCGTTTGTGGGAAAAGGATTATGACGATTTTTCGCCGGAAGCGGATCAGGAAACAGCGGCTCAAAAAACAGAAACCGGCCGCCAGCTGGCAGATGCGTATTATGACATTGCGTTGATATCTTCGGCGATGGAAGATTACGCGGAAGCGCAGGCATCAATCGACAAGGCTTTGGCGATTGACGCCAACAGTCCGCGCTATTTGGATGCCAAGCTGGAGGTCTGCATTCTAAAAAAGGACAAGCCTGCGGCGCTGGAAGCTTGTGATAAGCTACAAGCAGTTAATCCTGAAAATCAGAAGTTGGGTGAGATAAAAGAACGGATTAGGGAGATGTGATATTATTTGATTGATTTATACTTCTTCGCTTTATTAATTCCGATTCTACATTTTTATTATATCTAAATAATAACATAATAATAACAAACAATTTAGTTAAGCTTCCTCCTTCATTAAAATTACGGAGGACGAGTCGGAGCATTATACGGAATTAATAAAGCAATTGAGTATAGAATTTGGATTGAAAATAAAAACCCGCGGTAAGATTTCGCGGGTCTTTTTTTTGGAAAAAAACGTTATTGTCCGAACTTGAATTCATGGGGCTTTGAAGATGGGCGGGGTTTTGTTATGGGTTTGTAAAAAGAAAAAAGCGGCCGTTTCCTTTGGGGGCCGCTTTTGATAATCTACCAGATTGTTAGTCTGGTAAATCTTTGGTTTATTTGGTTTTGGAGGTACATTTTGTCCCCCAAGTGTCCGGCGACGCCGTTGTTGTCAACGTCTGCCAGCTCGTTTGCTTCGGCCGGCCATTCAAATCCCGGGCAGTTTTGTTCTATGCCCAGATTTAAATATTCGCCGGTGTCATTCGGCCAGGTTCCTGGTTGGGGAACTGCGTAGGCAGGGTTCAGTCTATCGCTGAATCCGGCCTGGACTAACGCAAAGTCTCTGTCGTTTATAGACATCTGCGTCAGCAACAATTCTTTTTCTTCGGCGGTTCCGGCATTATTACCGAGAACAAATCCGGTAATATATGGGATTGATTCTTGGTCGTTATATACTCTTTTTATGACCAAAAAAAATCCTTTTTGAGTGTTTATATTGCCGTATTGTGCAACTCTTGGCGTTGCCTCTGCGGTAATATCACCCTCCGGATCAGAAGTGTATTCATAGATGAATACTCCTTCTTCGGCCTTTTTTTGGGTTTCCGCAATTCCGACCAGTAAATAATCAGTCGGTGGAGCATTGCATCGGTCATAATCGAATATGACCGTGTTCCCAAAAGCCATTGTGCCGCTTTTTTTGATCTGCTTTACGTAAACCCAAGCAACAGGGCTTACTTCCGGCACGATTACTTCTGTTTGGATATTACCAAACAGGTATTGTCCGGCTTTTTGGGGGTATGCGCACACGTCAATGTCCCCCTCGATAGGCGAGGCCAGCTCAGCTGAACATTGCCCGCCATCTTTTCTTACGAATATCATCCTTTCCCCTGAAACAATTCTACCGAATTTTTTCAGGACGATTGCCACCGGTCCGCTTGCCTCCGCTCCCGAATACTGAGCGTCAAAGCGAACTTTGATTATTTCCCCCTTTTTTAGGGTTTGGTTTATTGCCCACCCGTTTGTCTGGGCATTCCTTAACTCGTCATCGACCGTTCCGTATGCCGGGATGTCGATATTTACCGAGCCGGGAATGACATGTTCTCCGGTTACAATCGCTGGAGTAATTTTTTTCCAGCAGAATGGCCTTTGCACCATCCCTTCTCCGGAGATGACGGAATACCCTTCTTTGCATACGGCAATAACCGCAAAGAAATAATTTTTGTTTAAATTTGCACCGTGCACGGTGACCCTTACCGTCTGAGGGTCGTCATCCTCATCCATTTCTTTCTTAATATTAATGGGAGAGGAGCCCTCTTTTAATTGGGAATCACTATCTTCGACGTATTCCGTCGAAGATGGATTGTTCTTGTACAAAAGCAGGAATTGAGTTCCTGCCTCCTGAAGCTTCTCATATTCGGAAAAGCTCCATTTTAACTCAATGTCCCACGCATAGGATATAGAATTAAATACAAGTCCGATTAAAATTGAAAAAATTATATTTTTCATTGTTCTCCCTCCCTCTCTTTATAGTATTAAATTTTTAATGTCCAATAAAACCTTTAATATAATCATAAAAATATTTATTAGTCAATATTGACAAAAGTATTTTTTTGTGATACTATACTTGGTTATCTAAAAATATATTTATATTTAGCCAAAAAAGTATGAAAAAAATTAATAAAATTATCATTGTTTTAACAATTTGTAGTATTTTCATGCAGGGGAGCGTAAAAAATTTGCACGCCGAAGGCCAGCCGGAAATTTATTTTGAATCAAAAAACGTAAATATAAATTCCGATTTTTCAGTTGAACTTTCAGTGTCCGGGATGGAAGACGCAAGAATGATTATGTTTGAGATGACTTTTGATGATTCTATTCTTGAATATATTGGCTTTGATTCTGCATTATCGCCGGATGATTGGATGATGGAAGCATCATCTAACATTCCGGGCTATCTTTCTTTTAATGCTTTTTCTATGGCTGATGGCGTTAGCGGCAATGCCTTGATTGCCAAGTTTAATTTTACATCTATTAATGCCGGTGCTTCCAATATCTCTTTTTATGGCAATGAAAAATATTTATACAACGGAGATGGCGAGGAAATAAGTTCAGTTTGGATTGACGGCATGATAACGGTTTCAGTTCCCGATTTAACTCCTCCGACCATAACCCAGGTATCGCCGATAGCTACTTCAACGAACGACACAAGCCCGTCTTATATATTTAATTCCGATGAAGCCGGCACTATTGCTTATGGCGGGTCATGCACATCAGCAACAGTAAGTGCCGTAGCCGGAGATAATGCGATTACGCTTAATACCCTGGCTGACGGTTTATATAGCGACTGCACCATTACCGTAACAGATGCCGGAGGTAATGCGAGCGCGCCCTTGAGTATGAATGCGTTTACTATTGACGCGACTGCTCCGGTTCGTTCCAATGGAGTGCCAAGCGGCGAATTGGCAATTGGTACGGCTAGCGCCAATCTCTCGGTTGTTACAGGCGAAAATGCGGTTTGCCGCTATGGCACAAGCTCGGATATGGCGTATATTGATATGACGCCAATCACAAGCTCCGGCTCTGTCAA
>Ga0265296_1004684_pt1 | contig 11749 bp, 14 predicted proteins | sample MunlanPumphouse1_FD_189073 | JGI IMG/M metagenome (GOLD analysis project Ga0265296, IMG submission 189073) | Groundwater microbial communities from a municipal landfill in Southern Ontario, Canada - Pumphouse #1 | ecosystem: Environmental > Aquatic > Deep subsurface > Groundwater | place...
TAAAGCCATCATGGAATATATAAAGGTTAACAATGAGAATTCCAAGCCATTTGTGTGGACTAAAAAAGTCGAAGTAATTTTGGAAAAGGTCAATCGTTGTAAAGCTGTTATGGAGACACTACACTAGTTTATCGAAAAGATACCCCGGTCAACCTTAAAGACGGAATTGAGCAACAGAAATATTTCCTTTTTATTATCTGGTCGTTTGACCATTATTCTGGCATCGTCCATTACAAAGGTGAGATAGAACCCGAAATTGACCTTCTTAATTTCCTGAAACTCCCTTTGAATCATGCCTCTCTCATCCTGGAATATAAAGCGAATCTTCCGGGCATCAAAATCAAGCGTCACCTCGCCGGCAAACCGCTTTCTAAACACCAGACTCACGCCATAGACCGGCAATACAAAAACAAGCGCGTTGAGAATGGCATCCACCGTTGCCATCTTTGTGATAAAAACCCCAAGTAAGCTAAACAACAGCAGGAATGCAAATGCAATCCCATGGAGATGCTTGAAGAAGATGCTCTCTTCAAGCGGCATGTAAAAGGTATAGTTATTTTTTCCAACAGAGTCTGTCATAACCTGTAATTCCGCTTGGGATTTTAGAGTATTATTAGCGCCACCCCCATTTAAAAGTTCTCACTATTTGGCAATATAGGCGTTCAGCCCGATTGTTAATGGTTTCCCTTCTACCATACAGGATGTTTTTATATTGCCTCTTGTGCTGGCTACTACAAGTGTTTTCCCGGATGCGCTTGGCGTAGGCTTTTCCAGGTCGCAAGTGATAATGAGCTTATTCCCTTCGATTTTTGTTTCAATTGCCATGTGTGTCACCTCAGCGTATTGGCGCCCCATTTTTATCCCGAGCTGCCCGGGACTATCCAGTATAAAAGGTTTAGTAAATAATGACAATCAGGCAATACCGCCTTGACAGGCTTTCCATGAAGCTGTTACTATTAAACATAGGAACATTAACTGTACCCGGACGAAAACTGCGTCTTTGTAGTCCCCCCACTGCACCACGTTTTTTCCCCGAACAGAAAAAAAGGAGTCTCATGGAATTCAAAGATTTTCAGTTTCACCCTCTTGTTGCGGCCGGAGTAAAAGCCGCTGGTTATAACGAGCCGACACCAATACAGGTGCAGGCGATCCCATCAGTTATGCAGGGCCGTGACGTTATGGGCCTGGCGCAGACAGGTACCGGCAAGACCGCTGTCTTTGCGCTGCCGATCCTGCATCGGTTGATGCAGGGCGGACGCCGGAAGGTGCGTGCCCTTGTTATCGCCCCGACCCGGGAACTGGCGGAACAGATCCACGAACATATTACCGGACTGGGCCGTAAGACCGGCCTCCACAGCGTTACCATTTATGGCGGCGTAAACATAAATCCGCAATTTGAAAAACTGCGCAGAGGTGTAGAGATAATAGTGGCATGCCCTGGTAGGTTGCTCGACCATATTGGGCAGGGCACAATCGATCTGTCACAGATAGAGGTGCTGGTTCTTGACGAGGCAGACCATATGTTTGATATGGGTTTTCTGCCGGACATACGGAGAATACTGAAGCATCTCCCACGGAAACGTCAGACCCTGCTTTTTTCAGCCACAATGCCGGAAGAGATACGGCGACTTGCCAAGGATGTGCTGAACGATCCGGTCACGGTTCAGGTAGGGCATACTGCTCCGGCAGACACGGTGTCTCATGCCTTATATCCGGTAGAACAGCACCTGAAGACCTCGCTTCTTATGGAACTGCTGCGCCATACAGATACAGAATCAGTACTGGTCTTTACCCGCACCAAGCACCGGGCCAAGCGCGTTGGAGAGCAACTGCAGAAGGCCGGATACAGGGCTTCATCATTACAGGGGAATCTGTCTCAGAATAAGCGGCAGGCTGCACTCGACGGTTTCCGTGACGGCAAATACCAGGTACTCGTTGCCACTGACATTGCTGCCCGGGGCATAGATGTCTCTAACATATCTCATGTTATCAACTACGATATCCCTGCCACTGTAGATGCCTATACGCACCGGATCGGCCGAACCGGACGTGCTGCAAAAACAGGAGATGCCTTCACCTTCATTACACATGAGGACGGGGAAACAGTGCGAAACATCGAACGCGTCCTGGGTGAAAAAATAGAACGCAGGTTTATGGAAGGGTTCGATTATAAGAAGCCTGCGCCTGCGCGGGATCGTGAGTTTGTCCGTCCGCCTCGTGCAAGAGCGCCCTTTAGGTCAGGCGTGACTCTTGAGCGTGACCGGAGAAGAGCTGTGCATACTAACAGGTGAAGGTCTTGCAATATCATTTTCAATACCCTTGAGAGAACGGGTTGTCCCTTTCCGGGGAAAGGAACAAGACTAATACGGATTCCACAGATGGCATGATACAAGCCTTCCCTTTGCTTCTTTCAGTTCAGGAATAATCTTATCGCAAGGCTCAAATCTTTTTGGACATCTCGGATGGAATGGACATCCCGGAGGAATGTGTATGGGGCTTGGAACCTCGCCTGTATCAGGCTGACGGCTGATACCCGCCTGCCGGATGTCGGACAGGGCTGATGACGGCTGATAGCTGACCTTTGGCGCTGATGAGAGCAACAAAACAGTGTATGGATGCATCGGCTCTCTGAACAGGTCCTCTGTTTTTGCATGTTCGACAATCTTGCCCAGATACATAACCGCAACAGTATCGCTGAAATAATGGACTACCTTAAGGTCATGGCTTATGAATAGAAATGCTATTTTTGTTTCCTTTCTGAGATCCTGCAGAAGATTGATTATCTGTGCCTGTATCGAGACATCGAGCGCTGAGAGCGGTTCGTCGGCAACTATTATTTTTGGATTTACTGCAAGCGCCCTTGCAATGCATATCCTCTGGCGCTGTCCCCCGCTGAATTCGTGCGGATAGCGGTTCATGATATCAGTCCCGAGCCCTACCTTTTTTAAAAGTTCTGCGCACGCATCCTTCAAGTTCTTCTTCTCTGTAATCCTATGTATCTTTAAGGGCTCTGATATTGTATCAAAGACGGTCTTTCTCGGATTCAGCGAAGCAAAAGGGTCCTGAAATACAATCTGCACGGACTTCCTGAATGCCTTTAAAGAATCACCGTCAAGTTCGAATATGTCTTTGCCGGCAAAAAGGACTCTCCCTGATGTAGGAGTTATAAGCCTGAGGACAAGCCGGGCAACCGTTGATTTGCCGCATCCACTTTCACCAACAAGCGCAAAGACCTTATTTTCATCAACAGAAAAGTCAATGCCATCGACAGCCTTTAACCATTGAGTTGTTTCACCAAAGACTTTTTTAACGGGAAAATATTTTTTGAGAGATTGAACCTTCAGTAGTGCCATTTTATCTCCGCAGTTCTTACGCACCGTACAAAATGCCGGTCAGCAATGGCTTTTAGTTCCGGTTCTTCTGTCCGGCAATACGACATCACAAACCTGCATCTGTCGGAAAACTTGCATCCCTGAGGAAGCTTATCAGGACGCGGGACCGTCCCCGGAATCGGTTTCAATGGTTTCCCTTTTTCCTTTGGCAAAGAATCAAGCAGTCCCATTGTATAAGGATGTCCGGGATTGTTAAATAATTCGCCTGCCTCTGCAAGTTCTACAATCCTTCCTGCATACATTATCGCAGCCTTTTTAGCATTTTCTGCGATAATGCCCAGGTCGTGAGTTATGAGGAGAATTGACATCTTTCTTTTTTCTCTGAGTTTCTGGAGAAGCTCAAGTATTTGCGACTGTATAGTCACATCGAGCGCTGTTGTTGGTTCATCGGCAATAAGGAGAGAAGGATTGCATGCAACTGCCATTGCTATCATCACTCTCTGCCTCATGCCTCCTGACATTTGATGCGGATACTCCTTTACCCTTATCTCAGGAGAAGGTATCTTTACATCTCTAAGCAAATCCACTGCCTTATCAAAGGCATCTTTTTTTGAAAGGCCAAGGTGTGTAGTCATAACTTCAGATATCTGGTAGCCAATGGTCAGAACCGGGTTTAGGGATGTCATTGGTTCCTGAAATATCATCGCTATTTCCCTGCCTCTGAGGCGGCGCAAGGCTTCCCTGTCAAGCATGAGCAGATCTTTGCCGGTAAAATTTATTAAGCCTTCGGCGTAAGCATTAGGAGGGAGGATGCCCATTATAGAGAGCGCTGTAAGGCTCTTGCCGCAACCGCTTTCGCCAACAAGTCCGAATACCTCGGACTCTTTAATATCCAGGGAAAGATTGCTGACCACCTTTATTGGGCTTGCCTTAGTCCTGAATGAGACATTAAGATCCCTTATTTCAAGAAGGGACACTGCTGGCTACTGGTCCTTTTTTTTAAGGAGTTGGATATATGTCTTTGCTTCTTTCAGGTTGGGATTTTGCTTCAGGGCGCTTTCCCACTCCTCAAAAGCAAGGCCTGCAAGACCCTTCATGTAATAGGTCAGTCCCAGTTGAACCCATGCCTGTCCATAACCTGGATTTATTTCCTTTGCCTTTGTAAAATGTATTATTGCTTCTTCATAGAGCCCCTTGCTTCTCAGAGACATGCCGAGTTTTGTGCGTACATCAGCAAGCAATGGATGAAGCTTCAACGCTTTGGAGTATTCTTCTATGGCGTCATCGTACATCGCGAAATCAAAGTAAATGTTGCCTATCTTATAATGTTCGTTTGCCAGTTTTCCTGCTGCGAACGGGTCAAGAGACGTTGGGGTTGGATGAGCTATCTGGGCTGCCTTTGAAAATACCTCCTGCGCCTTCTTGAATTCGCCCATGTCATTGTATGCTATGGCAAGGTTAAGGGAAGCCTCTGTGTATTTCGGGTTCAGTTCAAGGGCCCTTTCAAAATATTCTGACGCCTCTTTAAGATTGCCTTTTAGATGAGTTATAATGCCAAGCTTGTTTAATACATCTGCATAGTTAGAATTTATTTTAAGGATGTCCCTGAATATGGGTTCTGCCTCAGAGTATTTGCCATTCTGAAACAGCGCCATGCCAAACTCATATAACTCATTTATCGTTGAATCCATGGTTATTTAATATATTGGTTCCGGGAGTCTTTGTCAACATGGTTATTTACACCCAAATCCCGATATAGAAATTCTAACGCCGTTCCCTCTCCCTTGATGAAGCGACCCTTCGCGTAGACCCGCTTTGGGATGGGTTAGGGGGAGGGGGGATTTACCGCAGCAAGGGATCTTTTATTTTTGCCTCTTTAAAACCTTTTGCCCTGAAAAGGCAGCTGTCACACCTGCCGCAGGGGATATGGTCAGCCTGGAAGCCCGGAAGCGCGAAAGATTGGAAGTCTTTTTTCTTTCCTCCTGACTTCTGACTTCCCGATACGGGTCTCCGCTCGTAGAGTCGAGTCTCCGACTGAGGGTCGCTCCGACTGACTTCCGACTTCCGCACTTTAGCAGGTTGCGGGTCATAGCAACTCCATGTCAGCGAATAATCAAGGCCAAAATGTTTTCCATTTTTGATAATCTCTGCTTTTGTCATATTGATTAAAGGCGCATTGATTCTGAATTTCATCTGCCCTTCAACAGAGGCCCTTGTTGCAAGGTTGGCCATAGCCTCAAAAGTCTTAAGATATTCCGGCCTGCAGTCCGGATACCCGCTATAGTCAACTGCATTTGCGCCTATGAATATATTTTCTGCTGAAAGCACCTCTGCCCAGGCAAGGGCAAAAGACAGAAAAATTGTATTTCTGGCAGGGACATAGGTGACAGGGATTTCGGATTTCGGATTTCGGATTTCATAACTCCCCCTTCCCCCTCTTATTTTAAGAGGGGGATAAGAGGGGGAGTTATTCCGCATCCCGCATTCCGCATTCCGCAATTTTGGCACTTCCATCTCTGATGTCAGGGCTGAGCCGCCAATCTCTCTCAGGTCAAATTTTATTGTCAGATGCTTTTTTACACCGAGCGCCAGGGCAACTTTTTTTGCTGCTTCAAGTTCTATTTTATGCCTCTGGCTGTAGTCAAAACTAAGTGCATATAGCTCATAGCCTCTTGATTTTGCAATAGCAAGAGTGGTCGAGGAGTCAACCCCGCCGCTTAATAAAATGACAGCCCTGGGTATCCGGATTTGGGATTTGGGGTTTGGGGTTTGTGGTATTTTACTGAGACCTGACACCTGGCCCCTAATACCTGTTTTAATAGATGTCATCCTCTGTCCCTTCTTTACCATCAGGGCCCATACTGAGAAGGACAAAGTTATTGTCTTCTGGTTTAAAGATAAATGGTCTTCCCCACCCGTCATTCATCTTTGTTATTTGTTCTATTGTTGGCGGATAAAAGCCGTTCTCGTATTTATATTTTTCAATTTTGAATCTGATGCCATCTATATCTGCCGAGGTTTTAATTTTAGCAATGTTGCTGTTTCCCCGGAGTAAAAGCGGACTTAATGGAATTAACGATATAAAAAAACTGATTAAAAAAGCGACAGTTGTAACAGATTTTGTAAGGGATAGCTTTCTTTTTGCCGGTGCTGCTGCTTCAGGCAAGGCGCTTACAGGCGCTATGGGTATGGCCTCTTTTGGCTCTATTGCATCTTTTTCCATTAGAGCTACAAGAGCCTTGGATGCCTGAAAATTATCCATCTGGCTATTGTCGATTATTGCGCTTACATCACTTTCCCCATCCACAAATCCGAGTATCTCTTCTTCGTCAGGTGTAAGCTCAATGCCTGCTTTGCCTGTCTTTTCAAATAGAGTATCAAGGGTCAGTTTGCCTTCTATCAGCGACCACTCGTCAATTATGCGAAGCCCTTCCATCAGGAGATGTTGTGTATCCAGCGTTACAGGTATTTCCTTGTCAACAGGGACTCCCTGAGGTGAAAACTCATAAATACCTTCCTTCCATCCAAAAAGCTGGGTCACGGTTTCGGTTATCTGGGATGTGATTATGTTCTGTAGCTGTTCTTTTTCAACGAGTTCATTTCTTATAAGAATATTGCCGATCTTTATGCCTGTTGACTGCTGTTCCTCGAGGGCTTTCTGAAGGTCTTCCTCTTTTAATAGCCCTTTTTTTACAAGCACCTTGCCGAGACGATTTGCCTCGACCCTTCTTTTTGACTCTGCCGACACAATATTGCCTTCGTAAAACAGGAGCCGGACCTTGTCCATCCTGCCTTCAAGCGTAAGAATGCCTGTCTTGCGCTGAAAATATATCAGCTGTAATATGTCTGCAAGACCAAACTCTTTTAAAGAGCCCTCTAAAGCCATCCTCTGTTAAGCCTCCTCCTTACAACGATGCCGGAAATAAAGAATAAGACAACCATCAATGCCAGTGACGGAATGGTTAGCCAATCGTGAGAGAAAAAAGAAAGGCCTGTATGGAAAAATTGGTTCAGTAATACTAAAATCAGCAGGAACAGGAATGGCCATAAGAATAGACTTCCCACCAGGATTTTCCCTGCGTAGACATGAGCTATTCCAGGGAGAGTTAATGAAAGAATCCTGATTATAGTTCTTTTTTTTGCCTGGAGTTCCTGAACCTCCAGCAATTTTGCTACCCTCACCCTTGAATCGAGCCCGTCGAATTTAACCAGGGATTTATAGCATTGAGCGCACATCTGTCCCCATAGTAGTTCTTTTCCGCATTTGTCGCAGATTATAGAGTTGCACCTCTTACATCTGTATGCCCTGTATTTTGCCCGGGAGGCAATCAGGTAAAATAACACGATTAAGATTATTGCAATCAGAACTGTAAAGGCTGAGCTTAATAAGGAGATTTTTATCAATTCCCGGGCTCTGCTGTCCGCGTATTTCCATAAAACGAATAATGGAAGGGTCTCGTCCATAAGAAAGCGGTTTGGATCTCTTCTTGAGTTTGCGGCAAAACTTGATACGGCTTCCCTGTTTAGTTTTGTTGCTTCAATAAAATACTCCTCGCCTTTTACAAAATCAAACTTTTCCCGGGAAATCTGGCTCAGATTATAATATGCTGTAACCGACGGCTTAATCTCCAGGGATTTTTTATAAAAATCTGTCGCGGCAGCGATGTCATTAATAGCGTAATAACAATTCCCGAGGTTTATATAAACCCGAGGGTCAGGAGATGATGGTGAAATATTTTTATAAACTGCTATTGCCTCTTCATAATGCCCTTCTCTTTTAAGCGCAAGCCCGTATGAAAAAAGAGAGACAAAATCATTTTTGCCCTTGAGGGCGGAGAGGGCATGTTTGTTATCCCTGTTCTCATTTACGGCAACGCTGGCCCTGAGTTCAGGAGAAGCTGCGGAAAGGAAAATATTTGTTATGCGCAGTAAAAAGGGCGATAATAAAAGGAATAATATGGACCCATATACAACGGTTTTATCCACCCTGCTGAAATATAGCCCCAGGAGGCATATCGTGCCTGCGATAAAAAATAAAGGGCCTGCAAGAGAAAGAGGGACGAGAGACAGGATAATTAAAGACTTCTTCTTGTTTTCTATAATGTCATGTGACAAGAGTGGTGAATCTGTGAAAAATCTTATGCCTGCAACAAATAAAAGTACAATAACAAATGAAGACGCGAGACTGATAAATGCCAGCCCGGCGATACTTACCAGCCACCAGAAATTTCTTTCATAAGCCCTGATGCCTTCTATCATATAATTGAGTCCTTCAAATATGCCCTCAGGAGAAAGCGAGAACCTTATCCTTGCCATTTCAAAATATGCAGCCGGAAGATCCGGGGAATATTTTATTGCCTCTGTTAAGAGGCGTTTTGCATTGGATGGGTCGGCCTGAGCTTTTTTAATTAAGGAATAAGAATATGGCTCGGTGTTTTTCAGTCCGCTGTCAAGCCTTGATTCATAAACATCCCGCGGAGCCGGGTCTGCGACTTCTGCTTGCGGGGCCGGGTCTGCGATTTCTGCAAAGGAGGGCAGCGGGAAAGATAATGCCAAAAGAAATGCAAAGAGCAAAGATCCGGAATAAATAACCTTAATTTTTGTCAAGACCGCTCTCCAATCTTTTTTTCAGTCCCTTTTACGAGTCTCTCTATATTTCCAATATGCCTTGATAAGATTAAAATTGTAACTACGGCCGAGGTGATTAATTTCACCTTTGAATAATCAAATAACCAGACATTTACCGGCAAAAGCCCAAATGACATAATTGCCCCCAAAGAAGAATATTTTGTCATGAGCACTACTACCAGCCATATTATAAGCGTAAGTATAGCAATTTTTGGAGAATAAATTAATAAGACGCCAATACTTGTGGCAACTCCTTTTCCACCCCTGAAGCCGAGGAAGAGAGAAAAATTGTGGCCGAGTATGGCGGAAATCCCCATTATCCCTTCGTAAGCAGTTCCCACAGATAAGTAAGTCCCGATTGCTACGGCAGCAGTGCCCTTTAGCATATCTCCCAGAAGCGTTATTACTGCAGAGCCCTTGCCTAAGGTTCTAAGGACATTTGTTGCGCCTATATTCCCGCTTCCAACCTTTTTCAGGTCAATGCCTTTAGCCTTTGCGATTATAACGCCAAAGGGAATCGAGCCGAGGATAAATGAAAAGATTATCAGCAGGGATATTTTTATCACACCTTTTTCCAGAAAGAGACTGTATATTGGATACCTGAGATTACAGAAAGGACAAGGGCAACCCAGACAAATGTGATGCCGATATCGTATAAGTCCAGCGGGAGATTGTCAAAAATGCTGCCCACCAGGATGAGGCATAATATAGCAGTTATCTGGGCGCCAATCTTTAATTTTCCGCCCATTTCAGCCGGGATGATTATATCTTTTGAAAGGGCAACAACCCGAAGGCCCGTTATAAGAAATTCTCTGACAATGATAATTATCGCCATCCAGGCAGACAGCCTTGCCATATCTACCAAAACCACAAGGGCTGAAATAACAAGGAATTTATCTGCCAGGGGATCAAGGATAATGCCGAACTTTGTTACCTGGCCGGAACGCCTTGCAAAGTAGCCGTCAAGAAAATCCGTTATGGAAGCAATGCTGAATACTATTGCGCCCCAGAACGGATGCTGGTAAACAACAGCAATAAATACGGGGATAAGGATAATCCTGCTTAAAGTAAGGATTGTAGGAAGATTAAGTTTTGGAGTACTCATATATAATATCCTTCCAGAGACCCTTTGCCTTAAGAAGGAAATCACATACCTCCCTGACCGCTCCCCTTCCCCCTCTATTTTTTGTTGTCATCATGGCAGCTCTTTTAACTTCATTCTCAGCTTCTGCAACAGCCACTGAAAGACCTGCCTTTTTCAGAAGGGATATATCTACTATATCGTCGCCGATATAGGCTATCTCGTCATCTTTAACCGAATATTTTTCAATGAGCTGATTATAGGCAACTCGTTTGTCGTGGCATCTCTGAAAGACCTCTGCGATACCGAGTTCCTGAGCCCTTCTCTCGACTACCTTTGACTGCCTCCCCGTGATGATTGCAACTACAATACCTGCCCTGACGAGCATCTTTATCCCATGGCCGTCACGCACATGGAAGGACTTGAATTCATTCCCTCCATTGTCAAGGATAATGCTCCCGTCTGTTAACACCCCGTCAACATCGAGGATGAGGAGCTTGATGTTTTTTGCTATTGCTTCGATCTGTGTTTTCGTCTTTTTTGGCATTGCGATTTATCTATTCCGTTTTATGGCCAATTGGAATCGGCCTTTTGGCGTTTCCTCTAACAAAGTGCGTTCTCTAATCCTTGCCCGAACTAAATCGTTGAGCAATGCCCTGTCAAACTCGGTCATATTCACAAATAAAAGTTTGGTCCTTACCTCATCTAAGGGGTATTTAAGCATAAGCTTGGCAAACGCTTCATCTATAAAAGAGGGCGACGCAATAGAAAGGTTCGAGAAATCAATAGTGATGCTATCCTTAACTTTAAGTAAGAGCTCTATATGTTTTCTGATTTTTCTGCCGTGCTCTCTTGAAACAGTATCGGTGCCCGCCATTTTTTTAATATCTACATGAAATTCTTTTCTGTCTTTAACTATCATGTTTTCACCTCTAAAATATATATTCTTCTTCCGTCAAAGAATAATAGCTTTCCTTATTGGCATTTATTTTTAAATTGGCTGCCGTGCCTTCAAAGCCCTTTGTCATATTATAACTCTCAACCTTGTTGCTGTAAAAGTTAATCTTTCCCTTGCCGGAAATAATAGAAAGAGTGCCTTCATTCATTTTCAGAAAACTTCGGATAATGGATAGCCCAAACCCGGCGCTTTGAGGCCGGCTTGTAACTCCCTCCTTGACAGATAGCTTTATCGCAGCTATATCTGTAGATATCCCGTATTTCTTTTTTAAGTTTGACAAAATCCCGACGCCAAAATCTGTGATGCAAAGCCTTATTGTCATTCTTGACGGATAATATTGCGCACAAACAAAACATCCATTTTCTGATTTACTGTGGTCAAAAACATTGGTTAATATCTCCTGTAGGCTCATCTTCAAAGAATCTTTTACGCCCTGAGATAATCTCATCTTTGAATCAATTAGAATTATCAGGTTCTCAATGTAGAGTGGATTTAATGCAGTTAATTGCATTAGCTCCACGCTTGTATCTTTATGAATATCCGTACCATTTAAGTGAAAAAATTTATTGAATCCTATTTGTGATAGGTAATCTTTTAATTTTTTATTTTCAGGAGGAACATATTTTATCACTGCTGTCCGATTAAAATAGCATTGCCTGTAATGGTTCATCCTGAAAGACTCGCAATCGTTCTGGTTTCAGGGTCAAGATATCAATCAGTGCCTTCCGGTCAAAGAGTGTTTCACGGATA
>Ga0265296_1004685_pt1 | contig 11744 bp, 9 predicted proteins | sample MunlanPumphouse1_FD_189073 | JGI IMG/M metagenome (GOLD analysis project Ga0265296, IMG submission 189073) | Groundwater microbial communities from a municipal landfill in Southern Ontario, Canada - Pumphouse #1 | ecosystem: Environmental > Aquatic > Deep subsurface > Groundwater | place: Canada...
CCGTCGATCCACAGGTATTGATAGGAAAGTGTACCACCACTCACCAGCAGAGTTGCATATCCGTCGCAAACAGAATCGCAATTCACCATGTCCGAATCTGAAATAATTGCAACAAGTGGTTGCGGAGAATGTATAGTGAATGGCAATATCAATTTACAGTTTAAATCATCAGTGATAGTTACAGTATAATTGTTGGCACAAAGTCCGTTTACATTGGGAGTTGTCTGTCCCCCACTCCATTGATATGAATAAGGTGAAATACCACCGGAAGGGTTCAAAGAGGCAGAACCATTGCAGTCGCCAAAGCAGTTTACGCTATCGGTAATAAGATTGGAAATAATGACAGAAACAAATATTGTAACCGTATCCGTTTTCTGGCAACCTAAGGAATCTGTGACTGTAACAATATATGAGGTAGTGGAGTCCGGATTTACAACTGCTGTCGAAGAATTAGCGCCGCTAATAATTGAAACGATTGGTGACCACTGGTATGTCAATGGATTTGAAGGATTGAGGTTCGTAACACTGATCGAAACAGTATCGCCGGCACAAATGGTCTGATTGTTACCTGCATTGATATTTACATCCGAAATTATAACCTTAACACTATCCATTCCATCGCAATATTGATTCGAAACCTGTACATAGTAAGTAGTAGTAGTGGTCGGATTGACAAGAACTGAATTATTGGTGATCGGATTGTTCAGCGTATCCGTCAGGTTCGGCGATGTGGACCAGATATAAGTCGTCGCTCCTCCCGTAGAAATGGCTGTCAGTAATATGTTTCCAGAACAAATGGTCGTATCCGGGCCGGCATTCACTGTTAATAAATATACCTCCACTTTTTGATGAATTGTATCTATACATATCCCGTTTGAGATAAGAAGTATATAATCCGTTGTATTGGCCGGGCCTGCATAAGGATTTGAAATTGTGTCATTGCTAAGGCCTGTGGCCGGTATCCATTGATATGTAATTGACGAATCAGGTAAAGGCAATAATCCTATCTGGATAAAATCGCCCGGACAAATATATTTTACAGCTAATGTATCTACAGAATTGTCAAGCACAACTACCTGCTTCACTATTGTATCGGATAAATTACAGGAGCCTGTGTCAGAAACAACCAGCATAACACTATAAACCCCAGACTGAGTATATATGTGAGAAGGATCATATTGCGCAGATATTCCGCCATCTCCAAATGTCCAGAAATAAAGAACACCGGGAATGCCTGTAGTATAAGAAGTATTATTGAAATAAGCATTATATGGAGCGCATCCCACGGGAGGAATATCAAAATCGGCAACGACGAGTGGTAAACCAAAATCGAACTTTATCACGGCATTATTGCAATTGGAACTGTTGTCCGTATTTGACCATGCCCCGGGCGTTGTGGGGAAGTCGTCCAACGCCGCCGCAAAGCAACTGGCACATACACTTTGATATATTTTACCACTCCTGTCAAAGCGGCTTGTCCCGCCATCTACATGTTCCGGTGAATTGGGGCTTCCGAAATAGCTTCCGTAGATCAATGAAGAAGCATCATCGCTAATTACCAGAAAGTAATAGTCATTATTATCCGTTGTATTCTGAAAAGCATTGGAAGTGATAGGCAGCCCGGCAGTGCCTCCAAAACCATTAATATTCGGGCCTCCCCATCCTGATAAATAGACTTTATTACATAAATCAACGAGGAATGCTGTTGGAGAAATATCCGGGCCTCCCAATCCTGTTCCAAAAGCCGTTGACCATATCAATGTGTTAAGATCCGGATTCATCTTGCTTATAAATTGCCCGCCGTCAGGAGTCGCCCATGCAGCATTATAAATGAAAGTATTGCCAGTAGCTGCCGTTTGCCCGAAAACATATATATACCCGTTTTTATCCCGTTCAATAAGATATGACTGATCATACGCATTTGAGCCATAATAAGTAGATTTAAGAATACTGCTCCCATTTGCGCTTATCTTTGTAACAAAGCCGTCGGAAGGGTTACCCATATAGTTCGGATGTAATACACCGGGAGTAGTAGGAAAATCAGCAGATGAGGTGCCACCGGTTACATAAACATTATCGTTGTCATCGAGCACAATTCCATATGCAGCATCGGGTCCATTACCGCCAAGATATGAACTCCAGATCAGATTGGAAAGATTTGCATCCATCTTAAATACAACGCCATCCTGCCCTCCTCCTCCTGAGGTGGGTTGGAATGCACCTGATGTAACGGGGAAATCAACAGAATTCGTAGTTGAAGCTACATATACATTGTTGTTTGCATCTGTCATTATTTCTCCACGTGCGCCATCAGCATAATTAACTGAAAGGGGGGAAGGAAAGTTCATCCCATCATTTTTGGTTCCTCCAATATATGTCGAAGCAAGCAATTGCATACCGTCAGCGCTAAATTTCGAAACGAAAATATCAATGCCATGACTGAACTTAATTGAATTACCATCGTACGCTATCGAGTCGCCGCTGTCAAATGTCTGGTCGTAAACGCCCGAAGTAACCGGGAAATCGGATGATCCCGTAGTACCATAAACAATAAGCTCATCTAAGCTGTTTACAATCATGCTGTGCGGAAGTTCATTTCTCGAACCACCCAAGTATGTAGCCCATAAACGCCATCCGGATGAATCATATTTAATAATGGCAACATCGCAACCACTGAGATAAGCTCCCGTTTCGCCTCCTGCAAAATTGATCTGAAAAGCTCCTGTTGTAACAGGATAACCTGTTCCGAAAGCAATTCCACCCGAATAAACTCTTCCCCTTGAATCGAATGTAGCGGTAAACCCCCAGTTATCAACTGTTGAACCTGAATATGTGGAAAAAATCAATATGGGATCGATGATTATTTCTTTCGTTTTATCATATCCTTCAGGGAAAACATAAGAAAGAATATTATCAGTGAGCTCGAACTTACAGGGAATCTTTACTTTACTACCTCCATCGATTTGAAAGGCTTCAGGACTAAGCTCCGTCACCTCATTTACAGAAGTTTTCACTATAAGATTACCATTGTGTATGCTTACTTTATCGACACCTTCATACTGAAACTGAATATCATTGGCATTTGCGCCCGGATGCAGAGTGATATCATATTTAAGATGGAAATTATTCTCATAAATATTCAAATCTGTTTTCGCATAAAGTCCTTTGTATGTGACAGCGCCATAAGATTTTACTTTCGAAGCCCAATTATTTTTGTCATTATCTGTATAATAATTGTAATAGCTTTCATTCGGTTCATCAGCAGTAACGATCACATCTTGCCTTGCATTCAGAAAGTTGATCCTGTATGCATGGCATTTTATATTATAATCGGAAGGCGTTAGTTTTCCGCGTTTTTCAGGAGGTTCATGTTTATATTCAAGCAATTTATTAATAGCCGCCATATCCTTAAAGAGAAAGGTAAAGCAATTCTTTTCAAGAAAAAATGCACCTCCGTTTAAATCGGCCTTATATAGAATATTCTTTTCCCATTGGTTTTTGTTCTCAATAAATTCAACGCTGCCTGAATGCCGGTGAGTGGATTGAGCAAATAAAACCTGTGTAAAGCAAAAAAAAGATTGCATTACAAAAGTAATCCGGAATATTTTTCTGTTAAACATGCTCAAAGTTAAATAGAGTTTGTATTTTATTTTTAATTCAAATTTTAAATTGCAAAATGAAAATTGTAAATTTTATTGTTTACGAAACCATTGATGATATTCGATAGTATAATTTTGAAATTTAATATTTGCATTTTGATATTTGCAATATTTATAAAAACATTGACTTTATATACAAATACTAAATAGGTGATTCTATATACAAATGTACATGGAATTTTTAACTTTTCTCAATAAAATTCAAAGTCTTTTATTCGGTATGTGTATTATATATTAAATTTTATATAAATTTGTACAATTACAAATGATGAACAAAGACTTAGAATATATTATTTTATCTTACCTTAAATCATATAATCCTGCAATTATTGGGATTTTTGGTTCTTATGCCAGAAACGAAAATAAATCCGGCAGCGATATTGATTTATTTGTAAAATTCAATGAATCCATTTCTATGATTCAGTTGGTCCGATTGGAAAATAAACTTAGTGAAGCATTGGGAATAAAAGTAGATTTGGTTACCGAAGGCGCATTAAAAAATAAAAGGTTGAAAGCATATATACAAAATGATCTTCAAATAATTTATCATGCATAAAGACGATCTTGTTTATATTGACCATATAAACGAAAGTATCAATAAAATAAGAGAATACACCAAAGAATTTTCAAAAGAAGATTTTGAAAAGAATGAATTGATACAAGATGCCGTAATAAGAAATTTTGAGATAATAGGCGAAGCGGCTAAAAGAATATCAGATAGTTTCAAACAAACATATCGCGAAATCCCCTGGAAAGAAATGTCCGGAATGCGCGATAAATTAATTCATGATTACATGGGTGTTGATATATGTGTTATCTGGAAAACAATCCAGGATGACCTGCCTGTTTTTGAAAATTTCCTGAAAAATATTGAATAATTCTCTCTCTCTTATTTGCAAATTTTCATTTTATCAATGTTATAAAAGGATTATCACGTTCTTCAGAGGAGCCGTCATTAAAGTAAACTTTTAACTTTGGCGCTGTAAGCAGTTTGAAAATATCGGAAGTATTTGTCATTGATTTAACAAAAATTATCTGGGCATAAACTCCGTCTTTGGTATAACGCGTTTTAAATCCCACAATACCATTATCATTAGAAAGGTGGCTTTCCAAAGATGGCAATTGATCTGCGATCTCTTTATTAAAAGAAGAAAGTAAAATTTCATAAACAGAAAGATCCGTGGATTTGTATCTGTTGAATTTATTGAACGTATCATCCATTGCAGGGATCAAATCCATATAAAACTCCTGCAAGTTGATCAGAGGAAACTTTTCTTCAGCATACTGAACTTTGAAATTAAGTTTTTGAATACTTTCAGTTTTTCCATCTTCAACCTTTATCTCAGAAGATTCAATAATGGCAATGATTTTAGATGGATCTAATTTAACAGGATTAAAATAAACTTTTGCATTTACCGGTTCACCAAAGAATGTTAAAAAGCCATAAATATCGGGATTTGCAGAAAGTAATTCAGTGAGATAATATTCATCATAAGAATCAAAATAATTTTCGATCTTAATGTCCATTATTCCAATTTCCGCGTTAACCGGTTCATTCAGGATTACTGCGGATGGAGTATATATGGCTTTTTTTATTCCTTCTGAATTTATCATTGAAGGATCATAAAAAACTTTAACTGTGTGTGAACCCACATATGTTTCAACTCCCAGAATGCCTTTCACATCTTTCATCTGTTGAGCAAACGACATAGAACTGCCAAAGCATTTTATATTTTTAAGACCACTTTGTGAGAACACTTTCGAATTTTCCATTTGTTGCGGTGTTCCCCATCGTTCGCTAATTGTAGGAATTTCCATATAAGAAGAGAACAAAATTGCTGTGGCTGTCAGCAAAACCACTGCTAATGGCGGCATCCAGCGGATATTCTTCCTGTTTATTCTTAACACATTTTTTTCTGGACAACTTACAATGCAATCGCAGCATAGGTGGCAATCAATATGATTCACTATTCCCGATTCAGAAACTTTAATTGCCATCGGGCATACCTTATCGCACTTTCCGCATAAAGTACATGTATCCGGATTGCGTGTTATTTTCAGAATGGGGAATATTTCCACTCTCATCATATATGCTTCTTTCAGAAATGAAAGCAGGCAAATAGCTGCCAATAGCCATATCCAGCTAATCTGTATTTTGAAAACAAACACCAGTAATATATAGACTCCAAGCAATCCTATGAAGAGTATAAAATTTGCAAAGATATTTGTTGCAGCGCTAAGGGGACAAAGATATTTGCACCACGCCATCCTGATGAAAAATGAACCCAACACAACAACAGCCAATGCAATTACTGCATATAATACCACAACATCACTGCTGAACCCTGTAAAGACAGCATAATATGGATCGAATTTTTTACAAAAGAGCTCACTCGTTTGAATAGTAAAATAAAAAGTAAGAAAAAGCAGAGCATATTTTAATATTCTTAAAACCCTGTCAGCAAAGCCTTTTACGGTATAACTGAGTTTTAATTTCTCTCCCTGTTTTCCCAACCATTCTGTAAATGTACCTATCGGGCATATATAGCCACAAAAAAGTTTACTGAATATTACGATGCAAACAATCAGCGCCAGCCCAATCGCTATCTGCACTGATGTCATGGAACATGCCAGTGTATTTGTTACAAAATAACCCGACAAAGCCTGAATCCCGCCAAAAGGGCAATATGTTTCAAAATACGCAGTGTACTGCTTGTCGAAATATGGACGGATGACCATATAGGCTAAAAGAAGCAAAACAGCCCATTGAATAATAAGACGGAAATAATTAATATTTCTTTTTTTCATTTTTATTTCAGGTAACATCAGTAATTTCAGCAAATATAATTTTTTTTTTAAAGGAATCATAAAATTATTTATTGGTATAACCAATAATACATATTTCTGAGTAACTTTGTATATTAAAAAAAACAATAAATGAAAATATCTAACGTTAAACTTCAGTTCATTCAGAAAAGCATTCCGGTATTACTTGTTTTCATCTTTTTCTCATGTATAGTTTTCCCGCAAATACCTGTTGAATCAAAGGGTTCATGGCAATGTTACCAGAATAAAATTCACCACAAAGATTTTCTTCCGGATAAATCAACAAACTCACCCAAACATTCTTTTGATGTATTAAAATATACGCTTGATCTTGATCTTTATAATTGTTACAGTTATCCATATCCACACTCTTTCTATGGTCAGGAAATTGTGCGTTTTAAAATCAATACTGCATTGAATTCGATTCAACTCAATGCCGTCAATATGTCTATGGATATTGATTCTGTGGGCATGTCGGGGATTTCATATACGCACAACAACGACATCCTTACTATAAATCTCGACCAGACATATAATTCCGGCGAAATCACTGATGTGAAAATATATTACCATCACCTCAATGTTTCTGATAATGCATTTTATACAGGCAATGGCATTGTTTTTACCGACTGCGAACCTGAAGGCGCAAGAAAATGGTTTCCATGTTGGGATAGGCCATCAGATAAAGCATTGCTCGACCTTACGGCAAAAGTTCCTGACAATGTTCTTCTTGGTTCCAACGGCAGGTTGCAGGATTCGATTCATATTGCAGATACTATTTGGTACAACTGGGTAAGCAGAGACCCTGTTGCAACTTACCTGACTGTTATCACTTCGAAAGTGAATTACAATCTCGATATTGTTTACTGGCCTATGATTTCCGATCCTTCCGTAAAAGTGCCTATCAGGTTTTATTATAATACCGGCGAAAACCCGACACCTATTGAAAATATAATCGTTGATATGACAAATTTTTATTCTACCATATTTTGCGAACACCCTTTTGAAAAGAATGGCTTCGCAACTATTGACACGCTGTTTCCGTGGGGAGGTATGGAAAACCAGACACTTACCAGCCTTTGCTCCGGGTGTTGGGGAGAATATCTGACTGCACACGAATTTGCACACCAATGGTTCGGTGATATGATAACCTGTGGTACATGGTCAGATATTTGGCTGAACGAAGGATTCGCTACTTATATTGAAGCTTTGTGGTCAGAACATAAATATGGTTATACCCAATACAAAAACCGTATTGATTATGACGCAGATACTTATCTTACTGATAATCCGGGCTGGGAAATAGCAAATCCCAACTGGGCAGTTACGACTCCGCCTCTTTTCGAACTATTTGATTATGCTGTAACCTATTGCAAAGGAGCCTGTGTTCTTCACATGTTCAGATACACAGTTGGTGATTCATTGTTCTTTGAATCCCTGAAGCAATATGCTTCCGACACTGTTGATTTTAAATATAAATCTGCTGTAATACCTGACTTTATTACAAAAGTCAACACAGTTTGCGGGCAAAACCTTGACTGGTTTTTTAATGAATGGCTGCACTATCCCAATCATCCCGTATATGCTAATGTTTACAATATCGTTAACAATTATAACGGAACATGGGCAGTTGATTTTACTGCCAACCAGGTACAAACCAATGCCGGCTTTTTCAAGATGCCGATAGAACTTAAAATATTATTTTTAAACGGAAGCGATACTATTGTGAAAGTAATAAATGACCAGAATAATCAATGGTTCCAGTTTCTTTTCAACAAGCAGCCGACGGCGATAATTTTTGATCCAAACAATAATATTGTACTTAAGGAAGGAACTACAGTGGGAATAAATGAATACGATTCAGATAATCCTTCGCTCATTCTGTACCAGAATAATCCGAACCCTTTTTCGGATAACACGCAAATAGTTTTTGAGTTACCTACGGGAGCGCCTGTAAAAATAGCTGTTTATAATGTTTACGGAAAACTTATATCCGTAATAGCTGACAAAACAATGAATGCAGGAAAGCATGAAATTGAATTTTCTTCGTCATCGCTATCGCAGGGGATTTACTTTTATAGTGTGGAATCCGGCAAATACAAACAAATACGGAAGATGGTTGTTATAAAATAGCTTTGGGCTGCTTTATAAATACAATTGGTATAAAATGGGGAATGTAAAGGTTAGCGGTAATAGCAGCCGACCTCCTATCAAAAATATATTTCGACAAAGTTTCCTTTTAATGAAATATTTATGGTATCTTTGCATGGAAACCAAAATATTTATAGTATCTTTGTATGGAAACTAAACTTTAAAAATATATGACATCTGAGTTTAAAGTTTTATTTATGGACGAAGCTCGTACGTTCCTCGCTGGAATTGACGTTAAGGCAAGAAATAAAATTATTTTCAATATTGACAGGGCTAAGTTTCACAACGATAGACAGCTTTTCAAAAAATTGACAGATGAAATTTGGGAATTTAGAACATTATTTAAAAAAACTCATTATCGCCTTTTTGCATTTTGGGACAAGACTGACAGACAGGACACTTTGGTCATTTCAACTCATGGAGTAGTTAAAAAAACCGGTAAAACTCCATACAAAGAATTAACCAAAGCAGAAGCGTTAAGAATAAAATATTTCGAATTTAAAAAATAACAACAATGGAAACTAACAGAAAAATGAGACTTTACAGTTTGGCTGAAATCAAAGATGAGTTCATCGGTAAACGAGGTACAGCTAAACGAGACCTTTACGAACAAGAACTTCAGCTTGAAGTTTTAGGAGACATGATTAAACAAGTAAGACTTGAACGTAATCTGACTCAAGAGCAACTTGGAAGACTAATTGGTGTTCAAAAGGCTCAAATTTCCAAACTTGAGAACAACACGACAAATGTAACAATGGACACAGTTTTGAGAGTATTCAACGCATTGAAAGCAAAACTGAGTTTTAAAGTTGTGTTACAAAATCAACAGGTACGAATTGCATGAGTGATAATTTGCCCACATTGCACACATTGTCAAGCCACACGTGCCATCACTCAAACCAAAGCTTGTCAAAAAGTGCAATCTTGCTGACGCTTTTTAAGTAAATCAGGTAGTAATATATAAAATATTTATTTTATTTCATCTTCACTAACCCGCTCTGGGTTGCGATCCATTTAACATTGCTGCTGTCAACAGCCACTTTATTCACAAAAAAATCGGGCAAAGCAGAATCAGAAGGAGAGTATAACTTCCATTCATTATTATCAAAGGAAACCAATCCCATGTTGGAAGTGATCCATTTTACATTATTTTTGTCTATTGTAACTGTGTATTCGCAATAAGGCGGCAGTTTTGAATTCTGAGGTGTGTATAGTGTCCAGACTCCGTTTGAAATTTTTGCTACTCCACCCCAAAAGGATGCCCATACATTGTTAGCTTTGTCAACCGCCAGATGGTTTACCAGGTCATCTGCAAGTTGTGAATTTGATTTATTATATACTGTCCATGTCTTACCATCATACCTTGAAAGACCTTTGTCCGTGGCAACCCATACAACTCCTGATGTATCAATGGTTACACAACTTACCATGTTGTCAGGTAATCCGGAATTTTCTTTTGTAAAAATTTTCCATTGGTCATTATCCGCATCAAATCGTGCAAGTCCTTTATCTGTCGCAATCCACGCTACGTTCATTTTATCAAATGCAATACAGCTTACATGTTTATCGGGTAAAGGACAATTAAAAGGTGAAAAGTTCAACCATTTAAGTCCGCCATAAACATAAAAACCATGAAAACGTGTACCTACCCATAACTGAGCATAAGAATCAAATTCAACATCTGTTATAAACCTATCGGTAATACCTGAATTCAACGAATCAAATTTATAAAAATTTTTACCATCATATTTAATAAGGTTACCGCCGGTAAAACAATCACCCGTTACAAACCAGGCGTTTCCATGGTAATCAATATTTACAGTCTTGATCAGGTTATCAGGTAAAGCCGAATTATTTTTATTAAAGACTGTCCAGTCTTGGGAAAACGCCTGAAATGCGAATAAAATTAAAGATAATAATATAAATTGTTCTTTTGTTCGATTGTTCAATGTTCAATGTTCAAAGTTTAATGTTCGAATGTTCAATTGTTTAATGGTTATACTGCTGACTGAATTATTCTTTCACAAACTCCTCCACTGCCAATTCCTTTGTGAATAAGTTATGAGTTGTTAGTTTCTTTATTTTATTATTCTTTTCAAATCTTCAGGGTTCTGTCTGCAATCCCAAACTAAGTGAATAACAAGTTCCTTAGATTTAACCTGATAAAATATTTTGTAATCACCCTGAATTAAAACTCGTATGTTTTCAAAATCAGTTTTAGCTCCGAGGAAAGGATGTCTTGTAAGCAAGTTGATGATTTCTTTAACTTCTTTGTTTAGCTTTCTACTATGTGTTTTTGAGCCATTTCTCTCAACGTAAAATTTAAGTACATGAGTAAATATTTCATCAGCTCTGCTAGTCCAAACTATTCTTCTAACCATTTTTCGTTTCTTGAAAATACGTCTTCATTTGAAATTACTTTACCAACCATATACTCCGACAGGCTTTCATTAATTATTGTTTTTTCAAAATCCGAAAGTTTGTATAATGTTGACTCTGCGCCCTTACTTAAAATACCATTTAAATAATCAAGCAGTTGGTTATCATTAGTGTTTAGCACCTGTTTTATTATATTATTTTGTAATTCAGTTCTATTCATAGTACTAATTTTATTACAAAAATACATCATTTTCCCCAGATATAAAAATCCTTCACATTGTTTTGGCATAACCTGTCGGGTCTGTGTTAGCCTGTGCGGTTGAGTCCTGACAGCGTTTGCGGGTTGTAAGGAAAATTTATTTATTCCTTCACAAATTTCTTAACTGCAACCCCTTTTTCTGTTTTCACTTTTATAAAATACATTCCCCTTGCAAAGCCCGAAATATCTAAGGTTGCATGAACTTCTTCCGTATTCATGCTTTTCAAAACTTGACCTTCGATATTTAAAATTTCTATTGTGGCTTTTTGCGGGGTTTCTATAGTTAAATTATCGCTTGCGGGATTGGGGTAAATTTGAATATTATTTTCTGTTGAACTTACAGCACTAACGTCCTAACGTTTTATGTTAATGTTCTTTGAAATTATTGATAGATAATGGTTGTAGCATTTTTGAAGGTTCAAACGATTTGAATTGATAACCTCTTTCTTGGTGTAATTTTGGTGCTAAAA
>Ga0265296_1004687_pt1 | contig 11739 bp, 9 predicted proteins | sample MunlanPumphouse1_FD_189073 | JGI IMG/M metagenome (GOLD analysis project Ga0265296, IMG submission 189073) | Groundwater microbial communities from a municipal landfill in Southern Ontario, Canada - Pumphouse #1 | ecosystem: Environmental > Aquatic > Deep subsurface > Groundwater | place: Canada...
CATACCCACAGGTTGAACCGACCGCTGACAACACTCAATTGATGGACTCTTGTATCGAGCATGAGGGCACCAGCCACAGCGCTGATCTTGCTGAGATCGGCTTTGATCAATACTGATGCTTGTATTGCAAAGCCAATGGCCGCCGGATTAACGACGTTGATCACCTTTATGATGTCCTGCTCCAAAAGTGTTTGAAGTTTTCTGTTTACCAATGTCCTGCTCAGAGCCAGTTTTCTCGTCAGATCAGTTACGCTCTGTCTGGGGTGCATTTCCAGTTCCTTTATCAACGCCAGGTCCGTTTCATCAAGAATGCACGATGTGGTGCCGCTGCTTGCACCTCCGTTACCACTCAAATACATCAAAGAGAACTTTTTGAGACTCAATACCATCATCATTTCAGCGTCGACTAAATCCGGGCTGGCACCCAAATTTTCTTCGACAAAGCCAGCCAATTCCTGTTGGTCGCGGAACGTCGCCGTAACCAGCATGTCATAGCGCCCCGTGGTTATCATGATGCTGGTAATTGTTTGGTATTTGCCCAAATATCCTGCCAAGGCATCGATTTTGCCGGGGCGGGCATTTATGCCTATAAGAGCCATCTGTAACCCCAGCGCCAATGGATTAGAAAAGGTGACGATGGAGACAAGTCCCGCATTGGTGAGCCTGTTCAGCCTCCTGCGAACCGTCTCTGCGCTCGTGTTCAGCTTAATAGACAGGCTCCGGTTGCTCTGCCTGCTGTCAACCTCTAATTGCTTGAGCAACATCAGGTCCATCTCATCGAGTTCTATCTGAATTTTATCCATTTCACTTCCCCATTCAATCTAGCTTGTGAACAAAACACTCATGTATAGTCTAGTTCACGTGGAATGATAAGTCAATAATTCGCACATAATGAATGATCGACACATAACTATGCGATATTATGTTGACATTTTATTGTTACGCTGTTATAATGCTCTCACTTTCTTTTTAGAATGAACGATCACTCTAAGGAGTATGCGTGATGGACAAAGTCAAAAGGCTGGATGCAGATGTCGTCATCGCTGGTTCCGGACCGGCCGGAGCCACGGTCGCCAGGGAATTGTCCAAAAAAGGCAAAAAGGTAATTGTTTTGGAAAAAGGCCCGTGGCTCAGAAGGGTGGGGAGCATAATGCTCTTTGCAAAGAGTGTGGAAAAAAGGGGGAATATCAGAACCATCGAGGACGACGGTTCCATCATCTTCCAGGCTAAGTGTGTTGGCGGAGGCTCTCTGGCCTACATGGGCATCGTTGGGGAGCCACACCATGACACGTGGAAGAAATACGGAGTGGATATCACCCAAGAAGTAAAGGAAGCGAGAGAAGACTGTCGGGTAAGCAATATTCCCGACTGGCTGATCGCTCCCGGGGCAAAACGCCTCCTGACAGCAGCTCAAGAGCTGGGTTATCCCTGGAAAACCATGGAGAGATTCTTCGATCCCGCCAAGTGCAAGGCCGGCTGTATGAAGTGTCTTTACGGATGCCCTGAAGGCTCCAAATGGACTGCCGTGGAGTTCATCCGGGAGGCGGAAGAAAACGGCGCCCGGATACTATCCAATGTGACGGTGAGAGATGTGATTGTAGCAGACGGCATTGCCGGCGGGATGAGAGCCAGAGGCAATGATGGCCAGCAGTACGAGATCAACGCTAAAATCGCTGTTGCCTCCGCGGGGGGTATGGGCACTGCCCACATTCTGCAGCGATCCGGTATCTATGAGGCCGGCAGATCGTTCGTAGGCGATCCGACAGTCTCGGTGAGGGGCTTTGTCAAGGAGGGTATCGGTCAGATAGGTGAATTGGGGGTGAGCGTTGGCTGGCACGACAAAGAGAATGGAGTGCTTTTCGCCAATGCCCTTCCGTCGAGGTCGATCTATACCCTATTGACGCTCATTGGGCCAAACAAGCGGCAGGGCATGCGAAACCTGTTCCGTTATAAAAGAGCAATGCAGATCATGTGCAAGGTGGCTGATGAATCTGAAGGGAGGGTCTTTTTCGAAGAGGGCAAGGTGAGCAAAACGTATACCAAGCGGGACCTGGATCGTTTGGATTACGGCAGGTCGGTTGCGGAGAAGATTCTAATCAAAGCAGGATGTGATCCCTATAGCATCGTATATACCCAGAGCGTTCTGGGCCATCCCGGAGGAACCGCCAGAATCGGCACGCTGGTGGATTCTAATCTGGAGACATCGATTAAGAACCTCTACTGCTGTGATACCAGCATAATGCCTGAAGGACCTGGAATTCCACCTGTTTTAACCCTTGTCTCTATTGCTAAACGCTTAGCCAAGCACCTGGACACTGTTCTCTCAGGTGAAAAACAGCAGGAAATGGTACATATATAAATGCACATCGTCATACCACAAAAGGCGGCCCTAATGTGAACAAAAATGTAAACAAATCCAAGGGATTAATATTAAACAGGAGGTCGGGCGATGCGGATGAATGAATAATGAGGGGACAATGAAAACTAAGGAGTATCACACGAGGAGATATAAGATGGAGATGATACAGGAAATTCCACTAAGCTGGGACGCACCCCATGGGGACTTGTTTCCCGATGATATGGATTTCATGGAGGAGAGCGCTTTTCATATGATAGCCACCTCTGAGGGCCATGATATCCACTTATGGGTTGCTGCTTACCAATTCAGACAGGTTAACGTTGGTCAGTACATCACTCCTTATGGAAGCAAACAGGCGACTACCCTCATGGTGATCCCCTCGGAGCGCCGCGGCAAGGGCCTGTATGACAACGATTTTGTGCATCGTGGCACGTATCTGACCCAGCACCTCAAGCCTGATGCCCTCTTAATTGAGAAAAAAGGCGACAGAGTTATTTGGACGATAGAAGGACGCCGCCAAATCCTCCGGCCTCCGGTGTGGGAGGTAAAGGGCATTCATGCTGGAGTGGAGGTAGACCTGACCTTCCGCCGGCTTGGTCAGCCGCTAAGGTGCTATCCGCCGGTAGAGAAGGCGACCAAGGATACAATTTATATAGGCTACGACGTCTTCTGCTCGGTCAATGGCTCTATCAAGGTGGGGGGAAAGACTTATCCCATCAAGAACGCCTGGGGCATCCGCGAGCATGCCACCGGTACCCAGTATGACTGGATGTCAGTTTCGCCAAGCTACTGGGTGAACGTTGTGACCGAGAACATACTCCTCCATATGTGGCAAATGCAGGCTGGCAGGACTACGTGCAACGCCACCGTGGAGATAGAAGGCAAACAAATTCTTTATGCTCCACTCAGCGGGCAAGGCTCGATCAAGCTCACTACTCTGGATTACTGGAATGATCCCAGAAATGGGTTGTGCCAGCCCAGTAGATGGCATCTCGCCCTGGCCTCATCTGAGGGTATGGCTGACCTGGAATTCGCGGCGTACGGGAGGACGAATAACGCTTGGATTACGAAAAAGGGTGTTGCATTGGAGCAGTGGCAATTAAGTATTGCCACTGGTGCCTTCTATTTACCTGGCGGGCGCACTTTCCAGGTAAAGGATGCGCTGGCAATGGTCAATCCGACGCGTCGCATCCTGCTGTCAGAGGAGCCTTTGCCCGACCCAGGTCCTCAAGGTGCGATTAACGCGAGACTATAGGCCACTGAGCAACTGGGACCAAGAACGCTTATTTCAGATAGCTGGGGGTTGCGAGATATGAAAAACTAGGCAAAATCAAGTCCAAAACCAAGAAAGAACCTATCCAAGAGGAGGGGTAAACAATGTCTCGAAGAATTAGTTTCTGGTACAAAGTCTTAGCCCTGGTCATGGTGCTGGCACTCATAATCCCCGTGCTGGCGGCATGCGGTGACGATGACGAGAAGACGACCACGGTTCCGGTGACCAAGACGGCCATACCCACCGCTACACCGACAACTGCCACCATTATGCCGACGGCTACGGCCACCGCTACACCGACGGCAGCCCCGGTTTCCACCGAGACGGTGAAGCTAGGTGCCTTATCTGCCTGGACCGGTGATAATGCCGTGGCTGGGTTGCTTACTGACGGAGCAGTGGCAGCGGTTGAGCAACAAGTGAAAGATATGGGGGGTATTCTGGTTGGCGGTGTGCGCAGGCCTTTGCAGATTATCAAGTTAGATTCCCGGACTACCATTGCTGGATCCGTAGCCGCGGTTAAGAAAGGGGTACTAGATGATCGGGTCTCAGCCATCCTCTTTGGCGGTTATGGAGCAGCATCTGCTGCCGCTGTATCCGACGCTTGTGAGGAGCTAAAAGTGCCTTTTTTCAGCTGGGCTTGGCAGGTGCCCGAGGATAATCATTATACCGTGCTGGCCACTTACCCGGAGAAGGCGGGTATTGACACCAATGTCAGTTTTGTCTCCAACTACCTCAAGCCAAAGACGGTTGGCATAGTAGGTCTGGATGAGTCCGGCGGTCACCGCCAGATGGACGGGATCAAAGCGAAGCTTCAAGCGCAGGGTATAAAACTCGTTTATGAACAGTACTACGCGTCAGGGACCAACGATTTCTCACCCTATCTCACCAAGATCAAGCGAGATGCCCCGGATGTGCTTCTTATGTGGGAGGCTAATGTGGGGAGCGTCGCAGGGGTGTTCAAGCAAATGGCGGGGCTTGGCGGATGGGGTGACATCAAGGTGATACTCGTGAGCGGTGCTGTAGTCGACCCTAAACTAGGCTCCTGCGTCGAGGGTATATATAACTGGGTGCTGTGGATGCCAGGCCTGGAGAACCCCGGTGCTCAGGCTTTTGAGAGCGCCTTCAAAAAAGCGGGTAAAGCGCTCAATTCGGCTCACTGGTTCAGTTATGTGCCTCTGTGGACAGCTATCAAGGCCATTGAGTTGGCAGGCGACACCAGTCCTGAGTCAATAATAAAAGCGACACGCTCCGGGAAGCTGGAATGGGACACTCCTTCGGGACATGCGGTGATGGATACCAACGGTGAATATAACATCGGGGGCATCATAGTGCAAGTGCAGCAAGGGAAGCAGGTACAAATGCACTGGGAGGAATAAGTTAAGGCTTCGCGCTGTTCGGATTGAGACAACAAATAATCAATAGATGCTTGGCTGATAGCGAAGATCGGGGCCTCCCGACTCATTCTGAAAATATGTCAGAAAAGGAGATAATGATGAAATTGACTGGAAAAGTGGCTGTAGTAGCAGGTTCCGGCCGGGGAACCGGCCGGGCCATTGCCCTTGAGCTGGCGAAGGAAGGTGCAGATGTTGTAACCAACGCCAGGCACAAAGAGAATGCTGAAAGTGTAGCTCAAGAGATAAGAAAGCTGGGCAGAAGGTCATGGGCCATCGGCGCCGACTTGTCAAAGCCGCCTGAGGCTCGGGAGATGATCGAACAGGCGGCGCGGGAACTCGGCAAGATTGACATCTTCGTCTATAACGCGGCCCTGGAGCGGCCCGGCCCTTTGCTGGAACTCACTGTAGAGGAATGGGACAGCATGCTCGATACCAATCTAAAGGGCTACTTTGTGTGTTCCCAGGCAGTGGCAAAGGAGATGATAAAACACAAGGTGAAAGGCAAGATCATTGCCATCTCATCCATAGCGGGATTGGTGGGATTCCCTCTTCTGGCTGACTATTGTGCCGCCAAAGGCGGCATGATAGCACTGACAAAGGAGATGGCCATCGAGCTGGCGCCATATGGCATAACCGCCAACTCAATAGCGCCCGCTGTTATTCAAAGTCAGATAGTAGATGAGGGAGGTCAGCGTCCAGGGGTAGCCGAAGCATGGCGATATATGCATCCTCTTAAAAGATTCGCCAAGCCGGAAGAGATCGGGAGGCTAACGGTATTTCTGGCTTCAAGCGATTCCGATTATCTGACAGGGTGCATCATACCCTTCGACGGCGGGCTGCTCACTGGCGCCACGGCTGTACCCACCGAGTATCTTGGGAGCGGCCAACTGGCCGAAGACTACACTGCTGGCTTGCAGATGATGCGGCCCTTATCGCAGACGTGAGATTATCAAGCGAGGAGCGAAAATATGAAACAGGATATGGCAACCAGGGAAGCAAAGCTGAAGGCCTGGCTGAAGACCAAACTGCCCCAGGCCAGGGACCTTTCAATATCCCCTTTTGAGAGGGCGCCCGGAGGTGCCAACAACGAAAACTATTTCTTTGAACTCCGCTGGCGGCAAAATGGTGTGGAAAAGGCAGAAAAGCTAGTGTTTCGCTGCCCCCCTGAGCATATATTGTTACCGGTGTTGGATCTGAAAATGCAATTCCGTGTGACGGATTGTTTACAGGGTAGCGGTCTGCCGGTACCCAAGACATTCTGGTTTGAAGAAGACAAAAAGGTATTGGGCGTTCCTTTTTTCATCATGGGACGAGTCGATGGTCAAAGCCCCCCGGAATTCTATCCCAGCCATCACGGCCAAGGGTTTTTCTATGAAGCGACTCCTGCGAAGAGGGCCGAGCTGTGGTGGCGAGCTGTGGTGGCTCTGGCCAAGATGCATTCCCTGGACTGGCAGCGCCTGGGGCTTTCTTTCGTAGGGGCTCCCAGAGGCGGCACTGACGCCCTTGATCGACAGATAGCCTATTGGGAGAAGGTGATGGGATTGGCCGATGTGAACTCTGTTCCAGTGCTCATGGCTGGCTTTGACTGGGTCAAAAAGAACCGATTTGTACCCAAGCGTACATCTCTGTGTATGGGGGACCCCAGGCTGGGCAACATGATGTACCGAGGTGATCAGATAGTGGCTGTTCTTGACTGGGATTTGGCCCATATTGAGCCTCCCGAAGCCGATCTTATCTGGTTTGTCTTCGTCGACTATGCGATGGCTGATGCCTTTAAGGTTCCCCGCCTGGAGGGGTTGCCAGGAATGGAAGAAACCGTCAAATACTATGAGGGCCTTACCGGCAGAAAGGCGGAAAACCTTTTCTACCACCAGGTGTTCCAGGCGCTTAAGATGGCTGTGGCCTCTGCTATGGGTGCCAAGGTATTCGCCCTCCGGGCATCTGGTGATACGCAGGACTACCCCGTTGTGGAGGTAAAAGACTACTGGGGCACCAGGAAGCTGGTCGAACTGCTGAACCTTGCCTGATAAGGAGGAGATATGCTGACCAAATATGATGAAATGCTGTGCCATCAAATCAACCCGGGCTTTGATGAGGTAGGGACTACTGAACGGAACTGGTCTGATCACATTTGGGCCGGATTTTTCGACACAGCCAACAAAATCCATGTGGGCTACAAATTCGGCAAGTATCCCAACAGGAATGTGATGGATGCCGCTGGCGGCGTAGCCATCTCAGGCAAACAGATTACGGTGCGAGCATCCCGTGCTTTGCACCCCGGGATCGATGTGGAGAAGGTTGGCCCTCTCGCGTACGATGTGCCGGAACCCCTCCAGAGAATACACATCTTTCTGGGACAAAATGACTATGGCGCCAGCTTTGATATAGAATTTGAGGCGTCCTCGCCTCCGATGGCCGAGCCTGGAGGTCACACTTCGGTGAGTGGCTTCACCATAAACAAGGAAGTGCGATACTACCAGGCGTGCCGCGCCAGCGGCAAGGTCAGCTTCGAAGGCAAGACTTATCATATCAAAAAGGAGACCAGCTATGCCTTCAGGGACCACACTTGGGGAGTCCGGGGATATACAGGGGTGCCCCCGGCTGGCACTTGGCTCTGGCGCCCTTCCCAGGGATCTCCGGAAGACGGACTGATGCCGGCACCGAAGATCGCCGGATTTCTGGGCGCTCTTTTTGTGGTACATGCCAAAGACTACTGCCTTTACTATACCCATGCCGAAGGACCCGATGCAAAGTTGCTGGGCACCTCAGTGATCGCTGGTGCCGGCGGCTACATTGCGTTTCCCCCTGGTGACCCCAGGCCGAGGATATCTCTCATCCATTCGGAACTCGACTTCGACATCTTCCCCGGCAGCCGGCGAGTGAAGTCTCTCCGGGGGATTCTGACCCGGGAGGACGGCGAGAAGATAAAGATTTCGAGTAAGTTTCTGGGAAGTGCCTTTTCCCTGGATGCGGTGGGTTACCATGGATTTAAGCATTGGTGGCCGGGGAAGTGGATGGGACCAATGTGGCTCGATGGCGAAAAGTTAGACCTCACCGATGAAACGGTGTTGAGGGAGGCTGGGATGTGCATGGATACGGCCATGGAATTCAACGTCGACGGCGAGGTCTGCCACGGCTCCATACAGGCCGCTGCGGCAGGGGAGCTTCCCAAGTACGGCCTTAGGGCGTCTGACATGCCCTGGTAATCAACAACTCTCCCTTCAAGGTTGTGGGATCTTTCAACCAATCATGGCGTTGACAAATGAACGCTGATGAGAGCGATAAGGCTTAAGCCATAGCCGTTGAGTATGTTACTAACAACTGATGCAGAGCAGGAATAAGCTGTTTCTTCTCAAAAACAGGTCCGGGATGTGTCTTAAATGGCTCACCCTGCATGATTTGAATCATTGGTTGAGAAAGACTAGGGCACCATCAATCCATCTGAAGGGTCTAACTCCGTCTGACGCACTTTGTTCACCACTCGTTCAATATACCAAAGTTGTCAGTCGGATGAAACATTTGGGCGGAATGTTTAGCCTCCAACAATCTCCCTTTTGGCGCGAGAAACAATCGTGCAACTTGTTCTACGTCAATCTCTCACGGATAGGCTTGGTACAGTGAAATCATTCCTTAGGAGAGCCTTTGTGCCTAGATCAGCTCTTCTGTGATAATAGACTCTGCCCTTTGTCACCGAAGGCAGCAGAAGCTATGCTAATCTCAAAAAACGTGGCTATGGCTGGTTTCCCGAAAGACGTGTTTGGCTCACCATTCGGATAGAAACAAGAACCCGTACAGTTTCTTTAGTAGTGTTGTCAGAGGGCAGAGGCACGGTGTAATTGACCGTTACCTCTGCCCTCTTTTGTTCCAAGAAAGCCGTTCACCTATTGAAAGATGAGGGAGGGGTTAAGCGGCCTTATTGGAACTACCACGCCCACTCTTCCTAATCCGTTAAATCTATAGCCACGCGCAAGGCATAATTCAGTTCTTCTACCTTACGGAGCGACAACATCCCGATATAGTTCGTCAACACTGTCTTGGGCAAACTCACCAATTCATCACAGTGGGTACTGCTTTCGTGCTTGAGTCCTTCTTCTATCCCCACTGCCACCTGCGAGGCTAATCCATCATGGATGGTATAAATCGGCGCACAGATAACGGTTGAAAAACGCGAGTCTATCACTGCCTGGCGGCTGATGACCGCAAATACCCTGTATTTCTTCGGATCGTGGCTGGGGTGTGGTACCCGATACAGATCGCCCCGTTTCACAGTTGAGCCTGATATGCCAGCACGTCTGAAGCTTCATCGTTGAGCCGCTCCGCATTCCGGTTGATGATCTCAACATCACGGGCATTTTGCTGGCTGCGGATAATCTGTTTTATGAACGCACGAATAGCCGCTTCAATGAAATCTGAGCGGTTTTTATACGTCTGACCATGTTGGTCAATGGATTGAATCAATTCATCGGATAGAGTAATAGAGGTTTTGACTTTCATACCGCAATTGTACTCCGTATGGGGTATATCGTCAAATTTTATGGGCGAGGATTAAAGTGAGGGTGATTTTATCCCTTTGTCATTCCCGCGGAAGCGGGAATCCACGATGAGTGAAAATACTGGTGGGCTCAAGATTATCTTACATCTGATGTGATTTAGCCTTCTTTTCGGTTATGATCTTCCATTTCTTGTGGATAGCTTCTTCTGTTTTGAGTTTTCCGTCGAAGATGTCATTCAAGACTTCTTCCGCGGCTTTGGCATGTTTATTGAATAATTCCAGCTCCTTGTTAACTCTCAAATATAGAACTATGATGAAAAGAAGCATACCTATTTGGTATTCGATTTTTAACCAGTGGTTATCGGTATCAAAAATGTTCAACACTGACATGCATATAGCAACGATGGAGATGAATGCCGCAAAGAATGCGAACTGAAAACCCCTTTCTTTGTTTGCCTCGTGAGTTAGGAAGCATATCCAATCGCTAACGGTGAGCCAAGGCTTTTCTCCGGCTGGCTTTTCTATGTCATCACTGTGCATAGTTGCCTCCTTTATTCCGCTCTCACCAGTTCTCCAACCACCCCCTGCACCACCTCCGGCGGCACGTCCCCCTTAACCACCGCCTTGCCGATATCTTCCAGCAAAACCCAGCGCACGGCCTTTTTGTGGACCTTTTTATCAAGCTCAATGGCCTTCAGAACAGCTTCCGTGTCCACGCCGGGGAAGGCCACAGGCAGCCCAAATCCGGCAAGCAATGCCTTTTGTCTCTGAACAGCTTCGCTGCTCAGCAGGTTGAGTTTTTCAGCGATCCGGGCGGCGCCCATCATGCCAACGGAAACCGCTTCCCCGTGGAGCAACTGGCCGTATCCGGTGGCGGTCTCCAGTCCGTGGGCGATGGTGTGCCCGTAGTTCAAAATAGTGCGAAGTCCGGTTTCCTTTTCGTCCTCGCTCACCACAGCGGCCTTGATGGCGGCGCTCCGTTTGATGGCCTCGGTGGTGGCTTCACGATCCAGTCTGGTGAGCTTATCCAAATTCTGCTCCAGAAACTCAAAGAACGCGGCATCGCGGATAAGCCCGTGCTTGATAACCTCGGCCCAGCCGGAGACAAACTCGCGCTCAGGAAGGGTTGAAAGCGTTTGGACATCGGAAAGAACCAGACGCGGTTGGTGGAAAGCTCCGATCAGGTTCTTGCCTTCAGGATGATTGATGGCCGTTTTGCCGCCGATGGAGGAATCGACCATCGCCATGAGGCTGGTCGGGACCTGAACCAGCGGCATTCCGCGCAGGAATGTGGCCGCTGCAAATCCGGCCAGATCGCCGATCACCCCACCCCCCAGGGCCACGATGGCATGTCCGCGCTCCGCGCGACGCTCCACCAGGAAATCATAAATCGTCCGGGCAATCTCGATGGACTTGCTTTTCTCCCCGAAAGGGACAACGAATGAACTCACGGTGAATCCCGCCTTTCGGAGCGATGACTCTGCCCGCTTGCCGTAGAGAGGGAACACGTGGTCTTCGCTGATCACGTAGGCGGTGCCGGAGAGTCCTGAATTCTTCATCCTCTGGCCAAGCGTATCCAGAATGCCCCAGCCCACAAATATAGGATAACTCTCGGTGGCGGTAGTGACCACTGCGGCGGTTTCCTGTTTCTTGGCACGGCATGCCGTGCCCCTACGGGTGTAATTCCAGCCGCGAATCACTTCGCTGGCCACTTCCTCCAGGGTTAAATAATCGGTATGCACCGTCCAGTTAGCTTCGCCGTAATGAATCTGGCGGGAGCTTTTGATCTCAGTGATGCGTCCGAGCGGGTCGGGGACGGCAAGCAGCGGGCGGACCACCTTCTCCGATGACTTTGCAGAGTCGATCAGCAGCCTCCGGTGAATGGTTCCCGGTTTAGCCTCCAGGCAGATTACCGCACCGGAATCCCTCATTTTCTGACGGTTTTCGGCCGCTACGATAATTCCGCCGCCTGTGGCAACAACGGTCTCACTTCTGCGGCAGACGTTTGCCAGGGCTTGACGTTCCAGTTGCCGGAAGCGCTCCTCCCCGTCCTCGGCGAATATCCGGGGAATCGGTTTGCCCGCCAGTTTGACGATCTCATCATCGGTATCCACAAGGTCCCAGCCGAGGCGTCTGGCTACCATCCGGCTCACCTGGGTTTTTCCAGTAAAGGAAAAACCAATCAAAAAGATGTTGCTAAAAGCTCTTTGATCCATTTCAC
>Ga0265296_1004688_pt1 | contig 11736 bp, 15 predicted proteins | sample MunlanPumphouse1_FD_189073 | JGI IMG/M metagenome (GOLD analysis project Ga0265296, IMG submission 189073) | Groundwater microbial communities from a municipal landfill in Southern Ontario, Canada - Pumphouse #1 | ecosystem: Environmental > Aquatic > Deep subsurface > Groundwater | place...
CCCTTGCTCATCTTCAAATCAGTTCTGACAACAATCATCTGCTTGTACATGAATATCACTTGCCTTGACAGATTATAAAAACCTGTTTAGTGCAGCGCCCAGAACATAGGACGTAACCTTCGCGCTTTCTGTTATTGGCATCGAAGACCCAACACCATAGCGAACAGTAACAGGCACTTCTTTTATTTTCAGCCCCTTTTGGACAGCCTTTATTATCATTTCCGCCTCAAATTCATACCGTCTTTTTTTTAATTCAAGTCCGAACAGGTCTTTTTTTCTTATGGCCCTGAAACCACACAGAACATCACCAAGTCTTTTTCCCGCCGCCGCCGATACCATGGAACGTGCGAATTTATTTGAAAATTTTCTCTGGATGGGTATGTCATTCAGGTTTCTTACGCCGACAGCAATATCGCACGACTTTAGTGCTGCAAGGAGAGATAGTATTTCCCTTGCATCCAACTGCCCGTCCGAGTCAATAAAAACAAGATTATTGTTTGTCGCGATCTTTGCCCCGGTTTTACAGGCAAATCCCTTTCCTCTGTTTTTGTTTAACCGTACACAGATACAACCTTCTGCTTTAGCTACGTCAAGAGTATTGTCCCTGGACCCATCGTCCACTACAATTATTTCATGATCGCCCGTTTTCTTTACGGCTCTTATTACCTTGCCTATGTTTTTTCCCTCATTATAGGCAGGAAGTATTATTGATGCTTTCATACGTCTAATACGAAAGGGATTTTCTTAAAGTTTTACATTATACTAGTTTTATGCAGCACCTGTATTCGCACGACGTGCTTGAACAGTTCAAGTCTGGCAGAAAGGAATTCTCTAATATTCATCTGAATTTCTGTATCTTGGAAGACATTAATCTAGATGGGTTGGTAATAAAAGATTCAACGCTTGAATTCACATCCTTCAGGAATTCTAACCTGAAAGATGCAAGATTCATTAATTGCAACATGTTCTTTGTAAGTTTCTATGGTTGCAATTTTGACTGTACGATTTTCGACAAGTGTAAGATGAACATCGTACGTCTTGACGACATGCACGTTAAGGACAGCTGCATAAAAAATTCCGATTTGTCGTTCTGTCCTATTATGGGTACAAATATCGGAGAACTAAAAATACAGAATACGTCAGAGTTTAAAGTAATACGCAATATTTCCGAAGTATCCTATGAGGACGCTGAGCAAGCTTTCCGGATGATTGGCAGTCGAATAGAATTTTTACCGATTGAAATACGTCTGGACGTAGTAAAAGTACTTAATAGAGTAGCAAATGAATTCAACCAACCAGATGCTGTTAAACAAAGCACTGAAAAGAGCGATTATCAAAAAACCAATTCGAAATATAATATGTCTGTAAATGCCTACAAAGCCTTTGACGCATTGTCAAATCAGATAAACGCCTATGGAAAATCTGAAGCCTACAAACAGAGAAAACCTTACGATAAGTAGTTACCACGGGTTCCTTTTAACGTGAATCCAGTATCCAAGGACATTGGCCAGCCAGTGTATTAGAGGTGTAAGTATGATAAGCACTATCATTTCACCTATGCTCGGAATGTAGAAAGGCGATACAAAAATAAAAGCTATTATTAAAAATCCGAGCTGGTCAAGGAAAAGTGCCTTGTCACCTCTTTTGAATCCTAGTCTTCTCTTTACAAAAGAGCCGCCAATGTCACCCAACATCGTGCCTATACTGAGCAAAAATATGATTGGAAGTGTCATTACTGCCAATCCGAGAGGCGGCAGATAGCTTTGTCCGTAGATTTGTATGGCTCCTATAAAGACACCAAATATTATGCCGCCGAAAGTTCCTTCTAATGTTTTTCCATCACCAAGCACTCTATGCCCATGAAACATTTTTTTTCTGTCCAGCGGTATTTTACCTCGCATAAGCGGTGGAAATCCATTGGCAGCGTAAGCAGGTGCAATGAACCAGAATGCCTGCAGTAATAGTAAACCTATATCCATGGATAAAAATTATCCTATGAGCTATAAAAAGTAAATAAAGCGAAATTTCTGGCGGATTAATAATGTGCCAAGAACTGGGCGAAATACACGCGCTTTACCTATCTTATGGCCTCGTACTGAACCTTGTCTATATTTTCCTCGAATTTTTTCTTGTTCATCATGTACTTCAGGTATATCTTTGAATATTTCTTGATAAGGCCAAGGCCGCCCCATTTGTCCATCCTTCTTGTTGACGTGTAAACGCAAGTTTGTTTTGAGAACATAAACCCGCCAAGATTGCCGACACGCTTGGCAAAGTCATGATCCTCCATTACCTTTAGGTTTTCATCAAAACCTTTGACTTTATCGAATATATGTTTTCTGACAGCAACGGAAATTCCTGGAGCATGTGGTTTCTTTGCATATTTTATAAGAAAGTCAACAAGATTGTTGCTCATATTGTAAATTATTTGCTCTTTCCAACTTGGTGTAAAGCCGTATATTGTGCAGGTCCAGCCGACAATTTTCTTGTTCTTGAAATCTTTTTTTATTGTGTCAAGTATATTTGGAAAGACTATGGAGTCTGCGTCCAGGAAAAGTATTACGTCGCCTTTTGCCACCCAGCCACCTGCGTTGCGGCCGAATGACGCTGCACCTCTTTTTGCCTGAACAACACAGCAGCCATATTTCTTAGCGATTTTAATCGTATTATCTGTTGAATGAGAATCCGCTACGATTATTTCATATGGCTTCAGCTGCTTGAGATGAAAAAGAGTGGTTTCCAGGTATTTCCCCTCGTTCAGGGTCGGTATTACAATGGATATTTTCATAGGAGACCTCTTAGGACTATTATAGACTGTGATATTTAATAATTATGAATGCCCCCGGCGGGATTTGAACCCGCGTCATAAGTTCCGCAAACTTACATTCTATTTACTCTTTTCCGCCGGCGCTTTTTGAAAAGGGCCGATCCAAGCTAAACTATCTCCGTATTTACTACAGAGGCTTTCAGAGGCATTTCAATACTCTTCTTAACTGTGTATTTAACTTAAAAAGTTATTTGTCAGAGATATAGTTGATACTTATGAAATGCTCTTCATGTAACGATAACCTGATTTCAGAGGACAACTTCACCATGTTCAAATGTCCGTCCTGTCTTAAAACAGACATAGTTAGGTGCAGCAAGTGCAGGTTAAAGAGCACTATATACATTTGCACTGAATGTGGTTTTAAGGGACCTTAATTAAGGCGAAAGAAGAGGCGGGCTTAAATGACTAATACTGAAAATAACTCAAATTCGGAAAAATCCCCCACCTTTGGTGATTAGTTATGGGACAAGTAGCACTAACTCTCAATGTTATGCCTGAGAATATAGAAGTAAACATCAATCAGCTAAAACAGAGAATCCAGGACGCCGTCAATCCGCAGCAGATTGTTGAAAAACCAATCGGCTTTGGCCTTGTCCTCCTGGAAGTTCTTCTTGTTTTTGACGACAAAAAGGGAGTCGACGGCGACTATGAGGAAAAAATAAGATCAATAGAAGGTGTCGGTTCTGTGGAATCCGGAAACGCCACGCTGATATAAAATATCACGACCCTCTACTGTACGTATTTATTCTACCCTGAAGAAATCTTTCTATGCTAGAGATATTTGTTATATTTTTGATTTTGCTAATAGACGCGACGTACCTTACCATACTCATTTCAATTAACCTGCCGCAAAAAAAGATTCTGATCAAAAAATTGCCACGTGTATCTGTCATTATTGCAGCAAAAGAGGGTCACACTCTTGAGCACACTCTTAGAGTGCTAAAAACCGTGAAAAAACCTGAAATAGAACTAATCGTTGCTACCCATGACAAGGAGACCGCAAGGATAGCACGCCGATATACAAAAAAAATTGTTGTGGACAGAGGCATTGGAAAAGGCTCCGCACTTAACATGGCTGTAAAAAAGGCGTCTTCAAGTATACTGTATTTTCTCGATGAGGATAGTATTGTACAAAAAGGTACTATAGAGAAGGTGTGTTCAGCCCTTGGTGATTGTGAAATTTCAACAGGCATAAACATACCCAATGGCAAGGGCCTTGTAGCGATTATAGCACGACTGTACGTTTCTACATTAAACATGCTTTGGAGAGGCATATATAATCTCATCGGTACAACGGTAGTCACCGGAAGAAATTTCGCTATTTACAAGAACACACTGAAAAAAGCCGGTAATTTTAGAAACATGTTTACGGAAGATCTGGATTTATCGTTCAGGCTCTTCATGAGACACAAGAAAATCGGATATGTTAATGTAGTGTGTAGTGAACAGGCACCGTATAAATTATCGCAATATACGAAGCAGCAGCAAAGATGGAACGCAGGCTCTGCCCAGGTGCTTGGCGAATGGGAAAAACGCCTGCACCATCACGATATTGCTCTGCTTCTCTTCCTCATACTGATGGCGTTCGTGGCACCATTGTCCATGTTATTTCTAGTGCTCGCGATTTTTTTCAAGAGTTATCTTTTCCTTTCTGTAACGCTTCTGGGATTCCTTGTATGTCTGTCCAGCGTTTTGAAACTTGAACGCAAGGACATGATGATGTTTCCACTGACATTTTTTATTTTCATTGCGTTGCATAGTTTTTTGCTGGTATATACAGCATTTAACAAGCCAAAAGGCTGGTATAGAACTCCAAAGAAGTAGACGTGAAAAGTAGCGCACCATATCTCCGATACTTGTATCTTACGGAGCAATCCTCTGAGCAATCTGTAAATCATAAACAAGTCTTCTTACTGCTCGGGCTCCTTCTGGATGAGAGGTTAAAATTGGAACTTCTGATATGTCAGAAACTCTTCTATAATCCACCGTGCCTGTGCGAACTGTTTCTGAACCTGACAAAAAAGGAGCTGCGTGACCCGACTTGAGTCTCGGTCCGCCCAGTAGGGGTTCAAATTGATAGCTTAAAACACGTGCATCTTCATCAAGATAAATAGTAACTTTTTGCCTTTTTGGAAAGCCTAGGGTTGCTGTATATTCTTCTCCAGCCTGTTTAGGTGTGTTTGAAGGTTTTGAGGCACTGCCTTGACCTCTAAAAGCTTCTTGTGCATCGTAGTCGTTTTCTATGCCAATATCCATCATAAATCACCAGTTCATATCATTGTATATTTTAATTCTCTGATAACCGCTACATTTGCTAGGCTGTGTGCATCACGAATGCGCGAAGTATCGGTAACTCTTTTATACCTACAGTTGCCAACAGCTACTTGTTCAGAGCCAATGGTGAGGCACTGCCTGTACTCGTCTAGTCCAAAACTCACTGGTTCTGGTTCTATAGAACAATCAACTTGGCGGTTGCCTATATCTAGGTACACAACAATTCTAAATGAATCAGGGTAGTTTCTATTTGCATGGACTTGTACACCAGAAACCCGTCTAACAGGAAATCCATCACCGTCGTGCATCATAAATCACCATCTCAGCTATCTCAAAAATCTTTAAATAGAGATTTTGTTCGCGCTGGAATACGTCTGTCGTAGTTCAATCTAATGAATTTAAACATACCAACCAAATTTTAATCATGAACGGAGAAGAAAAGATTCATTCTACCTTTGCATCCGTGGCAGCGTCACTTGGCTACAGCGAAGTTCATGGAAGAATAATATCAGCCCTGCTTGTTGCCGGCCAGCCTCTTTCCCTAGAGGAGCTGACGCAGCAGACAAAATATTCTCCGGCATCCATATCACTTTCGCTGGACCTGCTTGAAATAATAGGCATAGTCAAAAAAATGAAAGACCGAGGCGACCGGAAGCTCTATGCCAAGCTGGACGGCGACCTTATAGAAGGGGTGCGGAACGCGATGATGCTCAAGCTCCAGAAGGAAATAACCAACACGCTTGATGAATTAAATACCATCAGGAACAGCGACGCAAAAACAAAAAAGGCTGTTAGTGCTGTTGAAAAAGAAGTAAGGCGGCTTCAGGAATATATACGCCGCCTATCCGAAGTTCCGGTGCCGAAAAAATAATCGGTGTTTATATTCTTTTTTGCTATACTTTTTCTATGGCAAAATATGTGTTATCCGAAAATCCTGTACACGGTATAAAGCCAGAAGTAATGCTTCAGCAAGGAGCGCACGGAATGCTTAATCATGTAGATATTTATGAGGATTTGTCTGTTTTGCATATATCCGGAGAAAGCAGTGGTCATGTAGTAACTGGAATTCAAGACCGCCAAATGAAAAATTTCAGGCTAGCAGATTGCGACCAACACGTTCTTCAAGAATTAGCTAGTATGTATGGCGTGCCAATAATCGATTTGCAGGAAGCCCAAGCAGTGGAGAAAGAATACCGGGCAAGACGTCCTACTTCTTAAACGTTTAATTACTTTTCTACCAATAATATATATTGGAGAATATATATGGGAATCCAACTTACACAACTTGTTCATGGTGATGTGGTAGGGCTGGAGGACATGTTTGATAAAGTCGTAGCCATAGACGCCTTCAACTGGATTTATCAATTTCTTAGCAGCATACGACAACCCGATGGAACCCCGCTTAAGGATTCAAAGGATAGGGTAACTTCCCACCTAACTGGCCTATATTATAGGACAATAAAGCTTCTTGAGGCAGGAATAAGGCCTGTCTATGTCTTTGACGGAAAGCCACCCGAATTCAAAACAGTGCTGGCTCATCGCCGCGACGTACGCGCTGAAGCTTTGCGAGAATGGAAAGAGGCGCTAGAGAAAAAAGATTACGTGGCAGCCAGCAAGCATGCCAAACGATCTACGACAATAACCGAAGATTACATCAATGACAGCAAGCTTCTCCTCGATGTCATGGGGCTTCCTTACATACAGGCTCCCAGCGAGGGCGAGGCAATGTGTGCCCATCTGGTAAAGCAAAAGGATGCCTACTGCGTCGCCTCGCAGGATTATGACACGCTTCTATTCGGAGCACAGCGCCTGGTGCGCAATTTATCCATAACCGGCAAGAAAAAGCGCGGCGCCGACTATGTTATGATAAATCCAGAGATGCTTGTCCTCGACAACATATTAAAGAATCTGGAAATTACGCACGACGAGTTGATTTTGGTCGGAATACTTATTGGCACCGACTTCAATCCTGGCGGTGTTCCAGGCTACGGTCCCAAAAAAGCATTGGATCTTGTAAAAGAGAAGAGGACATTGAAAAGAGTTTTCGAGGGCATAATATGGGACTTCTCCGTAACGCCTGAGCAGATATTCGAATTCTTCAGTAATCCGCCTGTAACAGACTACAATATAGGCTTCGGCGAGCCGGACGAAGAGGGAATAAAAAGGCTCATGTGTGACGAGCACGATTTCTCTGAGGAACGCATAGGGAATGCACTAAAAAGATTGAAGGAGAAAAAAGGAGAACAGCGCTCACTGAGCAGATGGATTAAGTAAACGCCGAATTCATGTTAATGCTAATTAGCGCAACCTCTGCATCCATTATTAGCTTGTCGAACCGTAAACGTAGTTAGAAAAAGCATCATTTTTATTTATCGGCTATGGTGTTGATATTACACACCCGCAAGCTTTTGTGCATGAACCCGCCGCATTTGAAATAACAGCAGTGTAGCCTTTTAGCTGGCATATTCGAGAGAACTGTACTTGAGTATTTGTAGAGCCCTGCTCCTGATAATTAACTAAAAAGCTTAGATCTGCGCAGTTGTATGTCGATCTTAATGAATTGCAGCCTGAACTAAATGCTGCTTCAATTGCTATCGTGTTCGTGCCTCCGCCCAGCTGTCCTGCGAAGAACGCAGCGACAACAACAAGAACAAGCACTGCTATCGCAACGACAACAATCATGTTTATCGGCAGTTCAAGACCCTTCATAATTATCTAAATAATTATGCAGTTAAGTGGTATATATAGTTAACCTAGGAAAAATCCGAAATATTATAACTCGGTTAACTGTACAGGAAAACCAAAGGTTTTTCATGTATACTTTTTCTAAAGTTGCTAAGAATAAAGACTCGGCAAGCACATAGCTAATTGAAGAATTTATTAATAGAAGCAACGAACGCCTTTACTTCCTGACGGTTATCTCTATTCTGGAAACGTTTATCTTTTCCTTCTCTATTTCCAGAACGTCTGTGCCTATGCTTACGTTTGTGACCTTGATGTCCAGGGCAAACTTGTTTCTGACGATTTCAACTACATCAACGGCCTTTGATATTGACTGGCCGCGGGCCTTTATGCGCACTTCGTTCTGGCCCTTGCCGAGCTGGGTGACTACTGCTAGCACGTAGGACATGGTCGGTTTCTATTAGGGAGCTTGTCTATGCAATGCTCTTTCCTACGAAGACCATGTTTTCGTCTTTTTCCACAGGCATGCTAATAAGATAAGCTGAAAACTTTAAGAAATATGATTATCTTAGATTCATTGAAAACGCACGGCTTCAGCCGTGCGATGAAACACAATGAATCTTGGATCCCATCTTCCAACAAACCCACGACTTTAGTCGTGGGATATAAAGAAGATGTGATAGTGAAGTAACTAAAATTAAAACCGGGCCCGCCTCTGCACTTAGTAGCAGGACTAACGTGGCTTTATCGTACGCTAATTAGAAGGCGTCAGTAGGTCGAAAGCGAACCTGTGTGCCCGTCAGCTTACACTCACTTCGGGCACGTGAGGCAGCACTCTTTTATGCAAGCTAGGCTGGCGGTTGTATCACAGCTGCCATAGCCGCCGTTGAAGCGTCTTGTAAGTTCCATGCAGGCAGTGCCTATATTTGTGGGAATAGTACCACTGGGAACAGGGGCGTTGTCTTTTCCAGCGCACCTGAAGTCCTTGGTTACGTAGGCTCCGCAGGCGCTGTTGCGTTTTGCTTCCAGCGCGAACTGGTCCTGTGGCGGGCCTGCTTGCGACAGAAAGAATATTAGAAGAACCGAAAGAACGAGAATCGCAAGTATAAGATATATTATCGTTTCTATCGCCATTGACATGCCTTTCATGCAAACACCTGTTCTCTATTTGTTTCCAAGATAAATAAAGATAGTTTAGCTTAGCTGGAATCCTGCAGCTGTGCAGCTCAGTGTTGAACCACTCAGAATACCGTTGCAAATGCTCTGGATGGGTATTGAATCTTGTATACTCATGCCAGTAGAAAGCTTCTGTAATGAATCAAGGCCTGGAATATCAGCATTGCATGAGAACAGATTCCCTGCGCAGCACACCATGTCATTGGTGCTCTGCCAATTGAAATATGTCGGTCTAGCTGGGAGATTTGACTGAGGTGGTGCAGTGCAGTCAAGCGCCGGCATGTAATCTTCAGCTATGTATTCAAGTCGTATGGGACGCTTTACAAACGCATTCGCGTTTTCATCATTATAGTAGTATACACCAGGCGTTGATTGTGTTGGTGTGCTTATTGTGTCGCATTTTTTGTCACTGGATTGTGTGCAGTCAATTAATGTGCAGGGATTTACTGCACTGCCTGCTGTTGACTGCGTGCGCAGCTCAAAGTGCAAATGAACTCCTGTAGACGAACCACTGCTTCCCATCAGCGCTATCTGTTGACCTGCCCCTACGGAATCACCTCTTGCCACAATAATAGAATCTTTTTTGAGATGAGCGTAAAATGAGTAGTAGTTGGTGTGTTTTATCAACACTATGTTTCCGTATTTTTCACTTCCCGGACCACCGCATAGCGATCCAAGAGCGCCAACAGGACAATCATTGTAGGTGTCGACTACAACACCATCACCAACAGCATTTACTTCATCAGCAGCAGGCACTATGTCTATTCCCATGTGGAATTTACCAGCATCATTTTCATCAAGTTTTCGGAAACCATAGCAGCTGTTTAGTTTTCTGCTGTTTGTTGGCCAGGAAAATAAGGTGTTTGACATCTGTGTCGCCCCTTCTGTATAAGTTGCCTTGGCTTTGTAGTGGACAACGAGACCGATACCACTATGCATAACGCCGCTTACTGTGGAATCCGCAGCCCTCATATCTGTCTGTATATCTGTCGTTGCAAGTACTCCAGAAGGCACGCGTGCTGTAAATATGGTATTCAAAAAAGATTTGATGTGGCTTTCATAATCATCTTTGTTAGCATAGCTCTGGGAGTATTGAAGTTGTGGGTTGTGCTGTTCAAGAGAGTCTCCAAAAAGAAGAAGACCTTCTATTGCCTGTCTTCCTTTAGCCACCATCTGTCTAAAGGACGTCATGACCTTGTTGTAGTTTTCTGTCTGCGCAACGATTCTACCGTCTCCGTAGGTAGCAGTTATGCTCTGGGAGAATTTGGATTCTATGTTGTCATTATTTAGGTTGAGCAAGAAGTTTGCCACGGCTTTGTTATTTCCGCTGCATACGCTTCTCACAGAATCAAAGCTTATAGCAACTCCTCCGGCGTCCATGGGTGTTTTAAGGTTCAGCAAGCCATCGCATTCAAGTTTGTTCTGAAGATATGTCAAAACATGATTGTCTCTTGGGTAGCATACCTGCGGGTTTCTCCCCCAGTCATTGCCCTTGTTCGTAGCTGGTATGCGTTCTACTGGATGTCCTTGGGCATCTGTAAGACCATCCCGTCCCTGGTTCGGGTCGCGCCAATACCAGTAGTCTTCTGTCAGCCTGTTGCTAGTATCAATGCCGCAGCCTATGCTTTCATCGCCTGTAATGAAAATCGCCTGCACCGTTGAAATGAACCATGTGTTGCCAAGAGAAGCATTGAATAAAGAGAAGGTTGATTTTAATTTCATTAGCGAGAGCGATTCCAGATTTAGTTGTATTGTACTCTGGACCTGTGCGGTGGTCATGTAAATATAGATGCTGAAGAATATTGCAAATATTACTATTAGCATTATGGTGCCTGCGGTGGTTCCCGCACCTTTGGAGTAAGTATTGATTTGCTTCATTTGACAGTCACCTCCAGTGTACCGTACCTATCCTTGTAGAGTAGAGGCACAATCGCCTTCATAGCCATGCCCGCTGAGATTAGTGTTTCCTCTGTCTGCGGTGCGCAGCACACTTCTGTTGCACCACCATTTGCACCATCGCATTCCGGAGGTTGTCCAAGATAAATCTGACCCTGTCTACAATAACGTTTGTTGAATAGAGAAAGCGGATTCCACCATGTAACATCTCTTTGCCCCCATGAACAAACGCCACCAGAACCGCAAGAAACTATGTTACTATGGCCTGGAAGCTGTGCATAAGCAGTTAGATCATGTTTGCAGCAAAGCTGTAGAGGATTACAAAAACCTTTATCATCGATTTCAATGCGACCCACATCACAACTTTCTCCATAAACAAGAGGCCATACACACCAACCCTCTTCATTATTTCCGCATTTGGATTCTGAGCTGTCCATGCTCATTACTTCATTAGTGTCACGTTTTACTGAAATATAGTATTGTGTAAGATCATAAGATTTCATGAAGATGCTTAGATCGCCCGGCAGCTCAACGGTGTTCGCTCTTTGGACAGAGCTTACAGCAGAGGTTTCTATTATTTGCTCCAGCAGCTGCCTGTCACCAAACTGCACGTGCGATAAAACATCCGTTATCATAAATGGCTTGTTTTGTATGGACACAAAATCTATCGAGTACTGTACCTGTTCTCCCACGCCGACAGAGAATTTCAAGTAGATAAAAAGCCCGAGCACAATCATCACCATGACCACGACTAAAAGTACAAGAGTCATTCCTATGTCCTCAGGCATTGACATTCCTTTCATACTAAGGATACCACCTATCTTTAGATGATGGAGAACAAGGCACATATAATTTGTGGTATTCGGAAAACTTCTTGTTTT
>Ga0265296_1004689_pt1 | contig 11727 bp, 12 predicted proteins | sample MunlanPumphouse1_FD_189073 | JGI IMG/M metagenome (GOLD analysis project Ga0265296, IMG submission 189073) | Groundwater microbial communities from a municipal landfill in Southern Ontario, Canada - Pumphouse #1 | ecosystem: Environmental > Aquatic > Deep subsurface > Groundwater | place...
ACAGCCCGGGCATTGCCGGCGTCCAGCCGCTCCAGCACCGGGGCCTCGCGTTTCCTCAGGGCGCTGTTGTAGGTCAGGTCTGCGGGGTCGAGCCGGGTCAGGTCGCGCAAGACAGCGGATGCGGCATTTCCAGCCAGCAGGGCCTCTGCGGCGACATGGGCGTCCGCCTCCCGCACATGGGCGGCGACGGGCGCACCTTCGGCGCCGATCATCACACTGTCGGGCCTTACGAGGACGGCCTTGATCAAGGCTTCGTCGAACACGTGGTCGGCCAGTGCCAGGACCACCGTGCCCGAACCCGCTGACTCGCCCTGCGAAACGCCTGCCCGCGCGAAGATGCGGCCCAGCCGTTCGGCCGAACTCATGCCCCAGATCCGCGCCGAGCCCTCACCCAGCACCCGCGCGCAAGGCGTGGCATCCGTCATCTGCTATACGCCCCGTTGTCGGCCCGCTCGCGGGGCCCGAATCATCATAAAACAACTGCGGCCCGCCGTGGCCAGAAACTGATACGATTGCCCCCTTTTCGTCTCGCCCACCTGTCGGATCCACACCTGCCGCCGCCTCCTATGCGGCTGGTCGAGCTGCGATTGAAGCGGCTGGTCAGCGGCCTGGCCTGGCGTCGCAAGGTTCATCATCACCGCCCCGAGGTCCTGGCCACCTTGATGGCCGACATCGCGGGGGCTGGACCGGACCACATCGCCGTCACCGGCGACCTGACCAATTTCTCGACCGAGGCAGAATACGACGCCGCGGCGAACTGGCTGACAGCGCTGGGGCCCGCCGCCGACGTCACCGTCTCGCCCGGCAATCACGATGCCCTGATCGGGTCAGCCGATCCCGCACGGTTCGCCCCTTGGCGGGCCTGGCTTGGCGATCAGGGCGACAGCTTTCCCTTCGTCCGGCACCGTGGCCCCGTGGCCATTCTGAACCTCTGTTCGGCCATCCCGACGCCGGTGCGTCTGGCGACGGGACGACTCGGGGCCACTCAGATCGCGCGGCTGGAGGCCGAGCTGACGGCGGCGCGGCAGGCCGGTCTGTGCCGCATCGTCCTGATCCATCATCCGGTGGTGGACGGCGTTGTCGCGGATCGCAAGGCCCTGACGGATAGGTCAGCACTTCAGGCCATGCTGGCGCGCACCGGGGCGGAACTGATCCTGCACGGCCATGCCCACCGATCGACCGTGTCGTCGGTCGCGGGACCGGACGGACCGATCCCGGCACTGGGCGTGCCGTCCGCTTCAATGTCGCCCGGTCAAGGCGAGGCGGCGCGCTGGCACGAGATCGCGATCACGCCCTGCGAGACCGGCTTCGATATCGACATTGCCGCACGCGGTATTCAGCCGGACGGTACGATGGCAAGCCTCGGCGGCTATCGTCTGGCGACCGGCATCAAAGGCGAAATCAGCTGACCCGGACGGCGATAATGGCATGACTGGCAAGGATAGGGCGAATCGCAATCGCGAAATGGCGCTATTCTAATATGGCCTTGCGCAGTCAGGGATAGCGGGTCTGGATCCGGATCGTGTTGTCGCCCGGCGTCACCGCGAACCGCACCGAGCGGAACGACGGCAGCCCCAGCCGCGCCGGAGCGTCGTTGGAAAAACCGAACCCCTCGGTCGGGCGACCGATGGCGCTGCGGTCGAAATCGCTGTCGCCGTCGGCGTCGTGATAGATGACCACCGCATAGGTGCCCGCCTCCGGCAGGTTGAAACAGGCCCGCGTCGTCGGCGCCACCGCCCGCGTCCGCACCCGCAGCAGCTTGCCACCGGGAGCCAGGAACCGCCGCGCATTGTCGGGATAGATCGTCACTGCGATCTGGCCCTCGGGCGCCCGCACACCGTTGACGATGACGTTCAGCCGCGTCCCGCCATCCGCCGCGCCCTCGCAGGTCTGGGCCTGGACGGCCCCCGCCGAGGCGATCAACGCCGCACCGGACACCAGGGCCGCGATCAGGAAAGGTCTGGCTTTCACGATTTGTCTCTGTTTCCTATAGGCCGCGCCGGTCCGGACCGGTTATCTTGGCCATCATGACCAATCCGACCGCAACGGCCTTTGGATATCCGCACACGCTTGTCGCGGAAACAACTCACTGGCTTGTTCTGGTCCGGCCCAAACAGCCCACATGGGGATCGCTGGCCCTGGTGTGCAAGGAGCCGGTCCAGGCCTTCGCCCACCTCAGCGCCGAGGCCTTCGCCGATCTGAAGGTCGCGACCACCGGCATCGAGGCCATGCTGGGTCGCTTGGTGGCCTATGAGCGGATCAACTATCTGATGCTGATGATGGTCGACCGCGACGTCCACTTCCACGTCATCCCCCGGTACGACGGGACGCGCGAGGACGCCGGTTTGACGTTCACCGACGCCGGATGGCCCGGCCCGCCCGCCGTGGGCCAGACGGTCGATCTGGACGCCGATCAGGCCGAGAACCTGGCCCGACGGCTTGGTGAAGCCTGGCCCCGGACGGAGGTGGCGGCGCAGTGATCCGGCTGCGCATCCTCGACCGCTATTCGCTCCGGCTGACGCTTTGGCCGATGGTCGGGGCGATCGTCGTGACGCTGGTGGCGCTGTTGCTGGAGCGGGTGCTGCGGCTGCTGGACGCCCTGTCCCAGAGCGACGGACGGTTCGGTTTCGTGCTGGAGCTGACGGCCAATCTCGTTCCGCATTATCTGGGCCTGACCCTGCCTGCTGCCTTCTTCGTGGCCCTGTTCATCGTGGTGTCGCGGCTGAACGACGGGTCCGAGATCGACGCCATGCTGGCGAGCGGCCATTCCCTGACGCGGATCGCGGCTCCGTTTGTCGGGCTGGGCGTCGCCCTGATGGTCCTCAGCATCATCCTGTTCGGCTTCGTACAGCCCTATAGCCGATATGCCTACCGCTCGGTCCTGCACAGCGCCCAAAGCGCGGGCTGGAGCGGGGCGGTGCCGGAACGGGCGGTGATAACCACTGACGATGGCCTCTTGATCACCGCCAACACCACCGATGCCTCAGGCCGGTCGTTGAAGGGCGTCTTCATCCGCCAGCTCAACCCGAACGGCGCCGAGCTGATCACTACCGCCGACCGAGCCGATGTCTCGATAAATCCTGAGAGCGGCACCGCCACCGTCACCCTGCACCAGGGTCGCCAGATCCGGATCGCTCGCGACGGCAGGCCCAAAGTCTTCGTCTTCAGCGGCTTCTTCGCCGACATCCCCCTGACCGGGGCGACGAAGCTGCTGCGGGATCGCGGCGGGGATGCGCGCGAGCTGACGCTGGTCGAGCTCGTGACCGGAGGAGGTCGGACCATTCCGCTGCAGGAACGGATGGCCGAGTTCTATGGCCGACTGGCGCGAGCCCTCGCTCTCCCGCTGCTGCCGCTGCTTGCGCTGCCGCTGGGTCTGGCGGCCAAGCGGGGCGGGCGGGCGCCCGGCGTCATCCTGGCCGGGGTCATCCTGATCGCGTTCCAGAACCTGCTCCAGCTCGGACAGGGGCTGGCGACCAGCGGGCGGGCCGACGCCATCGTCGCCGTGGGCCTGCCTTTCGCGGGGTTCGCGGGCCTGTGCGTCTGGATCTTCATGGGCAGCCGCCGACGCCCCGGCGACACCCCGATCGCCCGGCTGACGCAGCGCCTGGGGGCGGTAACGAGGCGTGTGATCCGGCTGATCCCCGCACGGCGGCCCGCCCGCGCATGATCCTGGCCCGTTTCATCCTCAAGGTCGTGGGGTTCCGCATTCTGGCGGCGCTTGCCGTGCTTTTCGCTGTGCTTCAGGTGCTCGACCTGCTGGACGCGACGACCGACGTGCTGGACCGCGGGCTGGGTGTCGGCGGCGTGATGAGATACGCCGCGCTGCGCGCGCCAGGCCTGCTGATCCAGGCCATGCCCATCGCGGTCCTGGCAGGCAGTCTGCTGGCCTTCACACAGCTGGGTCGGGAGAACGCGATCATTGCCATGCGGGCCAGCGGCATCTCGACGTTTCGCCTCATCGGCCTGTCGCTACCCGCGGCCTTGTTCGTCGTCGCGGCTCATCTGGTGATCGGCCAGGCGATCGTCCCGCGCACCAATGCCGCGCAGGAACGCTGGTGGCGGGTCACCGAACCCGTGGGTGATCGGAAGCCGCCGGAGAGCCGCAGCTTCCGCGTCGGAGCCGACATCGTCACCGCAACCGCAGATCCCGACCGCGACACAAGCCTGAGCGACGTCCGCATTTATCGCAGGACGCCAGAGGGCTTGTTGCTGACCCGCACCACGGCGTCTACGGCCCGTTTCGACGACGGCGCCTGGACCCTGAGCGACGCAAGGACCGTGACGATCGCCCAAGGGGCGGAGGGCGTGCGCGATGCCGCGCGCCTGACCTGGCCGACCACCCTCCGTCCTGTCGACATCCAGACCGTGTTCGGCGACACCGCCACGACCACCTCGGCGGAGGCGCACAGGGGGTTGCGGGAGGGAGCAGCCCTGCGATCGCCCGCCTTCTACCAGATGACCTTGCAGCGGGCCTGGTCGGCGCCGTTCGCCTCGCTTGTCATGCTGCTGCTGGCGATCCCGGTGGGCCTGGTCAGCTATCGCGGCGCCCAGGCCCCCGTCGTGCTGGGGCTCTGTCTCGGAGCCGGTCTGCTGTTCCTGGTCGTCGACGGGCTGCTGGCGGCCATTGGCGAGACCGGGGTCTTGCCGGTGCTGCTGGCCGCTTGGGGCGGGCCGATCGTATTCGCGGCCGCCGCCATGCTGGTCCTGTTGCGAGAGGAGGGCGCATGATGCCGTTGCAGATCGTCCCGGTCGTCAGCCCGGCGGAGCTGGACCGGTTCATCGCCCTGCCCGACCGGATCAACGCGGGCGATCCGAACTATGTGACGCCGCTGCGAATGGAGCGACGCGATGCCCTGTCGCCGAAGAGGAACCCCTTCTTCGCCCATGCCGACGTCCAGTTGTGGCTGGCGATCAGCGACGGGCGCGACGTCGGCCGGATCAGCGCCCAGATCGACCACATGGCCCCACCCCGCGCGGACGGTCCCGACGGCCATTTCGGCCTGATCTGCGCCGAGGACGACGCCGCCGTATTCGCCGCCCTGTTCGAGACCGCCGAGTCCTGGTTGAAAGCGCGGGGCTGTCGCAGGGCCCTGGGTCCGTTCAACCTGTCGATCAATGAGGAGGTCGGCCTGCTGATCGACGGCTTCGACACCCCGCCGATGGTGATGATGGGCCACGACCCGACCTATGCAGCGTCCCGGATCGAGGCCCTTGGATACGCCAAGGCCAAGGACGTCTTCGCCTATACCTCGTCGTTCGAACACGACCTGCCCGCGCCGGTCACGCGGCGGGTGAAACGCGGGCCGCCGCCGGGCCTCGTGCTGCGCCCGCTCGACATGCGCCGCTACGATGCGGAGGTCGATGCCTTGACCGACATTCTGAACGACGCCTGGTCCGACAATTGGGGTTTCACGCCCGTCACGGAGGCAGAGACCCGTCAGCTGGCCATTGCGCTGAAGCCGGTGATCGATCCGCGCCTGACCTGGTTCGCCGAGATCGACGGCGACGTGGCCGGTTTTGTGGTCTTCCTCCCCAACGTCAATGCGGCGATCGCGGACCTGAAAGGGCGGTTGCTGCCGTTCGGTTGGGCCCGACTGCTGTGGCGGCTGAAGGTGCGGCGCGTCAAATCGATCCGCGTGCCCCTTATGGGGGTCAAGCGTCGCCATGCCAGGACACAGAAGGGGATCATGGCGCCGTTTCATCTGGTGCATATCGCCCGGAGCCAAGCCCGCGCACTGGGCTATCGGCACTGCGAGATGTCGTGGATCTTGGAGGACAACAGGGCCATGCGAGGCATCCTCGACGCGCTCGGGGCCCGCATCTACAAAACTTACCGCATCTACCACAAGCCCCTGGCATGAGCGGTTTTACGGCCTTGATTCTAGCGGGATCGCGCGGCGGCCCGGAGCCCGTGGCCAACCACGCCGGCGTGGCGCACAAGGCCCTGATCCCAATCGACGGGACGCCGATGATCCTGCGCGTGGTCGCCGCCCTGGGCGAGGCCGGAGCCAGCCGAATCGCCGTCTCGACCAACGATGCCGAGGTGATGGCGTTGTTGGCGGGGTATGAGGTCGAATGCATGCCTCCACGGGCCCAGCCCAGCCTCAGCGTCCTGTCGGCGTTCGAGACCCTTGGGGCGCCGCTTCTGGTCACCACGGCGGACCACGCCCTGCTGCGTCCAGAATGGATCACCCAGTTCATCGCCGACATGCCGCCCGGGTCTGACCTGTCCATGCTGCTGGCCGAACGGCGGGTGGTGGAAGCGGATGCGCCACGGACGAGGCGGACCTGGTACCGATTCGGGCGACAGGCCTGGTCAGGCTGCAACCTGTTCTATCTGGCCACGCCCCGGGCCGCCGACGCGCTGGCGTTGTGGCGGACGGTTGAGGTCCATCGCAAGCAGCCGTGGCGCGTGGCGCGCCTGATCGGCCTGACGACCCTGGCGTTTTATCTCCTCGGGCGGCTGACGATCCAGGACGCCGTCGACCGTCTGGGAAACTCGATCGGGGTCCGGGCTGCTGTCGTGGCCAGCCCCTTCGGCCTCGCTGCCGTGGATGTGGACAAGGCCGAAGACCTCGAACTGGTCCGTCGGATCGTCGAGGATCAGCGCGCCAGCCAGCCCTGAACCAGGGCCTCGTTGGTCGCCACATCGGCCAGGAAATCCATCTCTCCCCAGCCCAACCCCTCGATCGAACAGACGCTGACGCCCCCGCCTTCGCGAGCCAGTTCGTGGATAATGCTCAGATACCAGCGGCGCAGGTTTTCCGGATCGCGCAGGGCCGCCTCCATCGCCGCCCGGAACCGGGCCGCGCCCCGGTCCGAGAACCGCAGGAAACCGATCGATTCTGCGTCATAGGTCTGGATCGTCTTGCCGATGGCGACCAGGGCACCGCCGCGCGTCTCGACCTTCATGTCGTCGGCGTCATAGGTCGGCTTGCGGTCGACGGTCACGACGATGTCGGTCTCCGGGGCCGAGATCAGTCTGTCTGCAATAGCTGGCTCGAACAGGGTGTCGCCGTTCAGCAGCAGCACGCCCCCCTCGAACCGATCGCGCACGATCCAGCAGGAGGCCAGGTTGTCGGCCACGCCATAGAAGGGGTTGTAGACTGTCGAGACGGCCATCCTGCGCAGGTCCAGCCGCCCGATCTCATCCTCGACGAGCGAGGCCCCGAAGCCGGTGACCACGATAGCCTCTTCTACGCCCGCCGTCTGAAGATGCGACAGCTGCCAGGCCAGCAGGCTGCGCCCGCCCAGTTCGACCAGGCATTTCGGCCGTGCCTCTGTCAGGGGCAGCAGCCGCTTGCCCTGGCCCGCGCTCAGGATGATGGCCCGTCTTGTCGTCACCCGGATCGTCCCTGCATGAAGTCCATGATCGCTCGCGCCGCCCGCTCGGAGGCCGGTACGAGGCTGGTCGAGAAGGTCTCGGCGAAGCCTGCAGTCTGGGCGGCCAAGAAATCCCGGTGGTTCACCCGTGCCGCATCGATGGCGCCGACGAGATCGATCGTGGTCTCCCGAACCGGCCCGAATCGCCAATGGCCATAATTCTCGTCGCCCTGCCAGTCGACACCACCCGCATTCAGGAAGACACAGGGTTTGGGCGTGCGCAGGAACTCGTAGACCTGGCTGCTGACGTCGCCAAGGTAGACGTCGGCCAATGTGGTCCAGGTCATGTCGATCGACCGGTCGCTGCCGCGATCGATGTGGATATGAGGCCGGCCCTCATAGTCGTCTAGCAGGCCCGCCCAGCGCGCGCTCGCCTCCCTGCCGTCCAGTAGTCGGACGTGGGGCGCGACGACCAGGTTGTAGCGATCTTGATCGGCAAACGCGCTGAGCACATCTGCGCCGAACCGCTCCCACGAGCCAAGACTGGAGAAATGCGGGTTGTACAGCACCACGGGCCTGTCATCAGCGAACGGTCGAAAGCTCGGATCTCGGATCGCATCCGCCGCCTCGAACTTGGGGTAGCCGACCACGGCGTGATGACCCTCACGGATCAGGCCCTCGCGCTGCATCCGCGCCCGGTGCTTCTCGCCCGCCATCAGGACGAAGTCGAAATCCGCGATCCGCCGATCAAATCCGGCCGCCCGGTCCCCCGCCCCATGGTCCAGATGAATGAAGCGAGGCCGGGTAACCCCCAGCCGCTTCAGGAATATAGACGTCCGCTCCGGCACGGCGATGGCGTCCGATTCGTTCAACCAGCGTGCTGCTGTCACCATCGTCAGGAGTTTTGGCGGGTTCCTGCCGCCCGCGATCGTCTGGGCGATGGAAAGAAGCGACGAACCTATCTTGTAATACTCGATTGCTGCGTCGCCCAGTCGAGCGGCTGCGAACCGAGCGTATTCGAGCTGCCAAGCGCCAGGCGACGCAATAATGACGCGCGCTTCGGATTTCGCAGCCAAACGCACTGCTGTCGGCAACCCATGCAGCAGTTGATGATTTTGCGCATTGAAGAAAAAGACTATCCTCACCTAGATAATGGTGTCGCGACGAGTCTTATGTAAATAGTATTCACAATACACAACAATGATGCAGCGCCAAAATTTGTAGATGCGCTTATATATAGAACACGATGTCAACAATGTTGCCAATATAGAAAACACCAAGGTATCTGATCGAGCGCCGTCACCGACATCTGCGCCTACAACCCCCTCCGCCTCATGGACGGACGCTCATGTCAGCGGCATCGAACAGGGTATGACCGTAGCCATATCTGAAGGCCTTTCAAGCCGCCTAGCTTGGACCGAAGCCATGGGAACGCCGTCTCTCGTGGCGGATCGTAACCGAAGTGGGCACAGGTCGCCGTTGACCGGCGCGTCGGCCGAAGGCAGTCGGACTCCGTGACCTCGACGTTAACCGCCAATCCATGTAGATTCCCGGTCGGAAGCGAAGGTGGCCGATGTTTTCAGCGTGGCGAGATATTGCAGTCTTCGTCGATGAGACCGGGGCCGGCGATCGGATCGCTCGTCAGGCGGCAATCCTTGCGAAACGTCACAACGCGCATCTGGTCGGAATATTTGGGATGGAGCGCGCGCCATCCCCTCCGTCGGACGACTTCGTGCGGGGCAGGCAGGGGATACAGCATGTCCTAGCCAAGCGCCGCGACGAGGCAGCCGGCAAAGCACTCGCCGCTGGGAAACAGTTCAGCGATCTTTTGAGAGACTACGACGTCGGAACTGAATTTCGGATCGTCTGGCGCGGAGACATCGCCGACGATATTGTCCTGAATGGTCTTAACTGCGATCTGATCATCGCCAGCCATCCAAAGCTCGACAATCTTCCGGACAGATGGTCAGGCGAACACCTAGTGCTCGTGACGAGCGCCCCTGTCTTAAGGATCCCAACCGGATGGGAAGATCGATCCATAGGCAAGAATATTCTGATTGCGTGGAATGGCAGCCGGGAAGTTCGCCGAGCCGTCAACGACAGCATGCCTCTTCTTGGCTCTGCCGATTCGGTTACAGTGCTGACTGTAGATCATGATCGCATACCTGGGGGAATCGGATCGACGGCCGACGATGCTATCCGCCATCTTCTCAGACATGACATAGACGCCAATCTCTCCTCGATTGAGTCCGGTGGCCGCCCGGTTGCAGACGTCATTCTAGACTATGCAGCTTCTATCAGCGCCGATTTGCTTGTTATCGGCGCCTACAGTCATCCCCGAACGATGGAGCGACTGTTCGGCGGCATCACCCGTTCGTTGTTGGCCGATGCGGAGATGCCCCTGCTCATGTCTCGCTGAAGCGTCAGGGTCAGTCGAGTGCAAGTCGCTGGACACGCGCCGCGGCGTTGCAGGACGGCTCTCGAAAGCGGAAGAATTCTGAGGAGAAATCAGGCAGGTTTCAGTCAGCAGCGAGAACGCGCCTTCGGGGTGGGGTCGGGTCCAAAGTGACCTTGACCCGGATGTTGGAACGGAGGGTGCCGGATCTGGCCCTCGTCACCGATCGCACGTTGGGGTGTTTCTTCCTTTTGGTCTCTACCCCAAATCTCTCATTCCGGCGGGCGTCGTCGAGGGACAGGAAACCGACCGTCTGACGCACGATCATGGCCGCCGGGCCTCGCTGAATTCGATCGCTTGATCATCTCTCCGTGTTCAGATCCCCAAGCGCAGAACGAGAGATTTCCAGTGAGATGTCTGATCTGTCGCCGTCTTGCTCCTAAGATCAAAGGATCTGATCTGCTTCCCAGAAACGGATCACGGGACGTTAGAGTTTTCTGCTGAGATTTCCTTGGGTGGGAAGGAGCGGAGGACCATGAAGGCATCAGCATTTCCGGAGGCCCAGAAGGCGTTCATTCTGAAGCAGGGCGCGGACGGTGTGCCGGTGGCGGAAATCTGCCGGCGGGCCGGAATCAGTCAGGCGACGTACTTCAATTGGCAGAAGGAAGCGCGACGGCCAGCTGCGGATGGAGATGAAGCGGCTGAAGCGGATCGAAGACGAGAAGGGGCGGCTGAGGAAGTTGGTGGCGGACCTGTCGCTGGACCGGGAGCTGCCCCCCCAACTCTGGCCCCCCTGGCCGGCGTCAACGCAACGCCGAAGCCGAACCGGCCCATCGCCTCCTCGCCCTGAGGCGGAAGGACCCGGAGCCTCATCCCTTGGCAGCCTATGGACGAGGCCGGCGTCCAGGCTCAAGAGGATGCGTGAAATGACCAGCACCGTCTGATGCGGCGGGACGCGGCCCAAAGATTCAATCTAGCGTCGTCCGGTAGCGCACAATCGCGAGGGCCGTGATCACCACGACGAAGGCAACCAGGGCCATCACGCTTGGCCACGCGTCGGCGAGACCAACGCCCTTCAACAAGGCGCCGCGGACAATCCTCAGAAAATGGGTGACAGGGATCAATGACCCGAGGACCTGGGCCCACTCAGGCATGCCCCGGAAAGGAAAGAGAAAGCCGGAGAGCAGCATGGACGGCAAAATGTAGAAGATGGACATCTGCATGGCCTGCATCTGGGTCTGAGCGAGGGTCGACAGGAAGAACCCGAGCGCCAGGGAGCCCACGATGAACAGCATGACACCGACAAAAAGGGCGTCCCAGCCCCCGACCATGGGGACGTCGAACAGCAGCCGAGCCATCACCAGGAACAGGGTCACCTGGACAACGCCCACCCCGACATAGGGGGCCAGCTTGCCGATCATGACTTCGAGCGGCCGCACAGGCGTCGCCAGCAGGCTTTCCAACGTACCGCGCTCCCGCTCGCGCGCCATGGCGAGCGACGTCATCATGACCAAGGTCATCGACAGGATGACTCCCAGAAGGCCGGGAACGATGTTGAAAGCGGTTATCCCTTCCGGGTTGTAGCGCCTGTGGACGATGACCTCGAACGGGGCGCCCTGGGTCGACCGGACCAGCGGGCCGGTCAGGTCGCGAGCCAACGCCTGAGCCGGGAGGCCTGCGAGCGCGGCAAGGGCGCCGCCCGTCGCCGAGGGATCGGCGGCGTCGGCCTCGATCAGAATCGCCGGATTATCGCCCCGCACGACCCTGCGCGTGAAATCCTGGGGGATCACCACCGCGAATTGGACCTCGCCCCGCGCCAAGGCCTGGTCGAGTTCGGCCTGGCTGTTGACCGACTGGGTGATGAGAAAATAGCCGCTGTTGGTCAAGGCGCTCAGAAACGAGCGCGAAAAGCTCCCATGATCCTGAACATAGACCGCGGTCGGCAGATTTCGGGGATCGTCGTTGATGGCATAGCCGAACAAGACCAGCTGCAGGATCGGCATGATCAG
>Ga0265296_1004690_pt1 | contig 11726 bp, 11 predicted proteins | sample MunlanPumphouse1_FD_189073 | JGI IMG/M metagenome (GOLD analysis project Ga0265296, IMG submission 189073) | Groundwater microbial communities from a municipal landfill in Southern Ontario, Canada - Pumphouse #1 | ecosystem: Environmental > Aquatic > Deep subsurface > Groundwater | place...
TCAAAGCCGCCGGCGGAGTGATGATTACCGGTTCGCATCTGCCGATTAAGATGCTGGGGATTATCCCTCTGCTTAAAGACGGTTCCGGGGTGTTTGGTAAAATTGGCGCAGCGATCACTAAAATTTATGAACAAAATTCACGAGCTTTACCTTAAGAAACTGTTAGGCTTGGTTGACCTTGGTTTAATTAAGGCCAAGCATTACCGGGTTTTAGCAGACCCTTGTAATGGAGCGGCCAGTGAACTGATCGTTGAGTTATTAAAGCGAGCCGGCTGTGTGGTGGTGAAATATAATTGCGAAATGGACAAGCCTCCCGGAAGGGAGCCGGAGCCCAGAGCCAAAAGTTTGCAGGCAACGGCTAAAATGGTGGTGAAGCATCACTGCGATTTAGGCTTAGGATTGGACATGGACGCGGACAGGGTGTTGTTTATTGATGAAACAGGGGTGGTTTTGTCAGAGGATTTGGTAGGGGCGATTTTAGGTGAGGCGGAGATTAAAACCAAGGCGGATATTTTAGTCACACCGCTGAATTCTTCAGGTATATTTAAAACCGTGATAGAAAAAGCCGGAGCCAAGGTAGCGGAATGCCGCGTCGGGCCGCCGGAGATTGCCGCCAAGATTAAGAAAACCAAGGCTGTTTTTGGCTATGAAGAGTCAGGCAAGTATTTTTTTTCAAGGGAGTTTATTTGGGCTGACGGTTTGCTGGCAAGCTTAAAAATGCTCCAGGTGATGGCTAAACATAAAAAAAGTTTAAGCCAAATCAGGCAAAGTTATCCTAAGTATTATCAGGTCAAATTAGCGTTTGATTGCCCCTTCGAAAAGATGCCTCAGCGTTGGGTGGGTAAGGGTGAAAAGTTGATTATGGGTGACAGCTGGTTATTTATCCGGGCTTCCGGGACCGAGCCGCTGATCAGAATTTTTAGCGACTCGCCCAGCCAAAAACGAGCGGAAGAATTAGCCCAAAAAGGCAAAAGAATGGTGGAGGAGTTATGCCGGAAGTAGAACCACTAAGACAGTTTGAAATAAAAAATTTGGACATTTTAACAGAGTTGTTAAAGACCAAAAAGCAACCTTTTCCGGTTATACGCATTGGTGGTTTAACTGCTTCAGGTAAAACAACTTTTGCCAATGAGTTGGTGAGACAAATACCACAGTTGGTTTCCGTTACACTTTTTGACTTAGATATGACATTGTTTTGTCGGTTTATTAGAAATGAGCAATGGATGGAAACAATTGGAAGAAAAGACGGATATGATTGGTTTAGACATCAAAAAGCAGAGGGAATGATTAGTAAGTGGTTGAGAGCAAAGGCAGAAGGAGAAAAAAAAGTGGTTTATCCCAATGTTTATTCTTATAAAGGCGGACAACAGACTTATTTACCGCAAGCAGAAGTGATGATTGGTAATGGGTTATTGGTTGTGGGTTGGGCAGCGGTTCGGCCGGGGATTATGGCAGTCATGAAACAGCACGGAATTCAACCGGTCAATATTATTATTGAAACTTCTTTTGACGAGGGTTTGGAAAGAATTCAAACAAGGGCGGTTTCAATCAATAGTAATGCTGTTACTCATAAGGAAAATTTTATAAAGATTCATTCCCCTTCGTGGCAAAATTTTTATCAGACGATTGCTAATTTAGTTGAGTTAACGGTTTGGTCGTCAAATAACAGTTTTGACATAAGGACTAAATCATGAGAAGAATAGGGGCCCATGTATCGATCAGCGGCGGGTTAGATAAGGCTGTGGAGAGAATTGTACAAATGGGCGGGAACTGTTTACAGGTTTTTTCTTCCAGTCCCAGAAGTTGGACCGGAACTCCTTTGGTCCGCGGAAAGGTTTCTGATATCCGGCCAATATTTATTCATGCTAAGTATTTGATTAATCTTGGTTCGCCCCAGCCGGAGCTGGTAGAGAAGTCAATTCAAAGTTTAAAGTTTGATCTGCGGGTGGCGGAGTTAATCGGGGCCGAGGGAGTGATTGTTCATCTAGGCAGCCATTTGGGTCGGGGATTTAGTTCGATACAGGAACAATTAGTTAAGAGTATTAAAGCGATATTACAGGATAGTCCTGCAGGTGTTGAGCTGATTATTGAAAACAGTGCCGGACAAAAGGGGAAGATTTGTTCACAATTAAGCGAGATTAGCTTGTTACTGCGGACTATTGATGATAGCCGATTAGGCTGGTGTTATGATACCTGTCATGGGTGGGGGGCGGGTATTTCCTTCGGTAAAGATTTGGAAAATACCCTGCAACAGTTTGATCTAGTTAAATCATTGGTTTGTCTGCATATTAATGATTCAAAAGGTGTTCTCGGCGGCGGGTTGGACAGGCACGAAAACTTGGGTGAAGGCAAGCTGGGATTGAAAGAATTAGGGAAATTTGTTAATTACCCGGCTTTTAGAGCTTTGCCGCTGATTATTGAAGCACCGGGATTTGACGGCAATGGCCCGGATAAAAAGAACTTGGAGATATTAAAATCCCTATGCGTTTGATTGTTGGTTTGGTGGCAGTGGTTATTTTAGGATTGGTTGTTTGGTGGTTTTGGCCGAAAGAAAAAAAATTATTTTTATCGCCGGAGGGAAAGTGGTCTTTTGAAGAAAAGTCATTGCAGAAATACAGTTTTCCGGAGTTAAGAAAGCGGGTGTTCCAGCCTGATGGGATTTGGGTAGAAAACGACAAATTCTATTATTGGGTGGAAAACAAGAAAGTCAGCGGCCAGATTCATGTGCCTGCAGGTTCGGAACCTGCAGGTGGCTGGCCGGTGGTGATTATGATCCGCGGCTATGTTGACCGCGAGATTTTCCAAAGCGGAATCGGCACCCAGCACGCGGCAGAATATTTTGCTAAAAACGGATTTTTGACTTTGGCTCCGGATTTTTTAGGCTACGGTGAATCAGATCTAGCGCCAAACAATTCTTTGGAAGAAAGATTTTTGTGTCCAATAGAAGTGTTGCAGTTAATTGCTTCAGTGAAGAACCTAGCTCAAGTTAATCCGGAGAAAATCAGTATTTGGGGACATAGCAACGGCGGCCAGATTGCTTTGTCGGTTTTGGAAATTTCCGGAAAAAATTACCCGACGAGCTTGTGGGCGCCGGTTTCCAAACCCTTTCCGTATTCGATTCTTTATTACACTGACGAGTATGATGATTACGGTAAAGCGTTGCGCCAGTTAATCGCCGGGTTTGATGTCCAGTATGACGCAAACGAATTTTCCATCCATAATTATTACGATTGGATTCAAGCACCAATCCAGATTCATCAAGGGACAGCGGATGAAAACGTGCCCTTAAAATGGTCAGAGGCTTTGGAAAAAACACTTCGGGACAAAGGGAAAATAGTGAAACTTTATGTTTATTCGGGTGCTGATCATAATTTGGCCGGCCCACCTAGCGGCGAGGCAGGCGGGGATAATTCCTGGAATTTAGCAGTACAGCGAAGCCTGGAGTGGTTTAAACAATATTGATTTATAGTAAAGATTGTTATAGGATAATAACCTATGGCGATGCCAGAAAATATTTCTTTATCAGAGCATAGTGAGCAACTATCTCGTTGTCCATTAGAAGATTTTCCAGAGTTATTGTCGATGAACCAAGATGGGGTTCAGGTTATTCCTGCTCGCGTGGTTAAAGCCTTAATTACCAGAGACGATGGAGGAGCAATAAATTATCAGGGAGAAGTTTTCAGAATTACGCGAACCCTGAAAAAAGAAGGGATCGCTCTTAAGGCTGGCAATAGTATGTTTTGGGATATTGATTTTGTCAGGGGTTTTTACAGTCAAATGAAGAAAAGAGAGAATGAATTTGGCGTGAAATATCGAATGGCCGGAGTCGAGGAGGTTGGCCTTGAAACACTAATAAAATTAAAAGAGGAAGTGAGGTTAACTCGTCAGAAAACAGCGAGAAAACCAATAAAAATAAAAGAAACTTTAGTAACTGATTCTGGTGAGGAATATTCACCCATCAGAGGCTTAATCGAATTGGGCCGGCAGAAAAATTATGTTACTTTAGATGATGTTTTATTGTTTTTTCCGGAAGCCGAACAGGATGCGGGGCAATTGGATGAGGCTTTTAGCGCGCTTTTGAGCGCAGGGGTTCCTTTTGTGGAAGATACACCTAGTGAAGAACCACCGGAGGACGAACTGGCTGCAGCAGAGATTGACAATGAGGATCAAACAGTAGATTTATCTGGGAAAGATTACCTGGCGGGCATTGATGTTGATGATACGATCGGGCTGTATTTAAAGGAAGTCTCTAGAACTCCGCTATTAACTGCCGACCAGGAGGTGGAGTTAGCGCAACGAATTGAACAAGGCCGGATGGCAAGACAAGAATTAGCCGGAGGAAAAATTTCTCCAGAGAGAAAAATCGAGTTGGGAGGGATAATTGAAGATGGTTGGGCCGCTAGGGAACATTTAATTACTGCCAATTCCCGTTTGGTTATTTCGGTTGCCAAGAAATACATGGGCCGGGGCGTGCCGTTTCTGGACTTAATTCAGGAAGGTAATATCGGTTTAATCCGGGCGACGAAAAAATTTGACTACCGCCGGGGGCATAAATTTTCCACTTATGCCACCTGGTGGATTAGGCAGGCAGTGACGCGGGCGATTGCTGATCAGGGACGAACTATTCGTATTCCGGTCCATATGGGCGATCAAATTAATAGAATGCTACGTATGCAGCATCAATTGACCCAGCGGCTTGGCCGCGAACCTTCGGTTGAGGAATTGGCCGATGCGCTGAAAGTGTTATCCAAAAGAGTGGAGAGCATGATCCAGGTGGCACGCCGGCCGCTCTCGCTGGAAATGCCGACCGACGACGAGGAAGATACGGTTTTAGGAGATTTCATCGAAGATGATTTCCGGACGGATACTGCCGTTACTGCTAATTTGTTACACGAGCAATTGAATGAAGTTATGAAGGGTTTACCACCGCGTGAAGTTAAGATTTTGCAGCTGCGCTATGGTTTGGTCGATGGGCAGGATTATACGCTCGAGGAGATCGGCCGGAAAATGGGGGTAACGCGCGAGCGCGTCCGGCAGATTGAAGCCCAGGCTTTATCCCGCCTGCGCCACCCAAGTATCAGAAGAAAGTTAAGGGATTATGTGGGGGAGTAACAGCAGGCCACGTTCATGCAAACTGAACGTGGCAGGGGTTGGTGAACTTTGTCAGGAACTTCTTTAAATATCCTTTTCCAAACTTATATCAATTTTCTTAAAACCACAATTTTCGTAGAAATTTATGGCTTTTATGTTTTCAAAGTATGCATTAACGTAAGCCCTTTGGAATCCTTTCTCTTTTGCTGATTTAAGGCACTCCGTTATTAGTTTGGAACCTATCCCTTTAGAACGAAAATCAGGTGATACTCCCATATTTTCAATTTCAAGATATTTACTTAAACGATACCCGAATTCTTTAGGTGCAGCCGCAATATATCCTATTGCTTTACCCTCATCTTCGGCAATCAGGCAAATGGCGTTTGGGTTGTTAACAACATTTGAAAAATATTCCTTTCCAGTATCAGATTGTGCCCAATCAATTTTCAAATCGGAATCGTATTTGTGGTTGTCTACAAAAACCTCGTCATTTAAGTTTTGGAGTGTTTTTACATCATCAATTGTTGCAGTTCTAATTACCATTATTTGAAGTATATCATTTTGAGGCTATTTTGCCGTGGTTGGTGAATTATATTAGGACTTGGTTTTGGAATTCTTTTTGATAGTATTTTCGAGCATCCGGTGGAGACGTTTCCAGCCAGCCGTGGTTTTGAAATACTTTTCGCAGTTGATAGCATCTTGTTTATTTTTAAAACCAGAATAAAAAACTAATTCATAAGGTATATTTGGTTTAGTGGCTTTATTTTTGCCAGAGTTATGTGAATGAAAGCGACGTTTTAAATTTGAGGTGCAGCCTAAATATAATTTTTGATTTTTAAGGCTTTGAAGAATATAGAAATAGTGCATTGTGGATACAATTATACAAGTTAATTGTATCTTGCAGGCCACGGTTCAGGCTCATTATTTATAGTGGCTACGCCACGTTCACGAATGTAATGAGCTGAACGTGGCAGGGGTGATAGGGATTGAACCTATGGCCTTCCGTTTTGGAGACGGACGCTCTCCCAGCTGAGCTACACCCCTTCGGCTAGAATATTTTACCATAATCTGGTAGCCTTTAAGTAATGAAAGACTTTCGGCATTTGGTACTTCATATCCGGCGTTACGGCAAACAGCATCAGGCGTTGTATTTCTTGGGATTAATGATTTTATTTTGGTCGATTTTTGACGGAATGACGACTTATGTGACACCGTTGGTAATGACCGAAGCGGGTATGTCTAAAACCCTGATGGGTTTGATTATCGGCAGTTCATCGGTCTTTGGAGCAATCTTTGATTTTTTAATGTGTAAAATTTTCAAACACGGCCATTTCCGGCAGATTTTTATCCTGATGTTTGGCTTATGCTTTGGCTATATCGGCGCATTGTATTTAGCTAAAGGAGTAGGTTTATTTTTGCTGGCAATGGGTTTGTGGGGTGTTTATTATGATTTGAAAAATTTCGGCAGTTATGACTTTGTTTCCCGGTTTGTCAAAGCCGAGGAACATTCTTCCAGTTTCGGCTTGTTGCAGGTGTTTCAGGCGATCGGTTATCTGTTAGCGCCGCTTTTTGCCGGTATGTTGATTCAGAAAACCGTCGGCGGTATGCCCTTTATTTTCTCCGCTGTTTTTTTGGGAGTGGCCGGATTATTTTTATTAAGGCTTTTTGCGGAAGAGAAAAAAGGACCGCAGGAAAAAATCAAAATTTGTTCACCTTACAAAGGTTTTGTCCACGAGATTAAACGGTGGCGGAAGTTAGATAAGATTTTACTGCCGGTGTTATTGATGATCATGGTGTTAAATATTATGGACGGATTTTTCTGGACGATCGGGCCGCTACTGGCAGAGAGTTTTGCCAATTATCACCAAATGGCCGGTTTGTTCATGAGTGCTTATACTTTGCCGACCCTGCTGGTGGGCTGGTGGGTAGGCGGCGTAACCAAAAAGTTCGGCAAAAAACGCACCAGCTTTATCAGCTTGCTGTTAGGTTCGTTGGTTTTATCCCTGATTAATTTTGTTAAGCATCCGCTCGGAGTGATCGGAATTGTTTTTACGGCGTCGCTGGCTTTTTCTCTAGCTTGGCCGGCGCTCAAAGCGGCTTTTGCCGATTATATAAAAGAAACCGGCAAGTATGAAAAAGAGATTGAGGGCTTAGAGGATTTTTATACCAACCTGGGATTTATTATCGGACCGATTTTAAGCGGTTTTTTGGCAGACAGGGTCGGCAATCAGATGACGTTTAGTTTATTGGGTTTACTGGGAGTATTGGTCGCTTTGGTTTTAATTAAAATCACCCCAAGAAAGATTAATGTGTTGCAGGAATTGGGTGGACCCGAGGGGAATCGAACCCCTTTCTAAGCTATGCCATAGCTTCATACTACCAGTATACGACGGGCCCAAAGAGAATTATTTCAATTTGCTCATTTCTTTGTGAGGCGTGTGTTTGCGGCAGCGGCTGCAATACTTTTTTAACGCCAGTTTTTCGGGCGAATTAACCCGATTTCTCTGGGTGAGATAGTTTTGCGCGTTACAGATAGAACATTTAAGGCCCAAAATGCCTCGGGGGCCTTTGCCTTTTTTTGCCATAGTTTATTATACCTCCTTTGAGCCGTCTCCGGGAATCGAACCCGGGACCCCGAACTTACCATGTTCGTGCTCTGCCAACTGAGCTAAGACGGCTTTAGGTGCTGGAGCTAGGATTCGAACCTAGGAAGCCTTGCGGCGCTTCTTTTACAGAGAAGTGTATTTGACCGCTCTACCACTCCAGCTTTTATTTCATGCTATTATAACAATAGTTAATGAAACTCGCCAAGCTGTATAAAAAACTAGCAGAGAAAAAAGTCCAATGTTTGGCTTGTTCGTGGTACTGCCGGATGGCGGAGGGGAAAAGCGGCATCTGCGGTACCAGAATTAATCAAAAAGGCAAGCTGTATTCCCTGGTGTACGGCCGGGTAATCGGTCTTCAGCTTGATCCGGTGGAGAAAAAGCCGCTGTTTCATTTTTTGCCCGGAAAATATTTGTTGTCCTTCGGGACAGTTGGTTGCAATTTTAACTGTCGGTTTTGCCAGAATTGGACGCAAAGCCAGGGGAATAAAGCGCAAAGCGTAAAACGAAAAGCGAAAAATTTAATCGATTATATCGAAAACGTGTCAACCAAAATTACGCCCCAAGAAATTGTTAAACTGGCGGTAGAGGAAAAAGCGGCAGGGATTGCCTACACTTACAACGAGCCGGCGATTTTTATCGAGCTGGCTTATGATACGGCCAAGTTAGCCAAGAAAAAGGGTTTGAAAAACGTCTTTATCTCCAATGGTTTTGAATCAGCTGAAAGTTTTTTGTATATCAAGCCCTACCTGGACGCGATTAACATTGACTTAAAAAGCTTTTCCAATAAATTTTATACGCAAATCTGCAAGGCCAAGATCGAACCGGTCAAAGCCAATATTAAAAAATATTTTCAAGCCGGCATCAGCATTGAAGTCACCACTTTGTTAATTCCCGGATATAACGACAGTGATAAAGAATTGCAGCAGACGGCCAAATTCTTGGCAGGCATTTCTAAAGACATACCGTGGCATATCTCTGCTTTTCATCCGGATTATCAAATGCTGGATGTCCCGGTTACCAGGCGCGAAGATTTATTAAGGGCTTACAAAATTGGCAAACAAGCCGGTTTGAGATATGTTTATCTAGGCAATATCGATGACCCGGAACACTCGGCCACTAATTGTCCTCAGTGCCAAACGGTTTTAATTGATAGGGCTAACTATCAAGGGGTGATTAAAAACTTGGGTCATGCTGGCAGATGTAAAAAATGTGGGGAGAAGATTTATGGCGTCTGGCAGTAATCCGCCGGCCGGCGGACGGCCTTCTGTAGTAGCCGGCAGTTTTTATCCCGCCGAGCGGGAGGAAATTTTAAAAGAATTGAAGCTTTTTTTCAGCCGGACAAAAAAGGTTGTTTCCGGTAAAGTCCGGGCCCTGATCGTGCCCCACGCGGGCTGGATTTATTCCGGTCAGACGGCGGCGTGGGGATGTCGGCAGATTGAAGACAGCGGGCAAAAACATTTTATTTTACTGGGTCCGTCGCATCATGAATTTTTGACGGGCTTAGCCGGTTCTTCTTTTGCCAGTTGGCTGACGCCTTTAGGGGCAGTGGAGCAAAAATCTCTGGGGCAACTGCCAATTAATGATTCAGTCCATGAAGGTGAGCATTGTTTGGAAGTCCAGCTGCCCTTTTTACAGTATTTATTTAAAGATTTTAAGATCAGCTGTTTATTGACCGGTTCGGAAACAGAGTTGGTTCTGCCGCCGGATTCAATTTTGATAGTTTCTTCCGACCTTTCCCATTATTTACCGCAAGATTTAGCCGAAGAATACGATCAAAAAACAATCAAAGCGATTTTAAGCAACAACCGCAAATTTTTACTGGAGAATGAAGACTGTGCCTGCGGCCGGATAGGGATTTTAATGCTGATGAACTTGGCTAGAGCGGGCAACTGGCAGGCAAAATTGGTCTGTTATGATACCTCGGCCACGGCTTCAGGCGACAGCAACCGGGTGGTTGGTTATAGCGCCATTGTTTTTTATGAATAAAATCAAGCTGGCCAGGCTGGCGATTAAAAACTATTTAAAGACCGGGAAAAAAATCAAGGCCGAATCCCCACAGCCGGGCGCGTGTTTTGTGACGCTTTATAACCACGGCAGCTTAAGGGGCTGTATTGGCAATATTGAACCGGTGGGTGGGCTGGAACAGGCGATTATTGACAATGCTATTGCCGCGGCGACCCAGGACGGCCGCTTTGAACCGGTGACCCAAAGCGAGCTGAGAGACTTAAAAATTGAGGTCTCGGTTTTGAGCCCGTTAAAGCCTTATCTGCCGAAAAGTAAACAAGTGTTATTAGATTTTTTAGCCAAAAACAAACCTGGCTTGGTGATTCATAAATTCGGCCGGAAGGCGGTCTTTTTGCCGCAGGTTTGGGAAAAGTTAGGTGAGGCTGAAGAATTTTTGCGCCAGTTGTGTTTAAAGGCGGGGTTGGCGACCAATGATTGGCAGGCAGGGATGCGGTTTTGGGTGTTTACCGTGGAGAAGTAAGAGCCGCCTTTCAGATTTGAACTGAAGACCTTCACTTTACAAAAGTGTTGCTCTACCACTGAGCTAAGGCGGCGGCGGAAAATAAAACATGCCCCACCGTAAGGCCGTCAGCTGAAAGCGTTCCCCGAACAAAAGTTCAAGGTGGAAAGCTAACCAAAAATCCACGGATTTTCGGTATAATGCCTTCCGTACAAAAAGCGTTGAGGAAAAAATCTTTCAACTTGTCAACGCGCCTGGTAGGGCAGTGGTTGTTTTCACAACCAATTAATTATATCATGTTGTCAAGTTATGAATGAAATAGGAGATAAGCGACTTCCAAATACAACAGCAACACACGCAGAAGCATTAGAATGGAATAAAATTGTTGATAGTGTTGCCGGAAAAGATCATTTGACAGGTTTACTTAACCGTCGGGCCTTAGTTAGGGTCTTTGAACGAGAAAGGGGAAAAGCAGGAAGATATAAGCGGCCTCTGGCGGCGATTTTCCTGGATATAGATGATTTTAAGGGATACAATGATGGGTTTGGACATCCAGCCGGCGATAAAGTTTTAAGTTCATTGGCGCAGGTTTTGGGAAGACAGACAAGAAATATTGATGCTCCGGGCCGTTATGGCGGCGAAGAGTTTATGATCTTACTGCCGGAAACTGATTTACAGAAGGCTTTGGAGGTAGCGGAAAGAATTAGAGTGACGGCAGCGGCAGATTTGTCCAAAGGCCAACCGGCCGGTAACGGTAACAATGAGGAAAAGATTAAAAGAGATGTAACTATTAGTGTTGGAGTGGCACAATGGCAGCATGGTCAGAGTTTTGATGATCTTGCCAATGTTGTTGATGAGGCGATGTATTATGCTAAACAACAGGGGAGAAATAGAGTTGCCGGGGCTACAGAGAACAAGAGGATGATTGAGTATGGCAGTGGTTGGGGGGTTACAGAAGGAAATTTAAAATAAGATTGATTATCGGCATGATGAGATTGATGGCTAAAGACGAGCCGCCGATGGGGAGAATCAGTAAGATTAAGAGGATCGTGCCGTAAGATTTCATAAAGTCGTTGTATTCGTCGGCCCAGCTCCGGGGCAAAAAACCATAGAGAATTTTGGCGCCGTCTAAAGGCGGCACCGGCAAAAGATTAAAGATCGCCAGATTAATATTTATAATGATTAACGGAGTGGCGATTAGGGCGAGTAAAGGTAAGCCGGAGAGTTTGGCAACTAAAGAAAGCAGGGTGGCTAAAATCAGGTTTGAGGCCGGTCCGGCTAAAGAAATTAAAGCGGCGTCACGTTTGGGATGGCGGAGATTAAAGGGATCAAAAGGGACAGGTTTGCCCCAGCCGAAGTGGAAAATCAACAGCATTAAAGTCCCGATCGGATCAAGATGTTTAAAGGGATTTAAGCTGATTCGGCCGGCAAGGGAAGCAGTGGGATCGCCGAGTTTGTCAGAAACCAGAGCATGGGCGAATTCATGGATGGTAATGGCAATTAACAGGGCAATTGCCCAGATGATTGTACTTAGCATAGATAGATATTTATGGTATAGTATAGCC
>Ga0265296_1004691_pt1 | contig 11725 bp, 10 predicted proteins | sample MunlanPumphouse1_FD_189073 | JGI IMG/M metagenome (GOLD analysis project Ga0265296, IMG submission 189073) | Groundwater microbial communities from a municipal landfill in Southern Ontario, Canada - Pumphouse #1 | ecosystem: Environmental > Aquatic > Deep subsurface > Groundwater | place...
CGGCGAAGTGCTCGGGGCCGCCCGCGCGCCGCACGCGAGCCTGCGGCTCGACGGCGACGCGGTGCCCGGCGAGCCGAGCGCGCACGCCGAGGTCGAGGCCGGCGTCGATGGAGCGGAGCGTCGGGTCGAAGCCGCCGAGCGCCGCGAACACGTCGCGGCGCACGAGCAGGCCGGTCTCGGCGACGCCGAGCCGGTCGGAGTCGTCGTCGTGCTGCCCCTGGTCGAGCTCGCCCTCGTGCAGCAGCAGGCTGCGGCCGAACGGCGTCATCGACTGCCCGAACTCCGCGAACCGGTCGGGCTCGTCGGCGCGCATGACCTTCGGCCCGACGACCGCGACGCTCGGGTGCGACTCGACGTGCGCGAGCAGCGCCTGCAGGGCGCGCGGATGCGGCGCGGCGTCGTGCGCGAGCAGCCACAGCCAGTCGCCGTCCGAGGCTTCCGGCAGCGACGCGACGCCCTTGGCGATCAGCGCCCCGAACGGCAGCCGCTGCGCGACGACGACGCTGCTCGCCCGCGACGCCTCGAGCAGCGCGCGCGAGTCGTCGCGCGAGCCGCCGTCGACGACGACGAGCCGGTCGGGCGGCGAAGTCTGCGCGCCGATGCCGGCGAGGGTCGCCGGCAGGTACGCGGCGCCGCTGCTGGCCGCGAGCACGGCGAATACCCTCGGATGCACCCGGCAAGGCTAGGTGCGATCGTCGCGACGGCCGGGAGTTGGCGGCGGTGTGCCGCCGGATCGGTCAGGAGACGGTGGGCATCGCGACCGTCACCGGCGCGCGCGGTGCGATCTGCCGACGTCGGCGCCCGATCGCGAAGATGACGAGCAGGATCATGCCGAACTCGATCCAGGGACGCGACTCGGCGAGCCCCTGCACGAACAGCGCCACCCACATCAGCAGCGGCGCGGCGTTCAGCGCGTAGTCGCGCGCGGGCGAGCGGTACATGGCCCCGAGGCAGTTCGCGAGCGCCTGACCCTGCAGTGCCGTCCAGACGATCAGGCCGACGAGGCCGAGCTGCAGCGTCACGTCGAGCCAGACGTTGTGGGCGTGCAGGTAGACGGTCTCGCCCACGAGCCCGATGGCGTCGAACGGCTCCACCCACGGCATCCAGTAGCCGAGGTAGCCGACGCCCACGATCGGGCTGTCGATGATGAGCGCGAGCACCCGGTCCCAGATCGCGACGCGCGCGCTCATCCCCGCCTCGCGGCCGAGGAACTCCGCGACCCAGTCCCAGTTCGCGACGATCAGGGCGATCCCGACCATGCCGGCGGCGATGGCGATCGCGAAGATCCGGTAGAAGGCGGCGCCGCGCCAGCGCACCCACGCGACGATCAGGCCGGCGATGATCGCCACCGCGACGACGGCGAACGAGACGGTCGCGCTCCTCGCGAGCCCGAGGCTCAGCAGCGGGAGCGCGATCCAGAGCGGCCACAGCCGGTCGATGCGTGCCGCGGCACGGCAGCCCGCCACGATCAGGGCGAGCAGCGCGGCCATCGCGAGCAGGTTGGCGTTCCCCATCACGCCCTGCACGCGACCGCCGTCGAGGATGAGCCCGCCGGACCACTGCCACTCGGCCGTCGTGCCCGGCGGGTAGTCCGACCACAGCGGGAACAGGGGCCGCCGCAGCACCAGGGCGACGAACAGCTCGAACAGGATCGACAGCGCGAGCAGGCCCTGCAGGCTCCAGTGCACGATGTCGACGATCACCCGGTACGGCAGGGTGGCGACGAAGATGGCGCCGGCGACCATGCCGATGAGCGCGAAGCTGCCCACGAGCGACCACCACGGCGACAGCGCCCACGACGCCGAGACGACGGCGAGCACGACGAACATGACCACCGAGACGGGCACGCGCCCCAGCCGCACCCGCAGCAGCGCGAGCTCGACGAACAGCCACAGGAACGTCGCGACCGCGACCGCTCCCCACGCCGGGTAGCCGATGACGTTCCGCAGCGCGTCGCCGGCGGCCGCATTCGCGATCAGCCACGTCGCCAGCACGACTCGGCGGCGAGGGATCGGCATTGGTCCATCGTGCCACGCCGCGGCGGCGCGACACCGCCCGGAGCGCGTCAGGCCAGCTTGCGGAGCTTGCGCCGCTCGCGCTCCGAGAGGCCTCCCCAGATGCCGAAGCGCTCGTCGTTCTGCAGCGCGTACTCGAGGCACTCGGCCTTCACCTCGCACAGCTCGCAGATGCGCTTCGCGTCGCGGGTGGAGCCGCCCTTCTCGGGGAAGAACGCCTCGGGGTCGGTCTCAGCGCACAGCGCGTCCGACTGCCAGCCGAGGACGCCGTCGTCCTCCGCCTCGCGTCGCACGCCGGGGACGCCGAGCTCCACAGGATCGATGAACCAGTCCTCGGGCACCCCGCGATGCAGAGCGCCGTTCGTGATGGTCTGCTGGCGGCGCGTCGGCGCCTCGTCGCGCTGCACTGCTTCGCGCATGGAGTCCCCCGGTTCTGCGGCCCCCGGCCGGGCCCGCCTGCCACCAATTACACCGGTGTAGTTCGCTCCGCGTCAAGTCCGTGATCCTAGGCGTGGCGCGCCTCCGCGGCCCGTCGCTCGGCCCGGCGTGTCGCGATCGCGACCGCTATCGACCGCGCCGGAGTCCGCCGCGCACGCTGCGCACGGCACGGATCACGGGATGCCCCTCGATCGCGTCGAGCCTGGCGCGGACGGCGCCGTACGCCTCCTGCGCCCTCGCGAGCTCCAGCCCGAGCGCCTCCCGCTCCGCCTGGGCAGCTGAGCGCGCCGCCTCGGCCGACGCGAGGCGCTGCCGGGCGTCGTCGCGCTCCTCGACGAGCCGCCATCGCAGCTCGTCGAGCGCGTCGCTGTGCATGCGGAGGCCCGTGAGCTCCTCGTAGAGCGGCTCCTCCGCCTTCGTGATCGTGACCGCGATCGCGCGGAGCTCCTCCACGCGCTCGTCGGGCAGCACCGCGTCATCGCGGTCGTCCAGGCACGCGCGGAGCCGCGAGGGCAGCAGCGCGCTCGCCTCGAGCGCCTCGAGCTGCTCGCGGAGGCTCCGATCCTCGCGGAACCCGCCGGCCGCGAGCTCGGCGGCGGTCGGGGTGCGCAGCGCCAGGAACGCGTCGAGCACGCCGCCCTGCATCCGTCGCCAGTCCCGCATGCCGTGGTGCCGCGGCGACGGCCGGAGGTCGGGGCTGGCCTCGTAGCCGCGCCCCATGTTCTCGGTCTTGCGCCGCAGCTGCGCGATCGACCGCCACGGCAGGTGCAGCACCTCGAGCTCGAGGCCGACGGGCACCTCGCCCACCTGCTCGATGGACGTGAAGTGATTGCCCTGCGCGACGGTGACGTCGGACCGGCCCACGTGGATGGCGTTCGGCGTCGGGTGGGCGATCAGGCCCGCGGCGCGGAGCGCATCCTCCGAGCGCTCGTCCCGGTGGACGAGCCGGCGGATGCCGCTGCCGCGCTCCGCCATCGGGCCGACGAGGTTGACGACCGGCGCGGGGAACGCGCCGATCGAGGTCGGCATGGCGGCGAGCACCTCGCCGACCGTGCGCGAGGGATCCATCGCGCGCACGAACTCGTCGGCGTCGCCGTTGATGACCCAGTCGGCGCCGAGCTCGTCGTGGGCCAGCCGCGCCATGCGCGTGACGACCTCGCCCTGCTGCTTGCGGTGCTCCGCGTCCTGCAGCAGCGTGAGCGGCGCCACCTCGGCATACGCCCGCAGGATCTCGAGGGTCCCGTCGACCGAGCCGTTCTCGGTCACGACGATGTGGTCGACGCCCTGGGCGAGGTGGTGCTCGATCGTGGCGGCGATGATGTCCGCCTCGTCGCGGACCATCATCGTCAGGACCAGAGTCATGCCGCGATCATACGGGCTGCGTCGGACCCATCAGACAGCGAGGGCGAGCCACGCGTCGTCGCTCTCGACCGTCGCGCCCCGCAGCCGGGAGGCGTAGGCCGCCTCGCCGCGGCGCAGCCCGAGCGAGCCGTCGTCGGTGTGGACGGCCGTGTCGGACAGGGCGAGCAGCAGCCCCTCGTCCGCCGCGCCCACCGTGTGCGCGCCCTCGATGTGGCGCAGCTCGAACGGCGCCGCCGGCGCCCATCGCGTCGCGCCGTCGAGCGGTTCCGCGGGCAGCCGCGGGTCGTCGAGCGGCGTCAGGTCGAGGATGCGCAGCAGTTCGTCGCGGTCGATGTGCTTGGGCGTCATGCCGCCGCGCACGACGTTGTCGCTCGGGGCCATCAGCTCGATGGCGAGGCCCTCGAGATAGGCGTGCAGGTTGCCGGCGTCGAGGAAGAGCGCCTCGCCCGGCGCGAGCGAGACGCGGTGCAGCAGCAGCGCGATCGCCACGGCGGGGTCGCCCGGGGCGAACGCCGCGACCCTGCGGACGGTGTCGCGCTCGGCCGCCAGCTCGTCGGGCAGGCGCTCCGCGGCGATCACGATGCCCTCGACCACGGGGGCGCGGTCCGGCGCGTCCGAGAGCAGCCACGCGACCGCGTCCCGCAGCGATGCGCCCGCCCGGTGGACGAGCGGCGCGACCCGATCGTCGACGGCCGCGAGCGCGTCGAGCACTGGCAGCGAGTCGGCGAGCGGCCGGAAGCCGCTGAGCGCCTCGAAGGGCGTGACGGCCACGATCAGCTCGGGCTTCGCGTGCCGGTCGCGGTACGTGCGGGTGGGCGCATCCAGCGGCACGCCCGCCGCCTCCTCGCGGGCGAACCCGTCGACGGCCTGCTCGGCGGTGGGGTGCACCTGGAGCGACAGCGGCCGCGCCGCCGCGAGCACCTTCAGCAGGATCCGCGGCTGCGGCAGCCCGGCGTCGGCGAGCGCCGCGTCGAGCGGCCGCCCGTCGACCCGTGCCGGGCACCCGGGGTGCGCGCCGAGCCACAGCTCGGCCTGCGGTCCGCCGGTCTCGGGGCGGCCGAGGTACTCGGGGATCGCCGTCTCGCTGCCCCACGCGTAGTCGCGGGGCTCGTTGGCGATGCGCACAAGCACGACGGCGGCTCCTTCCAGCACTTTGGTCCGACGATACCAACGCCGTGCCTTCGGCCCCGCCGATCCCCTAGCGTGCACATGCCCCCGCGCCGAGGCGGGGACGACCGCACGACAGGAGCACCATGGAGTTCACCCCGCTCACGAGCGACTTCACCGGGTTCGCCCTCGACCTCTCAGCTGCCGAGCAGGCGTCGCTCGCCGAGATCCGCGCGTTCATGGAGGAGCGCGTGCGTCCGGTGATCGACGACCACTGGCACCGCGACGCCTTCCCGACCGATCTGATCCCGGGGATCGCCGCGCTCGGCGTCGTCGGGCCCGGCTGGCCCGAGACCGCGCGCTTCGAGAACTCGGCCGTCTACCGGGGGTGGATCGCGCTCGAGATGAGCCGCGTCGACGCATCCGTCTCGACCTTCGTCGGGGTGCAGAACGGCCTCGTGGCCGGCTCGATCGGTGTCGCGGGCTCCCCGGCGCAGCGGCAGGAGTGGCTGCCGAGGCTCGCCGACTGCTCGGTTGTCGGGGCGTTCGGCCTCACCGAGCCGCTCTCCGGTTCCGACGCGGCGCAGGGGCTGCGCACGACGGCCCGCCGCGACGGCGACGACTGGATCCTCGACGGCGCGAAGCGCTGGATCGGCAACGCCACGCACGCCGACATCGTGATCGTCTGGGCGAAGGACGCGGCGTCCGGTCAGGTGCTGGGGTTCATCGTGCCGACGACGGCGCCCGGCTTCACCGCGACGAAGATCGAGCGCAAGATCTCGCTCCGCATGGTGCAGAACGCCGACATCGTGCTCGAAGGGGTGCGAGTGCCCGAGGCCATGCGGCTGCAGGGCGCGTCGAGCTTCCGCGACACCGCGCGGATCCTGCGGCTCACGCGCGCCGAGGTCGCGTGGAGCGCGGTGGGCGTCATGATGGGCGCCTTTGAGGCGGCGGTGCGGTACACCACCGAGCGCGTGCAGTTCGGCAAGCCGATCGCCGGCCACCAGCTGGTGCAGGACCTGCTGGCGAAGTCGCTCGGCCACATCACGGCATCGATCGCGCTGTGCGTGCAGGTCTCGCGGATGCTCGACGAGGGCCGCCAGGAGGACGCGCACTCGGCGCTCGCGAAGGCGTACGTGACGAGCCGGATGCGCGAGGTCGTCGGCTGGTGCCGCGAGGTGTGCGGCGGCAACGGGATCGTCACCGACTACGACGTCGCGCGATTCTTCGCCGACGCCGAGGCGCTCTACACCTATGAGGGCACGGCGCAGATGAACGCGCTCATCGTCGGCAGGGCGATCAGCGGACTGTCTGCGTTCGCCTGAGCCGGTCGAGCGCGCCGCGCAGCCGCGCGGCGCGCCGGCCGACGCCCCACGCGGTCGTCTTCAGCAGCGCCTCCGCGACGATGCCGCTCGACATCTTGGATCGGCCGAGCTCGCGCTCGCGGAAGGTGATCGGCACCTCCGCGATCCGGGCGCCCGCGTCGTCGGCGCGCCGGGTCATGTCGATCTGGAAGCAGTAGCCCTGGCTGGAGACGTCGTGCTCCAGGATCCGCCGCAGCAGCCCCGCGTCGTACACGCGGTATCCCGCGGTCATGTCGGCCACGCCGAGCCCGAGCGCGAGCTGCGCGTAGAGCGTCCCGCCCCGGCTGATCAGCCGGCGATGCGCCGGCCAGTCCACGGTGCCGCCGCCGGGCACCCAGCGCGAGCCGATCACGAGCTCCGCGCGCTCGGCGGCCTCGAGCATCGAGGGCAGCACGGCCGCGGGATGCGAGCCGTCGGCATCCATCGTGACGATCGTGTCGAAGCCCTCGTCGAGCGCGAGCCGCATGCCCGCCAGGTACGCCGCGCCGAGCCCCTGCTTCGCCGGGCGGTGCAGCACGCGCACCCGGGCGTCCGTCGCCGCCATCGCATCCGCGACCTCGCCGGTGCCGTCTGGGCTGCCGTCGTCGATGACGAGCAGCGTGACGTCGGGGGCGGCCGCGAGCAGCCGCTCCGCCGTGACGGGCAGCGCGTCGCGCTCGTCGTACGTCGGCATGAGCACGATGGTGCGCCGCTGCGTCATGAGGCTCCGTCCGGTGGTTGCAGGCTGAGCGTAGTGGGCGTGCGTGAGCGCGCCCCGACGGCGCGGTTCAGCGATCCGGGGTGACGGCCGTCGGCGGCTCGGCGCGCGCCACGGCCAGCTCGCGCGTCAGCTCGGAGATCTGCCGGTCGACGCGCCGCAGGTGCGCCGAGGTCGAGAGCGTGTACGAGACGAACACGATGAGGAAGCCGTACAGCACCAGGTCGGCGCCGCGGCCGACCCCGAGCGTCCGCGCGATCGCGTCGGTGAGCGAGGGGAACATCACCGCGACGATGCCGCCGAGCAGGATGCCCAGCATCGTGAGCCGCCGGATCGCGAGCCCGCGCGCGCCCTTGGTGGGCAGCAGGATGATGACGGCAGGCACCGCGAGCCCGATGATGAGGATGATCTGGATGAGGATCTTGCCGGTGTCCATGGTCCCGCCTACTTGAAGAGGAGCTCGCTGAGGATGTTCACCGAGTTCCAGAGCGACTGCCCCTTCGACCGGCTGTACTCGGTGTAGATGACGTGCACCGGCTCCTCCGCGAAGCGCAGCTCGAGGGAGGCGATCTGGTCCACGAGCTCGGAGGCGTGCGCCATCCGGTTCTGGGTGATCCGGATGCGCGACGCGGTCTCGCGGGTCATCGCGCGCAGGCCGTTGTGGGCGTCGGTGAGCCGCACGCCGCTCGTGATGCGCTGGAAGATGACGGCGGCGCGGAGCACGACGCGCTTCAGCAGCCCCGGCTTCGTCCGGTCGTCGAGGAACCGCGAGCCGATGACGATGTCGAGCGGCTCGGCGGCCAGTCGCTCGACCATCCGCAGCGCGTCCTCGGTGCGGTGCTGCCCGTCGGCGTCGAACGTGACGATCCAGCGAGCCCCGGGATCGAGCAGCGCGTAGCGGATGCCCGTCTGCAGCGCCGCTCCCTGCCCCAGGTTGATGGCGTGCCGCACCACGTGCGCGCCGCCGGCCTTCGCCTCGGCGACGGAGTCGTCGGAGGAGCCGTCGTCGACGCAGACCACGTTCGGGAACGTGCGACGGGCATGCTCGACGACCGAGCGGATGACCGGCCCCTCGTTGTAGAGCGGGACGACGAGCCACGTGCCTCGCGCGATCTCGGGGGTCGCCACGGGCGCGCTCTCGAAGACGCCTGCTGCTGCCACCCGGGCAGTCTAGCCGCGTGCCCGCCGTAGGCTGGTCGCCATGAGCTCGCCGCGCCGTCCCGCCACGGCGCGCGCGGGCCTCTCCGGCGTCGCGGGCGCCACGATCTTCTCCGCCGCGTCCGGGTACCTCGTGCTCTTCGTCGCGGCCCGCAGCCTCGGGGCCGACCGCTTCGACATCTTCGCCGTCTACTGGTCGGCGTTCTTCGCGCTCACCGGGATCGTCAACGGACTGATGCACGAGTCGACCCGCGCGGTGCACGGGGCCCTCACGACCGAGCGGCGCGACGGTGCGCGCCCCGTCGTCGCCGCCGTCGCGATCGGCGCGGCCGTCGCCGTGCTCGTGCTGGCCACCTCGCCCATCTGGGCCAGCCGGCTCGTGCCGGAGCACACGGGGCTCGGGGTGGGCCTGCTGGCCGCCGCCATCGCGAGCTTCACGATCCAGGCCGCACTGAGCGGCGCGCTCTCCGGCGCCGGCCGCTGGGGCCACTACGGCACCCTGCTCACGGTCGACGCGGCGCTCCGGCTCGTCGTGGCAGCGGCCGCCGCCGCCCTCGGGTTCCCGGAGGTCGGCCTGCTCGTCGCCACCGTGTGCGGCTCCGTCACCTGGATCGTCCTCGTGCTGCTGTCGCCGGCGTGCCGGGAAGCGCTCAGGCTGCGGGCCGACGTCCCGCTCCGCCCGTTCCTCGCCCGGGTCGGCCAGGCGATGGTCGCCGCATCCGCGACCGCGGTGCTGGTGGTGGGCACCCCCGTGCTGCTCAAGGCGACGGCCGTCGGCGAGGACCCGCGGATCCTGGGCGGGCTCATCCTCGCCGTCACCCTGACCCGGGCGCCGCTGCTCGTGCCGCTGACGTCGTTCCAGAACGCGATCGTGGTGCACTTCGCCGATCGGCGGGCAGCCGGGGCGCGCGCGCTCGTGCCGCCGGTGCTCGCGGTGCTCGGGATCGCGGTCCTCGGCGCTGCCGCCGCGTGGGTCGTCGGGCCGCCCATCCTCGCCTTCATGGGCGAGGGCTTCGACATGCCGGGAGCGGAGCTCGCGGGCCTCACGCTCGCCTCGGGCACCACCGCCGCGCTGTTCCTCTCGGGGTCCGCGGCCCTCGCGCACGAGCGGCACGGCGGCTACGTGCTGGGCTGGTGGGCGGCGACCATCGCGGCGCTCGCGCTCCTGCTCCTGCCGCTCGACCTGACCGCGCGCACCATCGTCGCGCTGCTCGTCGGCCCGATGCTCGGGATAGCGTGGCACACCGTGGAGATCGTGCGAGCGGGGAGACAGCGCTGATGGACGACTGGCGGACGTCGGTGCTCATGGCCGTCTACCACCGGGTGGACCCCGAGCACTTCGCGAAGGCGCTCGAGAGCATGTTCAGCCAGACGCTCGCCCCCGACGAGGTCATCGTCGTCGAGGACGGCCCGCTGGGCGAGCCGCTGCTCGAGGTGCTCGACCGCTTCGGCGACCGCGGCATCCCGCTCGTCCGGGTCGCGCTGCCGGAGAACCGCGGCTCGGCGATCGCCGCCCAGGCCGGACTGGAGGTCGCCCGCTACCCCTGGATCGTCCGCATGGACTCGGACGACATCTCCGTCCCGCACCGGCTGCAGACGCAGATGGCCGTGCTCCGCGAGGGCGGCGTCGACGTCATCGGCTCCGCGATGAGCGAGTTCGACGGCGAGGAGACGCGGCTCGTCGGCACGCGGTCGCTGCCGCTCGAGCACGACGCCATCGCCCGCTACGCGAAGCTGAACAGCCCGGTCAACAATCCGAGCGCCGTCATCCGCCGCGAGCACCTCGTCGCGGTGGGCGGCTACCGCCACGTGCCGTTCATGGAGGACTACGACGTCTTCGCTCGGCTGCTCGCGCACGGATCGGTCTTCCGCAACCTCGCCGAGCCGCTCGTGCTGTTCCGCGCCGGCGAGGCGATGTTCAGCCGTCGGGCCGCCCCCGGGATGTTCCGCGCCGAGCAGCAGATGCAGCGCAACCTCGTGGCCTACCGGCTCGTCTCCCGGCCGCGGTCGTGGGCGAACCTCGTCGCGCGCACCGCCTTCCGCGCGCTCCCCCGCCAGGCGCTGCGACGGACGTACGGGGCGCTCTTCTACCGGTCCCGAGGGGCCTCCGAGCGCCACCGGTAGACTCGCCGGGTGACGGAAGCGACGAACGACCCTGCATCCGAGCGCAGCCAGATCGTCGAGCTGCAGCAAGAGCTGGCGCGAGCGCGTCGCGAGCTGCAGGCCGCCGAGGACCTGGCCGCCCGACCGGACCCGTGGGACCCGAAGGTGTGGGTCGGGCGCGCGCGGCGCATCGGGGGCATGGGGCGCCGCTTCGCCCAGCGGACCATCCGCCGGAGCGGTTCGCCGAAGGTGATCGAGCCCGCCGCCTCGACCGCGCCGTCGTCCTTCGAGGGCTGGTCCCGCCGCATGCAGGGCTCGCGCTTCGTCGGGTTCCCGGTCGACTGGCGCTTCTCGCGCCGCGGTCCCGAGACGCACGCGCCCATCGCCGTCGTGCTGCACTGCCACTTCATCGAGCTGCTCGACGAGCTGGTGCAGAGCCTGTCGAGCATCCCCGAGCCGTTCGACCTGTACGTCACCAACTCCTCCGGCGAGGTGATCTCGCCGGACCGGCTCGCCGTCGACGGCGCGCAGCACGTCGAGGTGCTGACGGTCGAGAACCACGGCCGCGACATCTGGCCGCTCGTGCAGGTCATCAACGCCGGCATCCTCGACCCGTACGACGTCGTGCTCAAGGTGCACACGAAGAAGAGCGCCTGGCGCGAGGAGCACCCGGAGCTCGCGGGCGACGGCGCGACCTGGCGCTCGAGCCTCACGAGCGCGCTGCTCGGCTCCGCCGGCAACGTCGAGGAGATCCTCGCGGCGATGCGCGCGGACCGCGACATCGCAGCGGTCACCGCCGACGGGAGCGTCGTGGGGCCGGAGCACTGGGGCGGCGACCTCGATCTCGTGCGTGGCGTCTACCGGCGGCTCTCGCTGCCGCTCGACCCCGACGCGCTGCGCTTCCCCGCCGGCTCGATGTACTGGGTGCGCGGCTTCGTCCTCCAGGGCCTGCGGGCGTTCCGCTTCGACCGCGACGACTTCGAGCCCGAGTCTGGCCAGATCGACGGCACGTGCGCCCACGCGATCGAGCGCATGGTCGGCCTGCTCTCGACCGAGGCGGGCATGCGCGTGCTCGAGCGCCGCGAGGTGGCGGCGCCGGCGGCCGGCGCGGCGCAGGCGTCGGCGCGGATCGTGCCGTTCTACCTGCCGCAGTTCCACCAGGTCCCCGAGAACGACAAGTGGTGGGGCAAGGGCTTCACCGAGTGGTACAACGTCGTCAAGGCCGTCCCGATCTACGACGGGCACGTGGTGCCGCTGCGGCCCACCGAGCTCGGCTACTACTCGCTCGAGCTCGACTCGGTGCGCAGGCAGCAGCGGGAGCTCAGCCGCGCCCACGGCATCGACGCGTTCATGTACTACTACTACTGGTTCGCCGGCAAGAAGCTCCTCGAGCGTCCGATCGAGGCGCTGCTCGAGAGCGACCTCGACCAGCCGTTCTGCATCATGTGGGCGAACGAGAACTTCACCAGGACGTGGGACGG